>Ga0070698_100005408_pt1 | contig 13953 bp, 11 predicted proteins | sample KBSK1502metaG_FD_65477 | JGI IMG/M metagenome (GOLD analysis project Ga0070698, IMG submission 65477) | Corn, switchgrass and miscanthus rhizosphere microbial communities from Kellogg Biological Station, Michigan, USA - KBS K1-50-2 metaG | ecosystem: Host-associated > Plants > Roots >...
GCCATTTTCTTGGGCAAACCGCACTGATTGAGCTTCAATTCGGGTCCAACCACGATGACCGAGCGCCCGGAATAGTCGACACGCTTGCCAAGCAAGTTCTGACGGAATCGACCCTGCTTGCCCTTCAGCGTGTCCGACAAAGACTTCAGCGGCCGGTTGTTGGTGCCGCGCAGTACGCGGCCACGGCGCCCGTTATCGAACAGCGCGTCGACAGCTTCTTGGAGCATGCGCTTTTCGTTGCGTACGATGACGTCCGGCGCGCGGAGCTCCATGAGCTTCTTCAAACGGTTGTTGCGATTGATGACCCGGCGATATAGGTCGTTCAAGTCCGAGGTAGCGAAGCGGCCGCCGTCCAGCGGCACAAGCGGGCGCAACTCCGGCGGGAGAACCGGGATCACGTCCAGAATCATCCATTCCGGCTTGTTGCCGCTCTTGCGGAAGGCTTCCAGCACTTTGAGGCGCTTTGCGTACTTGATGCGCTTCTGGAGCGAAGGATCAGCCTTCATCTTTTCGCGAAGTTCGTCCGCAAGCTTATCCACCTCAACGCGGCGGAGAAGCTCTTTAATGGCTTCGGCGCCCATCTTGGCGTTGAACTGGCCGGGATATTCCTTCTGCAGCTCGCGGAACTTTTCCTCCGGAAGCACTTCGCGCTCTCGCAGAACGGCTACTTCGCCGGGGTCGACGACCACGAAAGCCTCGAAGTAGAGGATGCGCTCGAGGTCGCGCATAGAGATGTCCAGCAAGTAGCCAATGCGGCTGGGCAGGCCCTTGAAGAACCATACGTGCGAGCAGGGCGAAGCTAGCTCGATGTGGCCAAGGCGCTCTCGGCGAACCTTGCTGAGCGTGACTTCCACGCCGCACTTGTCGCAGATTACGCCTCGGTGCTTCATCCGCTTGTATTTGCCGCACAGACACTCCCAGTCCGTGACGGGGCCAAAAATCTTGGCACAGAACAGGCCATCGCGTTCGGGCTTGAAGGTGCGGTAATTGATGGTCTCCGGCTTGGTGACTTCGCCGTGAGACCACGAGCGAATTTTTTCCGGGCTCGCCAGGCTGATGCGGATGGAATCAAAATCGGCGATCAAACTGGCGCGATCATAAGGGCTGCTGCGATACAAGGTTATTTCCTCCCTCCCGCCGCCCTGCGGCTGCGGGCTGCGGTCCAGTGTTTGGCACCGGACCGGCTGAGAACCCAATTACTCAAGAACTGCAAAACGCTGCGGCAAAACAGCACAGAACCAGAATCTGTGTCACTAGTCGGCGGCCTTCTCCACCGGCGGCTTTTGCCGTTTCATCAGCTCGACGTCCAAGCAGAGTGACTGCAATTCACGTACAAGCACGTTGAACGACTCCGGCACGCCCGGCTCGATGCCTGGCTCACCTTTGACGATGGCCTCGTAGATTTTTGCGCGGCCATACACGTCGTCGGACTTCGCCGTGAGCAGCTCTTGCAAGATGTGTGCGGCTCCATACGCCTCCAGCGCCCAGACTTCCATTTCGCCGAAGCGCTGGCCGCCGAACTGCGCCTTGCCGCCTAACGGTTGCTGGGTGATCAGCGAGTACGGGCCGATCGAACGCGCGTGAATCTTGTCGTCGACGAGGTGCGAGAGCTTGAGCATGTAGATGTAGCCGACGGTAACCGGCTGGTCGAACTGGTCGCCGGTCATACCGTCGAACAGGTTGATCTTGCCTGCCTGCGGGAGCCCGGCAACTTCGAGCAAGTGGCGAATTTCCGCCTCGCGTGCACCGTCGAAAACCGGTGTGGCGAACGGAATGCCGTCGCGGAAGCCGTCTGCGACTTCCAGCAGCTCGTCATCATCCAGCTTCGCCAGCGTCTTCCAGATGGTGGTATCCGCAAAAACTTCCTTGAACCAACGACGCAGGGCCTCAGCACGGGTCTCTTTGCTGAACAGGCGCTTCAGGCTGTTGCCGAGTTCCTTGGCGGCCCAGCCGAGATGCGTCTCCAAGACCTGGCCGACGTTCATTCGCGACGGAACGCCGAGCGGGTTCAGAACGATCTCGACCGGAGTACCATCCGGCAAGTACGGCATGTCTTCTTGCGGAACGATCCGCGCGATGACGCCCTTGTTGCCGTGACGGCCGGCCATCTTGTCGCCGATGGAAAGCTTGCGCTTCATGGCGATGTAGACCTTAACCAGCTTGATCACGCCAGGAGGCAGCTCGTCGCCCTTTTTCAGTTTTTCCTTTCGCTCTTCGGTGATCTTGCGCAACACATCGATCTGCCGCGAGGTCATCTCTTCGATTTCCTCGATCTTCTCGATGAGCAGCGGATCCTTTTCGTTGAGCTTCAGGCGCTTGAGGTTACGCGTGGAGATTTTTTCGATGATCTCGCGCGTCAACTCAACGCCCTTGGTCAGCAGGCGCTTGTTGGTCTTCTCATCGTGGAGGTCGGCCTGTAGAACTTTGCCGCCGAGCAAATCGGTGAGCCGCTTCAGGCGCTCATCGGTAAGAATGCGGATTTCGTCGGCCAAGTTCTTTTCGAGTTTGAAGACCTGCGTCGCTTCGATGGCTTTGTGCCGCTCGTCCTTTTCGCCGCCCTTGCGGGTGAAGATCTTGACGTCCACGATGGTGCCCTCGATGCCCGGCGGGCAGTAGAGCGAAGCGTCGCGCACGTCACCGGCCTTTTCGCCGAAGATTGCGCGGAGCAGCTTTTCTTCCGGCGTTAGCGTGGTCTCGCCTTTTGGCGTGACTTTGCCGACAAGAATGTCCCCGGGCTTGACCACGGCACCGATGCGGATGACACCGCTTTCGTCCAAGTTGCGAAGGAACGACTCGCTGATGTTGGGGATGTCGCGAGTGACTTCCTCGGGACCCAGCTTGGTGTCACGCGCCTCGATTTCGTACTCTTCGATGTGGATCGAAGTGTAGTAATCGTCCTTGACCAGCTTCTCGCTGACCAGGATGGCATCCTCGAAGTTATAGCCGCGCCACGGGAGAAACGCGACCAGCACGTTGCGCCCGAGCGCGAGCTCACCACGATCCGTGCAAGGACCATCCGCCAACACCTGCGCCTTTTTCACGCGATCGCCGACGCGAACCAGCGGCTTTTGGTTGATGCAGGTGTTCTGGTTGGAGCGCTTGAACTTGACGAGCTGGTAGATGTCCGCGCCCACTTCGCGGCTTAACACGCCGGAGTGGTCGGACTCGACGCGCACGATAATGCGCTCGGAGTCCACCTGATCAACGATGCCGTCGCGCTTGCAGAGGACGACCGCGCCGGAGTCGCGAGCTGTGACGCGCTCCATGCCTGTGCCAACGAGCGGCGACTCGCCGCGAATCAGCGGCACCGCCTGGCGCTGCATGTTCGAGCCCATCAGCGCGCGGTTGGCGTCGTCGTTCTCCAGGAACGGGATCAAGCTGGCAGCAACGGAGACGAGTTGCTTCGGCGACACGTCGACGTAATCGACCTCGTCGCGGCTCTTGAGCACGAAGTTTCCGGCCTGGCGGCAGTTGACAAGCTCAGTGGTGATCCTCAAGCGGTCGTCGAGTGCAACGTTTGCCTGTGCGACAACGTACTTGTCCTCTTCCCAGGCGGAGAGATAGAAGCAGTACGGTTCGTAGGTCACCTTCCGGCGCTTCAACTCTTCGTTGAGCTCTTCGACGCGGTCCTTTTCGACAATTTCGCCGGCTTTGAATTCGCTATCGCCGGCGTTCACGATATGAACGTAGTCGATGATGCGGCCGCCCTTTACTTTGCGGTACGGGGACTCGATGAAGCCATAGTCATTGATCCGCGCAAAGCAGGAAAGCGAGCTGATCAGACCAATGTTCGGGCCCTCCGGCGTTTCGATCGGGCAGATTCGGCCGTAGTGCGTCGGATGCACGTCGCGGACCTCGAATCCCGCGCGTTCACGCGAAAGGCCGCCCGGGCCAAGGGCCGACAGGCGCCGCTTATGCGTAATTTCGCTGAGCGGGTTGGTCTGGTCCATGAACTGACTAAGCTGCGAGCTCCCGAAAAATTCGCGGATCGCTGCCATCACCGGCTTGGCGTTGACCAGGTCGTGCGGCATAGCCGTCGACATTTCCTGGTACACGCTCATTTTTTCCTTGATGGCGCGCTCCATGCGGACCAAGCCGATGCGGAACTGGTTCTCGAGCAGCTCGCCCACCGCGCGCACGCGGCGATTTCCAAGATGATCGATATCGTCGACTACGCCGATGTTCTTGCGCAGCTTGAACAAGTACTTGATCGCGGATACGAAGTCCGGCGAATCCAGCGTGCGGTTGTCCAGCGGTGTATCCAGACCCATCTTGATGTTGAACTTCAGGCGGCCTACACGGCTGAAATCGTATTTGCGCGGATCGAAGAACATTCCGCGGAATAAGTTAGTGGCGGTTTCGAGCGTTGGCGGGTCGCCAGGGCGTAGCTTGCGGTAGATCTCGATGAGCGCTTCTTTCGACGAACGGATCGGATCTTTGTCCAGCGTGCGCGAGAGCACCACGCCAATGTCGTCGCGCTCTGGAAAGAACACGTCGACTTCGGTGATGCCGGCCTCCGCAAATGCCTGCCACAGATCGGCGGTGAGCGGCTTATTGGCCTCTAGCAAAACCTCACCCGTTTGCCGATTGACGACATCTGCGACGCTGTAGGCGCCTTCAAGGTCTGCAAGCGCAGCGCGAATCTGTGTAACCTTGGCCTTGATCAGCTCCTTGAAGAGATTTTCGGTGATGCGCTTGTGTGCGCCGACAATTACTTCCTCGGTTTTGGGGTTCTTGATCTCATGTGTCAGCTTCCGATCGACGATGCCCGGCGAAATGTTCCAGTACAGGTCCTTGTCGCGCAGCGAAATGCGCTCCACCTGATAGAACGTCCGCAGAATGTCCTCGTTGGACTTCATGCCCAACGCGCGCAGGAAAATCGAGCCTAGGAACTTGCGTTTGCGATCGATGCGTACGTAGAGAATGTTCTTTGTGTCGTATTCGAATTCCACCCACGAGCCACGATAGGGAATGATTTTGCCCAAGAAATATGTGCGGTTATTGGCGCTCTCGAAGAACACGCCCGGAGAGCGGTGTAATTGGCTGACGATAACGCGCTCAGTGCCGTTGATGATAAACGTGCCGTTGTCCGTCATCAGCGGAATGTCGCCATAGAAAACTTCCTGCTCCTTGATGTCGCGGATGGTCTTGGCTCCGCTATCGGGATCTTTGTCGTAAATCGTCAAACGAATCGTGACTTTCAGCGGCGCGGAGTAGGTCATACCGCGCTCTTGGCATTCGTTCACGTCGTACTTCAGTTGCATGGCCACCGGATCGCCGCACTTGTTGCAGAACGTGGGCGTGTTCTTGTTGAACGTGCCGCATTTGTGACAGATGACGTCGCCGGTCTGATATGGATTGGTGACCACGGACGCACCGCAATTGCGGCAAGTGGCCCGGAGGTGGTGCAGCCCTTTCAAGTTGCCGCACTTGCACTCCCAGTTCCCGATCGAGTAGTCCACGAATTCCAACTGCGACATTTCGCGGAAGTCTCGAATCGGAAACACCGACGTGAACACCGACTGAAGCCCACCGTCTTCGCGCTCGCTTGGCAGCAAATCCATCTGCAGGAAGCGCTGGTACGACTTCATCTGGACTTCAATCAGGTTGGGAATCTGAATCGAGCCCTGGATTTTCGCGAAATCCAGACGCTGGCGTTCCCGGACATGCTGATTGGTGTTCGACATGAATTACCTCATCCCTTCTGAAAGCGTGTGGAAAAATCGTGAGCAGACAGCGAGCCGCCGCGCTCGCTGCCGGTTGGCCGCTTTGCGGCCACTGTTGCAGTTGCCCTCGAGCAATTCGGAAGCACTGTTCAAGTTGACAGCCGTGCACACACGGCGGCAATCGGCCACCCGAAGGTGCCCTGTGTTGTAGTAATACCCAGCCTCAACTAGCGTGATGGAAATCCTTTGGCGCGGTGCTACCGCCCGATGAGCCGCGCTCCCTCTCGAATCCCGTTCCGTAGAATTACTTGATCTCGACTTTTGCTCCGGCGTCTTCGAACTTCTTCTTAATGGCCGCAGCTTCGTCTCTGTTGACGCCTTCCTTGACGGTCTTGGGTGCGCCGTCCACCAGATCCTTGGCCTCTTTCAGCCCCAGGCTGGTGACTTCGCGGACCGCCTTGATGACGTTGATCTTATTTCCGCCTACATCGGTTAGCACAACAGTGAATTCCGTCTTCTCTTCCGCCGGAGCTGCGCCACCCGCCGGCGCGCCGCCACCGCCCGCCGCCACAACGGTGGCCGCAGCCGCTGACACGCCGAAGGCTTCTTCCATCTTCTTAACCAGGTCCGACGCCTCGAGTAACGTCAGGCCCTTTATTTCTTCCAGGATCGTATCCACTTTCGACATGACTCTCGCTTCTCCTCTCAAAAATAAAAAATCTTAGTGGGCCGCTTCGGGACTTGGCGCGGAACTTGCTGCAGGAGCCACGTTGGTCCCACCGGACCCAAACTTCTCCGCCTTCACCGCTTCGCTCACGACCACCGCGAGATTGCGGGATAGCCCGTTCAACGCCATAGCCATGCGCTGCGCTGGGGCGTTCAGCAGGAACATGATCTTGCTGATCAGTTCTTCCTTCGACGGAAGATTCGCGAATTGCTGAATCTCTGCGATCGAGATGACGCGCCCCTCCACCACACCTGCTCGGAACTGGAACGCCGGCACATCTTTCGCAACTTTGGTGAGCGCCTTCGCCAGCGCCACCGGGTCGGTATTAGTGTAGGCGATCGAATTCGTACCGGTCAGATTCTTGAGCAGCCCCTCTGCCGGAGTGCCCGCGCCAGCGCGCTCGGCCAGAGTGTTTTTCACCACCTGATACTTGCCTCCGGCGGCCTGCACGGCGCGCCGTAGCTTGGTGTCGTTCTCTACGGTGATGCCCTGGAACGTCGTAAGAATCACTGTCGAGACCCTAGCGAGCGCGGTTTTCAGTTGGTCGAGGTCTTGCTGTTTTTCGCTGCGCTTTTTCATGGATTTCGCTCGTTATCCCTCATTCGTCGTACTTAAGCTGCCGCCGCCATAGTTTCCGACTCGGCCAAGTCGATCGGAATTCCAGGTCCCATCGTGGAAGTCAGGGTAATTCTCTTTACATACTTGCCCTTCGCGGCGGCGGGCTTCGCCTTAATCACTGCTGCGATCACCGCGTGAGCATTCTCAGCAAGCTTCGGTGCGTCAAATTGAATTTTGCCAATTGGGCAATGAACGATCCCGGCCTTGTCCACACGAAATTCGACTTTGCCCGCCTTGGTCTCCTTAATCGCCTTAGCAACCTCGAATGTGACCGTGCCAGTCTTGGGATTCGGCATGAGCCCCCGAGGGCCCAGCACTTTGCCCAGTTTGCCAGCCGACTTCATCATGTCTGGAGTGGCAATGACTGCGTCGTAGTCCGTCCAGCCTCCCATGACCTTCTGCACCATGTCTTCGCCGCCGACAAAATCCGCTCCCGCCTCTTGCGCTTCGCGGACCTTTTCGCCTCCGGCGATCACCAGCACGCGCACCGCTTTGCCCAAACCATTCGGCAGGACAACCGTTCCGCGGACAACCTGATCCGAGTGTTTCGGATCAACACCCAGATTGATGGCCAGCTCAACCGTTTCGTTGAACTTGGTGTGATGCGTTTTCTTGATCAGCTCGCTCGCTTCGGCGAGCTTGTAGGGATGCGCTTCCACTTTCTTTCGCGCATTCTCTACGTGTTTGCCAGACTTCTTCATGCCTTCGACTCCGTTTGATCTCTTAGCGCCTGAACTTCTAGGCTTCCACGACTTCCAGACCCATGTTGCGCGCCGTGCCCATCACGGTGCGCACCGCGGCGTCCAGATTGGTGGTGTTGAGATCGACAAGCTTGGTCTTCGCGATTTCCTGAACTTGTTTTTTTGTGACCTTGCCCACTTTGTTGCGATTCGGCTCCGCCGAGCCCTTAACGATACCCGCGGCTCGAAGCAGCAGTACCGAGGCGGGCGGCGTTTTCAGAATGAACGTGAATGTGCGGTCGGAATACACGGTCACAAGCACTGGGAAAATCATCCCGTCTGGCTCTTTAGCTGTCTTGGCGTTGAACTGCTTGCAAAAATCCATAATGTTCAACCCGTGCGGTCCCAGCGCCGTGCCCACGGGAGGCGCCGGAGTCGCTTTGCCGGCAGGCAATTGAAGCTTGATCGTCGTCTGAATTTTCTTTGCCATCTTTTTTCTCTGCTACTCTTCCCCTCTGCCACTCGCTCCTGCTTAGCCGAGTTTCTCGACACTCGCGAAATCCAGTTCCACTGGAGTCGAGCGGCCAAAAATCGTTACGGAAACCTTCAGGCGGCTGTGGTCCGAGTCAATTTCCTCGACGGTGCCGTTAAAATTCGCAAATGGGCCATCCACGATCCGAACTTGCTCGTTTCGATCGAATACCACCTTGGGCTTCGGACGGTCCGTCGGAACGTGCACACGATTAATGATTGCGTCGACCTCTGCATCCGACAGCGGCGACGGCGATGTCGCCGAGCCCACAAAGCCCGTAACCCGCGGCGTATTGCGGACGATATGCCAGGTGTTTTCGTCCAAATCCATTTCCACGAGCACGTAACCGGGATAGGACATCCGGGACGAAACCACTTTCTTGCCGCCACGCACTTCAACGGTGTCTTCCATCGGAATCAGCACGCGCCCAATCTTGTCCTGCAAGTTGTAGGCGGCCACGCGGCTTTCCAGGCCTTCCTTCACCTTCTTCTCGAAGCCTGAGTAGGTGTGGATGATGTACCACTGCATTGCCATTGAATCTAATTCCCTTCAAACGCCAAAAACTTTGAATATGTAGGTCACGCCCCGTTGCACCAGCCAATCCACGACCGCTAGGAACACGCCGAAGAAGAACACCGTCGCAATGACGACACTCGTTGTCGACACAACGTCGTCTCGGCTGGGCCAGGTCACCTGTTTCATTTCCACGCGCACGTCATGCAAAAATTCGCGCGTGTCTTGTACCGTCCCGGTCAACCTTTTTCCGAGTTCGCCCGGTCCGCCGCCCTGCGACTCTTCGTGCTTCACTTTTACCGCCTGCGTAGCCATGAAACCCTCTTCACTCCCGGAACAGGCTCGCTACCGTTCCGTCCTTCTCGATTCCACGCGTCCGCTGGTTAGGCGCCAAACTCTGGCAGGGGAGGAGGGATTCGAACCCCCATACCCGGTTTTGGAGACCGGAGTCCTAACCGTTGGACGACTCCCCTACAACCAAAACCGCCCCAGCCTGCGCTATCTACTTCACCTCTTTGTGCGCCGTATGCTTGCGGCACGAATTGCAAAACTTCTTCGTCTCCAAGCGCTCGGAGTGCTTCTTCTTATTCTTGGTCGTCGTGTAGTTGCGGTTTTTGCAATCCCCGCACTGCAGCGTAATGATCTCTCGCATCGTTCGATTCCCTTTGTTCTACTCGATGATGTCTGTGACGGCGCCGGCGCCGACCGTGTGGCCGCCTTCGCGAATCGCGAAGCGCAGCCCCTTCTCCAGCGCCACCGGCGTGATCAGCGCCACTTCGCAGCTCACGTTGTCTCCCGGCATCACCATCTCCACGCCTTGCGGCAGCTTCACGTCTCCGGTCACATCCGTGGTCCGAAAATAAAATTGCGGCCGGTAGCCGGTGAAAAACGGCGTGTGCCGCCCGCCTTCTTCCTTCGTCAACACGTACGCTTCGGCCTTAAACTTGGTGTGCGGCGTGATCGAGCCCGGCTTGCACACCACTTGCCCGCGCTCCACGTCATCTTTTTCCGTGCCGCGCAGCAGCAAGCCTACGTTGTCGCCCGCCAGCCCTTCATCCAGCAGCTTGCGGAACATCTCCACGCCCGTCACCACTTTCTTCTGCGTCGGACGGAAGCCCACAATCTCCACTTCTTCGCCCACCTTCACCTTGCCGCGTTCCACTCGCCCGGTCACCACCGTGCCGCGCCCGGAAATCGAAAAAATATCTTCGATCGGCATGGCAAACGGCTTGTCTACATCGCGCACCGGCAACGGCACGTTCTTGTCCACCGCTTCCATCAACTGATCGATGGTCTTCTCCCACTTCTCATCCCCGTTCAGCGCCTGCAAAGCGGAACCGCGAATCACCGCAATCGAATCACCCGGAAATTGATAGCTCTTCAGCAGCTCGCGCACTTCCAGTTCGACCAGTTCGAGCAACTCGGGATCGTCCACCATGTCGCATTTGTTCAAAAACACCACAATTGCCGGCACGCCCACCTGTCGAGCCAGCAAGATGTGCTCGCGCGTTTGCGGCATCGGTCCATCGGTTGCCGCCACCACCAATATCGCGCCATCCATCTGCGCCGCGCCGGTGATCATGTTCTTGATGTAATCGGCATGACCCGGGCAATCCATGTGCGCGTAATGCCGGTTGGGCGTCTCGTACTCCACGTGCGACACCGCAATGGTGATGCCCCGCTCGCGCTCTTCCGGCGCGTTGTCAATCGAATCAAACGCGCGGAACTGCACCTTGGGATTGTGCTTGCTCAGCACCTTGGTGATCGCCGCGGTCAAAGTCGTCTTGCCATGGTCGATGTGACCAATCGTCCCAATGTTCACGTGCGGCTTACTGCGCTCGAATTTCTCCTTCGCCATATTCTTTTGCCCTCAGACTCAGATCTACTCCGTGCGTCGTGCCTTACCGACTGAACTCTGTGCGAGCCGGACACCTCGACTCTTACTTAAACTGGAGCGGGGGACGGGATTTGAACCCGCAACCATCACCTTGGAAGAGTGAGACTCTACCGTTGAGTTACCCCCGCGCCGCTCAAATCCAGACCCTCGCCACGCTTGCTCGTTCAGCCTCTAATATCTAATTTCCAGCTTCTAATTCCAATCTCTGGCTGAATCTGGAGCCTGGGACCGGGATTGAACCGGTGACCTCGTCCTTACCAAGGACGCGCTCTACCAACTGAGCTACCCAGGCTCAACCCGTTACCCGAATCACGCCCGATCCTACGCCCTCAATTCGCTCACACTCAGCGTGCAATTGTCGTGACGCTTCGCGGCGTACTTTCCCTGTCCACGCTTGCCGCGAAACCCACCGCTCTCGAACATCGTCAGCCTGATCGCTCAGCGATCAACTTATGCGATTGCCCTGCGGTTTCCTTGCGAAACGCTGCTATCTTGATCAGCGCTTACCCGGCCCAGTCGGGATCATTTCACGCGTCAACTCTGATTACTCGGAGCACTTCCGATCGGAGAACATTGAGAACTGGTGGACGGGGGAGGATTCGAACCTCCGTAGCCCGCAAGGAGCGGCAGATTTACAGTCTGCTGGTTTTAGCCACTCACCCACCCGTCCTCGAAATTCCTCAGCCGACTCTTGACCCCTCGTCCTTCAAACCTTCGCAATGCTCTGCGAGAAAACACAAAACGGACTCGTGTCAAAAGACACCAGCCCGTTGATTTTGATGTTGAGGATTCGCTCCGCCTTCTCCCCACGAAAAATCACTGGTGGAGCTGGCGGAGGGAATTGAACCCCCGACCCTCTGATTACAAATCAGATGCTCTACCAGCTGAGCTACGCCAGCGCTCTCAAACCAACGAAGAATAGCAGAAGAGGCAAGCGAATTGCAAGGGGTCAAGGCCAAAATCTGAGCACGGCAGTGGCCAGCATTGTGGAAAACCCCGCGAGTGTTCCCTGCGGAGCAATCAGTATCCCCTTTACCTCCAGCAGCTTAGAGGTTGCAGGAAGCCGTGATTCCGGCTCCCTTCTGACCTTCAAAATTCACCGGCGAAACACCAAAAAATCTTTGCATCAAGTCACATTTTCTATGGCGTGCCGCCATCCAAATGCAACAATCGCGTCTTCGAGGGATCTGCCGAAACTATGACTCCGCCAATCCCGCGGCGAGTTGCCATCGCAGCCTCAATCTTCGTTCTTCTCGGCGTCATCGCATACTTCGCCTATCAGCGGTGGAACGAAATCGGAAGCTCCGATCGCGACACCGTGCTCGCTGGCATGCCTACCGACGCGACTGCGGTACTGTACGCAGATGTTGCAGAGCTTCGCCCATCGCCATTTGTCTCCGACCTTTACGCTTGGGTGCCGCAGCGGGAACCCGATGCCGACTATTCGCAATTCGTTCGTGAAACGGGCTTTGACTACGAACGCGATTTGAACCGCGTGGCGGTGGCGCTGACTAGGCAAGGTCCGGATACAGAATTTCTGGCCATCGCAGATGGGCGCTTCGATCAAACAAAAATTGTTGCCACTACACTAAAATTTGGCTCGCGAGAGAATCGGGGTTCGCGACACATCTTTTTCGTTCCCGCGACAAGCACAGCACGCAGAATTTCGTTTACCTTTCTGCGCAGAGAGAGGATCGCACTTTCCGATGACTCCGATCTCGACGCCCTGCTCTCCAAATCACCCGCTGGAGAAGACGCAAGGGCGTGGCGCGAGCGTTTCAAGCGGCTGGCCGGCTCACCGCTCTTCGCGGTGATTCGCCAGGACGGAGCTACTGCCGGGTCCATCACGTCGCGGGCTCCCGGTGGCTTTCAGTCGCCGCAGCTTTCGGCTCTACTTGATCAACTGCAGTGGATCACAATCGCAGGCCGTCCTGAAGGCAATGAGCTAAGAGTTGTGATGGAAGGCGAATCCACCTCCGATAGCACGGTGCGCCAGCTTGCCGATTTGCTCAACGGCGTACTCATGATGGCCCAGGCCGGACTGAACGGACCGAGAACGCGCCGCCAACTCGATCCGCTCGCGCGCGACGCATATCTTGAAATGTTGCGCGGCGCCGATGTTTCGCATATTGATCGCGGCGAGACCAAGTCGGTACGCGTAGTATTCAACGTCACGCCCAAGTTTCTGGCGGCTGTCAGATCGGCGAGACCAATTCTGCCAGCGCCGCCCGCTCCTCCGGAAACCGAGAGTCCCTCACCCAAAGCCCGCGCGCAAAAATCTCACAAGTAGGATCGCACTTCGCTGTCGGTGGCTCTCCGAAAACTCTAAGGAAGTTCGTAGGCAGGGTTGAGCAGCAGCGTTCAGTCGCCAGCAGGAGTCGACCGCATGTACCGCCACGGGTTTACCGGCGCGTTGTTCACACGAACTTCATAATGCACGTGCGGGCCGGTGGAGCGGCCGCTGATTCCGGTGTAACCAACCACTTCGCCCCGTTTTACACGAGCACCGGCAATCGCGGAAAACGCCGAAAGGTGCGCGTACCACGTGGTGATGCCAAACCCATGATCGACCACCACCAATCGGCCGTAGCCTGCATGATTTTCGGCGATAGTCACGATTCCATCCGCGGTGACATGAACGGGCGCGCCATAGTCAGAAGCTACGTCGACTCCAGTGTGGAATGCTCCCTCTCCGCTGAACGGGTCCAGACGCTGGCCAAAGCTGTCCGTGATGTGGCCAAGTACGGGCCAAGTCGAAGGCGTGTAACTCGAATCGGCGAAGCTCGTAGCGGGGATCAGCCGCAAGCCACCGCTAGAAATCGCGATGGTCGCCGCGTTTCGCTTTAAGAAGGTATATTGCTCAACTGAGCGGTCGAATGCGTCCTGAGCAGTAACAGGATTGTCGCTTCGATCGAAAGCGGCCGGGTGGTAGCGCAAAACTCCATAGGTCATGGCCACCTCGGTGGCTAAAGACTGCAACGAATCCAGGCGCTGGTTGGTGTCGTTTACGGTGTTCTGCAATTGCTGGTATTGCTTCTTTAGAGTCTCCTGATCGTGCCGGAGAGCGTTGTAATTCCCCACCTTCCAGAGCATACGTGTGTACGACCCCGCCGCCGCGACTACGGTTATGCTCCCGATGAGCGCCAACACCGCAACCGCATGCAGCGCGTACGCCGGCACGATAAGCTTCTTCAGCTTACCTGGCGTCGACGCGATAAAGAACGTGTAGGTCTTACCCTTCATAGCTGCAAGGGCCCTCAGGCCTTTTTTCCATCGTTCAAACGCGGGCCACGACACATGCCCGCAGGGGAGACAGCTTG
>Ga0070698_100005409_pt1 | contig 13953 bp, 11 predicted proteins | sample KBSK1502metaG_FD_65477 | JGI IMG/M metagenome (GOLD analysis project Ga0070698, IMG submission 65477) | Corn, switchgrass and miscanthus rhizosphere microbial communities from Kellogg Biological Station, Michigan, USA - KBS K1-50-2 metaG | ecosystem: Host-associated > Plants > Roots >...
GGACGCGCGGTCGCAACTCCTGTTTTGCAGCGGGCGGCGAAAGCACTCGCTGAGATGCCCGTGGAGGACGTTCTGCGCTGGGGCTGGCTCGCCGGGGCTCCCAGCGCTGCAACGTGGGACCCCGACGGCGTTAGTGCTATCAACGAACGGCAGGCCCAGCTCCTCCGCGACGCCGGTGCGCTTGCTGAGCTGCCGCTCCATCTCAACGCGTTGGGAGGGGTTTATGCGTTGAACGGTGACTTTGAGGGCGCTCGCTTACTCATTGCGGAGAGCGACAGGGTGGCGGCAGCGACGGGGAGCCAGGTTCCCCCCTTTGCGGAGGTCACGTTGAGGGCCCGGCAAGGGAGTGAACCGGAGGCCTCCGCGTTGATCGAGGCCGCGATCAAACAAGCGGTGGCCGGAGGGCAGGGTGGCGCGGCGATGTCGGCGCAATTTGCAGCCGCGGTCCTATACAACGGCTTAGCCCGCTACGAACGGGCGGCCTCGGCCGCGAGCCAGGTGATCGCGAAGGCCCTGGATCCGTGGAACTACGTGTTTGCGCTCCCCGAGCTCGTGGAGGCGGCTGCGCGTACAGGAGACCTGGAGCTTGCACGCAACGCGGTCGACCGGCTTCTGGAGACGACGCAGCCGGCCGGAACCGAGTACGCGCTCGGCATCGAGGCCCGCTCGAGGGCGTTGGTGAGCGAGGGCGGCACCGCCGAGCGCCTCTACCGCGAAGCAATCGATCGGCTGAGCCGCACCGACGTCCGTCCAGAGCTCGCGCGTGCGCATCTTCTTTACGGGGAGTGGCTGCGCCGCGAAGGCCGGCGCATCGATTCGCGCGACCAGCTGCGGATCGCCCACGACATGTTCCTGGCGATCGGCATGGAAGCCTTCGGCGAGCGGACGCGCCGCGAACTCCTGGCCACGGGCGAACATGTACGGAGACGCAGCGTCGAAACGCAGGACCAGCTCACGCCTCAAGAGATACAGATTGCGCGGCTTGCGAGCGACGGACGCACGAACCCGGAGATCGGCGCCCAGCTGTTCCTGAGCCGGCGCACCGTCGAATGGCATCTGCGGAAGGTTTTCGACAAGCTCGATGTCCGCTCGCGCCGCGAGCTGCCGGAAGCCCTGCGACGAGCCACGCGCGCCGCCTCGCGGTAAAGCACCGCGGGCAGGTCGGACTCGCAGAGCCCGACCTGCCTTCGTCCTGTGTATTCCTGCTCTTATCTATGAGACGGCTGCGGTACGCCAACGACAGTCTTGACGTCGCTGCGGAACTGGTGAATGCGGTAGGCGGCGATTATCTGCGAAACACCGGCAAGGATCGCATAGAGTCCGATCAGCCAGAGGATCGCCAGCAAGCCGGTTCCCGGCCGCCATGCAACCAGCACTCCGAACGCGATCGACAGCGCGCCCCCGATTGCGAGCCATACGGCACCCGCGATCTCACCCCACATCTCCAGCGCGGCTGCGATCTCGAACACGCCAACGACGAATGCCCAGGCGGCGATGAGGTATGCCAGCGTCAGGTCGGTGATTCCCGGACGCAAGAACGTGATGACGCCGAGCAGCACGCCGGCCGCGCCGCCGACGATGTACGGCACCCACTGAGTGCTCCTGTGTGCGACCATGTACAGCCCCGCCGCCACTGAGAAAACCCCGTACACAAAGGCGTAAGCGCCGAAGAGCACGGTCAGCGCAACGAGCGAGATGCCGGGCCAGAGCAGCACGATCACGCCGAACACGATCGATGCGACGCCGCCGACTCCGAGAAAACGTGCCATCCGCTTGACGGCCATGTCCATCCAACTAACCTCCTTCGTTCCTATCGGGCGATGTGTTTATGTCCGATTCTGGCTAGTCTTCCTCCCTCGACGGCCGACAGGCGAAGCTCGACGCCTGGGTCGTCGGACCAGCGCCCTGGTAAACGGCCAGGTTGGGATACATGCAGATTGGGCGTGTCCCGGTGACGGCGCCGGTTCTCGGATCGACGGTCACACCGTTGAGAGAGGTCGGAGCCTGGCCGCCCTCGACCCAGTTCACGAGCTGCTTCAGCGGGTTGGCCGGCTGCGCTCCGGGTCCGAAGCCGCAGTGAGCGACCCCGGGCGCCAGGAACAGGCGTGCGAAATTGGTCGTCTTCTTCGAGCCGCCCATCAATCGCTGGACGCGGGTGTAATAGTCGATCGACCCTTGCGGGAAGATCAGTTGGTCCGCCAGTCCATGCCAGATGATCAGCTTGCCGCCTGCTTTCTTGAAGCCGCTCAGGTCGGGATTGTCCGTCCCGATGACGTCCCCGTACATCTCGACGGACTGCTGGAACAACTGGTCGAACTGATCACCGGTCATCTTCGTCCAGTCGAATGTCCCCACCGGGACGGGCGGGTTCTGCTGGACCCACGTTCCCAGGTGCTGCAGTGTGATCGGGAAGGGTGAGCCGACCGTCGTGCCACCGCTCGTGATCGTGTTCGCGATGCCGGCGAAGGGGAAGAAGCTCCCCGTCAACCAGTCGCCACCATACTGCGCGCCCCACAGCAACCCGTACCACAGAAAAGCCCCGCTCGTCGTTCGTGCGCCTTCCATAATCTTCGCAACAACGGCCGCGTCCTGAGCGGTTATCGTTCCGCACGGCGTGCTGGTCCCGACCAGGGAGTTGGGATTGAAGTGGCATGCGAACGGGTCGCCGATCACGCCGTCCACCACTCCGTCACCGAGCACGTCGCAAGCCTTGATCGCCGCGCTCCGGAATGCCGAGAACTTGCACTGCGGCAGGAAGTCGCCGGCCTGGAGCATGGCCAGCTCAGGCCATAGCGAGGCCGGGACATACCGCTGCCAGTTGATGGCGGGCGCGCCGGCGAGGATCCCGTTGAAGTCGGATGGGTACCGCTGCGCTTCCGCCAGGCCCTGTCGCCCTCCCGTCGAGCAGCCGTTCCAGTACGAGAAGCTCGCCTGCGATCCGTAGTACGCGGCCGTAACCGCCTTGCCGACGAGGGCGACGTCGTGGACCGAACGGTACGCGAAGTCCTGGATTAGCGGCCAATTGAGGCGCCCCTTGCTGTCGAGCGCGAACGAACCGTCAACCGGCGAAGAGCCCGCCGGGCCCCCATCGGTGTTGGCCGCGGAGTAGCCCCCATCGACGGGAACGGCGAGGTTGTTCGGGTCACCCGCGAGGTAGCCGCTGCCGCCGACCCCCTGGAAGCGGCCGTTCCAGCCGCTGACCGGCATCCACACGTCGATGCCGATGTGATCGGTCACCCCGGGGGTTGTCACGGTGGCGTGCACGCGGCACGTCTCAACGACCGGCGTCGGGGGAAAACCTGGAAACGGCGGCGGGACCGTACCGGCGGGTGTATCGACCGCGCTATTTATCGTCGTATTGGGAAGCGAGAGCGCCGTGAGGCTGGGACAGGAAACGGTTGCGCCCAGCGTGCTTGCCTCGAGTCGCGAAGGAGCCGCGGCAGACGGCGCCACCGATGTGCTGATTGCGGCGAGAGCCGCACCCAGCGGAACCACGATAACCGAGAGGCGGGCCCGACGAATCCGCCAGATGTTCATGCCTACTCCTCCTTCCATCGCCCCATCTCTCTGAGGCAGCTGCGTCACCCATCGTTTCCTCCCGACGGCCGTCGTCGCACCGGTCAAGTGACTGGTGAGCACACCTGATCGACCAGTGTCTTCACGGGCGCGACATGCGGCTCACAGGAGCAGGCTTTTTGAGGTCAGCAGACGGCACCCACGAGAAGGAGGCTCACACATGTCAGTCACGATCGAGAAGGCCACAGCGGTTCGCCCTTTCCGCGTTGAGATTCCAGACGAGGCCCTGAAGGACCTCCGCCGACGGATCGCCGAGACGCGCTGGCCCGCCAAGGAAACCGTCGGCGATGCGTCGCAGGGCGTCCAGCTGGCGACGATTCAGGCGCTCGCCCGCTATTGGGAGACCGACTACGACTGGCGTAAGGCGGAGGCGAGGCTCAACGCCCTGCCGCAGTTCAAGACCGAAATCGACGGCGTGGAGATTCACTTCATCCACGTGAAGTCACGTCACGAGAACGCGTTGCCGTTGCTGATCACGCACGGCTGGCCAGGCTCGGTCTTCGAATTGCTCGGGGTCATCGGCCCACTGACGGACCCGACCGCGCACGGCGGCAAGGCCGAGGACGCGTTCAGCCTCGTGCTCCCATCGTTGCCCGGCTACGGCTTCTCCGGCGAGCCGGCCGAGGTTGGCTGGGGCCCCGGCCGCATTGCGGGAGCCTGGGCGGAGCTGATGAGCCGCCTCGGCTACTCGCGCTATGTCGCCCAGGGCGGCGACCAGGGTGCCAGTGTCACCGATGCGATGGCACGCGTCGCCCCGAAAGGGCTGCTGGGCATCCACCTCAATTTGCTGAGCGCTTTCCCGACTGCGGTACAGGCCGCGATCTTCGCCGGCTATTTCCCCGCGCCGGAGGGACTGCTCAAGCGGCTTGCCATAGCCCTTGTGGCCGCCGGGGCCGATAAGGAACCGAAAGCAGCCAACGCGACCGCGGCCGTGTTCAGGAGGGGCTACCTCGTTGAGCAGGGCGAGCACCCGCAGACGGTCGGGTATTCGTTGATGGACTCGCCGGTCGGGCTCGCCGCCTGGATGCTCGACCACGACCCGGACAGCTACGCGAAGATCTCGCGCGCGTTTCTTGACGGCGCCCCGAGCGGGGGCCTGACCCGCGACCACATCGTCGACAACATCACGTTGTACTGGCTGACGGGCACCGCAACATCGGCGGCGCGGATCTACTGGGAGGAAACACAAGGCATCCTCGCTGCTCTTAAGTCCGGGCAGAAGCCGCCCAAACTCTCGCTGCCGGTGGCGTTCACGGTCTTCCCGAGCGAGCTCATCCAGGCGCCGCGCAGCTGGGCCGAGAAGGTCTACCCCAACCTCATCTACTTCAACGAGGTGGACAAGGGTGGTCACTTCGCCGCCTGGGAGCAACCCGAGCTGTTCAGCCAGGAGATGCGGGCCGCTTTCCGAACGCTCCGCTAGCTCCAGGACGGCGGTTAGAGGACGGTGGTGGCCGGATTCGCGACGACCAGCGAAAAGGAGGTGACCGCGACAACCGTCGCGGACGGGTCGATCCGTCCGTTCCGCTTCGGCGCGCCGGAAGACGATCTCGTCGAGCTTCGGCGCCGAATCCAGGCAACGCGCTGGCCGGACAAGGAAACCGTCGGCGACCGGTCCCAGGGTGTCCCGCTCGCGAAGCTGCGACGCCTCGTCGAGTACTGGGGCACCCTCTACGACTGGCGCAAGGTCGAGGCGTCGCTCAACTCGCTACCGCAGTTCATCACGGACATCGACGGGCTGGACATCCAGTTCGCGCACATTCGCTCAGTGCACGACGACGCCATGCCGATGCTGATGACGCACGGCTGGCCCGGCTCGATCATCGAGCTTCTGAAGGTCATCGAACCGCTCACGGACCCGCCGGCTCACGGAGGCGCCGCCGAGGATGCCTTCCACCTGGTCCTTCCGACGCTGCCCGGCTACGGCTACTCGAGCAAGCCGACATCGATCGGCTGGAACCCGGCGCGCATCGCGAGCGCTTTCCACACGCTCATGCTTCGGCTTGGCTACCCGCGCTATGTCTCTCAGGGTGGTGACTGGGGCGCGATTATCTCGGAGGTCCTTGCGTTCCAGTCCCCCGCGGGACTGGTCGGGATTCACGTCAACATGCCCGGGACGGTGCCGGCGGACGTCCTTCGGCACCTCCGCAACTTCGACCCAGCGCCGGCCGAGCTGTCCGATCGCGAGAAGATCGCCTACGACCGGCTGCTGCACTTCTATCGAGATGGCTTCGGCTACGCGGCGATGATGAATCAGAGTCCGCAGACGATCGGGTATGCGCTTGCCGATTCACCCGCGGCGATGGCGGGATACTACTACGACAAGTTTGCGGAGTGGACCGACAGTGACGGTGAGCCGGAGAGAGTCTTCAGGTACGACGAGATGCTCGACGCCATCACCCTCTACTGGCTGACCAATACGGGGGCGTCATCGTCACGGTCCTATTGGGAGGGGGCGCAGGCCGGCGGCGGCCCGTTCAACGCGGTGGACATCCCGAAACTCCCGGTCGCGGTCAGCGTGTTTCCGGCCGAGATCTACAGAGCACCGAGGAGCTGGGGCGAGCGCACCTTCGGCAACATCATCTACTGGAACGAGGTTGACAAGGGCGGCCACTTCGCCGCCTGGGAGCAGCCGCAGATCTTCTGTGAGGAGGTGCGTGCAGCATTCAAGTCGTTGCGTCCGTGATCCGCCGTGCACAAATAGATCAAGAGTTGACATGCGCGAAATAGGGCGCAGGATGATTTGAGGAGGGCGCGAACTATGGCGAGCGAAACCCCAAACAAGGCTGGCGCAGCCACCGCTGTCGCCGAAGAGACCGCGATCCGGCCCTTTCGCATCGACGTTCCGGAGGAGGCCCTTAACGACCTTCGCCGGCGCATTGCGGCGACGCGGTGGCCCGAAAGGGAGACCGTCGCCGACGACTCACAGGGCGTGCGGCTCGCGACGATTCAGGAACTCGCTGGCTCCTGGCTGAATTACGACTGGCGCAAGTGCGAGACGAAACTCAACGCCCTTCCGCAATTCATGACGGAGATCGATGGGCTCGATATCCACTTCATTCACGTTCGGTCGAAGCTCAAGAATGCGTTGCCGCTGATCGTCACGCATGGCTGGCCCGGCTCGATCATCGAGCAGCTGAAGATCATCGACCCACTGACCAATCCCACGGCCCATGGCGCCAAGGCATCGGACGCGTTCGACGTGGTCATTCCGTCGATCCCGGGCCACGGGTTTTCCGCCAAGCCGACCTCGACCGGCTGGGATCCGCTCCGTATCGCGCGCGCCTGGATCGAGCTGATGAAGCGGCTTGGCTACACGCGTTACGTCGCGCAAGGCGGCGATTGGGGGGCGGCCATCACGCAACGGCTGGGCGTCGAGGCGCCTCCAGGATTGATCGGCATTCACACCAACATGCCGGGGACGGTTCCCGACGACCTGTGGCCGGCCGTTCAGGCAGGCGCGCCCACGCCGTCAGGCCTTTCCGCCGAGGAGCGGCGCGCGTACGAGGCGCTGCACGACTTCTTTGCGGACCACCTCGCCTACGCCGTCCAGATGAACAAGCGCCCGCAAACGCTCTACGGCATCGCGGATTCGCCCGTCGGTCTGGCGGCCTGGATGCTCGACCACGACCCGAAAAGTTACGAGCTCATCGCGCGTGCCTTTGCCGGAAACCCCGGCGGCCTTTCGCGCGACGATGTTCTCGACAACGTCACGCTCTACTGGTTGACGAATACCGGGATTTCTTCGGCTCGCCTTTACTGGGAAAACAAGTTCGGCTTCTTCAACGTCCAGGGCGTCAAGATCCCGGTGGGCGTGAGCGTATTTCCCGACGAGCTCTATGAAGCGCCGCGGAGCTGGGCGGAACGGGCCTATCCCAAGCTGATCCATTACAACCGGCTCCCTGTCGGCGGCCACTTCGCGGGGTGGGAGCAGCCGCAAATATTTTGCGAAGAGATTCGGGAGGCGTTTCGCTCGTTGCGCTAACCACCAACGGGATGCATTTCATCAGGAGGGTGACAACGTGAAGACGACAACCGTCGACAAATCGTCCGCCCAACCGGCTGGCCCGGGCTCCGTCTCCGGAGCGCCAAACCTCCCGGAGGGAATCACCGATACGTTCACAAGCCGTTACGTCGACACCGGGAAAGTGCGCCTGCACGCCGTCATCGGAGGTGATGGCCCGCCGCTGCTACTGATCCACGGCTGGCCTGGGTCGTGGTACTACTGGCGCCTCGTCATGCCGGCGCTGGCTCGGGACTTCGAGGTCATTGCCGTCGACCAGCGCGGTATCGGCCTTTCCGACAAGCCGGAAGACGGCTACGACACCGGCACCCTGGCCGGCGACCTCGCCGGGCTGATGGACGCGCTCGGCCACGAGCAGTTCGCCGTCGTCGGCGTCGACACCGGCTTGCTGATCGGCTACGCACTGGCCGCGGATTACCCGGACCGCGTCGCGCGCGTCGCCCTCGGTGAGGCCCCACTACCGGGCATCACGCCGCCGAACCCGCTGATCCTCCCCGACCAGGTCGTCGACCGGCTCTGGCACATCCCGTTCAACCAGCTCAAGGAGACGAACGAGAAGCTCGTCAGGGGACGCGAGGACATCTTCTTCGGTGCGGAGTTCTCGGCCTCGGCCGGGACGAACAAATTGCCGGCTTACGCCGTCCAGTACTACGTCGAGGGGCTTGCCTCGAGCCCCGAGGCGCTACACGGCAGCTTCCAGCTCTATCGCGCGTTCAGCGCCACCGCCGCTCAGAACATGGAGCGCAAGAACCGCCGGCTGCCGATGCCCGTCCTGGCGATGGGCGGAGCGGAGAGCTCCGGTGCAATGGTTGGAGACACGATGAAGCTCACGGCCGACGATGTAGAGACCCTCGTCATTCCCGGCATCGGCCACTGGCTCGCCGAGCAGGCTCCCGACGAGATCGTCGCGGCGCTGACCCGGTTCCTCGCCCCGTACAGGGAGGCTGCCGCGCAAGGCTCCAGGCCCGGTGCCGGCGTGAGCTAGGCAAGAGGAGGATTTAAATGAGTCACGAACCGACGATCGTTCTCGTACACGGGGCTTTCGCAGACGCGTCGAGCTGGAATGGCGTCGTCGAGCGGTTGCTGCAGGGAGGGCATCACGTAGTCGCCCCGGCAAACCCGTTGCGCGGGCTGGCGGCTGACTCGGCTTACATCGCGAGCTACATCAGTCAGATCGACGGTCCAACGATCCTGGTCGGACATTCATACGGCGGCGCCGTGATCAGCAATGCCGCAAGCACGGCCAAGAATGTCCTCGCGTTGGTGTTCGTGGCTGCCTTCGCGCCAGAGAATGGTGAAACCCTTGGCGGCGCGGAGGCGAACTCGAAGGACAGCGTCCTCAACGCGGCGCTCGTCCAGCGCCTGTATCCGACCGGGAAGGACGGGGAGACATCGCCGGAGTTCATCGTCGACCCGGCAAAGTTCCATGATGCCTTTGCCTCCGACGTGCCCGAGAAGCAATCCGCGGTCATGGCCGCCACCCAACGTCCGGTCGCCGCCGGCGCATTCAGCGACCCTTCGGGACCGCCGGCCTGGAAAACCATCCCGTCGTGGGCAGTGGTTGCGGTTGGCGACAAGGCGGCCGGCACGGACGTCATTCGTTCGATGGCTCAGAGGGCGGGCGCCAAAACGGTCGAGATCAAGGGTTCGCACGTGATCATGGTTTCTCAACCGCAGGCCGTGACCGATGTGATCCTCGAGGCACTCCAGACCGTTGTGAAGCCGGTGGCAGGCGCCGGGGTGCGAAATAAACTATGAGCACCGTCGCGCAAACCGCACCGACGGCTGCAACGACCGGGAATAGCGCGCTCGGTTCTCTTAAGCACATCGATGCCGGCGTTCTCAACGTCGGATATGCCGAAGCGGGCCCTAGCAGCGGCCGTACCGTGATTCTCTTGCACGGGTGGCCGTACGACATCCAGAGTTTCGTCGACGTCACCCCTCGGCTGGCGTCGGCTGGCTACCGGGTGATCGTCCCCTACCTGCGCGGATATGGCACGACCAGCTTCCTGTCGAACGAGACGTTTCGCAACGGCCAGCCCTCGGCCCTGGCGCTCGACGCCATTGCGCTAATGGATTCCCTGAAAATCGACCGCGCGATTGTTGCCGGCTTCGATTGGGGAGCGCGAAGTGCCGACATCGTCGCCGCCCTCTGGCCACAGCGCTGCCGGGCGCTCGTATCCGTGAGCGGCTACCTGATCGGCAGCCAGGAGGCGAACAAGAAGCCGCTGCCACCCGCAACTGAGCTCCAGTGGTGGTACCAATTCTATTTCGCGACCGAACGCGGGGAGCTTGGATACCGCCACTACACTCGGGACTTCAACAAGCTGATCTGGCAGCTTGCGTCGCCGAGATGGCAGTTTGACGATGCGACCTTCGATCGCACGGCAGCGTCCTTCGATAACCCGGACCACGTCAGCATCGTGATCCATAACTATCGTTGGCGGCTCGGACTGGCTCAAGGCGAGTCCCAATATGACGAACTGGAACAACGGCTCGCCAAGGGTCCCGTCATCAGCGTGCCCACCATCACCCTGGAAGGTGATGCCAATGGCGCGTTCCACCCACCCGCCAGTGCGTACGCTGGGAAGTTCTCGGGCAAGTACGGACACCGCGCGATCACGGGGGGCGTTGGACACAACCTGCCGCAAGAAGCGCCACAGGCCTTCGCCCAGGCCATTCTGGACGTCGACCTGATGGCGGAGGAGTAGACGGCCATGAAAGCAAAGCAGTTCCTTTTTCCCGGGACGCACCCGGCCGGGGTGGAACCGCCACGCGAAGCGGTCAAAGTCGACGATCAGCTGATGCAGCAGCTCAAGGCCAGGGCCGCGAAGCTGCCGACCGAAGGTGAGCTGGCTTCGTTTGCCGGCGCAACTGGGTGGCTTAATTCCGAGCCGCTGTCGCCGGCTGATCTGCGGGGGAAAGTCGTCCTCGCCGACTTCTGGACCTTTACCTGCGTCAACTGGTTGCGAACGTTTCCGTACGTTCGTGCCTGGGCCGAGAAATACCGTGACAAAGGCCTGGTGGTGATCGGCGTCCACACGCCGGAATTTCCGTTTGAGGGCGACATTGACAACGTCCGCAAGCAAGCAAAAGCCCTGGGGGTCGACTACCCGATCGCGGTCGACAGCAACTACGGGGTCTGGCGGGCGTTCGACAACAACTACTGGCCGGCGCTCTATCTCGCGGATGCCCAGGGACGGATCCGAGCCCATCATTTCGGCGAGGGCGCCTACGAGATGTCGGAGATGATCCTTCAGCAGTTGCTCGCAGACGCGGGATTCAGCGGATTCCGCGATGACCTGGTAACGGTCCAACCGGGGGGACCCGAGGTTGCCGCCGATTTGAGCACCCTCGAGTCGGGAGAGACCTACACCGGCTCCGACCAGGCGGAAGGTTTTGCGTCGCCCGGTGGCGCAGTCCCGAACAAGTCTCGCACCTATACAGTTACCAGCCGTCTGAACCTGAACGATTGGGCCCTATCTGGACTTTGGACGATCACGGGACGGGCAGCGGTTCTCAACGAGGCCAACGGGCGTATCGCCTTTCGCTTTCATGCCCGTGACCTGAACCTCGTCATGGGACCGGCTAAAGGTGCCGCTGCGGTGCGGTTTCGCGTCTTTATCGATGGCAAAGCCGCAGCCGCCACCCATGGAACCGACGTCGACAGCCAGGGCCAGGGAACTGCGGATGATCAGCGCCTCTACCAGCTGATCCGCCAGCGGGGCAGCATTGAGGATCGAACCTTCGAGATCGAATTCCTCGATCCGAGCATCGAGGCGTACTGCTTCACGTTCGGTTAGTTTTCATGGCAACCCCACCGCAAGCCATCAAGCCGAGCGCGAACCCGTGGCTGGTATTGGTCTTCCTCAGCCTCGGGTTCTTCATGATCCTGCTCGACACCACGATCGTGAATATCGCGATCCCGAGCATCATCCCCGCCTTGCATTCCTCGCTCGACCAGATCCTGTGGGTGCTCAACGCCTATCTGCTGGTCTACGCCGTGCTGTTGATCACGTTTGGCCGGCTGGGCGACATCGTGGGACCTCGGCTGCTGTTCATCATCGGCCTGATCATCTTCACCGCCGCCTCGGCCTTATGCGGCCTGGCGCAGGACGGCAACCAGTTGATCGCCGCGCGGGTGTTGCAAGGCCTGGGCGGCGCCATCCTCACACCGCAGACGCTGGGCATCATCACTCTGATCTTTCCGCCGAACCGGCGCGGGGCCGCGTTTGGCGTCTGGGGAGCCGTGGCCGGCGTGGCCGCCGTGGCCGGTCCCACCCTGGGGGGCGTACTCGTTACCTACGTCGACTGGCGCTGGATCTTCTACGTCAACGTCCCCGTGGGCATCATTGCGCTGCTGGGCGCGATCTTCGTGGTCCCTGATCTGCGGCCCGGCCGCCAGCATCGCCTCGACGTCCCCGGCGTCATCCTGGCCAGCGCCGGACTATTCGGCGTGATCTTCGGCCTGGTCGAGGGGCAACGCTACGACTGGGGCACGTTCTGGAACTTCATCACGATCCCCGAGATCATCGCGGCAGGCGTGATCGTGTTCATCCTCTTCCTTGTCTACGAGCGATTCCAGACCGAGCCACTGGTGCCGCTTTCGCTCTTCAGCAACCGCAACTTCAGTATCTCGATCTGGATCAGCGCCGTCGCCGCCTTCGGCTTGCTCGGCTTTTTCCTTCCGGTGACGATCTTCTTGCAGTCGGTGCTCGGCTTTTCTGCCTTGAAGGCCGGCCTGACCTTCGTCCCGATGTCGCTGGTGTCCACGGTCGTGGCGCCCGTCGCCGGTCGCCTATCCGACCGACTCGAGACGAAATGGATCCTCTTTGCGGGACTCGCGTGCTTCGCGGGTGGACTCGGATTGGCCGTCTACATGATCTCGCTCGGCGCGACGCAAGCCACGTTCTGGGGACCGGCCGCGCTCGCGGGCGTCGGCCTGGGCGCGACCTTTGCGCCGCTGACCACGGTGGCCATGCGCGATATCCGGCCGCAGGTGGCCGGAGCCGCCTCAGGAGTCCTGAACACGACGCGGCAGCTTGGTGCGGCGATCGGCAGCGCCGTCATCGGCGCCGTCCTGCAGAACCAGCTCGCGGTCCAGCTGCACGACCAGGCGGTCGCCTACTCGAGCCAGGTTACACCAGCCTTCCGCAGCCAGTTCATCGACGGCTTCTCGCACGCGGCGTCAGGCGGCTTCAAGGTCGGCGTCGGCCAGACGGGAGGTGTTCAGCTCCCCGCCGGCATCCCACCAGCCGTGGCGCATAGCCTCCAGGTGCTGTTCAAAACCGTGTTTGACCACGCCTACACGAACGCCGTGCGACCTACGCTCATGGTGTCCATAGTGGTTCTCGCCGTCGGTGCAGTCAGCTGCCTGTTTATTGAGAGGCGGCAAAAGGCAACGGCACGCGCCGACGTTCTTCAGCAGCGGGCGCAAGCGGCAAGCCACTAGCCCGCATGGCCGGCGCCGAGGAAGAGAGGCCTGACGTCGATAGCCATGAACAGGTCTACGGTCTGGGCCGCCTGCTGGCGCTCAGCGACGGCGTCTTCGCCTTCGCATTGACCTTGCTGGTCGTCCAGCTTCTGGTTCCACAGCTCGGTCCAGGCCAGGTCGGGCAGCTCGGCGCGAAGCTGCTGGACCAGGTGCCGAGCTATGTCAGCTACCTGATCAGCTTCGCGGTGATCTCGATCTATTGGTTTTCGCACCACCGGCTTTTTCGGTACGTCCGGCGTTGGGATGTGTGGCTGATCGCCCTCAACCTCGGGGCCCTGCTCTTCATCGCGGTGATGCCGTTTCCCACCGCGATCATGGGCCGCTACGGCGATCAGACCGTGGCGGTCGTCATTTACGCCGCAACTCTCGGCACCACCGGATTGTTCATCTGGTTGATGTGGTGGTACGGCAGCCGCCGCCAGCTTTTCGCGCTCAGCCTCGAGCACCACGCCGCTCGGCAGTTTCGCTGGCGAGCCTTTCTGACGCCGGCCGTTTTCTTTCTATCGATTCCGGTCGCGTTCTGGCAGCCGAGGGTCGCGCAAGCTAGCTGGGGACTGATCTGGCTCGGGATTTACGTACTCAGCCGGCCACGCGTACGGGTCTCCAATGGCCGCTGATCCGTCGGGACGGTGAATGTGCGTGGCAATTTCAGGACACGAAACGCGTGGGGAGGCACCGATGCGGTATGCTCCATCGACTAATGGCGATTGGAGGTGATAGATGATCTGATTGTTCGTCAGTTGGTCTGAGCGACCATTCGTATTCGAAAAGCGATTACTTGACTCTTAATCAGTTGGTCCCGGGTTCGAATCCTGGTGCAGGCACCAAAACCCAAGGCCGCGAATAGAGTCGCTGCGCGTAG
>Ga0070698_100005410_pt1 | contig 13952 bp, 8 predicted proteins | sample KBSK1502metaG_FD_65477 | JGI IMG/M metagenome (GOLD analysis project Ga0070698, IMG submission 65477) | Corn, switchgrass and miscanthus rhizosphere microbial communities from Kellogg Biological Station, Michigan, USA - KBS K1-50-2 metaG | ecosystem: Host-associated > Plants > Roots >...
CGCTCCCTTCGAAGCGAACGGTCTTATTCTCACTCTTTCGCACCCAACTTGCGAAGCAGCTCTCCGGTGTTGAGCTGACTGCCGGCGCGGGCACCGCCGCGACGGCTCGGAGCGGACGCAAGCGCGAGGGGCGTCTGCCCGCGTTTATTCTTCACCTCGAGCTTGGCGCCTTTCTCTGCGAGCAGCTGAACGATTGTGGCCAGCTGCCCGGAGGCCGCGACGTGAAGAGCCGTGTCGCCGGCACTGTTCGTGGAATCAGTGGCGGCGCCCAGATCGAGCAACATTTTGACGGCTTCCAGGCCCTGGCTCTCGTCGGCCGGCGCGATTGCCTGGCGGTTGGCCGAGAGCACGCCCTGACGGCGGCGATCGGAGGTCGCGGCGGCAATCAGGGGCGTCGTACCGTCCTTGGCCGCTAACCGCGGGTCAGCTCCGTTGGCCACCAGGGCCCGCATCATATCGACCGACGCGTACTGCGCAGCCAGCAAGAGCGGCGTCGCCCCCACAAGGGACGCAGGCAGGAAAAAGTCCGCAGAGGAACGCCTGACTGGGGTGCCGTTGGCGAGCGGAATATTCGGGTTTGCTCCGTGCGCCAGGCTTGCCTTCACCAACTCCAGGTTGCCCCTCAGCACTGCGGCGTGCAACACCGTGTATCCCGCTCCGCGGGCATTCGCGTCCGCGCCTTTATCCAGGAGAAAGGCCGCGAAGGCTCCGTGCCCACTGTGCGCGGCCACCACCAGCGCGCTGTTGCCATCCGCGCCGGCGTCGTTCACGTTGGCTCCGGCGCTCAGCAAGACCGTGGCGGACTCGACATCACCGTGCCGGGCCGCGAAGAGCAGCGCCGTGCTTCCCCCTATCTTGAGTGTCTGTTTCAGCTCCGCAGGGATATCGCCGCCATCCGCCGGAGATCCCATGTTGACGAGCCTGCTGCCGACGCGCGATCGGGCATGGATATCCGCTCCGTTCTCAGCCAGCATCCGAGCGACATCCGGATGTCCCTGTGCCACCGCCCACATCAGAGCCGTCTGCTCATTCGTGTGTTCCTTGGCGTTCACGTTCGCTCCGTGAGCGAGCAGCGCTTGCACCGTACCCGCGCTGCCCGCGCGCGCAGCCAACATCAACGGCGATACTCCCGTCGCGGCGGCGACGTTTGGATTTGCCTTCGCCGCCAGCAACTTGCCGGCCATGGCCGGGCTGCCGATTTCACAGGCCAGGTACAGCGGCGTCGCCCCAAGGTCGGTTTCGGCATTCACATTCGCGCCTGCGGAAATCAGGAGATCGGCTGTCTCCAGATCGTTCCAATGCGCGGCCCAGTGGAGCGCTGTCGCTCCATCGGCCTGAGGCGCATTCACATCCACGCGTTGTTTCAGCAGCGTACGAACGGCATCTTTGTCTTGACTCTTGACCGCGTCCACCAGGCGGAGATCACTGATGGCGCCAAGGCTGACGGCCGACAGGCCATACGCCATCGCACAGCCAATCAGATGTCGGAACGTTACACGCATCATTCAGTTCCCTGTTTGTACGACGGGCAGATGCTTCCGGCCGGCGCAACCTGACACAGAACCTCAGGGTTCATGAGGTACGCGACACCACCTCATGACGAAGGGCGGACGATTCAATCGTCGCGCCTTGCCCGCCGGGCGCATCGCCAGGCCTCGGTGCCGCGCCGGACTTTCACCGCGGGCTGCTAAGAGATCGCGCCCAGCTCTCCCGTACTGTCGCCAATCTGCTCGACGCGAACACCCATCATGTCGAGCAGCGTCAGGTGCAGATTTGCGAGGCGCGTGCCTTTCGCAAATCGAACGTGGCGCCCGCTCTTGATCTGGCCGCACCCGCCGCCTGCCAGGAGGATGGGAAGGTTCGTGGGAACGTGGCCATTGCCGTTACTCATGCCGGCTCCGTAGACCATTGTCACGTGGTCCAGCAGAGAGCCGTCGCCGTCGGCGGTCGCACGCAGCTTCTCGAGGAAACGCGCAAACAGCGTCAAGTGATACGTGTTGATCTTGGTCAGCTTCGCGAGCCGCGTGGGATCGTTCTGATGATGCGAGAGCGGGTGATGTGCGTCAGGAATGCCGAGCTCGGGGAACGTCCGTCCGCTTGATTCCCGGCCGATCATGAAGGTCACGACGCGAGTCAGATCGACCTGATACGCGAGAGCGAACAAGTCATACATCAGCCTCGCGTGCTCGTCGAAACTGTCTGGCACACCGGCAGGAGACGCCGTCAGCAGGACCTCCTGAGAGTTCTTTTGCTCGGCTTTCTGGATGCGCCGCTCGACATCGCGGATGGCCGTGAAGTACTCATCGAGCTTGGCGCGGTCGCCAGCGCCCAGGCCGCGCGCGAGCTGAGCGACCTTCTGGCTCACCGAGTCGAGCAGGCTGCCATCCTCCTGCATACGAGCGCGCCGTACGGAAGGATCCGTGCTGCCGCTGTCTCCAAACAGACGTTCGAAGACCGCGCGCGGGTCGTGTTCCATCGGCAACGGCGTCGACGGGCTGTTCCAGCAGATGGTACTGGTGTAGGCGCAACTCAAGCCGGACGAACATGTCCCCGCCGACTCGCTGGACTCCAACGCGAGCTCGAGCGACGCCAGCTGCGTATCCCGGCCGAATTCCTTCGCCACGATCTGGTCCATCGACACGCCTGCGTGCAGGTCGGCGAGGCCCCGCGTCTCGCGAGGGGGGACGTTGGTCAGAAACCTGGTACTGGCACGCGGATGACCTCCTCCGCCATCTGGTCCGACGCTGTCGAGGCCCGTCAGCACGAGCAAGCGATCGCGAAACGGCTCCAGCGGCTTCAGAATCGGAGAGAACTTGAACTCGGCGCCTTCCGCGGCCGGCGTCCAGTTTTCCATGACGATCCCGTTCGGCACGTAGATCGCGCCGAACCGCTGCGTCGGCTTCGTTGCGCCCGTCAACGCAGGCACCATCGCATCCAGCATCGGCAACGCCAGGGTGGCGCCGATGCCTCGCAGCATCATCCGGCGGTCGATCGCCATCTTGCTGATAATCATTTTCCTGCGCTCCTTATCTGAGTCGGCGCGTCGGCGGCAACCGTTGTCGCGCCAGACGGCGTGGGCTTCACGATGCTCATCTGAAACGGGACGCTCTTGACGATGCCTTCGATAATCGACGACCACCGGTAATCGTCGGCGGCGGCATCCCGGGTGATCTTCCGGATGGCCGGAAGATCGTAAAACTCAATGTTGCGGCCGAGGGCGTAGGCGAGCAGCTTCTCCGCGAAGGCCCCCGCAAACTGGTCCCGGCGGCTGAGCAGAAGTTTCCGCAACCCCGCGATCCCATTCAGATGGGTGCCGTCGGGAAGCGTGTCGGACGCGTCGATCGGCGTGCCATCTTCGTTGGTGGTGCGCCACTTGCCGATCGCGTCAAAATTCTCGAGCGAGAAACCCAACGGGTCCATCCGCGAATGGCACGTTGCGCAGAAGGGACTCTTCCGGTGTTGCTCGAGCCGTTCACGCACAGAAACCGCAGGCTCGCCCGGCTCGTTCTCCTTCAGGCCACCCGCGTTGGGCGGCGGCTCGGGTGGCGGCGTACCGAGGAGGTTCTCGAGGACCCATTTACCCCTGTACACCGGCGACGTCCGATTGGCATATGAGGTGACGGTCAGGACACTTCCGTGGCCGAGGAGGCCTGCGCGCTCCTCGTTCTTGAGCGTGACACGCCGGAACCCATTGCCGTAGACACCGGGAATGCCGTAGTGCCGCGCCAGCCGCTCGTTGACGAACGTGTAATTCGCGCTGAGTAGATTCACCACGCTCACGTCTGCCCGCATCTGGCTTTCCAGGAACAGCTTTGTCTCTTGCTGAAACGCCTCCCGAAGGTTTTCGTCGAAATCGGGGAAGTCGTCTGGGTCCGGCGTCACCCCGCGGAGCTTGGGGAGGTTGAGCCACTGACTCGCGAAATTTTCTGTCAGCGACTTCGAGCGTATGTCGGTAAACATACGCCGAACCTGATCTCCCAAAATCCGCGGGTCGCGCAGTTTCCCGCGGGCGGCAAGGTCGAGGAGCGCGTCATCCGGGATGCTGCCCCACAGGAAGAATGACAGTCGAGAGGCCAAGGCGAGGTCGCTTAAACGATAGACAGCACCCGGCTCCGCGTTCTCCGGATCGCGTTCGATGCGAACCAGAAATTCCGGGTCGACAAGAATTCTTGTCAGAGCCGACTGAATGCCTGCGTCGAAGCTCGCCTGCTTTCGTCCGGCCCTGAAAAAACCGAGCAGCGTCTGCGTGTCTTCCTCTGTAATGGGCCGGCGATAGGCGCGACGGGCGATCGTAGAGAGAATCCTCTTGGCGCACGCCTGCTCATCTGAGCCGTCCTTGGGACGGCACACAAAAATCTTCTGGCGGCTGGGCGTGTTCCCCGGCCCCTCTGCCTGGTACGGGCCACCGATCGAGACCGTCTCGATTTTCGGGTTGTCGTAGTAGAAGTGGTTGTAGGTGATGCCGGAAACGCCCGTCTGCGGTGGCTGCACCACACCCTCAGGCTCCGGGGTGAACTCCGCAAACGAGATCGCCACCACCCGCACACCCGCCCGTGCGCGGAAGCGGACTTCCAGGTCCGCGTCCGCGAAGTGCATATATTTCTCCCAATCCGGCTCTCCGTCGGCGTCTCCCGCGTAACTGTCTGGCACCCCAGGACCCGGAGCTTCCCCCCCGACCGTGAACTGCCTGATTCTCTCGCCGTCCAGGCGGACCTCTAACGGATGCGGCAGGCCGAGGCCAAGAATATATTGGTAAAGCTGACTCTGAAGGCGGACCTTGACCACGTATTCGCCGTCGACAGGAAATCTGTGGCGAACGGCGATGCCGCCACGCGAGACGAACGGGAGATCTTCGCTCGTTCGACCGTCCTGGACCAGCAGCTTGGGAATCTTGTACGTGTCGAACACGGGAACAACCGTGGGATCGCCGACGGCCATCCGGCTGACCTTCCGGGCTGTCGAGATGTATCGTTCGACAAGCGTCGGCGACACTGAGAGCCCACCCGCCGTATTGTCGAACCCACTTGCGCTCGGGTCTTCGTCTACCAGGATGGATCGACTATCGATTTCAAGCGCGAGCAGATCCCGAATGGTATTGGCGTATTCCGTCCGATTCAGGCGATGTATGGCGACTCTGCCGGGGTTGGGCTTGACGGCGGCCGCATGGTCGAGCGCCGTCTCCAGGTAAGCGGTGAAACCATCGAGGGTCGCCTGACCCGGGCGCGGCATGCGCCCCGGCGGCATCTCACCGGAGCGCACCTTGAGCAGCACCTTCTCCCAGACCTCTGCGCGTTCGCCGATGTTCTCGACTTCCATCTTATCGAGAGCGAGTCCTGCGATATGCAGTCGTTCGTTGTGACAGCTGACGCAGTATTGATTGAGGAGCGCACGGTGGGCTGAAGCGGCCGTCGACGCAGGTCGCGCCGTCTGCGTCTCTGAGCTGACTGGCTGCGATTGGGCGCCGTGAAGCCTGGCTGCCGGGATGTACAGGCAGCCGATTCCTGCGATTGCGATGCCGAACCGGCCGACAAACGCCCGCGACAGTCGCACCATAGGTGTCACCTCGCCCGACGCTGCAAAACTACCTGACTACACGCGTCCGAACTTTATCATATCGGCGGAGCCTGGGAGACGGAATGGGAAGCCGTGAAACACGCACGATACGGCAGAATCCCTCAGTGTTTTCGCCGATTCAGATCGATCGACCAAACGAATGCCTGCGGCTCACACCGCTTTCGCCCGCGGGCGGTAGCCCCCCGCACGATCCACCCTGGGGGCCCGTCTCGGGCGACCCTGAGCGCAGTCGAAGGGTCGCCTTGCCACCCGGACGCCGCGCGCCGGAATCCACTCCTTGTTCAGCGCTACGGACGACCTAGAAGCTGAACCGCGCGCCCACCTGTAGAATCCGCGGCGGCGTGATAGCGGTCGGGCGCAGGTACGCCGGTCCCGACCGCACGGTCCGCGCAGTCGCCACGTTGGTGTTCAGGACATTGAACAAATCGAGGTACGCGTCGAGCTGTGTCGCCCGCCAGACCTTGAATTGCTTCGCCGCGCGCAGATCGAGGAGCCTGATCGTTGGCAGATTGATACTGCCGATCGGCTCGACATTCAAGACGATCGTGGGAATGGACGCGCCGCCACGGAACAGCACCTGCCGGGCCTGGGGCGCCCCGCTCCTCATCTCGTAGTTGACCGAACCCACGATCCCTTTGGGAAAGAGATATGAGCCGGCAATCTTGCTGATCCAATCCGCCGTGTGATTGGCTGTGTTGATTTCGGCGTTCGGATTGAGGAGGAAAGGCGCATCTGACGCGTCTCCAAATGGGACGTGCCTCCTCGAACGCGAGTATGACGCGGCGAACTGCCAGTTCCGTGCGAGCCGCTTGGTCGCCGCAACCTCGATGGTCCTATACGTGGTGTCATTGCGCGGATCATCGTTGACCAGCTGGCCCGACTGGAACTTCGCTCCGCGGAACGCCGCCGGAAAGTCGTAATAGGTGATCGTGGTGCCCGGATCGTCGGCGGTTCCGGGGGCACCGTCAGGGCCAGGATCGCGGTTCGTGATCGGAATGTTGTAAGCCTCATACGGAAGCAGTGGGTTCAAGAGCCGGGGCACGTTGTAATTGTGAGCATAGACGCCGGAAATCCGAACGGCAAAATCGTTCGACAGTTGCTGCTCGAACGCGAGCGTGTATTCATACTCATACGGCTGCCGCTCGTCCGGGTTCAGGAAGCTCGACGTCAGATTCGTGACCGAGATGTCAGTGCCGGTTCGCACGGACTGGATGAAATCGGGTCCGTTCGGATCCGGGTTGACCTCTCCGGGGTCGTAGTCGCGATTGCCGTTGAGATCGCGCCACCGGTAGATGTCCGCCCTGGGTGTGTTCAGGTTCAGAAGCGCCACCTCGTAACTCTGAACTTCGCGCATTTTCTTGAAGACGCCCCACCCCCCCTTGATCGTCGACCTGCCGTCGCCAACCAAATCGAATACGGCGTGAAACCGCGGCGCGAGCGAGTTCCAGATGTTCAGCTGAGTCTTCGGGAAGCAGGCGGGCGGATAGGCCATCTCGAACTGTCCCGGCAGCTGGCATTGCTCCGGCACCGACGCGTTGTCGTGCGCGGCACGGATCCCCACATTCAGCGTCAACCGCCGTGCCACGGTCCAGGCGTCCTGCGCGTAAAGCCCCACATAAAACCCCTCCGTCACGCCTGTGACGGGAAAGTTGAAGAGCGCGATCTCGCTCGGCACGCCGTTATTGAGTCGGAGCTGGTAGTTGCCGTTGCCGTTTGAGCCGTTCAACCGCCGGTCGTCCCTCGTGACCAACCCACGGCTGAAGGTGTTGTCGAATCCCACCTTGAATTCGTGGTTGCCCAGGAACCAGTCCGACTTGTACATCGTCACGGCGCCCCTGTAGTGCTGCAACGTCGCAAGGGTCAAACGGGTGTCCTGGATATTTTGTCCGCGTTGCTGCAAGGTCGTGATGTCTATGGACGAAGGCACGCCCGGGCTGAAACCGCCTCCGTTTCGCGAGTAGAGTCTCACCGCTTACTTCCCGGCTTGCAGAGACCCGACGAACCAGCTGCCGCGCACCGTCTGCCACTCAGCCTTGAAAACTCGATGGTCTTCTCCACTGGTATAGGCTGCTGACGGCGGCACGAATTCGCTCGCGTCGAGCAACTCCGACGGCGCCGAGGGCAAATTCGCAAAAGCGATGACTTTGTTTTGGGGAGTTATCTGCGCGGAGAGCTTGTTCACGAAAAACCAAGAGGCCTCTTTGCTGACGGCGGGGCTGCCATCGGGATGAAAAGTATTGTAGACCTCTCTATCGAAACGGATCAGGCGGGCGCTGCTGAAGAACCACAGTTTGTCCTCGATGATTTTGCCTCCCACCTGCGCGTTGCGATCAAAGCGCTTGACCAGCTTGGGCGCCGCCCGGATGCCCAAAGCCCTCAACGAGTCGTCGACGTTGTTGCTCTGAAGCTTGTTGTGTGACTGGGCCCACTGCCCGCCACCGTGGAAAGTGTTTCCGCCGGCCTTCGTGACGATGTCAAGCAACATGCCACGCTTCGGCATTTCCGCGCCGTTGCCGGAGGTCTGGACCCGCGCGTTCTCGACGGTTGTGTAATCGTATTTCGTACCGTTCCCCATGTTGTTCTGCCGGCCGGACAGCACACCTTCGAGCAGCTGCCAGACCTGGCCGGTTTGTCCGTTGTAATCAAAGCGAGCCGTGGCGGTTACGGACGACCCGCCCACGTCCAGGTTTTCGCGCGCCCCAGGGACCTGTGCCAACAAGGCGTGTACGCCAACCTGACCCGACGGGAGGATGCGGATGGCCTCGCCCACCAGCGTTGTGCGGGTGGCTCCCGACGTCGTGTCCACCAGCGGCGAGGCCCCGGATACCGTGATCGTCTCCGCCAGGGTCCCGAGCTCCATGACCTGGTCCAATCTCGCGACGAACCCGACGGTCAGCTGCACATTTTGCACATGGACCGTCCGGAAACCCGTCAGCTCGTACTCCACTGCGTAAGGGCCAAAAGGAAGGGGCGTGAGTCGGTACTCGCCCTGCGCGTTCGTGACGGTCGTCATCTGCCGCACCTGCAAGGCTGGGCTCGTGGCTGTGACCGTCACGCCGGGGAGGGCTCCGCCGCTGTTGTCTGTGACCTGCCCGATGATGCTGCCTGCTCCACCTTGACCGGCCGTCGCGAGCGCAGGCGCCATCGCCAGGGCTGTCAGGAACATGAGAACCACTGGACTCGCAGGTGGGCGACACTTGACGGTGACCGTGAACCACGCCATGACAGACCTCCTCTTCCCTGGCAAAGACTCCGCGCGCCGAGCGCCACGTTTCTCCAAGTCTTGAACTACCGTGTGCCCCGCGCGGTTCGTCCTACCTCACGCGTTCTTGTTCTTGCTTACGGACGAGACACTAGACCTGGGTGCACTGGCTGTCAACTGTGATCTAGAGAAGGAAGCAACGCTGTCACCAACTCGCGTCTGGCGATGTGTCAGCTTGATGCGATATGAAAACGAACGGGCCGAATCTGTGAAGGGATTCGGCCCGTTGAGTACTCAGATGGTTATCGCAACTTGGTCGCGCGGGAGTTCGAAGTTGGCGGCCTTTCCATGTCAGAAGGTGAACGTGGCGCCGACTTGGAGAATCCTGGGGAACAGGATCCGGCTTGGGCGGAGGTAGCTCGCGCCTGACTGCAGGGTGCGGGCGAGCACCGTGCCCCTGTTCAGCGCATTGTAGATGTCCGCACGGAGCTCTACCGACCGTGCCGTTCCGAGCTTCACGTTCTTTGCGGCACGGAGGTCCAACTCATGGGTGTTGGGTAGGCTGATGGTGCCGATGGGCTCGACGTTCAACGAGATAGACCGAATCGATCGGCCGCCCGTAAACAGCACCTGTCGAGCCTGTCGCAGCCCGCTGCGGATATCGTAGTTGGCCGATGCCAGAATCCCGAACGGCAAGTTATACGCACCCGACAGCTTGGCCTGCCACTCCACGGTGTGGTTGCCCGAGTTGAAGGCCACGTTGGGATTCGTGAGGCACCGAGATGTGACGGTGCCGAGCCCTGAGCCCGAGGCACCGCAAGTGATCGGGGCGTCGATCCACGTGCGCGTAAAAGACGCGCCGACCTGCCAGCCCTGGGACTGGCGTTTGGTGGCCGCGATTTCGAAGGTCTTGTACCTCGAATCCGCGGCGGGATCGTTGGTGACCATCGTTCTAGCGAAGGCGGCGCTGCCTAGGCTGGTCGGATAGTCGTAGTAGGTGATCGCCTGGCCCGTGTCGTCCACGGTGCCGAGTCGGCCATCGGGCCCGGGATCGAGATTCGTAACGGGAATGGTGTACTGACCGTCGCGACTGATTTCGGAACGCCCGTAAGCATTGAAGTTGCGTGAATACACACCCGTCAGTCTCACGGCCGTGTTCGCGAGCAGCTCCCGCTCGAAGGTCAGCGAGAACTCGTCGCTCTTGGGCTGTTTCTCGTTCGGGTTGACGACTCCGAGGACGGTGCCCGAGATCGACCGGAAATCCGGCCCGTTCGGATCGAGGTTGACCTCGCCGACGTCGTAGAGTTTGCTGCCGTTGTTGTCGTGCCAATCCCAGATCGTCGTCGCGATGGTATTCTGATTGATATTGATCAGGTCCGGGCTCAGCTCGCGCAGCTGATTAAAGCGCCCATACCCGCCCTTGAGCACGGTCTTGCCATCGCCCATAACGTCGAATGCGATGTGAGCGCGCGGCGCGAGCGAGTTGAAGGTCACCAGCTGAAACCTGTCCCAGCACTGGGCTGCAGCGAACGGTGCGGCCTCGCGGCATTGCGCGGGCGCATACGCGGTGTCGTGCTCGAAGCGCAGCCCCAGGTTGAGCGTCACCCGGCGCACGACGGTCCACGAGTCCTGACCATACCCGCCTACATAGTTGCCGTGATTCGGCCCTTTGACCGGAGTATTCGTCGTGGCGATCTGAAAAGGCACGCCGTTGTTGAACCTCAGCTGGTAATTGATCTTGCCCGCTTCGGCGCCGAGCGAGTAATCGTCCCACCAGCTCCATAGGTGGTCGACCCCCGCCTTGAATTCATGATTGCCTCCGAGCAGATCCGGCTTGTACCAGCTGACGACGCCTTTGGTGTGGTGCCGCCCTTGGTTCTTCAGCCTCCCATTGTTTTCGCCGCCCTCATCGAACAGGTCGCCGGTCACAAACAACGTGGCAATGTCGATCGTCGGGACCTTCCCTGGCGACAGACCTGCAAGGCCGCCGTCCTGGTAAAATCGCCCGTACTGCACGGAGGCGACCAGCGTATTCCCGCGCACGGCCTGCCATTCCCCCTTCGTCATCCAGACAAGACCGGTCTTATTGCTCATCGATTCTCTTGGAATGAACTTGCTCGCGCCCCGCAGCTCGGAATTGAAGGCCCGGTGGTAAAAGCCGATGAGACGATTCCCGGGTGATACCTGATACGACCCTTTTTCAAGTTGATACGTCTGGCTCCTGACATTCAGGATCGGCGTGCCGTCGGCATCGAACGCGTCCAGTATCCCGCGCGAGACTTTCTGATACCGGCCGCCGCCGAAAAACCAGAGCTTGTTCCGAACGATCCGTCCGCCGAGATTACCGCTGAAGTCCCGAACGGTCTGAAGTCTCGCTTGTCTGATGCCGGCCGCAGCCAGGGCGGTGTCAATGTTGCTCGCCTCAAGTTTCCCGCCCGACCCGTACGCCACGGAGTTGCCGTGAAAGTCGTTGCCGCCGGATTTGATCACCGCATCGACCAGAAGGCCGCGCCTCGGCATCTCCGCGTTGCTGCCCACCATCTGCACGCGCGTTCCGTCGATCGCGTTGAACTCCACGTGGCCACCTGTGGCGCCGTTGTTGGGGACGGAGGTCAGCAGCCCTTCGAGCATTAGCCACGCGGAGCCTTCCTGGCCGTAGACCTTGTAGATCACCGCGTCGGCCAGACCTGACGAGCCGACTTCGAGATTCGTGCGCACCCCGGGCACCTGGTTCAAGAAGGACTTGAACCCATCACGGGACGTCGGGAGCACCTCCAGCTGCTCAAACGTCAACTCGGTCGAGGTCGCTGTCGACGTTGCATCAACCAGCGGTGACGCGCCGGAGACGGTGATCGTCTCGGACACGGCGCCCACGTTCATCTCCGCGTCCACTCTCGCGGTGAACCCGACCGTTAACCGCACGCCCGCGCGCTGGACATTTTGAAATCCCGGCAGCTCAAATAGTACGGTATAGATGCCAATAGGCAACGGTGACAGGCGGTACTCACCCCGCGTGTCCGAGACATTGGCAACTGAAGGCACCTGCAACGCGGGACTGGTCGCCGTGACCGTCACGCCGGGCAGGACGGCACCGGTATTGTCTGTGACCACGCCGGCGATGCCAGCCGGATTACCCGCACCCTGACCGGCCGTCGTGGGCCTCGCCCACAGAACGAGACTGACAACACAGAGCACGCCGACTCGTCGAGCCTGAGGTCTACATTGCAGCAACATTGCCCCTCCTATTACTTTGTCGATCCGCGCGATATCCGGCCAGACTCCGCGGATTCACAAGGAGTTGTCGTGCGTTTCGGCATGTTCACCATCGTCGTCGTACAAAACGCGAAACACATCAATTCGCGAATCATTTCAGCGATCTGACAACGCAGTGCCAGGGATTAGGAGCCTCTCCGCGTAATCAGAATCGTTGAGAATCGACTTCGCAGAACGTCGCCAAGATCGACGAACGACTAGCCCGGAATGGTTCGAGCACCCCAGAAACTGTCGTCTTTCTGACAAGTGGAAACTCTTAGCTTGGCTGCTGGGCGGGTGGCGAGGGCGCGGACGTGGCTCAAAGTCGCCATTGTCACCGCGAACCCACTGAGGATGAAGGTGTGCGAAAACGTCATCAATCAATCCCCGTCGCCAACGAAGGTGAAAGATCGGTAACGAAATCTCCGCAGGGCTTCTAACACACCGGTTCTGGCGCTGTCAAGAAATGAAGTCGTGTCGTGAAGGTGCGACTCACTCCGCACGAAGTCGAGTTCCACTCTCAACGACACGCTTGTAATCCTCCGGCGTATCGATATCGGTAAACGCGCCTTCGTCGTCGACCTCGACGTCACCTGCGGCCGACACATGCGCGCGAACGATCGGTTTGGCGCCGCGTCGCGGGTCCGCGGCGCGGATTTCGTTGAACAAGGAGCGATCGATCAGCACGGGATGCCCATGCAGCGCGCCACGCACCGGCCGAACGACCGGCGCATGGGTTGTTCGATACCGCTCAAGCACCGCGCGTACCGTCGCCGCGGAGACGAGCGGGACATCGACGAGCGTCATGAGCATCGCGTTGACACCGGGTCGGTCGATCGCGCGGAGCCCCGCCAGCATCGAGGACAACTGTCCCGATTCGTACTGCTCGTTCACGATAAATCGCGGTGATAGTCCCGACTGCTCGACGCTCTTCAGAATGGCCTCCGCCTCATGGCCCAACACCACCACCACATCTTCGACCTGTGCCTCCTGAAAGGTGCGGATGATCCTGGTCAGAAATGTGTCAGCCTCTGTGAGCCGCAGCGTGGCCTTGGGTGTGCCCATACGCGTCGATTTGCCGGCTGCAAGCACGATTACGGGAATCATTCAGTGCCTCACGGTTGAAGCTATCAAGCGATCACTGTCAGCTCTCAGCTGCGCCGGGTTGTCAGCTTTCAGCTGTCAGCTGTTCGCCTTCGGCAATCAGCGGCTTATGGCGAAAGAAGCCGAGAGCTGATAGCTTAACTATTCAGTGTAGAATCCGCCCATGACGGACGTCGTTCTACATATCCGCTGTCAGCGCTGCGGTACCGAAATGGAAATGCGCGATCCGGGCCCCGGCATGGCGTGGACGCCCGATCAGTTCTGGGTCTGCCCCCGGTGCGGCCGCCATTTCTGGTCGACCTACCCACCGCCCAACCGTGACAAGGTCAAGCCGGCCACCGAGCCGGTTTCATGACACCCGTGGAACATCCGATGACTGATTTTGATCTCGACGGTGAGCTCGACGATGAGCCGGACGACGACGAAGACGACGAGGACGGCGACGACGAGGACAGCGACGGGCAGGACGATGACGAGGAGGAGCCCGAAACGTGGCAGGTGCACGGCTGCCTGCCGGCGTCACGCTAAAGCCCGACCTTCGCTTGACTTCCGCTTCTGAACTGCCTAGACTGGCCGCGATTTCACAGCTCATCAAAAGGGCTGGACCGAATTCAGCTGGTCGCGCGTCCCCGACGGCTGGTGTTTCCCCGTAGGCGCCCGAAGGCCGGCTGAATGCCCTGGGGATTCCCCCGGGGGCTCAGTAACGGAGGGCTTCGGGTATGCCGACCGGTACAATCGCACGGCTCCTCATTGACAAAGGATTCGGGTTCATCCGCGACGAAGGCGGCATCGAGCATTTCTTCCACCGCAGCTCGGTTCG
>Ga0070698_100005411_pt1 | contig 13952 bp, 12 predicted proteins | sample KBSK1502metaG_FD_65477 | JGI IMG/M metagenome (GOLD analysis project Ga0070698, IMG submission 65477) | Corn, switchgrass and miscanthus rhizosphere microbial communities from Kellogg Biological Station, Michigan, USA - KBS K1-50-2 metaG | ecosystem: Host-associated > Plants > Roots >...
CTGCTCGCGAATCAGATCGGCGACCTCGAGGTCTCGTGCACCGAGCAGGGTGCCGAGGTCATCCTCGATGGCAAGAAGCTGATGACGTGCCCGAACAAACAGACGCGCCGGCTCCAGCCCGGGCAACACGGCATCGTCGCTACGAAGCAAGGCTTCTTGACGAAGCAGCTCACGGTGTTCGTCACGGGTGGCAAGACCGAAGTTGCCAAGCTCGAGCTCGTGCCGCTCGAAAACGCCGCGAAGATCGTGCATCGCTGGCCGGGCTGGGTCCCGTGGGTCGTGTTCGGCGGCGGCATCGTCGTCGCCGGCATCGGTGGCTTCGCGAAATACACGGCGAGCGAGATCATGGCCGATTACGACCGCACGATCGCGCGCGATTGCGCCGGCGGCGGCTGTGATCTTTCGAATCCCGATGACATGCGAGCGCGAGATCTCAACGCGCAGTACGACACGGCGATCACGCGCGACAGGATCGCGATCACCGTGATCTCGGTTGGTGCCGCCGGCATCATCGCAGGTGGCGTGATGCTGTTCTTGAATCGCGGGCAGACCGTCTACGACAACAGCGCGGAGACGCGCGGCCCGACGGGCGCTACGCGGCTCGACGTCGTGCCGACCGACGGCGGTGGCGTGATGACCGTGCGCGGTTGGTTCTAACGCTACTTCGTCAGGCGCAGCGAGTTGAAGTACGCGGTGAACGGAAACAAGTGCGCGCCGCGGGCATCGACGGCCCCCAAAATCACATACGTGCGGCGCGGGGCGATGATGATGCGCAGCTCCGCGATCTGAGGGCCGGCGGCGACCCGCAGCGCGCGCGTAGGGTAGCCGAGCATCTTTGTGTCTTTGCGAGACTGAACCGTCGAGCCGGCGCTGACGAATGACTTCTCCATGTCATCGAACACGTCGGCGCGGTCGCCCTTCACCGTACCGTCGAAATACATCAGCAAGAACTGCTCGTTCATGCCGGGCCCCTTCGACGACACGATCGTGATCGTGCGCTTGCCGGTCGCGGTATCGACCGTCTTCTTCTCGACCTCAGGGCGCCCCGGCAACTTCAGCGCGACTTTTCCGGGTTTGTAGACGAACTCCTTGAAGCTGTCCCATTCCTCGGCAAACGCCGAAGCGGTCAGCGAGATCAGGACGAGGACAGAAAGAAACCATGCGCGCACGAGGGCGACTTCGCACGGATTGACGCTCTTGTCTAGTACAGGTCGATTTCACGCGACATCGCGCGAGTTGCGGGTTGGTTAGGCATGAACAAACGAATTTTGATGCTCGCGCTGACCCTTCTCGGGTGCACGCACTGGGACACCACGCACACGGAGTCGACGCTCGGTTCGCGTCGCGAGGTCGGGCGCCGATTGATCGGATCGCCGATGGTCGAAGAATCGACCGAGTCCGTGCTCGTCGCGGGCGCCGGTGGCGCGGCAGCGCGCTCGGGCGGAGGCGGCGTCGCGGTCGGCGGCGTCGCGGCAGGGCACTCGACGATCAAGCGCACGCACTGCGTGCAGCGCGCCGATGTCGATTACTCGCAAACCGTCGAGCTCACGGCGACTCGGAGAGGACGCGGCGCCGACCTCGGCATCAGCATCCCGATGGCCGCGCTTGGCCTATTGATCGTCGCTGGCGCGAACAGCTCGTACCAACGAGGGGTGGATGACTACAACAGCGGCTTCAGCTCGCGACCGCCGGAGACCCCGACGGCTGCGTTCGCTGTCGGTGGAACGCTCGCAGTCGCCGGCGCGGCGTGGCTGATCTACTCCGTGGGATTTCTGCCGAACGGACCGCGCCCCGAGATTGCGCCGCAGACGAAGACGTGGACCGAGACCACGTACGTCGAGGCGGAGGGCTGCGGCCTGGTCCCCGGCGGTCAAGCGAGCCGGTAGCGAACAAAAACTACCCACTTCTGCCATTCACTGCGTCTTGTGGGCATGGCCGTCAGAAGCAAGCCGCTCATGAAGACCCTGTACATCTCGTTGTTCTGCCTCGTACTTCTGTCCTCTCGCGCGCGCGCAGACGACGTCGACGTCAATGCGTTCGAATATGTCGATGTCGTCGAGACCAGCGACGGCAGCGTCTGGAAGGGCGTCCTCGTCGAACAGACGCCCGGCGTGCAATACAAGATCGCGACCGCCGACGGCAGTCTGCACGTGATCAAGGCGCCCGACGTGGTGAAGCTGTCCAAGCAGAAGAACCCGAACTGGCATCCCGCTCCGCCGCCGCCGCCCGCGGTGCCCGTCGATCACGGCGTCGGCGCGCGTTACGAGCAGGACGACGGCGGCATGGCGCCACCGTTCGCGCATACGGGCCTGCGGATCGACCCGGAGCTGACGAGCGTATTTCCGCAGGGCCTCCTCGCGAAAGCGATGGTCGGCGTGTCGTCGGGCGCCGGCGTTCGCGTCGGCTACGAATTTATGCTCGGCAACTTCGGTGTCGGGGGCGGCGGCCACGCTCGCGTGACGTGGTGGGATATCCCAGGCGACACCAAGGATGTCGCGTGGACGCTCGAGACGCAGGCGTACGGCCGCGCGGCGTTTCACATCAAGCGCGTCGCGATGTACAGCGGCGGCTCGCTCGGCGCCGACACGAACTACACGTACTCGCACATGCTGCACAAGTCGAACACGACGACCTCGCTCGGCATGAACCTGCAGGCCGGCATGGCAATCGCGGTCGCGCGCCCGATCGCGATCGACTTCGGCATCGATTACCACCCGGCGACCGACTCCATCAACGACATGCTGCCGATCAAGCAGAGCATCGAGTATTGGTTGCTGCACCTAGGCGTCAGCGTGCGCATCTAGCAAGAGCGGCGCTCCGGAGGCTCTGCGCGAACTTTGCGTATAGGAATCCAGTCGTCGATGCGGCCCAGATCGTGTATCCCGATGTTGTGACTCGCGTACTCGTGATCGAAGACCACCCCGATGTCTTGGAGATGATGACGCTGCTGTTGCAGAACGGCGGCTACAACGTCGTTGCGGCGGAGACCAGCGCGCGGGCCGAGCGCACGCTCGAGAAGGGCGGCTTCGATCTCGTGCTCGCGGATCTCATGCTCGAGGAACTCAACGTCGATGCGAGCTGGACGACGATCGATCAGTTCGTCGACCTCGCGCGCCCCGCACCGGTCGGCCTGCTCACAGCATGGCCGGTCAAGCCCGACGACGGACCGCGACACGATCTGGCATTCGTGCTGCGCAAGCCGTGTTCGCGGATTCAACTGTTCGAGCAGCTCGCGTCGACGCTCATGCTGCCCGGCCTCGACGCCACGCAAGAGGATCGGCTGCGCGCGTATTTCCGGTGCATCGAACAAGGCGCCTACGACGAGGTCGGCGCGTTGTGCACCGAAGACGTGGTCTATCGCTTACCCGGCACCGATCCGCGCTTCGCGCGCGAGATTCGCGGGCGTCGTGAGTTCGTCGCTTTCACGGCGCAGACGTTCCAGGCGTTTCAGAGCCCGCACTTCGAGCTCGGCGCGATGCGTCCGCTGCCCAAGGGCGCGTTGGTCGAATACATCGGTCGCTGGCAGTCGGCCGACGGCATGACAAGCGAAATGCCCGGCGCGGTCATGTTCGAGTTTCGCGACAATCTGTTTTCTCGGATCCAGGTGCGCGTCGATACCGACGAGCTGAAGTAGGGGGCCGATCTTTTTTGAAGGTTCGTGCCCGGTCCGGGGATCCAGGCACATGCACCGCATCCTGATCCTCGCATTGCTTGCCTGTGGCCAACATCCTGGGACTTCCCCCGACGCCTCCTCGCAGGCGGATAGCTCCACGCCGGTCGATGCCCCCAAGCCGCCGACGTATCCGCGGCTCGTCGTCGCGAGCGCCAGCGGAGTGCAAATCTGGGATCACGCGGATGTGCTTGCGGCGCCGCGGGTCGCCGACGCGACGCTCGCGGGCATCGACGCGAGCGCGCTCGGGCTCGCGCTTCACGGGGACGAGCTGTTCGTCACATCGAGTCACCCGAGCAACGCCGTGTATCGCTTTGCCGCGACGCTGGCGGATGGCGCGACGCCGACGGGCGCCGTGACGGCGGCTTCATTCGGCGGCGCGTTGTACGCGGCACACACGAAGCTTCAGGTCGATCGCAATGGCGATCTTTGGATCGCAGCGGGTGGCACGCTTCACCTCGTCGCGAGTGCAAGCACCGCGACCGCAGCGTCGGCGCACTTCACGCATCCATGGCAACAGATCTTCGGCATGGCCTACGACGAAACCGGCGATCACTTGTTCGGTGGCCAGGTCAGTGGCGCGGGCTTGCTCGTATGGAATCAGGCGAAAGCGCGCACGGGTGAAGTCACCGCGATGGACTACGCGCTGTCGTCGACATCGGCATTCCACGCCGAGATCGCGGCGGATCGACTCTATGTCTCGCACTACGCGCCGCCCGACGTCGCCGTCTGGGATGGCATCAGTGCCGTCACCGCGGGCAGGGCACCCGATCACACCCTCGCAACGCTCTGTGATGCGGGCTCGTCTGCGGAGCTGCGTTACATCACGGTGACGACGGACGACGTGCTCATCGTGATCCACAACGAGATCGTCGGAGGTACGCAGATCGAGAAAGTCTGCATGTTTAAGGGCGCAAGCACGATGACCGCCGGGCGCGCACCCGATGCGGTCGCGAGCGATCCGAGCCTGTATCCGAGCGCATCGAACATCGACAAGGCTGTGTTGACGAAGGACGGTCGCTTGTTCGTGCTGGATCGGACCGGAATCGCGATCTTCGACCACGCGCTCGATGCACCGGTGTTCGTCACGAAGCTGCCGATCGCTTCGCCGATGGAGCTGCTCGTGCTCGAGTAATCGATCCCGGCTGCTACATGCAGTCGCGCTACTCGATCGACATCACGACGCGCAAGACCGTACCGCGCGTCAGTCCCGTGGTGTCGATCGCGAACGGATTGCGTTTGCCCGCTTCGGCGCGCACCAATGTCTCTCGTGGGATGACGAACGAGCAGATCCGGTCGTCGTGGAGGACGTCGGAGTCGTCGAGTACGAGCCGGATCGGCGTCCGCTCGATGAACACCTGCGGCATTGTCGCATCCCATTGCGGCGTGAACGTATTCGAGCGCTCGGTGAGCTCGATCGACGGATCGTCGTCCTCGTCGTCGCCGAGGATGATCTTGCCTTCGGGATCCGGTTTATCGAGCTCGAGGAACAGCGAGCCTGCGAGCCGACCAGAGAAGCCCGCGACGGCTTGGCCGAAGCCCGGCGTCTCGCCCACCGGAAACTGCTGCGCGACTGCGCCCGTGAAGAACTCGATGTCGACGGTGCCAAGCCCGGCTCCATCCCACGAGCGACCCTCGGCGGTGGCGGGCCCGATCACGACGCCGTGCAGCGTGATGTTGACGCGGCGATTCGGGTCGCGTCCCGGCACCTCGGAGAACGGCTTGCACGCAGTAGCGACGCACGCGATGACGAGTAGGTTTCGCATCAGCTCGTCACATGATAACGCGTATCGCTTATGCGTTCTCGCCGTCGGTGAGGCGCTCTTCGGCGGCGAGGCGCTCCGAAAGATCGGCGATGTCGCCGCGCAGTGCCGCGCCGCATTTCGCACACACGGTGGCGTCACGCCGAACGACGGTCGCGCACGCGGAACATCGCGTCACGCGCACGCGATGGCCGATCAGAAATCCCACCGCGATGCCAGCCGCGGCGAAGAACGGCATCAACGTCGGAAACGCAGCCATCGAGGTACCTATGCCGACGACGGTTCCGGTGAGAAAGCCGATACCTTTGCGACTTGTAGTCCAGCGAAACGCTGTCTTGCGCGGCAGATCATCGGGAACCAACGCTGCATCCGCGAACGGTTCCACCGCGGGGCGTGTACCGGGCACGGCGTCGGCGGCAATCCCGAGCCGCTCGCGCAGCTCGTGGCGATCGAGGTTATCGAGGTACGCTGCGACCTGGCGCTGCTGCTCCGGCGAAAGGCCCGGCGGTGGCGTGGTATCGCCTCGCACCGCGGCCTGCACGGCGAGCAGATACGTCAGTGACTCCACCGGCACGTAGCCGGAGGTGACGCCAACCGACCGTTCGAGCACCAACATCGGGTTGAAGTCCGTGCGTTCGAGGATCGCGTGATGCTGGAGCGCCGCGTTCGCGGCAAGCACACCGAGACCGAGATAGACCGTGGCCACCGAGCCGCGCTCGAGATCCTTCTCCGGATCGACCTCGAGTACCGGCGCATCCGACGAGCGATACGGGTCGACATCATTCGTCGGATTCAACACGGCGTGCGCGACGCCGATCTCGTGCGCGAACGTACCGGCAATGTCGTCGTCGCCGATGAAGCCGAGCGCAAACGTCGCGGTCGTGCGCCTGAGCTCGTGGAGCTCGAGGCGCGTCGTCGGCTTGCGCTCCGACACCGGCGCGCCCCCACGACGATCCTCAATCTCGATCGCGCGATCGAGTCCCGCGTGCCACGCGAGCCGACGCAGCAGCAACGCGGCACCGGCTTTCGTCGCAGCCCATGGCTCGGGAAATGCCCGCCGCCCCGGTTCGACCGGCGGTAACAGCAGACGTGCCGCGCCACCCTTTGCGACGAACCACGCGAGGTCGTCGAGCAGACGCTTGCGGGTCGATGCATCGGGACGATCCTGCGACATCTACGGAACAGAGCACGCATCGCCGCACTAGTCGCGCAAAAACGTCGTGCCTCGTTCGGCTGGCAAGTCTGATATGAAAGCGCGAAGGCAGCGTCGGATGACCAAGATGCAAGGCGCGTTACTCGTCTCGTTCTTCGCCCTATTCTTTTACCAATGGGGCGCGACGAATCTTGAGGGACTGCTGAACTATCCGTTCTGGCGCGATATGGGGCGCGTGATGGCGAACAACGATTTCATCCAGCTTCGCGCGAATCACGTCGCCAAGATCTTCCCGCTCGTCGTGATCCCATTTTTCCTCGCCCTCGCCGTCACGATCAGTCTCGTCTTCGCGGCCCCGGCGTTTATTCCGCGGTGGCAGTTACTGGTCGTCGCGGGACTCCATACTGCGATCGCACTCTCGACGATCTTGCTGCAGATCCCGATTCAGGCGCAGCTGAGCCGCACTGGCTACGATGCCGCCGCGTTCGATCGACTCATCATGACGGATGTCGTGCTTCGAAAGATACCCGCCGCAGGCGAGGCGGTGTTCGTGCTTCTGATTCTGTGGCGAGTCGTCATGCGCGTGTGATTGTCAGAACGTCAGCCGCTTGCCGACGGCGAGCGGCGCGAGGGCTTCGTCGCCAAACGCCTGTGCGAAGGCATTCACCGCGCGCCAGCCGGTGCAGTGCCCGGGCGCGAGGATGACGGGCGGCACCGCTTCGCGCAGCCCGGCGATCGTATCGGGAATGATTTTTTCGTTCGAGCCGGTAAGATGAAAGCCTCCGACGAGTGCGTAGAGCGGCGCGTCGCCAAAGCAGCTACGAGCGTGCTTGACGATGTTGACGACACCGGCGTGCGAGCACGCCGTCAACAGCACGATGCCTTTGTTTGCGACGTGCACCGCAACGAAGCGTTCGTCCATGATGAGCTCGTCGAGCTCCCAACCATCGCCATCAAGCGTACGCCGATGCTGGCCCTTGAGGCCACGCTCGAACGTCGTGACGCGCGGAACCTCTCCGCTGACGTACGCGAGCCCGTCGAGGATGAGCTGCGGTTCGCGCGTGTTGACGACGCGCGCGCCGTGCGCGGTCAATGCCGCGATGCTCGGCACGTCTTCCATCGGGCGCATCTTGTCGGGGCCGAGTTTCGTCGCGCGCGTACGGAACATGTCGGGGTGCGCGTAGTAGTCGATCTCGGCGGCGCGATTGCGATCGCGCACAAGCTGCAGCGCGCGCAACATCGCGCCACCGTGATCCCAATGACCGTGCGAGAGCACGATCGCCTCGACCGCGCCGAGCTCGACGCCGAGGCGCGACACGTTCTGTTCGAACGTACGATCTTCGGGTCCGCTATCGAAGAGCACCGTGCGGCGCTGCGCGCCCTTGCGCACCGTGACAAGGCACGCGAGGCCGTGCGCCGCGCAGCATAAGCAACTGCCGGCGAGCACCCAATTCGCTCCGCGTCTCCGCGTGAGCCCCGCAAACTCCGTTTCGACGAAGGTTGGGACCGTCGACAAACTGTCTGTGACGTTGTCGACGAGGATATCGATTTCGATGCTGTCGACCGCTGCCAACTCGCCCATGCCGTGACAGTACAGCTACGACGGATCGATCTGTCTAGGATCTACCTGAACTGCACCTCCTCAGCGACGTCAGGATCCACAGCCACTACTTCAGCTTCTCGCTGAGGCCGCCCTTCTTCATCTCTGCGTTCTCGGCCCTGAGCTTTGCGTTGAGGGTCTCGAGCGCTTCCTTCGCCTTCTTCGCCTCGGTCATCGCGGTTTCGGCTTTCGCCTTTTCCTTCTCCGCCCGATCCTTTGCGGCGTTTGCTTCTTCGATCTTGATCTGGAGCTCGCGGTTTTTCTTTTCGAGCGCGTCTCGCGACATGTCCTCGACCTTCTGCTTTTCGGTCTCGACGACCTTCTTCTCCGCCGCGATCTGATCCTTTGCTTGCTCGGCCTCTTGTTGCGCGCTCACCGCCTGCGCCTTGCTCGCCTCGGCGGCGACGCGCTCCTTTTCCTTCTGTTCGGCCGCCGTCAGCGCTTGCTTCGCGACGGTCATCTCGTGCTCGGCCTTCTTCGCGTTGTCGCGCGCTTCCTGCTCCGCGGCTCTGATCGCGAGCGCGGCGACGGAGGCACCTGCCGCGATCGCGCCGAGCACGAAGAACAGGATGATCAAGAGCGCATGCTTGGCGCGTTTGCCGCGGCGCGCGAGCGCGAGCACCGCGTCGAGAAACGCTTGGTCGCGCGCGGGCAGCTCGCGCGGCCGTTGGACATGCCAGCGCCGCGCCTCTTCCATCGCATCGCCGCGCCACAGCATGCCGACGGGGCGACCCTTCGCATCCCACTGCTTTGCGGCGGCAGCGAGCTGCGATAGGAAGGCGGCATCCTCTTGGTCTTCATCGAGCCAGCGCCGCAGCGTCGGCCAGCGATCGATGAGCGACTCGTGAACGATCTCGACGGACCCACCGCCGGCATCGCTGCGCGTTTGCACGACGAGCAGGCGCGCGTTGACGAGTTGCTCGATCGTGCGCCCGACCTCGTTGCGGTCGGGGGCGAGCTGGTAGAGGTCGGAGAGCTCCACGATCGCGCGCGTGCGTTCGGGCGTCACGAGGTGGCGGAAGATCTTTTGCGTCAGCTTCTGCATGCGCTCGTTCATCTGCGCGACGATGTCGTCCGCATGGGTCGCGAGCGCGCCACTGATACCACCGATCGCGTTGTAGCTCTGCACGGTCAGCAGGCGGCGCCGGCGGTCGCGCGCGTCCCACAGCTTGCCGGCCGCGAACTGCAGCAGCGGCAGCGCGCCGGGCGTGCCGACAAGCGCGTCGAGCATGTCCTCGATCATCGTTGCGCTCTCGAATCGATGGCCGACCATCTCGATCGGCGACACGAGTGCTTCACGCAGACCGTTGCGATCGGGCGACTGCAGGAACACGAGGCCCCGCGACAGCTCCTCCATGAAGCGCTGGTCTTCGGCGATGCGGTCGAGAAAGTCCGACCGCATCGACACGACGACGCGTAGCGGAGCCGCGGTGTCATCGGCAACACCGGCGAGGGCCGCGGTGAACACGCGCCGCTCTTCGAGCTCGGGCACGAGCGTGTAGAGCTCTTCGAATTGGTCGACGAATAGCAGGATCTGGCCGCCGGTCTGGCGCGCCCGCGCGCGTAAGAGAGTGCCGACGTAACCGGGCTCGGTGCGCAAGCGACGCATGAGGTCTTGGTGCTCGCCGACCTGCGTCTCCATGTCGGGGCCCGAGCGCGTCGTCAGCCGCTGCACGACACTCGCGAGCGCGGCGAGAGGTTGGCGCCCCGGCCGAAGCGTGACGACATCCCAGCGCTCCCCCGATGCCTTGAGCGCCGGGCCAACACCTGCGCGAATGAACGACGACTTGCCGACGCCCGAGGGCCCGACGATGCCCGTGATCGGCAGCTCCCGAACACGCGCCGTCATGCGCGCGACATCGCGCGAGCGGCCGAAGAACCGATCGGCATCGCTCTCCTGGAACGCGGTCAGACCGGGATACGGGCTCTCGCCCTCGACGAGCGTGCGCCCGGCGCGGCCGGGTAGCTGCTCTTCGAGTCTGCGCACGAGATCACTTGCGCGCGCGATGCGCTCGACGGCGCGCTTGCGCAAGCAGCCGTCGACGATCATCGCGACCGCATCCGGCAGATCCGGCACCTCGCGGCGGATCGACGGCATCGGCCCGTCGGAGACGGCATTCTCGAGCAGCGCCTCGGAGGTTAGGGGCTGGATCGGATGCCGTCCCGCCAGCATCTCGTACATCATGATGCCGACCGCCCAGATATCGGCGCGCGCGTCGACCTCGCCGGCGCCCATCTGCTCTGGCGACATATACGGCAGCGTTCCGATGAGTGCGCCCTCGCGCGTGATGTTCATGCTCATCGACGCGACGTCGCCGATCTGCGTGCGCCGCGGCCCCGCGCTGGGCGAGGCAGTTGCGATCGCTTTCGCGATGCCGAAGTCGAGAACTTTGACTTGCCCCGCATTCGTGACGAAGACGTTCTCCGGTTTGAGATCGCGGTGAACGATGCCGAGCTCGTGCGCGCGCGCGAGCGCACGCGCCACGGGCAACATCAGCTCGACGACACGCGACGCTGGCAGCCGCGTGCCCGCACCATAATCGCCGAGCTGCGCGCGCAGCGGCTGACCCTCGAGGAACTCGAGGACCATGTACGGCATGCTCTCGAGCTCATCGACTTCGTGGATGATGACGATGTTTTCGTGATTGCACTGCGCCGTCGCGCGCGCCTCGGTGAGGAACCGATCCGCGACGGCGCGCGATGCATCGAGCAAGAATTTGATCGCGACGCGGCGACCGAGCTTGGTATCGCGCGCGGCCCACACCATGCCCATGCCGCCGCGGCCGAGCTCCCGAATCAGCTCGTACTGATGAATGTGCGCACCTTCCGCGAGTGCGATGCCTCCAGCGACGGTATTGCCGGCCGGCTGTGGATAGTCGGTCGCGTGCGTCGCCGTCGTGCGTTGCGACGCCGGTGCACCGTAACCGGTGTCTTCGAAGGCAGCGGCGGTATGCGCCGCGGAGACCGGTCGCCCGGGGCCAGGCCCCGTGCCGTATTGCGTCTTCTGGGTCGCCGGCGTGGCGAGTGGCACGCGCGCTTTCGGCGGTGCGGGCACCGCGGGCACTGGCATCCCGTACTGCGTGCGCTTGGTGGGAGGCGCACCACCGTCGTCGTTACCGCCCACCTACCCAGATTAACACAGCTACAGATCGCCCGGCTGCGGCGGTTCGCGCTTGCGCTCCATCGGCAACACCGCACGTATGACGAGCCCGATACCACCGACGAGCAGGATCAACATCACGAGCGTGTTGAACAGCGATGTCTGCCGGAAGTTGATATCGAGATTCGCGATAATTCCGACGAAGATGAACAGCGCACCGATGCCGGTGAGAAATCGCCCGGCGAACGAGCGGCCATCGAAGAACAGAATGCCGATGCCAAACAGAAGCGGGATCAGCGTGATGCCAAAACTGCGACCGTATCCGCCGGCCCAATCGAAGTACCAATAACCGCCGTGCACCGTGACCTGCTGCATGAGCAGGTAGCCGCCGACGACGATCATCACGATGCCGAGCAGGAATGCGCGCATTCCACCCGGCGTGCCCCCGACGTTTTGCATGTCCATCGTTTTACCGATCAACATGCGTCCGATGCCGCCCCCACGCAAGAGCGATCGCAATTACGCGCGCATGCCGGGCGCTTCGCGGCCCGTCGAGGCGACGTACTCGTCGTAGCTGCCGCCGTAGATGCGCGCTTGGCCGGGCGATAGCTCGAGCACGCGCGTCGCCAGCGCGCTCAGGAACTGCCGATCGTGCGACACGAAGATGAGCGTGCCCTCGTAGTCGCGCAGCGCGCGCACGAGCGCGCGCTTCGTCGCGATGTCGAGGTGGTTCGTCGGCTCGTCGAGCACGAGCAAATTCGGCGCGTCGTAGAGCAGCTTCGCGAGCGCGACGCGCGCGCGCTCGCCGCCCGACAACACCGAGATCGGTTTGAACACGTCGTCGTCTTGAAAGCCGAACGCGCCCGCGAGACTGCGCAGCGTGCCCTGGTTCGCGGTCGGCGCGTGCTCCTGCAGCTCCTCGAGCACCGTGCGGTCGCTGTCGAGCAGTTCCATGACGTGCTGCGCGTAGTAGCCGAGCGTGACCGACGCGCCGATCGTGGCGTCGCCGGCGTCGGGCGCGAGCGCACCGGCGATCATCTTGAGCAGCGTCGATTTGCCGGCGCCGTTTTCGCCCATCACCGCCCAGCGCTCCTTGCGACGAACGGTCAGCGTGAGCCCGTCGTGAACGACACGCGTGCCGAACACCTTGCGCAGCGCCTGCATGCGCACGACGTCGTCGCCCGAGCGCGATGGCGTGCGAAACTCGAAGTTCTTCTCGACGAAGCGGCGCGGCTCCGCGATCTTTTCGATCTTGTCGAGCTTCTTGAGGCGACTCTGCACCTGCGCCGCCTTCGCGACGTGCGTCTTGAAGCGCTCGATGAAGCGGCTCTCCTTCGCGAGCATCGCCTGCTGGCGCGCGTACTCCGCCTCGCGCCGCGTCGCCTCGATCTCTCTCGCGCGTTCGTAGAAATCGTAATTGCCGCCGTACGTGCGCAGGTTGCCGCCGTCGATCTCGACGATCTTCTGGACGACGCGGTTCATGATCTCTCGATCGTGGCACGTCATCACGACGGTGCCGGCGTAGTCGCGCAAGAACGCCTCGAGCCACAAGATCGACTCGAGGTCGAGGTAGTTCGTCGGCTCGTCGAGCAGGAGCAGCTCGGGCCGCGCGAGCAGGATCTGCGCGAGCGCGACGCGCATCTTCCAGCCGCCCGACAGCGTGCCGACATCCTGATGCATCTGCTCCTGCGCGAAGCCAAGGCCGTGGAGGATCTCTTGCGCGCGCGCTTCGAGCTCGTAGCCGCCGAGATCTTGGTAGCGCGCCTGCACCTCGCCGAAGCGCGTCACGACGGCATCGAGATCGCCTTCGCCCGCTTCGAGCTTCGCGGAGAGCTCGGCGAGCTCATCGGCGAGCACCGCGACCTCGCCAGCACCGGCGCACGTTTCAGCGAGGATCGAGTGGCCGCGCAAATCGCCGACGTCCTGGCGAAAGTAGCCGACCGTCAGCTTGCGCGGCTTCTCGACGTTGCCGTCATCGGGAGATTCCTCACCGATGATCAGCCGAAACACCGTGCTCTTGCCGGCGCCGTTCGGGCCGACGAGTCCGACTTTTTCGCCCGGGTTGATCTGAAAGGACGCATCGACGAACAGGATCTGCCCGCCGTATTGCTTGGTTACCGAGGAGAACGCGATCACGGAGCGCGTTCGTATAGCACGTCACGCGAGCGGCGCGATCATCGGTCATCTTCGGGTTTGCCAGGCCGCGGCGCGTAGCGTTTCACTTTCGCTTTGCGTGTTTCGGCGAGCCGTCGCGCCGCATGCTGCTTGATCGCGCCGACCGAGCGTTCCTCGGCGAGCTTGTGAAAGCTCGCGAGTCGCGCGGCATCGAGCGTGCCGCCCTCGACGGCCGCGCGCACCGCGCAGTCGGGTTCGGCGCGATGCTGGCAGTCGGCGAACTTGCATTGTGCGCCGAGCGCAACGATGTCATCGAACGTCGTCTCCGCGCTGTCGTCGATCCATTGCGCGAGCTCGCGCATGCCGGGCGTATCGATCCAGAGGCCCTGATCGGTCATGAACAACTCGCGGCGCGTCGTGGTGTGACGGCCGCGATCGTCGGCGCGAATCGGCTGCGTCAGCTGCGTCTCGGCGCCGAGCACGACGTTGAGCAGCGACGACTTGCCGACGCCGGAGCTGCCGAGCAACACCGTGGTGGATCTCGCGCCGAG
>Ga0070698_100005412_pt1 | contig 13952 bp, 13 predicted proteins | sample KBSK1502metaG_FD_65477 | JGI IMG/M metagenome (GOLD analysis project Ga0070698, IMG submission 65477) | Corn, switchgrass and miscanthus rhizosphere microbial communities from Kellogg Biological Station, Michigan, USA - KBS K1-50-2 metaG | ecosystem: Host-associated > Plants > Roots >...
AACTTCTAAAATTCGGCGCGACTTGTTCTGAACTTCGCCTTAAGTTCAACGGGACTTTAACTCTTCTTCAACTCTGTCTACAGTATTTCCAGTGCGGACTCCCGAAACCGCCTCATTTTGGGACTTCTGTGCCCCTCAAATTCAATTCGACTTGAACTCGACTTCCACTCCTCTTCAACTCTTCTTTAACTGAACCCTGTTGTTGGAAATGCCGTAGCCTCGGGCCAGGAAATGCCGCGACCTCGATGTCGTCCTCCTAGGCCTTCGTGCTCGCCTTCATCTGGATAAAGGCGTCACTCGGCAAAGTCTTCATTTTTGTTAACAGTGGGCAGGATGGCTGATCGGCCGCTGAGGGAGCCCTGAGAGCCCGGATCGCACCTCATGTAGCTCAGGGTCGGACTGGAGCTATCCGCGCCGGCATTACTCGTCCTGCGGAGCGTCGTACGCGGTTAAGGTCATTCGATGATGAGGCGTAGATCTCCCGGTCAGCGAAGCTTAGCGCCAGGCGGGCATGAAAGACCGCGGGATCGTCGACGGGTGCGTCGAGCGGAAACGATTGACTCCACTTATCCCGCAGGAACGGGTAGCTGAAATCTCCCGAGGCGACCGTGTCGGCCATTGGCGAATTCGTCATCCCAATCAGCAAGCTCGACGGCGACAGGGGTACCGCGAAGAACGCATCTGCCTGAGCAAAGGAGGCCGCGCCGAGCTTGCCCATGATCGCCATCGGCCGATTGGCAGGACATTTCTTGCTGTACGGCCCATCCGAAAGATCGTCCAGTCGGCAGGCGACACGATCGACCCCACAAGGAGCGTACCGATCGCCAGGCGATGCAGTCGGCTGTCGTCCCTTAGCGTCGGCTTCCGGGCTCCGGGCTTGAGATAACCGAGTACGACCTCCCAGGCTGCCCTTTCCTCAGGCTTGGTCGTGAGCTGGCACAAAGCCACGGCACAATCTGGACCTTCGACTACAACGGACATTCCGGCCTCCCGCCTTCCTCGATCAGGTAGAAGTTGACGTATCTGGTGCCCAGCCGCCGCACCCCGGCTGCGACCTCCATTCCTCATCCCTCGTGGATTTGAGCTGACGTCATTCGGAGCGCAGCACCTCGGCCACGGGTGTGGCCGCGGCCCAGCGGGCGGGGAAGGCAGCGCCGGCCAGGGCGACCGCGAAAGCGGCCACCACAGCCAGAGCCAGCGGCAGCGGCGCGAAGGCGCCGGAGAGGTCGATCGTCACGTAACCGCCGAAGATCGCGGGCCATATGGCGTGCGAGAGGCCGATCCCGCCGGGTATGCCCACGATCGCCGCGACCACCGCCAGCACCGTCATTGAAGCGACCGCCATGGCCCCGATCTGCGCCGGCGTCATCCCCACAGCCTTCAAGGTGGCGATGTCGTGGATACGCTCGCGCGTGCTCAGAAGCGCGGCGTTGAAGACGCCGGCTGCTGCGACCAGGACCAGGATCAGGGCCAACCCGCCAACCAGCCCGTCGATGGCGGAGATGTAGAAGTCGTACACGTGGGGGTCGACGGCCGTGGCCTTGACGAAGTCGGGCGAGGCCGCCTCGATCGCCCGCGCGTAGGCCTTCGCGTCGCTGCCCGGCCGCAGCGTGACCAGGTACTCGTTGGGCCTGGTGCTGCCCAGCTCGGCTTCGACCGTGTCCCAGCCGACGCGGAAGCCGCGGCCGCCAAGCGTGAAAGCGTTCCCGAAGCCGACCACGGTCAAAGCCAGCCGGTGACCGTTGACCATGACTTCGACAGAGTCGCCGAGCCCGGCGTGGATGTCGCGGGCCAGGACCGGGCCGATCAGGGCCTCGCCGGGCCTGGAGAACCAGCGGCCGCCCCCCGGTCGATAGCCGAGGGCCTGGGCGTCCCCGCGCATGGCGAAGATCGGTTCGGGGTCGCGCACCCCAGGCACCGCGGCCCTGAGCAGGAGTGCGCTCACCACCACCTGCGTCCCGGGCTGCTCGTCGAGACGCTTCATCAGCGCCTCGTCCGCCAGGCCTGGATAGCGGTAGACCGTGACGTCCTGGGCCTGGTCGAAGGCGGCGCGGTTGTCCACGATCTTCTTGACGGTGGCCGGGAAGGCGACGGCGAAGGTGACGGTCGATATCCCGATCGCCAGCGCGGCCAGCGTGAGCAGCGCCCGCACCGGCTTGGCGAAGGCGTCGCCGGCACCCAGGCTGAACGGCCTCGGCGCGCGGGCCCGAGCCAGGAGCGCGCCGACCCGCGAGCGGTGGGCGGCCCGAGGCGCGGCTCCCAGTGAGATCGCGCGGACCGAGTCGGTTGCGGCGGCCCTCAGGGCTGGGAGCAGGGCGGCCAGGACAACCAGCGCCACGACGGCAGCGGGGACGGCCAGGTCGACAACCGGATCGAAGACGCTGAGCTCGGGCAGGCCGACCTCCTGCGCCACGTCGTTCAGAAAAGGCCGGCTGCCGGCGGCGCCGATCGGGATACCCAGCAAGGCGCCGGCCACCGCCGGTAGGGCCATCTGGCCGACGAAGATCAGGGTCACCGACGCTGGCGTGAAGCCGAGCGCCTTGGCGACTCCGATCTCCCGGTAGCTCGAGACCACCGCCCCGGACACGACGCTGGCCACGATCAGCGTCACGGCGAGGAGGGCGAACACCGTGAAGGCAAGGATCAGGCTGGACATGAAGTCGATGAACCAGATCGAGCCCCGCTTGAGGGTCAGCCAGTCGTGCGCCGGAGAGAGCTCGGCGCCGGCCGGCAGCGCAGCCTGGACCTCCTGGCGGTCGGCGGCGATCTCGTCGGCGGTCGCAGCGTGCCGGAAGCGGTAGGCCATCTCGTAGCCCAGGTGCATCTCACCGCCACCGGCCAGCGCCTCGACCTGGCCGGGAAGGACCCAGGCCCGGCTGACGCCGACGTTGTTCTCGAAGAAGGAGTCCCCCACGTCGGCGACCTCGCCGACAACGGTGAACTCGGGCGGGGTCTTGCTCGTCAGGGCCTTCAGCCGGGCGCCCACGCGCGCGTGGAAGGGCCCGCCGCTGCTTCCGGTGTGGCGGATCGCGATCTCGCCGGGACGCTCCGGCCAGCGCCCGGCCACCAGCAGCAGACGGTCGAGCGAACCGCCCGGGTTGTCCCGGTCGATCACCTCCTGGACGAACTTCTGGTCGCCCAGCTCGAAAGGCACCATGGCCGAGAGCCGGGGAGGGCCGGCCGCGGTCACGCCCGGCAGTGACCCGGTCGCCTCCAGTTGCGCCGGCGTGACTCGGGCGGCGTCGAGATGGAAGACCAGGTGGGGTCCTTGGACGCGCGCGTGGACGTCCTCGAAGGGGGCCGTGGACCTGACCAGCAGGGTCAGGGCCAGCGTGGCCACGGTCCCGGCCAGCAGGCTGACCAGGAGCACGGTCGCCGTCTGGGCACGGCGCCTGAGCACCGCGGCCCGGACCTGGGTCAGGACTCCGCGCACGGCTAGGCCTCTTCGACCCGGAGCCGGACCAGCTCGGCCGGCTCCGTCTGGCGGCGGGCTTCGATCCGGGCGTCGTCCACGATCTTCCCGTCGCGCAGGCTCAGCACCCGCCGGCCATGCCCGGTGGCGAGCTTGACGTCGTGGGTCACCAAGAGCACCGTCTGGCCGCGCGCGTTCAGCTCGTCCAGGAGCTCCATCACCTGCTCCCCGGTCCGGCTGTCAAGCGCCCCCGTGGGCTCGTCGGCGAGGACCAGCGCGGGCCGGTTGATGAGCGCCCGCGCGATCGCGACCCGCTGGCGCTGGCCGCCGCTGAGCTTCGCCGGAAAGGTGCGGCGGAGCTCGTCGATGCCGAGCTCCTCGAGCAGCTCGACCGACCGGGCCTTGGCCTCGGAGCCCCGCATGCCGGCCAACTCGGCAGGCACCAGCACGTTCTCCATCACGGTGAGGTTGGAGAGCAGGTTGAAGAACTGGAAGACGAAGCCGACTTTCTGCCGCCGGTAGCGGGCCAGCTCGGTCTCGCTGGCCCGGGTCAGGTCCTGGCCGTCCACCACCACCCGGCCCGAGGTGGGCCGGTCGAGGCCGGCGACGAGGTTGAGCAATGTCGACTTGCCGCTGCCCGAGGCGCCCATGACGGCGGTGAACTCGCCGCGGCCGATCTCCAGCGTCACCCCGTCGAGAGCGACGGTCTGAGCCCCTCCGCTGAAGACCCGGCTCACGCCGGTCATCTCCACCAACGCCTCCATCTCAGTCACCCCCCAGTTCCTCGACGCAGGCGTCGAGCCATTTCAGATCCGCTTCCAGGTGCAGCCGGCCGGCCTTGAAGACCAGGGCCAGCTGAATGCGGGCGCGTTGGGGCGAACGCGGCTAACCCACCGCCGAGCAGAGCGCCGGCGGCGTAGACCCACGCCGACCAGCGCCCCGCCCTTCGCCATCCGGCCGTCATTCGGAGTGCAGGACCTCGGCGACCCGGGTCCGGGCGGCCCATCGGGCCGGCAGCAGCGAGCCGACCAGCGCCACGGCCACACCGGCCAGCGCGAGCAGGATCAGCCCCGGCGCGCTGAAGACCCTGAAGAAGCTATCCGGCAAATCGCTTCCGAGAAGACTGGCCAGGACCTGCATCATCGCCCGGTGCACCGCCACGCCGGCCGGCAGGCCTAGCACCCCGCCAACGCTACCCAACAACACCGCGCTGGCGGCGACCATGGCCAGGACCTGGAGGGGCGTCATGCCGAGGGCCTTCAGCACCGCCGTTTCGCGGGCGCGTTCGCGCGTGTTCAGCAGCAGGGTGTTGAACACCCCCGCCACCGCGATCAGAGCCAGCACGGCCGCCAGGACCAGCATCACGGAGTTCAGGGTGTCGACGGGTGAGATGGACCCCTGGATGCGGTTGGCGCCGGCGTCCAGGAAGTCGGGCTCAATGGCCTGCACCCGGCGGGCGTAGGCTTCGGCGTCGCTGCCGGGCTTGAGCTTGACAAAGTAGTACGTCGGCTGCATGCCAGGTGCGGCCGCGGCCAGCGTCGAGAGGTCCATGTCAATCTCGCGGCCGAGCCAGCTGGTCGAGAAGATCTCGCCCACGACCTGCAGCTCGACAGAGCGCCCGCGGATCACGGCCTGGAAGCGGTCACCCACGTTCAGGTGCGACGCCTCCAGGGCGGCGCGAGGGGCAACGACCTCCCCCGGAGCACTGAACCAGCGCCCGCGGATGACGGGGATCCCGAGTCTGGCCGAGTCGCCGCGGTAGGCGACCACCAAGACCGGGTAGCGGCCGCCTACGCCAGGCACCGTCTCCACACTACTGGCCGCGCCCACTACGAAATCAGTCTCCGGTTGGGCGGCGAGGGTGGCCATGACCTTCTGATCCGGATACGCGATCGACCGCTGAACGGTGAGGTCGGTGTAGGGGGGGTCTCCGATGCGGCCAACCGCTCCTTTGGTGTCCAAGTGGGTGCTGCCCTGCAGGCCGCTGGCGAAGACAAGGGTCGTGACGCTGACCAGCACGGCGAGCACGGTGAGCGCGGCGCGCTGCGGTCGGGCGAAGGCGTCGCCCGAGCCGAGCGCGAGCGGCTGAGGCAGCGGCAGCCTTCGGAGCCAGGAACCCACCAAGGAGCGGCGGCCGCCTGAGGGCGCGCTGCCCAGGGAGATGGCGCCCACGGCGCTGAGCCGACCCGCCCGCAGCCCGGGCAGCACGGCCGCCAGGAGGACCACAGCCGTCACCACCAGCAGGGTCGCGAGGGCCATGGCGGGCGCGAACGGCGGCTCGGAGGGCAGAGCCAGGGTGGCCGCGGCCCGGTCGACCAAGGGGATGCTGAGGACGATGCCGGCAGGGATGCCCAGGACACAGCCCGCCAGCGCCGGGACCAGCATCTGGCCGACCAGCGTCACCACGACCTGGAGTGGGGTGAAGCCGACCGCCTTCATGATGCCGATCTCACGGTAGCTGGCGATGACGATGCCGCTGACCAGGTTGGCGATCGTGGCGGCGCAGGCCAGGAGAGCGAAGATCCCGAAGGCGACCAGGAAGGTCACCACTAACTGGTTGGCGGCGTTGAAGAGGAACTTGAACTTGAGATAGTCGTTGGAGTACTGCACGGCGCCCGGCGGCAGCGCAGCCTCCAGGCGGGCCACCTTGTCCGTTAGCTCCGACGCAGTCGGGGCCTGGGCGAAGCGGTAGACCATCGCGTGTCCCCAATCGGGTGCCAGCAGCGGCAGCTGCGACTCCGCCACCCAGGCGGATTGGCGGCCGAGCTCGGCGCCTCCTTCGTCGATGTCGACAGCCTGGCCGACCACGACCAGTGTCGGCTTTTCCAGGCTGCCCAGCGAAAGCAGGCGGTCGCCCAGGCGGACGTGGTTGAAATCCGCGAACGAGCGGGTGACGACGATCTCGCCCGGCCCCTCAGCCCAGCGTCCGGCCACCAGCCGCAGGCTCTCGACGTCGGACTGCGGACTGTCCCGGCCCACTGTGTCGAGCTGGTACTTGTGAGTACCCAACGCGAAGGCGGCACCGTAAACCAGGGGCCATGGGCCGGCGGAGGCGCTGGCACCGATCAGGGCCGGCGTGCCGGCCAGCTGCTGCGGGTCGACCTTGTGGCGGTCGAAGTGGATGATCAGGTGGGCTCCCTTCTGGGCCTCGAAGGCGCGCTCCCAGGGATCGCTCGCGGTCTGAAGCAGGGTGAGGCCGAGCGTGGTTGTGCCGCTGGCCAGGAAGATGATCATCGCGATGACCCCGGCCTGCAGGCGGCGCCGCCTGAGGTCGCCCAGCACCTTGGTCAGCACCGCATTCATCCCGCCACCTCCTCGACGCGGACCCGCACCACCTCCGCCGCGCTGGGGGTGGAGGCCTGCAGGACGACGTCGTCGGCGACCCTTCCGTCGACCAGGCTCACCACCCGGCCCGCATAGCGCGCGGCCAGCTTGGCGTCGTGGGTGACGAGCAGTACGATCTGGCCGCCACGATTCAGCTCCACCAGAAGCTCCATGACCTGTTCGCCGCTTCGGCTGTCAAGGGCACCCGTTGGCTCGTCGGCCAGTAGCAGCAGCGGGCGGTTGACCAGCGCCCGGGCGATCGCCACGCGCTGCTGCTGGCCACCCGACAGGCGGGCCGGGTAGCGCCCGGCCTGGTCGGCGATGCCGAGCTGCGCGAGCAGTTCCCGGGCGCGCTGGCGAGCCGCGGCGGTGCCCCTGCCGGCAAGCTGGGCCGCGACCATGACGTTCTCAAGCACGTTCAGGCTGCCAAGCAGGTTGAAGAACTGGAAGACGAACCCCACCCGGCCTCTGCGATAGCGGGCTAGCTCCGCCTCACTGGCCTGGCTCAGGTCGCGGCCATCGACCACCACCCGGCCCGAGGTGGGCCGGTCGAGGCCGGCAACCAGGTTGAGGAGGGTCGACTTCCCACTTCCGGAGGGCCCCATGACAGCCAGGAACTCGCCGCGGTCGACGCCCAGGCTGACCCCGTTCAGCGCCGGATGCCGGGCCCCGCCGTCATACACCTTGCGCACATCGGTCAGCTCGACAAGTCTTGTCATGTATACTCCACTCCCTTTTGATTGGAATTCCGGATCTCTTCGGCGCATGCGTCCGTCCATTTGAGGTCGGCCTCGGTGTGGAGAACCGCGCCCTTGAACAGCAGGACGAGGTCGTCGCGGCCATCCCGCCGCGCTCTTTGTTCGAGCTCGGCCAGGTCCTTGAGGCGCTGCAGGTAGACCCGGCGCTGGGCCGCCAGCAACTGATCCAGGTTGCCGTCGGCGAGCCGAGTGCTCAGCAGCAGCTTGACGTAGATCTCCTCGCGCAGCTGCTGAGGCTCGGATTCCGGCTGCGAGAGCCACTCGTGCAGCGTCTGGCGCCCCGGCTGAGTCAGCCGGTAGGCCAGCTTGCGGCGGTCGCCCCGCTCGCCGTCGGCCTCGATCAGCCCGTCCCGCTCGAGTCGCTGGAGGGTCGTGTAGACCTGGCCGATGTTGACCTCCCAGGAGCCGCCCAGCATCGATTCGAAGCGGTTCTTGACGTCGTAGCCGTGGAGCGGCTGCTCCGCCAGTAGGCCCAGGATCCCGAACTTAAGCGACACTGCCGTCCCAATCCATGCTGAGTATGTCTGCACAGTATGCATACTGGATAAGGATTGTCAAGCCCGTGATTTGCAAGCCACGGGAAGCCGTAGGAGGGCAAAAGACAGCACCGGACCACCCCCGCAGGCGAGACCGGCGATCCTGATCTGATGCTCACCCTCCTCCCGGCTCCTGCTCGTCATGCTTTCTGCTGTCTTCCGCCGCCGCCACGACCTCCTTCTCGAGAATCTCCTCCTGCGCCAGCAGCTCCAGGTCGCGCTCCGACCCCAGCGCCGCCCACGCCTGCACACCTGGGACAAGCTGTTCTGGGTGATCGTCCGCCGACTCCATGGCGATTGGCGGCGGCATCTGGTTCTGGTCCGGCCAGAGACCGTCATCCGCTGGCAGCGCCTGGGTTGGCGGCTCTATTGGCGGTGGCGCTCCGGCCGGCGACTGGGTCGACCGCGCTTGAGCCCCGAGATCCGGGAGCTGATTCCCACCATGGCCGAGGAGAACCCGCTCTGGGGCACCGAGCGCATTCGCGGCGAGCTCCTCAAGCCGGGAATCCGGGTCAGCGCCCGCTCCATTCGGCGCTACCGCCAGCGGGGACGCTCTCGCCCGCCCAGTCAGAGCTGGCGCACCTTGCTGGCCAATCACGCGCATGCCATCTGGGCGGCCGACCTGTTTGTGGTGCAGACCCTTCGCTTCCACACCCTTTATGTGTTGTTCTTCATCAGTCACGGCCGCCGCCAGCTGGTCCACTTCCAGGTAACCGCCCATCCGACGGCGGCCTGGGTTTGGCGCCAGCTGATCGAAGCCACCGCCTGGGGCCGGCAACCCAGCTACCTGATCCACGACCGCGACCGCGTCTACGGCGCCGCCTTCGCTGGCAAGGCGGCCGCGATCGGCATCAAGAGTCTTAAGACGACGGTCCAAGCCCCCAACGCGAACTCGGTCGGCGAGCGCGTCGTGCGCACCCTCCGCCGCGAGTGTCTCGACCATCTGCTCATCACGGGCGAGCAGCACCTCCGATCAGTGCTGGCCGAGTTTGTCGCCTACTACAACCACGATCGCCCGCACCGCGCTCTCGGTCTGGAGACCCCGGTGCCGAGTTCTCGCCGGCTCAGCGGCGAGATCCGCTCCCGCCCCGTCCTCGCTGGACTGCACCATGTCTACGAACGAGCTGCTTGATCCCGACGACTTTTTGCCGCCCTACGGGCTGCGCGGACTCGGCGAAGCCGACTGGCGGCGGACCGGCCGCCATCCCGAGTGGGGCCGGATTAGCGTCATACAGCAGCTGAGCTACCTGGCTCGGCACGAGCAGAGCCACTGGCCCGATCTGGAACGGCGTCCCTAGGAATCGCTCTCGCCGCTCGTTTGCTGGCCAGGGCAACCATCCACGCTACGCAAACGCGTGAACCTACCCGGGCTGGCCGGAAACGACGCCGAGTTGACGCATCAGCGTCAGATCGTCCCGGACGGCCCAGTGCTCAATGGCATGCTGTCCGATGGGGAGGACAGCATGGCACGAAGCGGCTACCCAGCGTTGACTGGCGCCCCGCTCCGACCGTGCGACGCCATCGCATGGTCATCGCACGCGAAACCGGGGACTAGCTTGGCCCAGGCAGCCGGCCGCAACCCAAGGCTCAGCCGAGTCCGGGTGCGAATCGTACTTACCGGCCAAGGCGGCGCGGATTTCCGTGCCTGACTTTCCAGCTGCGAGTCCTGCGCCGAGCTCCCTGAAGAATCCTGCCAATCCTGCCGGGATCGTGAAGAGGAGAGCTCTGGAGCCAGGCTCGACGCTGAATCCGTGGCGGGTTCCGCGCGCCACAAATACGAGCGCGCGCTTGGGAGCTTTCGCGGTTTCCCGTCCGAGGATGAATCTGAAGCTGCCCTCCAGGATCCAGAAGGCTTCGTCGTGGTCTCTGTGAACGTGAGGTGGCGGGGTCGCCGGCCCGACGTACTCGATCACCTCGAAGGCTTCGCCGGTCTCCGCGGCTGACGCACGTAGGCTGCCGATGAACGGTACCTGCTCGCCTCCGTCGGACCTGACCACCAGGGGTTGCCGATCTCCGACCGTTGCCACTTCGATCGCCTCCAGCGGGGAATTGGTTCGCGCCCTTGCGACAATCGGGCTGCACCGGCAGCATATCGCCGACCAGTGCGGGCGACCCTACCTCATCGAGCTTGGCCGCACTCTGGGAGGTGCGCTGGACCAGAATCCCCGGCGATCAGAAAAGTTCGAGTAGCGTTGACTGCGCCCCCCCTGTAGGAGGCAAAAGTCGATCTATTCAGACGAGCAGGCCGGTAGGTACCTGAAGACCGCGCTCGCGTCACGCGATGGCACGCTTACGACACCCGCGGACTGCCTGCCCAAAGACGCGTCGACTCTCGCCGCGTCCTCGAGCGCTTTAACCAAACAGCCGTTCGTGAGGCCGAGCCGGGCGCGAGCCCATCCTACAAGCGTGTGTGTGCCCAGGCCCCCTTGTTAGACACGGTGACGCTGAACCCGACAGGGGCAAACAGCCCGCCCGGCGGGCGGACGGACTTTTGCCCCCCTACAACCTCACCCGAGACCGAGAAACGTGTGAAAGACGGCGTTGGGGTCATGCTTCCGCTTCAAGGCCTGCAGCTTCTCCCAGTTGGGCGCGGCGAATGACCTGATGGACCTGGAGGAGCTGACGTCAAGCGCTGCTTCAGCGATGTAGTGGCCGGTGATGTGCTTCTCCATACCCTCCACGGTCTGGCGAAACCAGCTCTCATTGGCCTGATCATCGATTGCCTTCTTCCAGATGGCGTAACACAGGATGAACGTCTTATCCCGCATGGAAAACGCGGCATCAGGGAGGGTGCCGCCACTCGCCCGCGGTGGAAAGAAGGGCGCCATCACAAGAGATTGGATGGACGGAGCGCGCACGATCTGTTCGGCAAGAAGGGGCACCAGTGTTGCGATGCTCTCGGATGACCAGAAGGCGTCGGCGCTGAAGCGACGCCTTTCGGGAAGGAGTTTCCCGTTCGTTGCATGCAATGCTTTGAAAGAAGAGGGCTGCATGGGCGCACGCATCAACGCCTTCCCAAGCGCCGGGTATGTCTCGAGCGCCGATAGGGACGCCGCGGCTTCGTCTTCCGATTCGGCAAAGGCGGTGGCGGAGACGCCGACGACCTTGCCGGCAGGCCTTGCAGGCAAGCCTGGGAAAGCGCTGGCGAGGACCACTTGCACCTCCACGCTCGAGGGTGGCTCGGGAACGAATTCAGCCGCCCAGTCAACCAGGCTCTCCACCTCAGTGAGCGGGTACGCGTAGAGGCTGGTCTTGATGACCTTCGGTAGTCCATAGACGCGGAGTCGAAACCTGGTGGCCACGCCGAAGAACCCTGGGCCAGCTCCGCGGGCCGCCCAGAAGAGATCCGCATTCTGGCGCTCGTCGGCAGTCACCAGCTGGCCATCTGCGGTAACGACGTCGACGCTTTGGATGCTGAAGCACGCCGGCCCCCACGTCCCCGTGTTCCAACCGGCTCCGCCGGCGAGCAGGTATCCACCCATCGGCACCGAGGCGCAGTGACCCACCGGAAACGCAAGCCCGTGTTCGCTGAGTGCCGAGGCCAGTTCGCCGCCGGTGACTGCCGGCTGAACCCACGCAATGCGAGACTTCGGCTCGATCGAAATCTCGCGGAGTTGCGACAGGTCGATGAGCACCCCGCCGTCGCGGATAGATGAACCGACCCAGCTATGACCCCCGGCGCGGACGGCGATCTTCATCCTGTGGAGCACTGCGAACTTCACCACCTTGATGACGTCCAGTTCCGACGCGACCGTGACGATCATCTCCGGGAACCGATCCGGTTTCTTCTCATTCCAGATCGCGCTCCGGCGTGCCTCCTCGTAGTAGTCGTCGCCGCGCCACAGCGTCCGTCCTTCAACCTTCAGCCGCGGTCGCGTCATTGCCAACACCTCCGTATCAAGCCGTCACCCACATGTTCAACAAGCTCGGCTTGAACTCGAGAATTCAGCTGGTCCGCTTGTTGGCGAGTAGCGGCGCCGCGGAGCCGATCACGACTCGGAAGAGTGTTTAGTCGTCTACACGCCGTTGAGGCGTTGGGTCGTCGACCCTGAGGGGCAGCAAAAGCGTCCAATTCGGACGGCATACGGAAGCCAGTTGCCATCCTGACCCCGGCCTTAATGCTGCTGCTCGTTTTTCGCAACCTTCACCACAGTATTGTCGCTGCTGTGGCGAGCGACTTTAACTCAATTTCGCCTCTTCTTCAACGGAACTTGAGCGCAACTCGTCCTCTTCTTTAACTCTTCTTCAACTCTCCCACCACAGTATTTCCAGTGCAGACTCCATGAACGGCCTGGTTTCGACCGTTGCGGAGCCGTCAACTTTAACTCGACTTGAACTTGACTGCATCTCCTCTTCAACTCTTCTTCAACGGCACCCTGTTTCTGGAAATGCCGTAGCCTGCGGCCAGGAAATGCCGCGACCTCTTGCTCGTGCTACCGGGCCTATGTGTTTTCCGTCTCTTCACGAGGGGCATGGCAACGTACGGTTGCAGCCGGGGCCGGGCAGCTCCGGGGCCGAAGCGCCTGGACGACCTCGCCAGGGGCTGGCATCGGTGGGGCGAATGACCTGCGAGCAGCTTCGACGATGCTGTGCTGCAGTGGCAAGCATTTGGGAAGGGCCGGTGAGGAACCGCACAACGTTATGGAACATCAGGGAGCCCGTCAGTCACAAAGGGGGGCTCCGCGCGAGCGGCGACCCCCCGCAACGGTCGCCCGCCCTGCGCACTGGCATGCTCAAGGGAGACAATATCGGGGTGACTGCGATGGATGATCTAAACGCGGTTGTCGAGCAATCGCACCTGGCGCTGGGCGAGTTCGTAAAAGGTAACCCCGAGCCCCTGAAAGCGTTGTACTCCCATAAAGAAGACGTAAGCCTTGCGAACCCCTTCGGCCCGGCGAAGCGTGGGTGGCCTCGGGTCGCCGAAACAATGGAGCACGCCGCTTCCCTCTACGGAGATGGCGAGGTCATCGGCTTCGAGAGCGTCGCGATGTGCACAACCCCTGAGCTTGCGTACATCGTCGAGGTCGAGAGATACAAGGCCCGGATGCGCGGACGGGAGACAGTCAGCCCGGTGGCTCTACGCGTCACGAGCATATTTCGGCCTGAAGACGGCACGTGGAAGATCGTGCATCGCCATGCCGATCCGATCACGGTGGTACAGCCTGCCGAATCGGTGGTCCAGGGGTAGATCCACCGGCAAGGACGAACCGTGCGGGGATTCAGGTCCGCCGCAACCAACCCAGTCAGACCGGCAAGCTACTGCTCTTCTGCCTCAAGGACGTCCGAGAGAGAGATGACCCGGCTATCGCGTAGAGGTCGGTGCCAGCCGTCCTGCCAGCGCGGTTGCCGAAGCCTCGTCCGCGTGTCGGTGCACCACCTTCCACTCGCCGTCCTCCCGGCGGAACACAGTGGTGGCGCGTAGCACATAGGGCTGCGGTGGTTCGCCGTTCAAGGATGCGGTGGTGTGCTCGAACGCTACGATGTATGCAAGGTCGCCGCTCGCGCCGGCGGCGACGACCTCGTTCTGGTACGACGTGCAGCTCGAGAAGGACGATCCGAGCCGCTCGAATATCGGCCCGATTTCGGCCCACCCGCTTCCGCTCAAGGCAGCCCCGAACAGCGTCACTGGGTCCTTGCGCGACCACATCGCGATCCGGGGACCGGCGTCGCCGTTGTGAAGAGTTTTCTCGGCCTCGTTCAGTCGCGGCATGGTCGCCGCCAGGAATTCATTGACTTCCGTGCCCATCACGCCAACCTCCAATACACCTAGACTGTGTTCAATACAGTAATATTATATCCAATGGCGCGAGCAGTCAAGAGGCGATACCACTCGATCCGGCGTCGCGAACAGGCCGGCGAGACGCGCGTTCGGATCATTCACGCCGCACACGACCTGTTCATCGGCGAGGGCTACGGACGGAC
>Ga0070698_100005413_pt1 | contig 13951 bp, 9 predicted proteins | sample KBSK1502metaG_FD_65477 | JGI IMG/M metagenome (GOLD analysis project Ga0070698, IMG submission 65477) | Corn, switchgrass and miscanthus rhizosphere microbial communities from Kellogg Biological Station, Michigan, USA - KBS K1-50-2 metaG | ecosystem: Host-associated > Plants > Roots >...
GGTGTGTCTGGGCTACCATGGAGTCAAGTGTCTTGGTAATGAATGCCTCTTCATTGCAGGCGGGAGTGATAAGGACGTACTTCATAGGAATGTCATCAGCGGAGCCAATTCGTTGTGTATCATTGCGTGAACCAAAATGATGTCGATCCTCTCTCATCGGTCTTCAGCTGGCAGGAAAATTATCGGCGATTATGAAGGCTTTCGGCCGACGATGACTCGCCGCTCACCAACGGATGCGGGTAGGTGTAAGGGACATAACCAGGCAATGCTGCCGAGTTATCACTACTGTAAAACCAATCCCGATTCTCGATCACGCTGTATCCTTGCGAGTAAACCACCTGTCTGCCATTCCGGTTTCCGAAACTCGGTCCCAGCGTGTTGCCCCAGATGCGAATCGGCTCCTGTTGCTGGTGCGGCCACGCAACTGGCGTCGGATTCGACCCGGAAATTAAGTCGCCTTTGCCGCGTCCTGGCTGGTCTAAAACAATCTCGACCTTCCGAATATCGTATCCGTCGCCCTTGTTGAATCTCATGGGCGACCCTTGCGGGTTGCCATCTGGTTTAATGCTATTTGATGTGTTGGAGTTAATTGAACTCGCAGTGCTTAGTGTGGTGTTACGGATGGAATACCCGCGCCACTGATCCGTCTGCCAATTCGCGCTTGAATCAACCAGCGCACTAGACCGGCTTTCGCCCGTTTGAGTTCCGATCGCGTAGATGGTCGGACTGTTCATGTCCCACGGATTCGTCCCATTTGCCTGCCCCCAGGGCGTAGCCGGGAACCAAAGGCGGTATTCCGACATCACCACCAGCGAGTCGTAGCGATCGCTGTAATTGCCCCACACTAGCGCGCTACCGCCTCTCAAATAGATCATCCAGTTATGCTTGAACGTAGACGGACCCCCGTCGCATTTGTTCTGGTAGAACTCAAACGTGCGACCGCTGCGAAAACGTTGCCCGGTTTCCGTGCCGTGATTGCCGGCCTCTGACCCGTAGATTGTGTTATGGCGAACCACAACACGCATCCCGGCATCGCCGTCGATGAAGGTCGCGCTGCTGAAATTATTGAAAGTGCAGTCTTCAATGAAGATCGCCTGTTCCGTTCCCCATTGTGGATCATCAGCCCATGAGTTATCACCATATTTGCCGAGGCCTTTCCACGCGTCGTGCCTGATGTTAAGGCCACCTGTCCACTCGCCCATCGTGAACTCACAATGGTCAATCACACCCCAGGCGCCACCAAAGAACACCAGGGGTCGCTGATAGAGTTGATAGAATTTGATATGATCGACCCGCACATTTGGAGTCGTGCTGACAGCAGCTATGGAAATAGCGGCCAAACTCCCTTTATCAATAGTGCTTCCGGTTGAGCCGCCGGTGCTGCCGTTTATCGTAAATCCACTAATACGCGATAGAATCGTCTTAGACTTGGGTTCAATCTGAAACAGAGGATTCTGGCTTTTTCCTTTCGGAGTCTGATCGATCAAAATAGTTTGATCAATACCCGCGCCGATGACAGTGATGTTTTTGCTAATAGTAAGGGTCTTCGTCCAGGTGGCAGTGCCCGCGGGAATAACGACTGTGTCCCCATCATGGGCCTTGGTGACGGCGGACTTTACCGATGCAAAGTCAATCCCGTCGGCCGTAATCGTAACGTTCGCCTGAGCTTGGCTTAGAACGAGCAGTAGCCCGGCGACGGGTATAACACAGTGGTGCCTGAATAGGTGAACAGTCTTCATCTTGTAACTAGGGCAACAGTCGCTCTTGTCCCATAAAGCCTTGAGGTGGCCGTTTCTCGTCAAACCAGTGCATAACCGCCGATTTCCAGGCGTTGCAACATGGCACGAAACTCATGACCCATCAGGAACTCCGATTCCATCGGAACGATAGGATGGGTCATCAGCTCAACCTTGCTGGATCGTGCCAGGGCTTCGACTCGTCCCAACTTATTTTCTTGGATCGATTGCGACAGGCAGAAGAAATAATCCGGAAGCCTGTATTTGCGTGCGAGCCGGCGATCGATCAGAGCGCGGTAGGCCCGATTTAACCAGCTTTTCTCGCCAGGCCAAAAAGAAAAGTTGCGCCTCATTTTGGTTCCAGCCGGAATCGCCGAGCTCCAGAGCATGTTCCCACAAAGGTGCATGTGATGGTGACCATCGACGTGGGAAGGCCGTTTCCCATACAAACGCTCAAACTCGGCAGCCTGTGCCTCATACGAATAAGAAATCTCTTTTCTCAGAAAAGGATTGTATAGGAGTTGCGAATATTTAGCGCTCCTTAGGAAGCGAGCGATCCTTTTGTGAGAGCGCTGAACTAGCGGTGGACAAGTGCTGGCGGTGAACCTTTCGCTAAAGTTGAGGTGCAATCCAATGTCGACGCCGTGTTCCTTTGCCAGGTCTGCGGCGCGCTGGGAGTCGTCCATGAAGACCATTGCACTGACGGAGGTGATTCTGCCCTCCTTGTAGCATTTGAGGGCCGCATCGGTTTCCCCAACGGAACGCCCCCAATCATCCGCATTGATAATTAGCATTCGATTTGATTGCTCGCTGTCAAAGCTGTTCTTGCTGGAATCAGGTCCGCTGCAGAAACCAATTCTCCTTCTGCTTCGACGCTATTTATCGCATCTGATTGTTCTTCGACGGTTGCGAATTCGCGCTGCGGATAATCCAGGGCGATCAGACAGAAAACAAACCAGATAGGGCTGATGTTCTTGAAAGCCGCTTCAGTCCAATTGTAAGCAATAACCGCCAGGAGAAAACCCAGGCGAAACCGGCCAAACTCAAAATTTCTGAAAAGCTCCCGGCGACCTTTCCGAAATGTTGCAATCAGCAGTGCTAGCAGCAGGAACAATCCAACTAGTCCCAGATTCAAGTAGGTTTCAAGATAACCGTTGTGAGCCTGATTAGGTGCCCACCAGCGCGATGCCGCGAACTCTCGGAACCGGTCGCCCAACCAGAAACTTTCAAATCCAGCCCCGAAGATAGGATTGATTTCAACCTGCAGTAGGTCGTGCCAAAGCAAAGTTCTGTCGGTTAAGGTGGGATCCTTTCCCAACAACTGGAGCGCGTTTGCATAAATCCCAAATGCCCACTCGGCAGCGGCCAACCCAAGAGCCACAACAATCAGGTATGTGCCGATAAATCTCTTGTCCACGAATCGCAAGCCGAGGATGATTACGATCAACATGCCGACGAGCAATGACACCTCGGATGTTGAGCTATGAGCTTTGGACATAAGCCACCAGGTCAGCAACAAAAATCCGGCGGCCAGGAAAAGTTCGTTTCGCCTTGGTCTGCCCCGTTCGCTTGCCCACGTTCGCAGCAGATACCAGAAGAAAAAGAAACCAAGAATCAGGCAGTCGCCGCCGAGCGCGTTTTTGTTCAAGGTGATACCTGTGTTAAGTGCCGCCCCCGTCCAAATATCGAATGCTCGGCCATATTCGGGATAGTACTTAATAAACAACATGGACACGGGGACTATGACAAAGGCGCATCTTTTCAGGAGCCTGGTCACAGCGTCTACAGGATTGGGTTCGGTTAGAACGATAAGAGCCATGATCGGATGGCCCAACACCTTGATCCATCGCTTGAAAGCTACGAAAGGAAAGTCGGACCAAATGATGGCAATGAAGCAGTAAACGAAGAAGATCGTAAGCCACTGATTGTTCCGAATGATCGCTGAGAGCTGAATGTTTCGTTTTTTGAGGACGTAAGCGCCGGCTGCAATCAGGCTGAAGTAAACAGCCGCGTCGAACGGGCTACCCTCTTCCAGCGTGACGGCGCCTGAATGAAAACCAAAGGTATTGAGCCATTCTGAAGGTTGCCTGGAACAGATAATCAGCATCCAGACAAGCGGCAACCAGAGTGCTCCCGTTACGTCATGTTTTTGTCGTAGATCGCGCCGGAAAAGGAAGACGATAAAACCGACGGTCAAGAGCGCCGCGATAGGAGGAGGCAGGTGCATCGGTTATCTTTGACAGGTCAGACGGCAGAGATCAGAAGTCAGCGGACCCTCTGCAAATCGGCAAATTGAACTACCTTCATCGGGATAGCAGCGGTCTCTTGAAAGAAGCTGTCAGTACACTCGACTGTCCGAATGATCATCTCTTTCGTCATTTCCGGGTAGATCGGCAGCGACAAGATCCGGGATTGGTTAAAGTAGGCGACCGGAAAGTCTTGGGGGACATGACCGAGATAAGCGTAGGCGGGATAAAATGGCAACGCCTTCGGGTAATTCAAAACCGTTGAAATACCTGCTTGGGCAAGATGCTCTCTCAAAGCATCCCGGTTTTCTGTGCGAATGACATAGAGATGATAAACGTGATCGCGACCGGATGCTACCCTTGGTGTGATGACGTCACCCAGTTGTTCGAGAAGGCCGTTATAACACGCAGCAACGCAGCGCCGTGCTTCAGTCCACGCAGACAAGTGAGGCAATTTGGCATTCAGTATGGCTGCCTGTAATCCGTCCATGCGGCTGTTGATTCCTTCCATCACATGGTCGCCCTTTCCACCGTGCCGACCGAATGTCGTCATCCACTCGGCGAGTCGTTCGTCATTGGTCACCACGCATCCGGCGTCCCCGTATGCGCCCAGGTTTTTGCCGGGATAAAAAGAGAAGGTCGCAGCGTTGCCAAAAGTCCCCACGAACTGTCCTTTGTATTTGGCTAAATGTGCTTGGGCGCAATCTTCGAGAACCCATAGGCCGTGCTTTCTTGCGATCGCCATGATCGCATCCATGTCCGCTGGCTGCCCGTAAAGATGAACCGGAACAATTCCGACCGTGGCAGGTGTGATCTTTCGTTCGATATCATTGGGATCAATGGTGAAGGTTTCCTCGTCTGTGTCGCAGAATACGACCCGGCCTCCAGCTTGCGTGATCGTCTCCGATGTTGAGATCCAGGAGTGTGCCGAGGTGATGATCTCGTCACCAGGCTTTACCCCAAGCCCCCGCAGGGCGATGTAAATCGCGTCTGTTCCGTTTGCGCACGAAACGCATCGTTTGACGCCAAGCGTACTCGCCCATGCCTCTTCGAAAGTATCCACGTGCGGCCCGCGAATGTAAGCCGACTCGGCGATGACGTCGGTAATGGCGCGATCGATCTCGTTTTTGATCGACAGATATTGTGCGTGGAGATCAACAAATGGAATTTTCATAGAATGGTTAATCAGAATTCTGGGATTGGAGTTAGAAGCTGCGCAGCAGGCGAGCAGGGTTACCCGCATAAATGCCGGGGACGGTGATATCCTTGGTAACAACTGCGCCAGCTCCGATAACTACCTGGTCACAGATTGTTACTGGGAGAATAGTGGCATTCGTCCCGATGCTGACATGGTTGCCAAGTTTTGTTGACCGCCAAAGCTCTGGCTTGCCAGCAGGCCCGCCAGTGAGGAACAGGTCATTAATGAACATAGCGCCATGAGAAATGAAGCAGTCGTCACCTATCGTAACCAGGTCGCAGATGAACGAGTGTGATTGAATGCGGCATCGCTTTCCGATGGTCACTCCCTTCTGTATCTCGACGAAAGGTCCGATGAACGTATCATCGCCGATGTTGCAACCGTATAGGTTTGTCGGTTCTATGACGGTGACGTTCGCACCGAACTTTACGTCGACGAAGCCGACGGTACGCTGTTTGACGGGATTCATATTGTAGAAGTCTGACGAATAACCTCGCCGTTTAGCGGGCGAGCGCGCTCAAGGATTGATACAACAGTTCTCGCGTGAAGTAGCCCGGTGATTGGTTCACGTGAATTACGAATGCAGTCAGCGAAATGTTCCGCTTCAACGCGAAGCGGCTCCGCAAACTTGACTTGGGGTATCAAAATGTCACCGCTCCGATAGTCGAACGGCGTAACCTGCGGCTTATCGAAGTCCATGTTCTCTCCCAGAATGGCGCGGCGATCAATGCCTTTGTCGTAGATAGCAATCTTGTTTTCGGCGATATCGTCGTAGACGACCATCTTGCGCGAACCGACAATGATCATCTTGCGCACCTTCTGCGGGTCCAACCAGCTTACGTGAACGTTTGCGATGACCTTCCCGGGATACTCAAGGCTAAGAAAGACAACGTCATCAATGCCGTCCTGCATGTAAGCCATGCCTTGGCGACCAATGGAAACAGGCTCCGGATCGCCAAGCCAATATTGGATGATGCTGATATCGTGAGGTGCAAAGTTCCAGAGGGCGTCGATATCGGAACGGATGCGGCCGAGATTCAGCCGCTGGCTATAGATATAGCGAAGGTCGCCCAGCTCGCCGGAATCAATCAGTTTCTTCACATACCGGACGGCAGAGTTGTAAACGAAGGTGTGACCCGTCATCACCACAAGATTTCGTGCGGCAGCGAGTCTCGAGAGTTCATCGACCTCGGCGACCTTGGTCGCCAGCGGCTTCTCGACGAAAACGTGTTTACCAGCCTCGAGGACTTGCTTGGCAAGGGAGAAATGACTTGCAGCAGGGGTGGAAATGATCACTCCAGCGACGCCGGGATCTTCCAGAACAGTTTGATGGCTTTCGATTGCGCGGCTGAGAGGGAAATTTGCTTTTACAAAGTCGCGCCGTTCTGGGCTTGAATCCACCACGTACCTGACCGTGCAGCCGGGCAGCGCTGAGAAGTTACGCAGCAGATTCGGACCCCAATAACCGCATCCGAGTTGGGCAAGGACCAAATTTGGTTTCATAAGTAAGAAAAAAAGACCGAGAGGAGAAGCGAAAATGAACTAGGCGGCCACCAGAACCCCGTCTGACCCGTCGATAGTGATATCCTCGAAGAGCGCGGTTCCCTTACCACCGAGCTTATGTCCTGAAGACGCAGTGTTATACATCCTCAGTGTTAGCGGCGGAAGGTCAGTGGCGGTTGGGTCCATCCCTGTCCGCACGCGGACGTTCCCGTGATCCTCAGTTGTTTTGACGAACGATGCCCCGCGTCGCTTGCGAAACCATGAGACGGTTTGCGAGCCTGTCGCAAACCATGGCGTCCGGGCGCGCAAGTCACCTAGCAAAGCCAGATAGGCATCGCCCCACAATCTCTCGGGCCCGAGACTTCGATCGTGCCAGTTGATGGTGAGAACTCCGCCGAATCTCGTGACATTCTCAATCAACGGCAGCACGGCACTCCTAGCCTGGTCGTTAGCCAAGTCCATGTATGATGGATAGAACAGCGCTGTGTCCATGATGTGCAACGGCAGTTCGAGTAAATGATCGACTTCGGCGTGCTTGAAGACTTGAGTGGTTCCCGCGCGGTATCCGATTGTTTCGTTGTAGCCAACCGTTGAATCATACGAAAAGCCGGCTTTCTCCAAGGTCGCGGGCGCCTGCGAATCAAAGTAAAGCCAGTGCATCCGAACGCCTGTTTCCGCAGTGCCCGTGATTTTCTGAACGTCTTCGCGTTCATCACGGCCCTTGGCACTGTCGTGCCATGCATCGATGCCGTGAACGGCGATTTCACGGTTTGCGGAAATCAGCTTCTTCAAGTCATCTGCGATATCCGCCAAAGCGTATTGCGATGCGCGCTTTGTTCTGATTCGACCGTGAGAATCGACGCCCGCATTCCCCTTTGTAGGAATAACGAAAAAGGTTGCGGCAAGTTCTCTTTCCAACTCCAGATACCGGTCAACCTGGTTCCAGAAATCTTTGGCCAGTCCGGCAAACACCAGAGGGAGTGAAAACGCAGCCTTCCAATTGGTAACTACCTGTCGCAAAGACCTTCTTCCTCGACAAAGATCGACTACCGAGCCGATGAGCGCCCGGTAAAGAAAACCAAACATTGTGTGGTCGCACAAATGCTGGCGTATACGCGGATGATCAACATCATGAGTAAGGGAGACGATAAAGCGGTGACCTGCGGGAACGGGTGGTATTTCCACGAGAGTCACACCGTGGCTGACGATAAGTTCACGCAGAAGCGAAATGTGAAGTTCCAGCGTAGGCACGCGAGCGAGTTCTGCTGGCTGCCCCTTTGTTAGGAGGTGGTGCACTTCTTCGAATAGATCAAAGCCGAGGCGCACCACCAGTTGAGCGTCAGGAGCTATCGAGCTTGTTCCTTTGTGAACGAGGACTTCGTTTTGGAGGCCCTCCAGGAGAAGACAATTTCCGTAAATTGGTATGCGCTCGTTACGAAAAAGAGCAAAATTTTGTCCGGGAGCACAGCTTGTCTTTAGGCTTGGATACTTTTCGAAGGCTTGCCTCTGCGAGCCATAAAGCAGTAGCAACCCGGCGTCGTTTTCCGGCACCGGACTGTTGGAGCAGAGTAGAACATCGTACTGGGTTCCCGGCCGCCAGAACTCCCATGGTGTCTTAAACAACTCAAAGAACTCGACAACAGAGGAGTGTTCGTCCTTATTGGCAATAACTCCGATCATTTCCGCGCAAAGAAGGGGGATGTCACTCGCCTGGTAGATAGTCCAGAAGTCCTAGCGATCTTGTTACTTTTACCCTTTGTTCTATGATATTCATCAGAACTGGTGTGTTGTAGCACGAGCACTAGGACGAGTAAGAGTAAGGTGCAGACAGCGTCCACAGTGTTTAAGCCTCGCCTAGAGAAGCTCGCCGATAGAATTCAATAACGTGAGCCGTTCGCGGCTCCAGGTGTGTGAAAGGTAAACTGCCTGGCCGCGCTTTACTGTCTCGGCAACGTCAACTGGATGAGAATAGGCGAATTCGATTTTTCGCGCGAGGTCGTTAGCGTCGCCAAGGTCGAAAAAGATCAGATCATTGTCGCCGAAATAGTCCTGGATACCCTGCGTTTTCGGCGCGATCACTGGTTTGGCCAGCGCCAGGTATTCGAATATGCGGGTGGGCGTATTGATTTCGGTAAAGATATTGCGGTGGTTAGGGATAATCCCAAGGTCACAATCCCCGATTGCCTCGACGATTTCATTGACGTTGCATGGTCCGAGGTAATCGATATTTCTGTCGAGTCCCCGTTGTTGGGCCGATTTCATCACTTCCTCGAAGAATGCGGTTCGCTCACCGCAAACCTTCAACCGGACAGATGGGATTGACTGGCTGACCTTCTCCAATGATTCCAATGCCAGGTCGAAACCGTTCCGGTGGACCAGCGAACCATGATAAAGAATCACAAATGGGTTGGAGCCATTGCCGTTTTTGCCGTTGCCATTATGAGCGCCAGCGCGCCGCAACCGGAAGACTTCGTCGTCAGGGGAATTGATTACGACTTTGACCTTGCGCGGCTCACAACTACGCGAAGAGTAGATCTTCTTACACGCGAGATTCACCGTTAGCACGAGATCCGCAAAGCGGATGCTCCACTTCTCCAGTCGTTTCAACATGGCCACGCTGAAGCTTTCCTCCGGCAGTTTGAAGATCGTCCGCATCAGTTCGGGCATGGGATCGTGCAAATCCAATATGACCTTTGCGCCGAAAAGCTTCGGAACCATGGCACTGAAGACGAGAACGTCCGGCATGTTATGCACGTGCACGAAGTCATAGCGGCGCGTCAGTGATCTCCAGGCAAGACGGAAAAAACAAGTTAAGACGAACGCGGCGTACTGAGCAATGTACGCGACCCTCCCGCCACGATGGCGCTTCAACCCGACACGTGTGACATTGATATTGCCGTAAGTCTGATGTGCTGGATCGGAATCGCCGCCGCGCAGGCAGATCAGATCAATATTTACACCCTGGGCCGCCAACGCCTCGGTTGCCCTTCTGGGCCGCGGGTCCGCGGGATAATGTGAGAAGAGCAGGACTGCGGCGCGCCTACCGCGGAGCCGGCGGGTTCTCATTGTGGTGAGCTCATCGTACTCACAGATGTTCGCTTCCGAGGAACGAGTCTTAGTGACGTGCTTTGCTACCTCCTTCGGGAGAGCATGCCAGTACTGGCCGGCATACCTGGTTTTAACGTAAGTGAGGAATTCCCGGTATAGCTCTGCGGGGTAGGTTGTTGTTGTCTGCCGCGACCCGTTAAATGAGAGGTAATCGGGGTGCACGATGACAAGGGCCATGCCTCCGTGCTCTGCAATCCAATCAAGTTTTCGCATCCAGATCTCTGGAGTAGTTTCGCCCAGTAACAGGAACAGAGTGGAATCCTGAGGGAGGGTATAGGGCAACTCAACGTAACCTTCCGAAGAAGAGTTACCGTCCGGATGCGGCACCCAGTATGGAAAAATGGTGTGAGCTCCCTCTGGCTGCGGCTCAAACGGATCCGTGTCGAAGGTGGATGCGTCGTATTGCACGTCGAGATCGTGCAACCAATCAAGATTGCGCAACATGAATCCCGACCTGAATCCTGACGCGTCCCACTCGCGCGCATAGCGGTTGATTCTCGCGGCCCGTCGGCTGAAGTTACGACGCGAGGTGAACAGGCGACCATCGTGTTTAAGATCGTGGATGCCAACCTCGAATTGCCTGGCAGTTAGTTCTTCCCTTAATTCTGCTGGAACCCGGTAACTTCCTTCCGGGACAAAGTTAAAGGAGGAACGGAATCCAAGGTCCAACTCAAGTTGCATCAAGGATCGACAGCTACTCAGTCCTGCTTTGCTCTCGACGTCGTGCGTCAGAACAAACGCAAATTTTTTGCCTCCCGGCCAGCCCTGCCAGTTTTCCGGTAAACGCTCCGACCCCGGCATGATCGGCCAGACGTCTCCTACCTGTTTGCGCAGCCGCCTGGCCATCCTTCGTCGGATCGCCGTGCGAATTGATTGAGGAATGAAGGGCTTTAGCCCGTAGTAAATCCTATTGCGTAACACGAAGTGTTGTTTGGTTGAAGGTTCCGGTTAGTTGCAAGCATCCAAAGGACGGAAAAGCCTGGCGCTTGTGGGAAGGGGTTGCAGCGGGCCGTTATGAATCCGGCGGATTATGATTCGCTATCAAGCCACTTCGGAACGTAGGAACGCGCCTTGTTGACTACTACCGCAACATTGTTTCGTTCGGCGATCAACTTGCCATGGCTACGCTTGATAACCTCGCGGTTGTTCTTTTCTGCCTCAACCACGAGCAAAAGCTTATCCATGAAAGCAGCCATCCCCCATGTGGGACTGGTCTGATCAAGCGGTGGCATATCAAAAATGATGTAGTCGAAGTCGCTCGCTTTCAGGTTCGGCATCATATCGAAGAATTTTTTCAAACCGAGCTGCGCCGGTCCGGAGTTCGGGGTTCCAACTGTCGCCAGATAGAGATTATCTGAAGCCGAGGCGATCGTCCCATTTGGCTTAAGTGCCGCGTTAAGAGGATATGCAGGTTTACCTTTGAAAAACGGATGCACATCCTGCGGTCCCAGGTTCACATCAACGAGAAGGACCTTGCCGTCGTTCGTTTCGGAAAGCGAGGCAGCGAGGCCTGCTGCGAGCGTAGAAGTTCCCGCCTCCTCGGAAAAGCCGGCAACGCCTACCAGTTTCGGCTTATGCGTCAAATGATTGAGTTCGAAATACAGACCAAGACGGTCGCGGATGGCGTCACAGTACGGCCGAATGAAATGGCCGGGTTCCCAGGGAGCAAGCTTGGGGTGCCCTCGTCGCGTAGCGAGCGCTGGCGGATTCGCCGGCGAACCATTTCGAGGCAAAGCCAAATGCCCGTTTCGAGCGCGCGAATACGGGATCGAGAGCATCAACGGAATATGCAACTGCCTCTCCAACTGGAGTGGTCGGCCGACGGTTTGATTCAAGATCAGGCCCCTTAGCAATGCGAGCGCCACGCCCAAGGCTACACCGACGCCAGCCAATCCTATGACAATCTTGTCGCGTTTTTTAGTCTCCAGTATCGGAGGGGAGGGTCGCTGGACCGCGCTGATGTTTGGCATCTTGGCCGGATCCAAAGCCTCGTCGATCCGTGCTTTCTCGAGCGATGCTGCGAAATATTTGTAATTCGCTTCGTCCATTTCCCGCTTTCGCTCCAGGTCTTCAATTTGTGGAGCCAGCTCCGCAAGCTGCTTCGTCTTTTGCTGAACCTCGCGAAGCCGGGCTTTCAGCGTCTCGACTCTGGCTTGGGCGCCGGCTGCTTTAGCTTTTTCATCTGTCGGCTTTTTCTTTCTCCAGCCTTTTGATGAGTCCCCAGCCTTTTGGCTAACAAGGGCTTGTTGTTCGGCCAGCTGCGCCTGGGCGGCATTGAGTTCTTCCTGGATCTTTGCAGCCTCATTACTAAGGGCCGTCGAGCCCTCTTTGAGGGACGCGATTCCAGTTTTCTCCCTTAGAGACTTCAATGCATCCTCGGTCTGATTTAAGCGCGCTCGAACCTGATCGGTCTGTTGAGCCACAAAATCGAAGGCACCCGCCGAACGGTGCACTTCAAGGTGCTTGACGAAATAGAGGCTCAGTAATTCCTGCAAGACAAGCGTCGCAATCTCCGGATTGCTGCTCTTATAGGAGACGAAGATGATGTTGCTTCCTTTGGTCGAAATCACCTTCAACCCGAAGATAATGCTGCGAGCCGCGGCGCTCTCTGTTGGGTCTTTGGCCATCGGCAGCAATCGTTTTGGACCGATTGCGTGGGCAACTTGCACAGCCAGGTCCCAACTGGTCAGAATCTCGATTTCGGCGCCGATAACTCTGTCCGCTTCACTGCTCGAATTGGCGCCCGCTTTCTCGGCCTCGACCGGATCGATGGCGCTCCTTTCCAAAACATAGCGGACCAATAACTTGGCCTGTGATTCGTACGAAGGCGGATAGAGAAAATACACCGCCGCAGCGGCAATAATGCCCATCGCAGCGCATACCACGATTGTTCGCTTACGCTTGAACAGAGCGAAAAGAATATCGCTCAGTGTTACGCCCGATTGATGTTGTGATTCCCGTCGGATTTCAGCCATAATTTTAGCCTTTAGTCGAGATGTGGATAGAGGATCGACCCCGCGAGTCGATTGAACACCAGCGGCAATCTGCCAAAGATCCGCTTGTGCAAGCCGCCCTCACGGCGGACCGGAGTGAAACACTGCCGACCCGATGGATCGACTCGGAAGTAATCGATTGTTTCTTCGTGCGTGTTCCAGGAAAGCTTGAATCGTCGCAAACCGTCGTTGTCGCAGTCGGTGCGGCCGAAATGTAATTTTTCGATGCCGGTGCGGGCCAAAAGCTGGATGCCCTGCCACATGACAAGATTGTTCGCGCGGAATTCTTGAAACCTCTTGTCCGAAGCGCCGTACTTATAGACAGCATTCTTTCCGAAGCGAAAGAAAACCGCCGCAGCAATGGGGCGTGACCCGTGTCGTGCCAGAACAACGAACCCCAGACCGGGCTTGATGATGTGCTCGTAAATGTTCAGGAAAAACGATGCCGGTTGCGGCGGGAGACCGTGGCGCCGGCGTGTTTGGACGTGGAGCCGGTAAAAATCGTCGATAGCCTGTCGATTGCGGGCAACGAACGCGCTCACATTGCTGCGTTCCGCTTTGCGAATAGCGCGACGGACTTGACTGTCGAAGCGAGCTACCATTTCCTCGACGCGGCCGCGGAAATCGAGTGTATGCCCGTAGAATTTAGTCGCCGAATTCGACGCGGATTGAAACCATTTGCCCCCCCGGATTTCCAGGTGCTTCCAGCGGCGTTCCCGCGCGAAGCGAACAAGGCGATCTTTTAATATGCTGATCACTTCAGGGTCAAAGATGAGCGGTTCGCAAACGTCGCTGAATGGGAGACAGACACCGCGCCGTCCAGTGAACGCACTATGCACTTCCATTAGCGGTATCAGGGCGGCCAACCTGCGTCCGCGGGAAAATTGAAGGTAAAAAGGCTGATGGTTATAAGTCTTATGAAGCACCTTCGCCCAGGCGCTGGTGTGGAAGCACCCCGCGTCGCCATGCAAGGCAACCACAAGATCCCAACCTGGATTTTGGACGGGATTGATAATCCACATTTGAAGCGGTTCCTCGCCCGTCTTGGGGTCTACAAAAGAATCCTCGCCAGAAAAGGGCGCCGCTTCCGCGGATTGCCATCTGCCTGCTTCGAGAGTTTTCAAACTGCTTCTTCCTAGACGAGCGCCTCTGCGGCAACCACTTCGC
>Ga0070698_100005414_pt1 | contig 13951 bp, 16 predicted proteins | sample KBSK1502metaG_FD_65477 | JGI IMG/M metagenome (GOLD analysis project Ga0070698, IMG submission 65477) | Corn, switchgrass and miscanthus rhizosphere microbial communities from Kellogg Biological Station, Michigan, USA - KBS K1-50-2 metaG | ecosystem: Host-associated > Plants > Roots >...
TGAGGAGCATATCCGGTGCGATACGTAACGAACGAACAACGACGCAGACGGACCCTTTTCAAGCCAACCCTTTGGGCCGTGGCCAGTTGGCTGATTTTCCGCGTTGCTCACTCCTTACGTCCCGCACCATTTTTGCGCCCGTGGGAGAGATCCAGATCATTCGAAGTGCGAAAATGGTGCGGGATGCTCGTCGTTCGCGCCTTGAAAATCAGCCAACTGACCGACGGCGGTATGCCTCCTACTTATGACTCGATGCACTAGTCAACCTGTTGCGATTCTGCCCTCTGCCTTGGCAGAAGGACCAGGTGTTGAGGCTTTTGTGGCCGTCGTTCGGAGCCGAGACGAGCTTTATCGGTGGCTGCGCGACCCGGCGCCTGGACTGCAGTGGCTTCAGGTCGAAGGAATGTTGGGCGATTCGGATATATGGACGGAAGCGGCGCACGGCGAGTCCGGCGTCCCGCTCGACGTCGTTCTTTCCGACCCGGCTTTGGAGTTTTCCGACCTTTACAGGCTAGTGGATGCTTGCGCGGTCCGTTCTATCCGCGTCACCATTCGAGTAGCGCCCGGTTTTTTGAAGGCTGCCAAACTCGCTGCTGCCTTGCGCCTCCCGATCCGGATATTACCCGGTCAACCGACGACTCAGGAGCTTGCAGAGCTCAATGAACTGCTGGAACTCTACCTCCATCAACCGATGGTGGAGGCGCCGGTGGAGTTTTTCCACTCCTTGCTCGCTACTATGTTCGGCGCTGATTCCGGCTCGCTTTGGACGATCCTTGAGGAAGATCCAGCTGAATTTCCCCATTACGACCCGAGTGGGCGCGCTAGGTTGCCACGCTCAGGCGTATTCGATTCGACCGGGACCTCTTTTCGGGGATTTGTGGAGAATCACCTTAAGAGTCTTGTTGAACAAGGCGCCGAATGCGCGAGCTGCCCGTGGCAAAGGTCATGCGCCGCATATTTCAAGTGGCCGGATCCAACATACTCTTGTGAAGGGGTAAAGCGGCTCTTTTGCAAAGTTAAGGAGGCTGCGGACGAGATCGGCCGGGACCTGGCGAGTCGCGCGGATGCGAAAACGAGTATACCCAACCTGACCGGGAGCGATACGCGGTGAGTGGCCGAGTATTTAGCGTAATCCTTCTTCCGACGTCTGAATGCAACGTCGCCTGCGACTATTGCTTCGAGCGCAAGGAACCGCATCGTCTATCGGCCGCCCTGTTACCCCTGTTAACGCGTCGCCTGCTCGACCACCTCGAGAACGAGCGTATCGAAGAGTGCGAGATCTATTGGCAGGGCGGAGAGGCTATGATCATGGGGCCTTCCTGGTTCGCAGATGCCGGAGAGATTATGGACCGCGCCGCAGCCAAAAGAGGGAGGCGGTTCATTCATTATCTGCAGACCAATCTTATCAGTTACTCGCCCGCGTGGAATGATGTGATCCGGGACATGTTTGACGGCTCACTCGGCACTTCCATGGACTATCCCAACCTGCACCGGAAACTGTTCAAGGGCGGGGCTGAGGCCTACACCGAACTCTGGACCAGAAGGCTTCATGAGGCAAAAGCTGCGGGGATACGTGTTGGCGTGATTGCAGTGCTTCATCGAGGAAGCCTGGAAGCGGGCCCGGAAAGGTTTTATCGGTATTTCACAGAGGAACTTGGGCTCACCGACTTCCAGGTAAACACTCCGTTTCCAGGTGGTCCTGCGAAGGAGGTTGAAGGTGGTTTTCAACTGGATTCGGCTGAGTTGGCCAGCTTTCTGGTCGGGCTCTTCAACCTGTGGATAGCGGAGGGCTACGCGTCCGGAGTGTCGCTCGGTCCGTTCGATGCGCTGATCGATCACTTCACGGCGAAACCGGCGCGCCTCCCTTGCATCTGGAAAGAGAACTGCTCCAATCAGTTTATTTCCGTGGACTCCAAAGGGACGGTCGCTCAGTGCGACTGCTGGGTCACCAGTTATCCAGATTATTTCTTCGGCAACATTTTTCGCGAGCCCGACCTTACGCAGATGCTGAAATCAAGCCGCGCTCGCCAGGATTTCATTCAGCGACCGAAGCGTCTGGTAGAGGTCGAAGATTGTCTCTCCTGCCGCTATCTCTCCATTTGCCACGGCGGTTGCCCCGTACGAACCTACAGCGCACTAGGCACCATGATGGCGAAGGATCCCTATTGCGAAGTTTACAAAGCTGTCTTCGCTTGCGCGGAAGCCCGTGGCCGGGAAATATTGCGCCGTGGCCTTGCCGCCGCCGGGAATTCCGAACCTCGCGACGGATCAGCGCTGCATCGAATGGTTCGGACGTCATCCTCGCGTTCACCAAACGTCACGCCGGCTTCGGCGTAAGAAGACGGATCGGCACGCTGTGCGCATTTCTCACCGGGCGCGAGAAACGCGGGTTAGCAGCGCTTGCCGATGCGTTCCCTTGCCAGAAACTCACCGTTCGCAGACCCGGCTCTGACTTGTGCAAAGAACTTGGAACTCGCCAATTGATTGCGGGCTTTGCCTGGAGGGGAGTAGCTTGCAACTCCGGCGAAATGGCTAAAGCAAGCCAAATCATCTTTTACCAAACACCAGGGCGTTGCGAGCAACGCCCCTCCAGGCCCTCAAGCGGTTCCACCACCGGTTCCTGGAGAGGCCGAAGGATTGACTATTTTGACGCCAGGTTCAATCCTGAAGTGTTCCCTTATGGCGAAAATATCGACCTGGACAGCCTTACGAAACCCTGCCTTTAGAAGGCTCTGGCTGGCGAACCTGATCTCGGGAAGCGCGATTGCGGCCCACGGCACAGCCGCCTTCTGGGTCCTGAGTTCTCTCGCTAAATCAGAATCAACGTTGCTCCTCCCTCTTATGGCAACGCTTTCTTCACTACCTTTCTCTCTTTTTACTTTACCGGCTGGTGCCATTGCCGATCTCGTAGACCGAAAGAAGATGCTATCCGCAGTAAACCTGTGGCAAGCCGCCGTCGCGTTTGGTCTAGCTGTTCTGGGAGTCATGCATCTGCTGAATCCTTACATTATTCTTGCAAGCGCGTTCCTGTTCGGGGTCGGTTTTGCGTTTGGGTCGCCGGCCTCCGCGGCAGTTATCGCCGAAATGGTTCCCGCGGAAGATCTGCCAGGTGCGAATAATCTTGGTGGATTACAAATGAATATATCCGGCATCGTCGGACCTGTCCTCGGAGGAATATTGATTCCGATTGTCGGAGCGAGCTTCCTATTTGCCTTTAACGGAGTTGGGTTTCTTCTTGTATTAGTCGCCATCCTGCTCTGGAGACGGGCAAGGCCGCAATCGGAGCTTCCGCTGGAAAGCTTTTTCGAGTCGTTTATCACTGCCATTCGCTACGTGCGTTATACTCCGGGTATCAGGATTATCTTGGCGAGAAGCGCGTTATTTTCATTTTTCATTTCTATCATCTCGGCGCTGATGCCCGTCGTGGGTCTGGAGGAGTTGCACCTCGAACCTGCCAACCTTGGATTTTTGTTCACCAGCATGGCGATCGGCTCGGTCATCGCTTCCATTTTCCTTATTCCGTGGGCACGTTCTCGGTTTTCACCGCAACGGTTAACTACGTACGCCAATGCTTCGCTCATAGTTGTTTGCCTTCTCATGGCGACTGTTCGCTGGACGAAGATGTTTTTGGTTGTCGCGGCACTAGCCGGCATCGGATGGACTCTATATTCCACCGAGCTTTGGATAGCAGGTCAGCGCGCAATGCCTGAATGGGCCCGGGGGCGCATGAATGCGACGATCATCATGGTCTCACAGGCAGCGACCGCCCTTGGGAGCTTAGTCTGGGGATTATCAGCTGCTAACATCGGCGTAGTTTCCACGTTTCTGACAGCTGCCGGACTCGCGCTAATCGTAACGATCATCACGCGCCTCCCTGCCTATCGATTATCAATCGATTTCACAGAAGACCTCAATCTCGAGCCCGCGTCAGCCACAATATTTTCAAATAGTCCGAGTCGACTACCTGAACCGGAGGAAGGCCCGCTTTCGATTACAACGACGTTTCAAGTCGATCCAGATCGGCGCGAAGAATTCTTCGATCTGGCCGGCCGGGCTCGATTGATTTACCTGCGAAACGGTGCCTGTGGCTGGCATTTGAAGGAGGATTTGGCCCGCGCGAACGCCTTCCAGATAGAAGTTATCGTTCCATCCTGGACACAAAATCTGCGGAAACGCGAGCGCTTGACGAAAAACGAAATGGAGATAGTTGCAAAGCTTCATAGTTTGCATCTCGGCCCCAATCCGCCCGAGGAATACACCTCCCTGCGTTTGGACAAGGAAGTTCTGGCCTTGAAATCTCACGCAGGCTCGTAAGTAGCCTGGAATGGATGCCATTGCTGGCCGCCCCCCTGGAGGGCGTCCGCTCCGTCAGCGCCGTGAAAGGGTGTTGATTTGGGCAACTGCAGCTCCCGAAGGCCAAAGTCAGATGCTTCCTTTCAGGGAGGGAGGGCCTCTGTGCCGTCCCATTTTTTCTCCTTATTAAGTTCAGGAGCCGGAAATGATTAGTCGGACGGCACGGAGGCCGTCCCTCCCATGAAAACGAACCTCAAAACTTGGATTTGGAAGGTTGCTTCTTAGTATCCTTCGCCCTGGCCCTTGCTATGATCCGCCACGCGACTATCACGACTAGCGAGCCGAGAAAAGCAGCGATGAGATCCTCGAATGTTACCTTCAATTCTCCAAGCCCGAAGTTGATTCTGAACAGCCTGAAAAATTCACCGCCGATCACGGCACCGGCCATGCCGACAAGGAGGTTCGCCCAGCGGCCTAATCCCTCCTTTTTCATGGTGGCAACACGCCCCGCGAGCGTTCCCGCGAAACCACCAACGATGATCCACAAGATGATTTGGCCAATATTCATGACTGGAATCCTTGAAAAACAAGGGCGCCTGATGATTGATGCGCGGACACGGAAAAAACTTGGCTCATCTGCAACCGGTTTTGCTTTCCAAGGATTCTACACGACCTGCACGGAGACATCCATCCGATCAAAGGCGTCCGGCGGACCCTCCCACGTACCCGAGAGGGGGGAAGCCTTCTCGTGCTCGCGGGCCACGGCGACAGAGACATGCTCGAACCCGGCGAGTTTGTTGTTAGTAGGATCGAAACCTCGCCAGCCCGCTCCGGGGATGTAGATCTCCGTCCAGGCATGGGTGGCACCGTGCTGGCCTTCGCCCATCATGATATAGCCGGTAACAAATCGCGCTCCAAAACCCAAACCCCGGGCGGCCTCCATCATGAGCACCGCATAGTCGCGGCAGGATCCAGTTCCCAAGGCGATCGTCTGGCAGGGAAGCTGCACGCCCGCCTCTTCGCGCCGGGAGTATTTGAAGGATTCGTAGATACGCGTATTCAGCTTAATCAAGAGCTCGAAGGTATCAGTGACTTGGCCGGGGCGGTACAGGTCGGAAAGCCAGCTTTGAAGGCCTGGGCCATCGTACGGATAGCTGGGGAGACGATATGGGATAATTTCCACCTGCTCGGTCGGTGCGTACTGGAAGGGATAGGAACGGCAATCTGGCGCGACAACGCAATCCAGGGGATTATCATCGTAATGATCCACCTTGACCTCACTGAATAGACTCAGTTTCCGGCCGGACTCGGAAAAGATCAGAATCGCAATGGAGTTCCCATAGATGTCGCGCAGCCAACGCACCTCGGCCTTGGGCTCGATCTTGAGGAGCGAACTTTCGATATGAACATCGTGTCCTTCGCGAGGCCGAAGCAGTGCCTGGTGGGGACCGAACGTGACGGAGGTACGGTAGTGATATTCCGTCTTATGAGTTATGCGTATGCGCTTCATAAAGAGGGTTGAGCTTGAGTTTTGAGAGCGTGCACTCATTTCCAGCCGGGATGCTCGCAATCGTCAGACAGTCGTTTGCGGAAAGGGAACTGGCAAACCAAAGTGCTTCGAACATGCCGTTTGCAGCGTCCTTGCTTTACGAGTCTGCCTCCTTAGAACGCCCGGCTCGGAGATCCGGCCCTCCTCGTTAGCCTGCCAACAATCGCTTTAGAACGCGAAACCCATCCACAAATGTGGCTCTCTAGCGTAATTTTCTAACTCTTTGCCTCTCGGCAACTTCCACCGCCAGTTCCAGGAGAGAAATATTGCGGAGCCGAGATTCCCATCGATACGTAGATGCTGGTCAGTCCCTCGACTCCGAACGACGCCGGCCTAATCCACTCGGCAGGGACGAAAAACAGCCCGCCCCCGAATGGCACTGGCGCCGTCGGCACCAGGACCACATGGCACCTGTGACCACCGAGCAAAATCGTCTCGGGGGTGGCCAGCAGGGCGAGCACTGCTGCGCCGCCCTCTCCACCAAAAAAGCACCAGACCGGACTCATGGTTTTCAAGTCAGTTTGTTCCTTGCGTTCAAGCATCTCAACAAAACGGTGCGCCAAGTTATAGACGCTTCCGACTAGCGGAATGCGCCTGAGCCTGTTATCGACGAAAGCCTGGAACCGCCTCTGTAGACCCGCTTCCACTAGGGTCCGAGCATGTAAACAGCGCAAAGAACGACGACAATACCGAGCAAGTAAGCGGCTATGCGGGTTTCTACAACGGTAAGTCCGATCGAGACCAGAACCTTGCCCACCACGCTGTGCGGCCCAACAAATTGATCGACCAGGCTCGCAACCCAGATGATTACCGCCACTGTCATTGCCACCGGCAACACCGCAAACAAACCGGCCACGAACGTCCGAATTGGAGCGCGGAAGATCTTATTCATGACGGACAATTCATTCAAAAGCAAAGCCGATTCCAGTCGACTCTGCTCCCAGCACGACCTCTCTACCTCTTACATCTCACCGCTCTGAGGAGTGGCCTCGCTAGCAAGAGTCAAATTGCGATGGACACGTCTTGCCGGTTTTGTCTATGGTCTCGACCCGAGCGGGCCGTGATTTCGTTAACGCCACCCGCTTCGCTCTGACCAAATGAACAAAGGGGAAAATATCTTCTCGGGGCTACCTGCTGTCGTTCGATGGCTGGTTTTCCTGGGCACATGGTTCGTTCTTTACGGTCCCGACCTGGCCGCTCTTCCCGTTGGCGTAGGAGCCGCTGTTGCGGCGACATGGACTAGCCTCCGACTACTGCCTCCGGGGTCCTTTCACCCGCAGCTGGGGTCTCTGTCTGTTCTGGCATTGCGCTTTGTCTGGCAGTCCGTTGTAGCAGGAATCGACGTCGCGCGGCGCGCCCTGGAGCCCCGACTCCCGCTGCGGCCGGGCTTCGTGACCTATTCCATTCGCATGCGGCCGTCTCCGGCACGGAGTACGTTCCTTTCAGTGGCAAGCCTGCTGCCCGGAACGCTGCCGACCGGCCTGGATGAAACCGGGGCGCTGGTTGTCCACTGCCTTGATACTGAGCAGCCCGTCGTGGCGCAGATGGCTGCCGAGGAGATCCGGCTAATGCGTGCGTTGGGAGGAGAAGTTTAAAGATGGCCGCGGTAGCAAGGCCGCGCCTCAGACCGGCGAGATGTGGGTATCTCGAGGTTGGGTGCAGGGCCGATTGGGAGAAGCGGCCTCGCTGAGAACCCTTGAAAAGCAAAACCACCTAAAGATTAATGTGCGGATACAGAAAAACACTTGACTCATTCACGACCAGTTTCGCTTTTCAAGGATTCTAGAGGGATCGGCGATGCCTTACTTTTTGCTGAGTGTCAGTGGCTTCATCTTGATGATGGTGGCTGTCGGCCTGATTCGGATTCTGCGTGGACCCACGAACGCAGACCGCATGATGGCAACGCAACTGTTCGGCACCGGCGGGATCGCAGCGTTATTGTTGCTTGCCGCAGCGGTCGACTTATCGGCCGTAGCGGATGTTGCCCTGGTGCTGGCGCTTCTCGCCGCTTTTGCCTCCGTCGCTTTTGTTGAAAATGCTTCCCGGGAAACCGACGACCTTGAAGGAGGGCGAGACAGAATCCTTGAAAAGCAAAACCACCTGATGACTAATTTTACGGACACAGGAAAAAACTTGAGTCATCTGCTATCGATTTTGCTTTTCAAGGATTCTACAGAGCGGGACCGCGGAACCTAAAGTTACCGGATTTTCACACCTCTTGTATATGGACGCACGAATGAATAACCCAAACGCAGCATGCGCATCGGGCGCTGGGGATTTGCCCCCCGAACCCTTGATAATATTTCGGTCCCGCTATAGCGAGGCCGCTTCGGCTAACCGGCGCCGCTCCCAGCGCGACCTCAATACCCTTCCCCTTCGCCGCTCTGAGGCGCGGCCTCGCTAATGAGGTTCATACTCGACATTTTTACTGTTGTTCTGGTTTCCGCCGGAGCCTTTTTCTTTTTGGCCGGCACGGTCGGACTGCTGCGTTTCCCTGACGCGCTTACGCGCCTTCACGCGTTAACGAAAGCGGACAACCTGGGCCTTGGCTTGGTTGTGATTGGTTTGCTACCGCGAACAGGGGGGCTCTACGCGGCAAAACTTATCGGAGTCTGGCTGCTCGTTCTGGTAGCCAGCTCTGCGGTCTCTCAACTCATCGGTCGTGCGGCCAGGCGGGGCATGCTCCAGAAATGACCATCGAGTCCGCGCTCTACATTGCCCTTGCCGTTCTGGTGCTGGCTGTGGCCGCTTGGACCATTTTAGCGCGGGATGACTATGCCGCCATCGTGGGCTTCGTCACCTATGGCCTGCTGCTCTCCCTGGTCTGGGTGAGCCTTTCATCGCTCGACATCGCGCTTACAGAAGCCGCGATCGGCGGTGGCGTAACCGGTGTCCTGCTGCTCGGAGCAGGCGCCCGCCTCCGCAGCGCCCAGGAATCGACCGGGGTTGAGCGGCCCGGCATCGCCCAGCGCGTTTCGGCTGCGGCGCTTTGCGCTTTAATTTCCGCCGGGCTGGCGCTCACCGTATTCCTTCTACCCGAACCTGCGCCCACTCTCGCGCCTTCAGCCGCAGCAAATCTCGCTGCAACCGGTATGGGTAATCCTGTGAGCGCCGTTCTGCTCGCCTACCGCGCCCTGGACACGTTGCTGGAGTCTGCGGTCCTGCCGCTGGCGCTGATCGGCGTCTGGTCGCTGGCGTCGGACCGCTTTTGGGGCGGTCGCCCAGGGCTCCAACACCGCGCGGATCGGGAGGATGTACTCGTCTTTCTCGCGCAACTGTTGCCACCGTTCGGTGCGCTGATGGGCATCTACATGGTCTGGATTGGGACGGATCATCCCGGAGGCAAGTTTCAGGGCGGCACGATTCTGGCCGCCATGTGGATTCTGACGAAGATGGCGGGAATCACCGACACGCCGCCGATCAGTCGACGCTGGCTGCGCATTGTTCTGATCGCCGGCCCCTCGGTGTTCCTGGCGATCGGGTTAGCGGGGTTTGCCGTGCCGGGGACCTTTCTGGCGTATCCGGCGGGCTTCGAGAAACCGATAATCCTTATCATCGAGGCCGCGATGACACCCTCCATCGCTGCGGCACTGGCTCTGCTCCTCGCTGGCCCGCCGGAAAGGAAGCCAAACGGATGAATGCTGCGACGCTGTTCGGAGTATGCAGCGCGGCGCTCGTCGGCCTGGGGCTTTACGGCTTGGTCATCCACCCTCGGCCGCTCCGCAAGATCCTCGCCTTTAATCTTCTCGGCAGCGGTGTCTTCTTGCTGTTCGGCGTCGTCGCTCGCCGTGGTGCTGCGGCTGGCATGGGCGGCGATCCCGTGCCGCAGGCACTGGTGATCACCGGGATCGTCGTAGCGTTTTCGGCTACTGCCTTGGCAGTCGCCCTGCTGCTGAGACTGCTTCACGAAACCGGTCGAACGACGTTGAACGCCGATGCATCAAAGAACCCATCGAACAACCGGCCTCGGGAGAGCGCTAATTCATGATGTCAGATTCAGCAGTTCTTTCCGGAGCTACAACCTCTGGAGGGTTTCTCCTCGTGCTTGCAGTCGGCCTTCCGACCGCCGGCATGTTGCTCTCACTGGCGCTCGGCGGGCGTCTGACCGGGCGCACAGCTCAGTTTCTTTTGCCGGCCGGGCTGGGTCTCGCCTTTGCGATCGTTGCCGGAGTCTGGCGCACCGGAGATTCGCTGGCTTACTTTTTAGGAGGCTGGGCCCCGCCGCTCGGACTGGCTCTCCGCGCTGATGGACTTTCGGCAGCGATGTTGGTGACAACAGCAATAGTCGTTTGTGCAACGGGACTTTATGCGAGGGCAGCGTTCCGCATACCGCCGGGGATCTCCGAGGCGCGCGCCCCCCTGGTTTTCTGGGTGCTGTTGATGGCTGTATGGGCTGCGCTGAACCTTGTTTTTCTCGGCGACGACCTGTTCAATCTTTATGTGGCCCTGGAGCTGTTGACCTTCGCCGCCGTGCCACTGGTCTGTCTGGATGGCCGAGCCGAAACCCTCTCCGCCGCTTTGCGCTACCTGCTCTTCGCCCTCTTCGGGTCGGTGCTTTATCTGCTCGGCGTAGCGCTGCTCTATGGAGGTTATGGCACACTCGACATCGCCCTGCTGTTCAGCCTTGTTCGTCCCGAACCCGTTGCTTTTGCCGCCGCCGGTCTCATGACGGCGGGGCTGCTCGCGAAGACCGCGCTTTTCCCGCTGCATTTGTGGCTGCCGCCAGCCCACGCTGGCGCGCCGCCCGCGGCCAGTGCGGTGCTCTCGGGTCTGGTGGTCAAAGGTTCTTTTTTTCTGGTTGTCCGGCTCTGGTTCGATGTCATGCCCGGGCTTCTGAACCAAGCCGCAGCGCAGATACTCTCCACGCTCGGAGCCGGCGCAATCCTGGTCGGAAGTGTCCTGGCTCTGCGGCAGGCTCGGTTGAAGCTGCTGATCGCTTACTCGACGATCGCGCAAATTGGCTATCTGTTCCTGATGTTCCCGGTGGCCGGTGGTTCCGCTTCGCCGCAATTCGGCAGCAACCTTGCTTTGACCGGCGGCTTCCTACAGGCCATGTCTCACGCCTTCGCCAAGGCCGCCATGTTCATGTCAGCCGGGCTAATGGCCGAAGCTCTCGGTCATGACCGCATCGCCGAACTGCGTGGTGTGGCCCAGATGCTGCCTGTGACCGTCTTCGCTTTCGGTATGGCCGCGCTTTTGTTGATCGGCCTGCCGCCAAGCGGCGGCTTCGTGGCGAAATGGCTGCTATTGACGGCGGTAATCACGGCTGGCCAGTGGTGGTGGGCGTTGGTAATGCTGGTCGGTGGCCTGTTGGCGGGCGGTTACATGTTCCGGGTGCTTGCCCGTGCTCTGGGAGAAGCTGCCGAACCTTTGATTCCGCGCACGCCCGTGCCGCGCAGCCGGGAGTTGATCGCGCTGGCGCTTGCTCTGTGTTCCGTGCTGCTGGGCCTTCTCCCGTTGAGGGCTTTTGACCTGTTGCAGATCGGTCGGCAGCACGCATCTCCTGTCGCCTGCAGCGAAAGGCATACTATTTCGACTACAGGACACTGGTACTAGTTCCCGATGAATGGCGCCCCGCAACTATTGCTATTGCTGGTCGCCGCACTGGCTGTGCCGGTCGCCATTCTGTTCAGCTGTGTGTTGCCCGGTTTGCGGCAGCGCGTCCTCTCGCTGCTTTGGGTTGCTCCTATACCGGCATTGGCAGCCGCCCTTTTTGGGAGTACTCAGCCCCTGCTATGGGATTGGGCCCCCGGTCGCGTAACGCTAATGCTCGACAGGCCAGGAGCGATACTACTCGGGGTCGCCGCGTTGCTCTGGATTGGTTCGGGCGTCTATGCTCCGAGCTATCTGCGCAGCGAACCCCATGGAGGCCGTTTCGCGGTGTGCTGGCTCCTCACGCTGATTGGCAATATAGGCGTGTTCATCACAGCTGACCTGGCCAGCTTTTACCTCGCCTTCGCATTGGTCAGTGTTCCGGCCTATGGGCTTCTGGTGCATGATGCGACTCCGAAGACCCAGCGAGCCGGCGCCATTTACATGGCGTTCACCCTGCTGGGCGAAACTTCCTGCTTATCGGCTTCGTCCTGCTGGCAGCCGCCACCCCAAATGGAAGTCTGGCGATCAGAGATTGCCTTGCTGCGCTGCCGGCATCGCCCTGGCGCGACCCAACCCTTGCGCTCCTGATTGCCGGCTTCGGATTGAAAGCCGGATTAGTACCGCTACATCCCTGGATGCCGTTGACCTATACGGCAGCGCCGGCTCCGGCTGCGTCTGTGCTTAGCGGGGCTGTCGTAAAAGCTGGGGTGATTGGCCTGATCCGGTTCATCCCGATCGATCACGTATTGCCGGGATGGGGCGGAGCGTTGGCCGCCGCAGGCCTTTTGAGCGCCTTTTACGGTGTTGCCGTTGGTATCACTCAGGCAAATCCGAAAACAGTCCTGGCTTATTCGAGCATAAGCCAGTTGGGGCTCATTGCCGCAGTGGTTGGCACGGGACTGGTCAACAGTGATCGCGGCACCCCGCTCGCCGTCGCTTTCTACGCCGCGCACCACATTTTGGCAAAAGGCGCACTCTTTCTCGTCATTGGCGTGGTCGCAGCCACGGGTTCGGCTCGACTATGGCCTGTCCTGTTCCCCGCGGCCGTGCTCGCGTTGGGCCTGGGCGGGTTGCCCCTGACCGGCGGCGCTTTGGCGAAGTTGGCGGTTAAGCAACCGTTAGGCAATGGCGTTGTGAATTTACTTGCAACTCTCGCAGCGGCGGGAAGCACTCTGTTGATGCTGCACTTTCTTCAACGCCTCAAGAAAGTCGCGACACCGGATGACAAGGAAACCGCACCTACGGGTCTTGTCCTACCCTGGCTGGCGATGGCTCTGGCTGCCGTGATCGTTCCGTGGCTGCTTTATTTTGCCAATGGCGTAGGCACGTTTTACGGAGCCCTGATGCCCGCAGCACTCTGGGAAGCGCTTTGGCCGACCCTTATCGGGGCGTTGCTCGCCATCGGATTACGGCACTGGGCCAAGTTTCTGCCAGACGTGCCAGAGGGCGACATTGTAGTCGCGGGTGAGAGAGCCGCGCGGGCAACTGCTTCCTGGGGTGCGACGCTCGAACGGACGGATACACTTCTGCGACGGTGGCCGGTGGCGTGCTTTTCGCTATTGGTGGTGGCGATCATTCTGGGCGCACTCATGCTGGCCGGACGTTAATTGCAAGATGTGAGAACAGGTCCTTCATTGCTGGCCGGTTCCCTGGAGGGCGTCCGCTCCATCGGCGCCGTGAAACGGTGTTGATGTCGGCGAACCGCCGCTGCGAGGGACCGCAGCCCTCCAGGTCTGCACCGATCGGACGGGCCATTGCTGGCCGGTTCCCTGGAGGGCGCCCGCTCCGTCGGCGCCGTGAAACGGGTGTTGATGTCGGCGAACCGCCGGCTGCGAGGGACCGCAGCCCTCCAGGCCTCCACCGAATCGGACGGGCCATTGCTGGCCGGTTCCCTGGAGGGCGCTCGCTCCGTCGGCGCCGTGAGGCGGTGTTGATATCGGCTACCGGCGGCTGCGAGGGACCGCAGCCCTCCACGCCTCCACCGAATCGGACGGGCCAATTGCTGGCCGGTTCCCTGGAGGGCGTCCGCTCCGTCGGCGCCGTGAAACGGGTGTTGATGTCGGCGAACCGCCGGCTGCGAGGGACCGCAGCGCTCCAGGCCTCCGCCGAATCGGACGGGCCAATTGCTGGCCGGTTCCCTGGAGGGCGTCCGCTCCGGCGCCGTGAGGCGGTGTTGATATCGGCTACCGGCGGCTGCGAGGGACCGCAGCCCTCCAGGCCTCCACCGAATCGGACGGGCCATTGCTGGCCGGTTCCCTGGAGGGCGCCCGCTCCGTCGGCGCCGTGAGGCGATGTTGATATCGGCGAACCGCGGCTGCGAGGAACGCAATGACTTTCCTTGTCAACCGGTGCGGCTTGGTCTATCAAAACACCTCCCGGTTTAAGGACGATGAACGCACATTTCACATTCAACCGCTATCTGCCGTTGGCGCTAGCCGTCGTCACGGCGTGCGCCCTCGGGAGCTGCGCGACGTATTCCAAGGTAAACGAAAGACGTCCCCATTTTATCCCGTT
>Ga0070698_100005415_pt1 | contig 13949 bp, 13 predicted proteins | sample KBSK1502metaG_FD_65477 | JGI IMG/M metagenome (GOLD analysis project Ga0070698, IMG submission 65477) | Corn, switchgrass and miscanthus rhizosphere microbial communities from Kellogg Biological Station, Michigan, USA - KBS K1-50-2 metaG | ecosystem: Host-associated > Plants > Roots >...
TCCCGAAGCCGTTTTAATCAACCGCATGATCATGAAGGACAACGACGCTGGCCTCATCAGCGGTAATTCAGCCAAAAGTTACCATCTTCTGGAAAAGATCAGCCATATCGATCCCAAGACCTATAACCGGCTTCTCGATCTGCAAGGGGAGCTTCAAAGACCAGAACTTGCTCAGTGGTATCAGACCGAACTTCTCTTTACGGCGACTGACTTCAACACGGTGAAGAATAACGTGGATCAAGCTGTCGGCATCCTAGGTGACCGCAAAGACAAGGGTTTGTTTTTGGACGCCAGCTTGAGTGTGGCTCTAGGACTGGACAAAGAGAAGGAATAAGGCTGTCGAAAACTCAAGCGTCTTGATTCGGCGAGATTCAGGGCCATTGCTTCGGCGGCTTTGTCCAGGTTCCTCTAACCACCACCTGCGTCTCGTCTACTCGTGAATTATCCTGGATGAGTCGTGCCACATGTTCCGACTCGAGCCGCACGCAGCCGTGGGAGGCCGCGTAATCGGGCACAATTGGGAAATAATGCAGCGCGATGCCCCGGCGTTGCATGAACCATGTGACGTACGTCGCGCGCGAGTCACTGTTAAGCCTTCGTTGGAAGCCTTGCACGGGGTACGTTCCTTTGGGTGTGCATTTTGAGCCCGATCGCCGACTCGTTGCCTCGTCATCACAATTGAGGCCTCTCAAACCCGCACCGGGTGATGTTCTAAATGGCCCTGTTTCCTGACTATCAGCGTTGGGCCCGGTCCAGGTAAGAGTGAGCCAATGATCAGGATCGTCCAGGCTTACCGAAATTTCCCGTATGTAGGTCTGATGAAAATCATCGTTTCGTAAAGGACCAGCGGCTTGCAGGAGTGCCTGCCACGTCTGCCCGCCTGGTTCAATTAGCCCATCAATCGAAATATTGGAACGCTTCTGAAAAGCTTCGATCGCAGCGACGGTATTCGACTTCGCAGACTGCCGCGCAATCTTTCCATCAACACCCTTCGGGTCAAGGTCAGGAGCTTGTAACTTTTGTGCCGCCGTTTCCAAGAGGCGCTGCACGGTTTCCACGTCCGCTTGAAGATTGCGCGCGCCTTTTTCCCAACGACCGACGGAGCCGGCAATCACTGGTGGCGGAGCAGTGGGGACATTGTCAGGCGCTACTGTCAAAGCTCGCGGCAGGACTTGGAAGGTAGGCTTTCCCGCGTCCAGTGCCTCAAGCTTCTTTGCACGAGCTATCCGGTCTTTCAAAGTCGGTTTTGCACGGCGTGGCTTCTTTGGCTTTGTTTTTCGGGGAACTCTTGAGCGCGTTTTCTTAGTACGTTTCACAGGGCGTTTTTTCTTTGGCATAGTTTGTTAGATGGCTGTTTCGTCCGAGTGACTTTGAAATTTACTAATGCAGCGTGCTCAGGCGCCGCTTGACTGAGTGTCCAGTGTTGATATCGCCGGGATCACTGGGGGTGCCTTGCACCTGGACTTCAATCCAATCCGGCGCGGTTAATTTGAAGTTTCGTTTGATGACGGGACCCGTGAAGTCGTCCACTTCTTTGAATGTTTTTCCTTTGCGATCGTAAAAGTAAGTCTGCCAATGCCAGGGCGAATGCCCACCACTGCTTGCCGTGCTGAAAACGAAGAACTGCGAATCAGGCGACCACTCCATTTTCTGAACGTTGCGTCCGTGCTCGCCATCCGGAGACTTAAAGTCCTTGGTCGCCAGGACGGTGCCCTTCATGTCGCGGATCTCGACTTGAGATTCATTGAACGGAGGGTTGGGATGTCTTCCAACGGATAACACGCAAGCCCGGAGCTGCTGATCTGGCGATGTCATGCCTGGGCAATTGACCGGCTGGGGAGGTGTGGGACCCGGGGTAGGGGGCTGTTGAGCACAAGCAACGACAAAGAAACTAATTGCAACACAGATTGAAAAACGCATAAGGGATTCCTTTCGCTTTACAGGTGAGTGCCGATTCTAGGAACTTGCTGAAAGGAAAGCAATCACCTTCTTAAATCCAAAGAACGGCCTGAGCGCAGGCCGTCTCCATTTGCCGTCGTCGACTCACGTCGATGGAGCCGGGCCGCCCTCGGCCCGTGGCAGCCGGATCAAACTATTTATCAGATGACTTCCTGGCAAGCGGCAGCTTCGGAACTGTTGCCACTCATACATTGGCCTCTACCCAGGCAGCGACTGTTGCCTGCGAGTGTACGGGGCCAAAGAGGCGGTCCGGGCAGCTGGTCCCGCCGGGGCGGCTGTAGCCTGGCGCGAAATCGTGCCCAAAGATGTTTGTCCGCGGAATATGATACTGCTCAAGTAACCAGCGAATAAGCGCTGCAGAAGCGGCTGCTTGCGCGGCTGTCAGTGAATCTGTTTCACTGCCCACATGTTCGATACCAATGGAGTTTTGGTTCGCACCCATGCAATGATTCGAACGGTCGCTATCGCTTACCATCTGGTAAATGTCGCCGTTTCGATCAATGACATAGTGCGCAGAAACCTGCCGGCCATCCGTTTTTTGAAATTCTGCCAGGGCGCTGGAAAGCGAACCTTCAGTGCAGTGCAAAACAATTTTGTCGATGCTTGCGCCGTTGCGGTACGAACAATTTGGACTCTTGATAAACTGTTTGATTACTGGTTTTGCGTGCGGGTTACTACTTCCATGGCCGGCGCGGCTCATCTTGAGCGAGGGTTTTACTGGTATGGCTCTGCGCGCTGAAATTGTTATCCGGACGATGTCGTCAGTGTCCAACCCGAGAGCAGCTGCCAGTCCTGGCGATAAGTCCGCGACACGTCCAGTCGAAGGATGCGGACCCCAATCAACCGGACGCGCATCGACCGCCCGGCCATTCGCGGGATTTTCCACACGCGCAAGTGCGCGCCGCAAAAATTCCTTCGGCGTCTCGGCATAATTCCAACGACAAGCGAAATAATATCGATCTGGGTTGAGCCTGCGCCCGAGTCCACTTGTTCCGGGCGGCGGGGTCGGCAGAAACAAGTATGCGTATTTCGGATTTTGAAGATCGGCCTTGGTGAAGAGAGCGAGGTCTTCGTTCGCAGCCATCCCGAGATCGTGCGGTCCGCCGAAGGTGGACATTTTGCCTTCCACACGAAAAAGAATTTCCTCAGGCTGGACCGGTAATTGTCGTAATGCGGCGACCTTTTTCGGCAACCTCGATTTGGGTTTTCGAGGCGAAGGTTTCGCCGTCCTCCGAGTGCGAGTTGTTTTGAGCGCTCGCCGAGAACTCGGCTTGCGCGCTTGTGATCTACGTTTGCGTGCGGATTTTCGAGACGAAGACTTGGCGGTCTTCGGAGCGCGAGATTTTTGCGGGGACCGCCGCGTAGCTCGTTTGCTAGACTTCGGTTTACGTTTGCGCGGAGGCATTCGCCTTTAGTTATTGGGGCTCACGGCCAGGCGGTGCCTTTGGTATAGCCAAGGGTTTCAAGCACGCCGCGGTCGAGGCCACGCAAAATGTGTCGCATTAGATTCAGTGTACCTTCGGCGAGAAAATATGCGCCGTGAATATCTCCGACGTCCTGCTGGAAGAAGCTCGAACAATCTACGTCCCAAACATTATCTGTTGGCGACGACGTATCCGCCACCGGCGGGCGGTGCGGAAGACCGCTGCGACCCAGGCGCCGCATGCCGAAGTGCTTCAGACCCGCAGACGCGCCGAGGACAGTGTCGCGTCCTGTGTAAAGCGCAGTGATTCGATAACTCAGGTTCGCTACAGCATTGCCGTCGTTGTTGTCAGGTGCGCCCTCGTCGAACAAATCGCTGTCAACATCGGCTGCGACCATTAATAGTTGATTGATGAGACTAACGAGGAGTGGCTGATTCTTGCGAGTCCACGCAGCAGCCATTGCTTTTTGCACGACATAGTTGCCCATGCTGTGAGCGATCAGAGACACCTTCGCCTTACAGGCTTTCGCGGGATTGTCTATGGTTTCCTGTTGTTTCTTGGTCAGCCAATCGAATAGCACGCTTAACACGTCTGTTAATTCCTGAGCACACAGGCGCGCATGCGAACGATCAGGTTCATAACCCAGGAGGTTACCGCGTGAAGGCCAGTCGTACAGAATGCAAAGCCCGAGGCTGTCGGGACCGTCAAAAAGGCTGCCACAAAGCTTCTCATAGAACGCTCCGGCTTTTGCGAACGTTTGGTTGTAACCATGAACGAGAATGGTGACGTGGCTTTGTTTCTCGTTCTCTGCCAAGTCATACTTTGGAAACTTGTCCGACGCTGCGACCAGCAGCTTCTGAAAGTTGGCGGCAGTAACTTTCCGCCAGTTCTTGATGTCATTGAGCGCTTGTCTATCGCTGACCCAATAAGTCATGCCATCGGCGCTGACGTCAGGTCCAATGCCGCCCTGGCTCCGGCTATTTATCATCCAATATTTTGGCATATTTGTTGAGGGGTTGGTCGGTTAATGCACGAGGCGAATTGTCCAAAAATCATCTGAAAGATTGTCAGTGAGCAAATAGGAGTAGGGCATGGTGAAATAACCTCTTTTGCCCCAGCTGGTACCCCATGAATTGCGCACCGTGAACCGCTCGCTCCTATCGTCGTAGCCAACAGCAAGAACGGCATGGCCGCCTACAACGCCTTCTCTTGGTTTAGGCATTTGCAGCACGCCTGTCCTCGCGACTTGCGCGCTCTCGAAGCTGTCGTAAACGGTGAAGCCAAAAACGAACGGAAAACCGTCTGCGAGACAGCCTTTCATCTGCGAAAGCGTCCGATCAACTCGCTGATAACTCACCGCGCGGAATTTTTTTGCGTCCTTGTAGCATGACGATGGCGGTTTCTGCCGTGGCTTGGCGCCGGGAGGCCAGAGGTTGGTGCTCGAATCGGCTGGAGTATCGTCGTAAGTCCACTCGGTTTCCGGGCATGCGCCTTCTTTGGCGACACTTTTTATTCCGTCGCGAATCTGGGCGCCGTTATCTAGCGGTATGCTGTGTTCAATGCTTCGTTCGTTATAATAAATGAAGAGACGCGATGGAATGAAGTCGCGCAGTTTCTGCTTTTTGCGATCGAACTCGAGGGCCGCGGCGATTGCGTTTGCAGTGCAGGATCCGATTTGGCCCTGGTTATAAACTTTCGGACAACGTCTGCGCAGATCGACTTTGGTGGGAAGCACGCGCAGCTTTGCCAGCGGTGCCGAGTAGAGATGATCGCGATTATCGGGAAGATCCGGCGTCCACCCGAAGCCGAACCGGCTATTCTTTTTTGTTGTTCTTTTCATTGTTCACGACTTAAGAGTTGAGTCGGAAGGCGTTGGAACGCACAACTGAAGGATTGTCATTTGATTTCCGCAGACAGTGGTCGACCGCTGGCTGCGTTTGAGCCTTTTACAAAATTTGGGCACCCGAGTTCAAGACTTCTTTCCAAGCGCCTTGAACAAACGCGGCAACGCTACAGAGCGATCCGCTATTCCCACCCTGTTGCTGGATTAGCGGCCCTCTCCTGCTTACAGATCGCGCTGAATCGTTTTTGATTGCCGTACGGCAAATGATCCGGGCATGATGTCCCTTGCGAATTCTGCGGCATGATCACCTTTCGATGGTCAATAATCGTTACTGACGCGCGATTTCTCCTGATTACGGCGTTGCTCTTCGCATTCGCATACTCAGTCCTGGCGGAACCACCGATCAAACTTGATTGCACCATCCGGTATTGGAATGAGGCTTTTAAGAAGGAGAAGGAACACGACTATGAAACCGGATATTCCACGACGAAAGTTGCTCCGAAGGATATCGCATGGCTACGCCCTGGGGCAAGTCCAGTTGGCCGACCTCGTCAGCTGATTCGGACATTCGGATTTGTTTTGCTCGGTTCGTGTACGAAGGGCAATCTTACTGACAGCACGGATCTTCGGGACCTTCTTCTCAAGTTGAGCAAATTGGCGTCGGATCACGGCGCGAACGCCATTAGCTATGAGAAATCCGGCACGGAGATACGCTTCCAGTTCCTTAGAATAAAAGACTCAATGTTTAATGCCGCCAGACGGTCCGGTACCAAAATAACTGGCCGATAGGCGTGAAAGCCGAAATAACTAAACAACAGATGGAGAAAATCAGAAATCCCCGCGCAAATACTGCGACTGTACTACCAAGCCTGATTATTTTTCTACGAGTTGCCATACGCCATTCCAATTTTTGAGGGGAGGATTTCGGCGTAAGACTTGAATGCGCTCAACGAAGACGCGGGACGGGCCGTCATTCGGGCGAATTTGAAGACATTCGCCGAAAATCGCTTCAGCTGAATCCCATTGCTGGGCGAGGTACGTTCGCCGAGCTTGTTCGTAGCGTTCGCGCAAGCGTGCCAATTCTTCTGATAACTGCCCGGCCGCAGACATCAATTCAAGGACTCGCGTGGTTTCTGTCTTGCCTTTGACGGAGATGGTATCAATCTCGCGCATTTCGAACTGCGAGCCGGTCATCTGAGCGGTCGTTTCGGCAACCAGAATTTGCGTGCCATAGACGCGGTTGGCCCTTTCGAGTCGCGCGGCGAGGTTGGCGGTATCGCCGATCACGGTGTAGCTGCGCGTGTTGTCCGAACCGATGTTGCCCACTACGACTTCGCCGGTGCAAATGCCAATGCACAGGTCAATGGCGGGTAAGTCCCGGCGTAATCCGGTGATGTCCGGCAGTTCGCGACGCAGCGCGTCGAGCGCGCCCAACTGCGCCTGTGCGGCGCGACACGCCAGCACCGCGTGTTCTTCCGGCTTTACGAAGGGGGGACCCCAGAATGCCATGACCGAATCACCGACGAATTTGTCCACGACGCCGTGGTGCTCCTGGACCGCGATGGCTTGCAAACCAAAGTGCCGGTTGAGCAGCGTCACCATGAGCAAAGGAGTCAGCCGTTCCGACAAGCTTGTGAAACCGACCAGGTCAGCGAAGGACACCGTCATATCGCGCCGCCCGCCGGCGACTGCCTCCGTACCGGACTGCGCAAGCACGTGCTCCAATATTCGTGGGTCGATGTACTTGCCAAAGGTCTGCTTCATCCGCTCCTTTGAGCGCAGCTCTTTCACGAAAAAATTAAACGAATCCGTCAGTCGGCCCACTTCATCAGTAGAACCTACCGGCAATTGTATATCGAGGTTACCTTGCTGAACGTCGCGCATAGCAGTGGCTAACGACCGCACAGGTCTGCTAAGCCGGTTTGTAATAAGCGCTGCCACCGTAATGCCTAGCAACACCGTAGACGTCGTGGCAGCAATCGTTAACCAGAACACAGTACGTTCGCGTTGCTCGGTTGCCTTCGCAGCAGAGGCACTCCACGCTGTCATTTTCGAATTGACCGACTCGCGTTGATTTTGGACGGTACGTTGAATGTCATTAAGCAGGTTTAACTGCTGATTAGCCCTGTCATGTTGACCGGCGAGCTGCATGTCGAGCACCTCGCGCTGGCGATTATTGATAATCTGATAGGCAGGTTCGATTTGATCCAGGAGCGTCGTTACCTCGGCCAGCGTCTGACTGCCCGGTGCATTCTTCGGATAGGCGGCAATGATGTGCCGGGCAGTGGAAAATTCCTCTGTAAGTTTGCGAGTAAACAGCGCGTAATTCTCGGTTGCCTCGGCAACAATTTCGGGATTTGGCTCGGCAGCGTTCAAGGCGCCGAACCAACGTTCAAACGCAAGGCGTCTTCGAAGCCCGAACTCATGCAACCGTGCCACGGACTGCGTGAGCGGCACATCGAAATTCGCTATGACCGTGAGATCCTGCGTCGTGTGCGTTACTTCAAACAGCAAAAAACAGGCAAGCCCAACGGTGAGTAACAGCAAGATTATGGCGAGCCCGAAAATCTTTGCTGCGATGGTTTGCCGGAACGGCATAAGAATTTTCACAAGAATCTCATGACCGCATGCTCTGGGGCAAGCCGAAGTGTCAATCGTGGTGACGCATTATCGACAGACAGTCTGCCGTTTTTGCCTCCACAAGCAATCCCAGGATGATATGTCACTGGCGTAAAGGCCGAACCCAAATGCCGCTACGAACCGCCTCGACGACCTGCCGGATTGCGTCGATCACAACCTGAGGCTGCTCCTTATGTATTTCGTGGCCGCTGTTCGTATTGGTGATGTGCTTTGGGTTGGGCACAAGCTTGGCGAGCTGCTCCTGCGCTTTTTTCTGCGCAGCATCGGTGACGTAGCCGAAGTCTGGCGGAACATCGTTCGGTAGCTTGCTTGCCGCAATCATTGACGGGATCTGAGGGCCCCAGGGTCTGTCAGCAGACAATACAACGAGAGGAATTGAACGCAGTCGAGGAGCGTCGCGAACTTGGTCAAGACTGCGGTCTACATCGATCCTTTCAAGAGCCGGGTACAAGGTCACGCTTTCCCGTACTTCGCCTTCGATCAGCTTTCGCTGTATTGCCCATTGGTTAGGTGTCTCTGCATCCCGAAGTCCTTCGCTAAGAGCGTCGACGAGCACGAGACCGGAGACATCCTTGGGGTAGGTGCTCGCATAAAGCCTGACGATTAGACCGCCATAAGAGTGCCCGACAAGCACATAGGGGCCCGCCTCACCAGCGGCGCCCAGCAGAGCGTGCAAATCTGCGACTGCATCCTTTGGCGTGGTCGGCTGTGGCACCGAGTCGCTGCGACTTGGTTTCTCACCAACCGGTGTTCCGGGACGGTCGCAGGCGCATACTCGGGTGAACTTGCTAACCTCACGAAACACCACTGGTTTAGATTTATTTGCCATGCTCCAGTCCTCGGCAGAAGCCCTGAGGCCACCTACCAGGATGACGGCAGGCGAGCCTGTACCGCTACACTTCAGATACATCTTGCGACCGCCACCGATGTCGACGAGTCCTGCGAAGTCCGCGCTCTCCGCACCATAAGCGCCCATTACGTGGACCGCGGTAAGAAGAACAAGGGGCAAGGAGACGCGAGCGGCGAGAGTCATGGTGGTTACTGCTGACCAGGTGGAAGAATCCGGTTGCACCCGAACGCAAACGGATGTGCGGATGTTTGGTAACTTTACTGATTGTTCATGACCGTTTGCTGTACGGCCTTGCTTGGCTCCAGCTGTTCGCTCACTTTTTGTAGTCCTGTAGTGAGCGCTTCAATTTGCTTTTGCTGTTTGGCGATTGTCGCTCCTTGTTCCTCCAGTTTCTGATGTGCTTTTAGAAACTCGTTTAATAACATCGCGTTCACCGCTTCGTAGCGAACTGTGTAGATCTCACCGTTCTTATCGCGCACTACGAGGTTCGGGTTCACAGCTGCCACTTCTTCAGCGATTAATCCGAATTGTTGCGTGTCTGTCTTGTCGTTCTTGTAGTGAAAAGTAACAGGCTTAAGCGCGAGGATCCCTTCGCTCGCGTTGTCCATTGGTTTGATCTCCTTCTTAAACCTAGCCGAAGAGCTAGCCGTACCGAGCTGACCCGCGGAATCGACCATCACTGCGATGGCATTGGCGTTTTGCGTTTGAACATCGCGGATGTTGCCAATAAAGCAGCTGTTATCCACATCGTCTCCCGGACTTCCGATGGCGATAACGTTGCCAGACGAACCCACCGACGTTCCGGCCTGAAATCCCAGGGCGATATTGCCGCTGCCAGTGGTGTTCTGAAGTGCAGAAACCCCGATAGCGACGTTGTTGTTACCAGAGGTGTTGGCAAAGAGCGCGCTCTCACCGATGGCCACGCTACCGTTGCCAGCGATGTTGCTAAAGAGCGCGCTATCACCGATGGCCGCGTTACTGTTGCCGGTGCCGTTGAAGAACAGCGCAAAGCTACCGTGTGCCGAGTTGAAGTTGCCGGTAGCGTTATTTTGGAGCGCCCCAGCGCCGAGCGCGGTATTTTCGGTGCCAAGCGTGTTGAGAAATAGCGCCCTGGCGCCTATGGCCGTGTTGAAGTTGGCCTCGGTATTGCTAAAAAGGGCGAACGCACCATTACCGGCGTTTTGGGCTCCGATGGTGTTGCTCAAAAGCGCACCCGCACCTGTAGCAGTATTCTCGGAACCTGGAGCTACTCCGTCCGGCCTCTCGAGCGAGCCGGCGACATTGCTTAAAAGCGTCCCAGCGCCAACAGCCGTGTTGAAGCTGTTGGTAGTCGTGCTGAGGAGCGAAAATACACCAACTGCTGTATTGTAACTGCCGCTCGCGAGGCTTAAGAGCGCGCTCTGCCCTTCCGCCGTATTGCCTCCGGGATAGCCTCCGTCCGGTGGGGGACTGACTGCCTCAGCTTTTGGCAAAAGCCCAACGTAAGTGAGTGAAAGCACCACGAGAATTGATAGCACCGTTGTTTTCATAGGCGTGGAGTTTGAAAGGAGTATCGTTTACTTGTCGAGATCATTCGCTACGAGCGCGAATGGCCAGTTTGAGTTCCAGGAATTCATTTTCGCTTCTCTCAAACACACTTAAAGTTCTAACACAAAGCCGATGTGGCGAAATGGCAGACGCAACGGACTTAAAATCCGTTCCGGAGTAATCCGGGTATGGGTTCAAATCCCATCATCGGCACCCTCTAAAATGCGATTTTACGAGGGAGATTGGTTAGGAGTCGCAATCTGGCCGGTGGCGAACGGTCGCGCAGGAAAACGCACGAAATGACCGTCTATTTGTCAACTATCCGTCAAGTGTCTGCGGCGAGGGAGTCTTTTTAGCGCGCGCCCTTTCGCCGGTGCAATGGGTCTCAGTGCCTGTCTTAGTGCTTACGCGGATTGCGATTTCTCGTATTCGCGCTCGGTGCCTGTTCTGCGTCTGTAAGCGCGGGGACTTCGACAACGGCAGCTTTCGCGCGTTCCTGGGCTGCGAGTTGGTGTGAGCGTTGGACGGCGAAGGCGATTATATCGTCGTCGGAGAGGTCGAACGAATGTAGGTGGCGGACCGTAGTGCTCACATCTCCCGTCAGCGCCAGGAGTTTGTCGGTTGCAATGCCGGCTGTGGTCCCTGCGTCCCGCAGATTTGCTTTCCCTGCCAATTCTTCCATACGCTCGGATGCGATTTCCGCCACGTTGGCGAAGATCGACATCAGCCGTTGTTTTCGCTCGGCTATTGCGACAGCTTCTCGCTCTCGGATCGCACGGACCGTATGCTCTGAGACGCGGTGGCGTTTGGCGATGTGCATTACTGTGGCGTCTGGATCGGCTAATAGCAGGACAATAGCCCGATACGTCTTTGGCCGAGTTCGCGCGACGCGCTCGGCAGTGAAACGATCCTGGTCGCTTCTTGACTGGATCATGTTCACGCGAACAGATTAGGCTCTTCCGCAGAAAAACGCAAAGGTTAGCCGTGACGATCATCGAAGTTAGACCATACAGAAACGGGTGGTCAGTCTTTGAAGCACCGGGAGTTGAACCCGTGTTCTTAGATCAGAAACAAGCGATCGATTACGCTCTGACCCGCGCCTGCTTTCGCTCTGGCAAGATCCGCGTTCTGGATTCAAATGGCGCGGTCGAGCACATCATTGCGTTTGATGAAACGGATCGAAAATTGTAACGCTAGGTGTGCAAGCCTCCTGTATGGCGAGTAGGTGTGCAGGCCGATGAAAAGCTGACTGCGTTTATAGAATTGGAAGCGGCGATTCACGCCGCGCCAGCATCGAATTGAGCTTTCTTACGAAATTCCGCCTCTTAGCAACCCAACCTGCGCCGCAAGGCAACCAAGCCGATGAACGCGCAGCCAAGCAGAGAAGCTGTTGTGCCGCCATCAGGAACGCCCGAGCGGCCCGACCTATTCCGGTCAAGGCGACTGCTGTTGCTGCCCTTTTTGATACCCTATACCTAAATAGGAAAAACAGTCGAAGTTATTATGTGGGTCCGGTTCCGCTGGGGGCGTGTCACAAAGGGAGGCACCCTGACCGGTACAGGTGTGGTCGTTATCGTAAACCGCATAATTGAAAAATATACTCTTCTTCAAGCAAAAATACTTGGTGCTAAGACGAGTCCTTGCAGCTTCATTCCACTCAACGTTGTAGCCATTGTAAGTGAAATAAGTGGGTTGGTTTTGAGAATTAGGGAGGTTGTCGTAACGTACTACAGCCTGCCTAGCGAACCGCGCTCCCCACACATGGTCGCTGTGATCGTAGTAATGCGGCCCGCCACCTGTGGCACAGTGATTACAGCCCAGATCAGGTATCATATAGTTGCCAGGATAATCAATGACGATACCATTCGCGGGGTCCTGAGTCCGTACTACGTTGGGTTGAACGAAGTTTAAAATGTCCACTAACTGGTTTATGAGTTGTTGCTTTGTATATGGGGGTGTATAATTCGGGTCATTGGGGTCATTGAAAACTGATCCGATTTGAATGCTATTGTCACCGCTCTGAAAGAGTTGACCCAAGTTTACTGGGTTCGGCCCGACATCGACACAGTTAGGATCGTAGTTAGGATCGTTGGGATCGTGTGAACAAGTGGGGCATGGATAGTTTGGATCAAAGTTGCCATCCAGCCAACATGCCGTTTGAAGACGCAAGAAGATCAGCATTACCTTAGGCCCTTCCGGACCATCGGCGATCTTGGCCACGGCAAGGTCACGTGAGCCAATGTGTAGTGGCCCCTGGTAGTCCACGTTTGCCGTTCCAGGAGTTGATAACTCTGCGGCGTGTGGGTTGCAGGCAAAAAAGGTGTCGCAGGGAGGAGAAGGAGAAGGAGAACAGCCGGCAGGATGCCTGGAATCGCGGTCGAAGGTTTCTGTGAAGTCGTTGAAATGGTGTGGGTCGTTCTGAATTATTTGCGCAAGCTGTAAGAGTTTTTGATAGCCGGCTATCGCGCCCGCCTCACGATCCAACGCATAACACGGGTCATAATAGCTTCCGCTTGTTATGAACACCGTTACTTGGCGATGGCCCGCGACGACGGAGTTCAGTATGTCCGGGTTGATGAACAAAATGTCATCGTCCTGGTGCGCTACGATGTTCACATCCACCGGAGTCCGCGACGGAGGTCGCGCCCAAGCATATTGGGCAAAACAAGTGATTAGGCCAACAGCGCATATATACTTTGCTGCGAATTTAGGGTATGGGGTTGTAAGTAACATAGGATGCTCAGTTTAGAATTTAGCGAGTCGTCTTAGCAATCCCCAATTTGCGCCGCAAGGCAACCAAGCCGAGCGGTTAGGGCAGGCAGGATAGGGCGTAGGGTTCTCATGCCCCGAAAAAGCAGCATTGAACATGCCACTGTCAGGTAAGACACTAGGTCGCCCTATCTCATCAACCTACATTGCAGCATCGTCTCCGAAGGGAATCCCAGCTTATGTAGGCTGATGTCCTATACACTGTACAGGCGTTGTCCGACAGTTCTGCACTAGGAGAAAACTCGGCGGATTCTGGTCAAAGTCGCCGAAATCGTAAGCACAACCGACAATTGTCGGGTTGCTTGTCGAAAAATACGGCAAGTTGGCAAGCGCGCCTAACGAGACAGAGATAAGCCACGGCAGGGTGGCGTGGCAAACACGGTGAACATAATTCGCACTGGGGACGTTGGCTTCATCGATTGGTTGGACCGCGTAATCGCGCAAGACGAACACGATAGACGTACGCGCTCAGGATCAGAATACCAGTGATAATGAGGAGAAGCCGCCAGATCCTTTGACCAAATCGGAATAAGGCTGCCGCTCCGTCGCTGGGCCGCGTCATGATAGGATCTCGGAAGATCCAGGCGAAATGAGCGAAAAACAGTAGGATCAGGACGCTGTTAGCGCACAACGACCACTCAATAGTCCGCAACACCTTCACTGATCGTGCCGCAAAAAGCAGCGCGAATAGTACGACCTGTAACCCGAGCAGAATTACAGGAGACAGACGTACGATAAATTCTATCATCTAACGAGACAGAGATAAGCCACGGCAGGGTGTCCTGGCAAACACGCTGAGGTCGCACCGCAATGGAGTCGTTGGCTTCATCGATTGGTTAGATCAATGATCTGCATTTGGTTCCCGATACAACCTCGGAGGCTTGGCTGTCTGCTGTAGCTGATTAATGTACTTCGCGAACTCCTCACTGTACCAATG
>Ga0070698_100005416_pt1 | contig 13947 bp, 13 predicted proteins | sample KBSK1502metaG_FD_65477 | JGI IMG/M metagenome (GOLD analysis project Ga0070698, IMG submission 65477) | Corn, switchgrass and miscanthus rhizosphere microbial communities from Kellogg Biological Station, Michigan, USA - KBS K1-50-2 metaG | ecosystem: Host-associated > Plants > Roots >...
GCCATTAGCGAAGTGAATAACCAGTAAGATAAACAGGGAGTTAGGGGGAATTTTTCCGGGACTAAATGCTCAATGTTCAATGCTCAATCTTCAACGAAAACAGTTCGGTTTTAAATCGTCATCAAGGGTTTTTCAATATGCATTAATCGCGATTTGCTTTCAGCTAATGGCTAATGGCTTTCTTAATGCGCAGGACAATTCACCTTATTCGCGATATGGTCTTGGTGACCTTCATCCCAACACAAATATTTATAACCGTGGCATGGCGGGGTTAAGTGCGGCATCTTCTGAACCACCGGTTGGAGGACTTACTGACGCAAGAAGCGGCAGATACTATCCATTTATAAATTTTTTAAATCCTGCATCCTACTCACGTTTTTATGCCATTAAAGAAGCCAGTTCAAAAAAACTCCAGTACGGAAGAATGTTGCTTGATGTAGGAATTAATTTTAACAGCCATACGCTGCGCGAACCCAATAAGCCGGAAAGTTTTACTTCATCCAACGGCTATTTCTCTTATCTGCAAATTGGTGTTCCAATTAAAAAAAATTGGGGATTAGTATTTGGCTTGCGGCCGCTTTCTACCATCAGTTATAAGATTAATCGAAACGAAAGATTGTATGATTCGCATACAGGTCTGCCGATCGATAGCGTAAGAACTCAATTTACCGGTGACGGCGGCTCTTATCTTTTCAATGTGGGAACAGGATTTGCCATTAAAAATTTTAGCCTTGGAATAAATGCCGGTTATTTATTTGGCAAGAAAGATTATAGCACCCACAGGATATTTAATAATGATACGGTAGACTACAGCGCTTCAAATCACCAGACCAAAACGAATTTTGGGGGCATATTTTTTAATGCAGGAATGCAATATCGGATAGACCTAAGCAAAGACAAATTAAAGTATATACAATTTGGCGCTTTTGGAAATGTTCAACAGAAGTTGAGGACCCGCAGCGACATCATCAGGGAAACTTTTTATATCGATCAGTCTGATGGCAGCGAACTTCGGCTTGATAGTGTCAACGTACAAAGTGGTGTCAAGGGAAAAATAGATTATCCTGCAAGTTTTGGTGCCGGTTTTATTGTTGAGCAATTGCCGGATGTTAAAAAGAACGGCTGGCTTTTCGGAATGGACCTGTTAAGTACTAATTGGGATAAGTATCGTTTCAACGGCCAAACAGATGCGGTAAAAACTAACTGGCAATTAAGAATTGGCGGCCAGATCAGGCCACGTCTGAAAGATAATTATAAAAGTTTGCTGGCTTACCGGGCCGGCGTGTTTTTCGGTGATGATTATGTTTATTTGAATAATCAAAAACTGCCAACATGGGGTATAACTGCAGGCATCAGTTTACCGATCGCAAACCTTAAAGATGCCTCCCGCAGGTTCCGTACGCAATATTCTGTTGTCAATGTTTCAGCCGAATATCTTAAAAGAGGCAATAACGATAATCCCATCAATGAAAATCAATTCAGGGTTTCAGTTGGGTTTACTTTAAGCGACCTTTGGTTTGTCAAACATAAATACGAGTAGAGCTTTCCTTGAAACATTAATTTCTTTTATGTGACCAGCTTCAGCAACTATATTAAACTTTTGTTGTTGAGCGAAGCGAAATCCCCCAGTATTGCAGGGCGACGAACAATTCCTGTTCGCTATTCAGCATTACTTATACCTTGTGCCTTGTGCCTTCTGACTTTACTTATTTCTTCCTGTGAAAATGATCCCAGGATCGTGGAGGAATGGACAAAAAAAGTTGAATTGAGAGAAGAAGCAAAAACCATTGAGAGCTATCTCAGCCAGGAGGGCCAGATGAAGGCAAAACTTACTGCGCCCTTAATGTATCGTTACCAGCGGGATACTATTTACACAGAATTCCCCAATACACTGCACGTAGATTTTTATGATGACAGTGTAAAAGTTGAAAGCTGGCTAACCGCAAACTATGGGATCTATTATGATAATTTGAACAAAGTATTTCTTCGGGACAGTGTAACGGTTATAAACATGGAAGGCGATACATTACGCTGTCCTGAGCTTTGGTGGGATCAGAATTCGCAAAAATTTTATACGGATAAGCCTGCAAGGCTTGATGGAAAAGATAAACACCTTACCGGCACACAGGGACTTGAAGCGACACAGGATCTTAAAATAATTCAATTCAAATATCCCATCGGTCCTTTCGATATAAAAGAAGGAAACATGCCTCAATAATTTTTTCCCACAACATCAAACATCGAACTTCGAACCTCAAACATTTTGTATGGAATACAGAAGAATGGGTAAATCAGGACTGCATCTGAGCGTACTTTCTTATGGCAGTTGGGTTACTTTTCACAAACAGCTTGATGATAGCAAAGCTGACGAACTGATGGGCATTGCGTACGACAACGGCATAAACTTTTTTGATAATGCCGAAGTGTATAGTCGTGGCGAGAGTGAAAAAATAATGGGCAGGGTTTTAAAAAATAAAAAATGGGACCGTACTTCTTATACGGTTAGCAGCAAAGCATTCTGGGGTTGGCATGGCCCTGATAATAAACCAACACAAAAAGGACTCAGCAGGAAGCATCTTGTTGAAGCTTGTCATGAAGCTTTGCAAAGAATGCAATTAGATTATCTCGATCTGTATTTCTGTCATCGGCCAGATAAAACTGTGCCCATGGAAGAGGTAGTGTGGACGATGAACATTCTTATGCAACAAGGAAAGGTTTTATATTGGGGGACCAGCGAGTGGAGTGCGCAGGAAATCATGGAAGCACACATGGTGGCAGAAAAATATCATTTGATCGGTCCTTCAGTTGAGCAACCTGAGTATAATTTATTCCACCGGCAAAAGATGGAAAATGATTACCTGAAAATTTTCAGGGATATTGGAATGGGAGCAACGATTTGGAGCCCATTAGCGAGTGGGTTACTTACCGGAAAATATAATGATGGGATCCCTGAAGGCTCGCGGATGGGCATTCCCGGGTTTGAATGGCTCAAGGACAAGGTTCTGGTAAACGAAAAAATTGAAAAAGTAAAAGGGTTGAAATCAGTGGCAGATAAACTCGGAAGCAATCTTGCCACATTATCGATCGCCTGGTGTATTGCAAACCCCCATGTGACGACAGCGATTCTTGGCGCTACAAAAAAAGAGCAACTGGAGCAAAATCTTAAAGCGCTTGACTTATACCCGAAGCTTAACGAGGAGATATTAAAAGAGATAGATTCAATAATGGGAACAAAGCCGCTCTTACCAGAGCATTAAATAAAAAATCCCCCGTCTTGGCAGGCGGAGGATAGTTTTTTTTTCAAGCTCAATTAACCTTAAAGCATTTCAACGGATACGGGATTTTCGATTTTGGTTTTTCATCAGGCCCTGGATTAAAACGGGTCCCTGAATTTTCATATAAATAAGAACAAGAAGAAAGTTGATTGATACGGATTTTACTTTGGTTTATCAGGATTATGGATTAAGAACTTCTGGACGGTTTTGGACATTGGATATTGGATGCAGTAACCTTACCAATCAACTTCTGGTACAAACATAGCCTCCGTTAATGGATTGCAAAAGAGCAAAATTGCTTCTTTTTTTTACTGTCTTTTTTACTGACGGGCTCGTAGATTTACGAAGGAATCAAACTCGATTTGACCCTTCATTACCTATCTTCACTCTATAAATTATTGATGATGTCATTAAAAAATAAGACGGCTTTTATCACGGGCGCCAGCCGGGGCATTGGTAAAGCAATTGCATTAAAGCTTGCTAAAGAAGGTGCAAACATTATTATCGCAGCCAAGTCTATAGAAGAGAATCCAAAGCTTGGCGGTACCATTTTCTCGGCTGCTGAAGAAATAGAAAAGGCAGGCGGCAAGGCATTACCCGTACAATGTGATATACGTTTTGAAGATCAAATACAAATTGCGATTGAAAAAGCAGTCGCTCTATTCGGAGGAATTGATATTGTTATTAATAATGCTTCTGCTATTTCGCTTACACCCACGGAACAAACAGAGCCAAAACGTTTTGACCTGATGCATGATATTAATGTAAGAGGAACTTTTTTTGTTACCAAAGCATGCATCCCTCATTTAAAAAAATCTTCCAATGCGCATATACTTACATTGTCCCCTCCAATAAATTTAAATCCGAAATGGCTGGCAGGTCATGTAGCTTATACCATAACAAAATTCAGTATGAGCATGATGGCCATAGGCTGGGCCGCCGAATTAAAACAATATCGCATTGCATCAAATGCTCTTTGGCCGCGAACAACAATTGATACTGCTGCCGTAAGAAATTTATTAGGTGGTGAAGTATTGGCTAAAATGAGTCGTACACCGGAAATACTGGCTGATGCAACATTTTATATTTTAAACAAACCATCAGCAGATTGTACGGGCAATTGTTTTATTGATGAAGATGTGATGATGAAAGAGGGTATTACAGACCTGTCTCATTACAATGTGGTGCCGGGAGCAAACTTGTACAGGGATCTGTACGTCGATTAAAAAAACCCGGCAGAAAAATTACCGGGTTGCCTTTCTCTCATGTGTATAGTGATGAGCCTTAACTTTGGTTGCGACAACGAAAGCTACAAAAAATAATTCTCGGAAATCATCGGCGAAATCATGTCTGGATAAATTGTGCATCTTTATTCTTCCTCTTTCTTTTCCGGTCTCATCATAGGAAATAAAAGAACATCCTGGATAGAAGGTTGATTTAACAACAACATGCAAATACGATCTATTCCAAAACCAATTCCTGCTGTTGGCGGCATTCCATATTCCAGTGCTCTTAAAAAATCATGATCAATAAACATTGCTTCATCATCACCGCGTTCCATTAATTTAGATTGTTCTTCAAAACGGTCACGCTGATCGATGGGATCGTTTAACTCACTGTACGCATTAGCAATTTCTTTTCCATTTACCATCAGCTCAAATCTCTCTACAAACCCTTCTTTGCTCCTGTGCTTTTTTGTAAGCGGGCTCATTTCCTTTGGATAATCAATAATAAATGTTGGCTGCACAAAATGTTTTTCACATTTTTCACTGAATATTTCGTCGATCAGTTTTCCTTTGCCCATCGTTTTATCAACATGAACATGCAGTTGTTTGCAAACACTGCGCAAATGCTCTTCACTCATATTGCTTATGTCAAAACCGGTATATTCTTTAATAGCATCTGTCATCGACACCCGCCGGTAAGGAGCTTTAAAATCTATTTCTTTTCCGTCCACTGCGGTTTTTGTAGTTCCATTTACAGCAATTGCTGCTTTTTCGAGAAGCTGCTCCGTTGTTTCCATCATCCAGATATAATCTTTATAGGCGACATAAAATTCCAGGACTGTAAATTCAGGATTATGTGTTCTATCCATTCCTTCATTACGGAAGTTGCGGCTGAATTCGTATACCCAGTCAAATCCTCCAACAATCAATCTTTTTAAATAAAGTTCGTTGGCAATACGCAGGTACATCGGAATATCCAGCGCATTGTGATGTGTTGCAAATGGTCTTGCTGCGGCTCCACCGGGTATACTTTGTAAAACAGGTGTGTCAACTTCCAATGCGCCGCGTGCATTTAAAAACTCACGTATGGCATTTACCAATTTTGTTCTTTTGGTAAACACTTCTTTTACTTCAGGGTTAATAATAAGATCGGCATATCGCTGGCGATACTTGAATTCTGGATCAGTAACTGCATCAAATGTTTGCCCTTCAGCTTCTTTAACGATCGGCAAAGGTTTCAGCGCTTTTGCAAGGATAGAAAGTTCCTGCACATGAATAGAGGTTTCACCTGTTTTTGTTTTAAACACATAGCCTTTTACTCCAATAATGTCACCAATGTCAATGCATTTTTTCCAAATGAAATCATAAAGAGTTTTGTCTTCACCCGGACAAATCTCATCTCTCTTAATGTATAGTTGTATCCGGCCGGATGAATCCTGTATCACTGCAAAATTTGCTTTACCCATATCACGGATGCTCATGATGCGGCCGGCAACACAAACATTTTTAAATGTCTCTTTATTCTCATCAGTAAACTGTTGCTTAATATTTGCGGCACTATTATTTACAGGAAATAGTTCGGCAGGGTACGGATCGATCCCCATACCTAGCAGGTCACCCAATTTCTCTCTGCGTATTTGTTCTTGTTCTGATAATTGACTTGTCTGCATCCGTAATTTTTATAAAAAATAACTTATAAAATAAGTGGGCAAAATTACGGGATGCAGACGGGCAAAACAAAAGTGGTATTTAAAGTTTATTATTTAGCTCATTGTTTATTTTCACTTTCAGGTTTTTCTTCCTCCTTGATGTTTTTTCGTTTTCTCTTTCTTCCGTAAATAATCCGGCCGGCAAGAATCACGAGGAATATAACGGCTACTGTTCCGCCTACGGCAACCAGAATGGCAGCGCCATCAGACCCATTACAGGATAAACTACATGACCATGCTAAAACAAGTGTCAAAAGTCCGATAGCAATCAGGCCGCAAAGAACTATCAATGCTGCTTTGCCCCCTTTGGAAATATCGTTTGCTTTTTTGATTCCTTTCAATTGTTCTTTTAAAAGTTTTTTTCTTTCTTTCCATTTTAGCATTTTCCCGTTCTCATCCTTCATAGAGGCGCTAAAAGCAGCAATGGATTTGTAAGGTTTTAATGTGCTGTCTTTGATTAATGCGGAAGTATTCCGCGTAGCTGCATTTACAGAGATATAACTTGTCTCAGGGGTCAGGTTCCCATTACTGATGCATACAATCATCAAAAAAGCTGAACCCGCAAGAATAAGATCACAGGTTTTTTGCCGTATATAGAATGCTTGCTTACTGTACAATGTTCCTTTGGTTGTTTTGTCAGGGTATAGGCTGATCGCTGCAAAAAACAGGATAACAAAAATGTAAAATGTAACCGGGGGAAACATTATGTTCAGATCACTCAGAAGTAATCCAGTTATTATCCCGATAATATCCAGCAATATAAAGGCAGCAATGATCAGCAGGCGTGCAGACCATTTGTGATTTTTTGCCCAAAAAGAAAGTCTTTTGATTTGTGTCATAAGTTTTAGTATTAAGTAGTGGAAAGATTGAATAATTAATGCTTGCCCGGGTCTGGCGCATCCGCTTGTTTTTTTAGAAAATTAAAATGAGAAACTATTGCATTGCGCAGACTGTAATGAGGATAACTAACATGATATTCTGCACAATGCTCTTTAATGATCTTTGTAACGGCCAAATAATGGCAATGGCATAGTTTGGGAAAAAGATGATGAGCCAAATGTGTGTTCAATCCCCCGGTTATCCAATGAAGCAATTTGGAATCTGTACTGCAATCATAAGTAGCGTTCCATTCATGTTGCAGCCATGAATTTTGTATGATGCCATTTTCATCAGGGGCCACATATTCTGCACCTTCTACACAATGACCTAATACAACAACTGTTGACAATAAGGTACCTGCAACTATATGATAGATAAGAAAACCTGCAAGTACAGCTGATAATGGAATATTGAATATTACAACAGGGAAAATGATCATGTAAAAAATATAGAATGATTTAAACAAAATGAGTTTTGCCCATTCCTGCCACGAATGTTTCATGTTTTTATAATTTCCCATATTCTTTTGCTTAAACATGTTGAGATCAATAAAGAAAACCCAGAAAATAGAATACAACATATATAAGAAAGGTACATACCATACCTGGTATTTGTGTATTGAAAGTTTTTTTTGTTGGGGACTGACACGGATAAAAGGAATGTTATCGAGTAAAACATCTCCGCCGGCCACGTTGGTAAATGTGTGATGCTGGATATTATGGCGGATATTCCAGATATAAGAATTCATCCCCATCAGGTCACCAAAATAAGCGAGAGACCGGTTTAGCGATTTGTTTTTGAACAGAACATTATGGGATGCATCATGAACAATATTAAAAACGATCATTACGGCAGTAAGCCCCATCACCATCACCAATAAAATTGATAGCGCTGTACTAAAGCTTCGATTGAGCAAAAGAATATAGCTGCCTGTGTAAAGGACGATCAGAAAAGACCCCTTGATATAAATGCTGCTATCAGCAAAGCGATTGCCGCCTTTCTTGTCCATATACTCATCTACTTTTTTGATGAGTACTGTAAAGAAGTCTGAATTATTTTTTGATATGAATTTCATACTGCTTGTTTATGTGTGATTATATCTTGTTTATTGTTGTTACCAAAATAAAGGTCGATGGATTTTGCACCGGCAATCTTATCTGCCTTAGCGGTTGTATTGAAAATTTTATCCCACCAGGTGCTGGTTACCCCAAAACATTTTTCAGTTTGGCCGAAGTGATGTTGCATATGAAATTTCTGAAGTCGTCCGAACCAATTTGATGCCCAGTGCTTGTGGAGGCAGAGATGCATAACATTATATAGTGCGAAGCCGGTTATTATACCCGCCGGCAAAAGCAAGTAACTATTGTAAATAATACCAAAGCAGGTGAGGGCTAAAGCAACAGCAGAATAAAATATTCTTTTTAAGTTATTTGTGAATATTACACCCGGGTTTGTATGATGAACAAAGTGATGACTTTTTCTATAGTCTTCTTTCTCCTTTTCGTGCATTAAGAAACGATGAGTGAAATATTCAATGAAAGTCCAGCAAAATAGTCCCCCGGCAAAAGCGAGTACCTGGAAAACCCAATGTTTATTTATAATAAAGAAAAGTGTTGCAGCCGGTGGCACTGTTACTACAGCGAAAAATAAAAGGCATATACTTGCCGGCACCGGCTTCCTGGCCAGTTTATAATAGCTGAGTATGCCCAATAAATAAAATATCATATGGCTTTATTTAGAGGTGAATAAAATAATTTAGTTTGTTCTCCTGTTTTTGGTAAGTCAAGTTTTCTGAAATAAGCATCTGTATCACCCGGTTTGGAAAACAGGAACCTGATCTTATTTCTCAATCCTTTGATCGTTGAAACTTTGCGGAATACATTTTTATATTCATGCAAGAGCACTTCTTTGGGACTATGCGTATAAATATTATGTGTGATACCATAAACCGGGGGAATAGTTTCTTTCGCATAAGTGCCAAACAGGCGATCATATATTATCAATATGCCGCCCAAATTTTTATCGATGTATTCCGGGTTGCTTGCATGATGCACCCGGTGATTGGATGGCGTATTAAATACCAGATCAAGGAGACCAAGCTTCCTGATTTTTTCTGTATGAATCAGGAAATTCCAGATCGCTGTCAAAGATTCAAGAAACAGGATCATTTGCGGCGTAATACCAACCAAACAAAGTGGCGCCCAAAAAAGAAAGCGGTAGAATAGATGAATGAAATTTATCCTGAACCCGATCGATAAATTATAATGCAATGATGAATGATGTGCAACATGCGCCGCCCAAAGCAAGCGGGTTTTGTGGCCAAGCAAATGATATATGTAAAGAGTAAGGTCACATACAAAAAACGCTATCACCCATAAAAGAAAAGAAGAAACCGGTTTAATAACCGCCACCGAATAAACTATTGAGTATACGGTCAGTGCCAGTGCTTTCATAAAGAAGCCGGTCAATATCACCAGTAAGCCAAGACATATGTTTGCTAACATATCTTTTAATCTTTTTTCTTCCCTTTCAAAAAAAGTTATTGATAATTCGATCAGGGTTGCTATTACCAGCAGTGGTGTTGCTATGGTATCTATGGTTAGCATTAAACAGCGGTTTTTAATGGGTTGATAGAAAATAGTACCGGGTTACTGATCGTTTTACTTTCTCTCATGCTTTTGTCAGTAAGCATTTCTTTATAGCATTTTGGAAGAAGCTTATCAAACAACATAAATAGCTTGTTCCAAAAACCCGGGATGATCAGTTCTTTCTTCTTGAGCATTCCATCTATGGCGATGGTTGCTACTGCTTCAGGATTCATAATTGACCAGCGACCCAGCCCATGCGTATTGAGATTTTGAAAAACCATTTGTGGATTTGTATTCATTCCACCCGGGCAAATAACACTGACGCTTATTCCCTTACCTTTTAATTCACGTCTCAGGCTTTTTGAGAAAGCAACCAGGTAAGATTTTGTTGCGCCATAAACTTGTTTTTTGGGCAGGTAAAAAAAACTCGCCAGGCTGCTTACGTTTAATATGTATGCAGGTGAATGATGTAAAAGATCCTCGAGAAATAAATGAGCAAGCAGTGTAGGTGATACGACATTCAACTCAATTTGTTTATAATAAAATTCAGTATCTCTTTCATCAAAGTAATGAGTGCCGCCAATGCCTGCATTATTGATAAGTGTATTTACCGGGATCTGTAACCGGCGTATTTCATGGAAAAGATTGTGACACTCTTCTTTTTTTGAAAGATCATGTTCAAGGCAGTAAGTCGTTACTCCAAAATTTCTTTCTATATAGCAGCACAAACGGTTAAGTCCTGAACCTGGCAGCGCAACTAATACAAGATTCATTTTGCGGGCAGCGCATTCCAATGCCAATGCTTTTCCAAATCCCTCGCTGGCACCGGTTATCAGTGCAAAATTTTTATTACGCATATTTTTTATTTTTTAGGTGGAGAATGGTTTTTTGTATTCCTTCCGAAAAAGGTGTAATGGAATATCCCAGCTGTCTTACCGCTTTATCAGAACTCAAAGCCCGGTTCTGTGCAAGCCGGTCAATTACTTTGGGGGATATATGCGTTTCTTTTTTGAGTAAGTTGCAAATACACATATAAAGAAAACTCCAGAGCTTGATCAACAGTCTTGGCATCGGGATCAGCCTGATATTTTTACCGGTGTTTTGTTTGATGGTTTGAAAAAAAGATCGGTAAGAAAGATTTTCACCGCCGAGAATATATTTTTCACCGCCCAATCCTTTTTCCATAGCCAGGAAATGGCCATTCACTACATCATCAACAAAAGCATAATTCGCTACCACTTTATCACACGATGGAACAAAAGCAAGACGCAGGGAAAGAATGCTTTTCAATAGCATATTCATTGTGTTGCCATTGCATTCGTGACCAGGACCGTATACCCGCGGCGCTGCTACTATTATTGCAAACAGTCCCCTCCGACAATACTCTTTTACTAATTCCTCCGCCCAATGTTTTGAAATCTCATAATCATTTTCAAATGCTGTAATGCGTGGGTCATTTTCACTCATTGGATATTTACCTGATGGCCCAATGACTGCACCTGAGCTTGTGAATACAAATTTCTTAATGCCTGACACCAGTGCCGCATCCAGCATATTGCGGGTTCCTTCCACATTCACAGAATAAAAAATGCTATTGTCTTTTGCCGATAGTTTTGCAATAGCAGCAGCATGCATTACTTTATCACAATTCCTCATTGCAGCCATCACCGATCCCTTATCCGTAATATCGCCTTTGAATTTTATGATATTGGGATGTTCGGGCAGTAATGGAGATTGAAGATCTCTTACAAGAATATGAACGGTATAATTCCTCCTGGCCGCTTCCATTGCCAATTTATAACCTATATACCCGGTGGCGCCTGTAATTAATATTTTCATGATCATGTTTTTTTTATAAGTGACTTGTTGTTTACCAGTAGAGTGATTTCATTACTCAGAGCAAGTGAAAGGTGGATGATAATCGCCGGCCATACAGAATGATAATAGATGCTGACACCACAGAGAATGATACCCATCGGCATTGAGCCATACCTTTCTTTTTTATCAAACCAATGAACCAGGGCATAAAGAATAAGATTAATAATAACGGCGGTCGTTACTCCAAAATCTTCTGCCGTAATAAATAGGACTACGCCGCGAAAGAAAAATTCGTACACGATCAAAAAAAGGGTACGGATAAAAACAAATGACAGCGGGAGATAAAATGGAAGAGAAGGATGGGAGTTGTTTACAGGAGATATTTTTTTTAATGCGGATGAGCTGCCAATGATGACTGCAAAAGCCGGTAAGGTCCATACGGATGCGCTATAATTATTCCACGCAGGAGTAAAGATCCCGGCATCAATATTTCTTTTTGCAAAAAGGATTGCGGTGCCAAGGCCAAGAAAAACGATCCCGGATATTAATCGGGTAAACAAGCTGCCTGGTTCGCCTTTGCCCGATAAAATATCTTTCAATTGTCCGCTGCCTTTTTTAAAGCCAGTTGTGACTGCGATAAAAAAGAGTGAATAATAAAACAACATTACTCCGTATGTGATTATATAATTCAGCATAAAACTCAGTTTAAGACTGCAATTCAATAGTTGCACTATACAAACTGTGGTGTATTTCCACTTTTGAACATATTCCATTGGTATAGAAATATTCATTGTAGTTACCATCCGGGAATTTTATTTTGTAATGGTGATCAGCAACTTTCAGAATATCTACCTGCTGTTGAAAATTATCAGAGTAAACGTTTGAAACATTTATCGGTTCGCTTATGTAAACACTCAGCATATTGTAACGAATCGGATAGTTATTCAGCGTTTCTGTTTTATTGCCTTTGTACACGGTATAGGCGTTTCCGCTGGCCTTTGTTTTTTTATCAACTTTTATATTACCATTTAGTTTACGGAAAATAGATGACCAGGTCATGATCCCGTTGTCATAGATAGCTTCTTCTTTTGCCTTTGCTTTGAAATTGAAAATGAAACGGGTATTCACTTCTGACTCCATTGTAAGAACTGTTCTGCTGCCGGCAATACCTTGTATGAAATGAATATTGCCAACTACATCCCCATTTCTTTTAATGTTATATTCTAATTTTTTTTCCTGTGCATTTGCGCTGATCATCAGGCTAAACAAACCAACCAGCATTGATAGATTATGTGCTTTCATAAACTGAGTTTTAATTTTTTTTTAGATGTAACTATCCCGTTCCCGGCAATTGCTGAGTTTGCGGGATAGTTATTAGTTGCTATTTAATGAGCTGAATGTTTCTTAAATGCTATAATATGTTATAGCCAAAACTGATATAATACATTCCCCCGATGTAAGGGTTTCCGAAGCCTGTTTGATAAAATTTGTTGGTGATATTAGTGCCACCGAGCTTTATCATTGATTTTATTTTCGGCAGCTTATAATTTATTTGTGCATCAAGTGTAGTGTATGCCTTCACTGTTCCATCAGCAAGACCGCCGCTTTCCCAGTAAAAATCGTCCTGCCATCTCAGGTTGATATTAAACCCCAGATTTTTCTTTTTGCCAAACCCACTGTTACCAAAGCCTGCATTCAATCTATACTTCGGCGTGCTAAAACCGGCCTGGAATCCGCTTGGAACATTTGTAAGGTTATCTGTGTATGCATTAAAGAAAGAGAAATAATTCTTTGCCATTTTATAATCAAACCCGATACCGGCTCCCCAGGTGTTCACTTCTGTTTCACTGTTAGTAACTATGGAGTACGCCTTATTATTATTTGTTGGTTGTACCAACACTATGCGACCAAGAAAATCTGTATACTTTCCAAAATATGCGTACATATCGATCAATAATTTTTTATTGATATAACCTTTATATCCTGCTTCAAAAGACCGCATGCTCTCGGGTTTTAGTTCCTTATAAGTATAGGCAGCCGATGGAGCCGGAGGATTATAAACATAAGTTGGCAGCTCTTTTGTATTCATGAATTCATTTACCCAGGGAAGGCCTCCTAATAACATTACATTACCCACATTCAATCTTATCCATTGCTGCTGCGTAGTAGGGAATTTATAAGCAGTTTGATAAGAAAAACGAAGATTGTGCCCTTCAGCAAGATTGACTAATGCTGTAACTCTTGGTGTGAACTTGCCTTTGAAGTTTTCATTTTTATCATAACGACCTGAAAAGCCCAAACTAAGTTTATCAGAAAAGAGTTTTTTGGTCACCTGTGCATAAACGCCCCATTCATTTATTTTAATAGCTTCTAATGTATCAATGAATAGAGTTCCTTTTGAATCAAGGATATATTTTTTCGCATTACCGCCAATAATCACTTCAGCGAATTT
>Ga0070698_100005418_pt1 | contig 13941 bp, 13 predicted proteins | sample KBSK1502metaG_FD_65477 | JGI IMG/M metagenome (GOLD analysis project Ga0070698, IMG submission 65477) | Corn, switchgrass and miscanthus rhizosphere microbial communities from Kellogg Biological Station, Michigan, USA - KBS K1-50-2 metaG | ecosystem: Host-associated > Plants > Roots >...
GGAGGAAAGAACCCTTGTCAAACCTTTCTAAGGATGAGCATAAGTAGTATCGGGTTGTACGGAGAAATAATACGAGAGTGAACAAAAAAGGCTCATAGTTTATGAGCCTTTATATTGTCATTAGCCGATGCCCCTCAGCCATTTTATAAGATCGTCTTTTGCTTTACCGGTTTTCTGCTGAATTCTGCCCCATGTTTCATCTTCTTTACCTTCTTCATATCTGAGGTCATCATCGTTCAGCTGTCCGTATTTCTGCTTTAGTTTTCCTTTCCATTCATTCCATTTTCCCTTGATTTCCATTTTGTCCATAAGAATAGATTTTAATGTTATGCCAAAGAGCTTTTGGCGAATAATTTTAGTTCAAAGAATGCCGTTAAAAAATTGTGCCAACTAAAGAAATATCGATAATATGGATATTAATCAGTCATAAGAAAAATAAATAGTTTAAATTTAAGTAGTTAAACAGCCTGCCTTCATAAATTATCATTCATGAAAAAAATTATTTTTCTTTTTGCTTCATCATTTTTTGTATCTGTTATTTTATCTCAATCCTGTATCGTAAGCGTGGATTCTTTAAAAGGCCACTATACAGGCGGATGCAAACATGGTAAGGCGAATGGTTTTGGAACTGCGATAGGCACAGATACCTACACGGGGAATTTTAGAAACGGCTATCCGGAAGGAGAAGGAAAATATACATGGAAAAATGGAACATGGTATAATGGAAACTGGAAAGCAGGTTTATTTGAAGGCAATGGCACGTTTAATAAAGTTGAAGATAAAAAAACTGATAGTGCAACTTTAATAACAGGTTTTTGGGAAGAGGGTAAGTATATGGGTAAATTTCAAAAACCATTTTCAATAACCTCTCTCACCAATGGGATCAATGATGTTAGCGGAAGAAAGATAGGAGATTCAAAATCCGAGATCACGATCTCAGTAACAAGTACTACTGCGGGTGGTTCCAGTCTTAATATTCCCGTTTTGCCAAAACCAAAGCTGGTAAATATTGAGTTGTTTGAAGGAAGATTCATGCAGCAGATAGATAATGAAACTTCGAGAATAACGAACAAATACACATTCCGGAATGTTACATTCCCATTTTATGCAATTTTTACTTTTGAAACAACCGGTACTAACCCAATGCCACTTCCACTTGAAAAGATCAAAGTAGAGATAACTGAAAGCAGCAGTTGGTATATACAAGTTAAGATCGATAATTAGTCGTCATCTTATTTCTATTCAAATTTCTTAGCTTTTGCAATAACTGCAATAACTGCAATAACGAAAGCAATTCCGCTAAAAGCCAATGCCTGGAATACACTTGTTATTTCATTTCCTTTTCCTGAATATGGATCGGCAATAGCCCTTGGTATGTGGAGGATGACAAACCATATTAATAACGTAATGCCTAATAATACACCAACCAACCGGATTTGTATTTTCAATAAAATGCATAGGCCTGATCCAATAAGAGCAACTGCGCCAACATAGGTCCAAAATGTATGACCGGGTATCCAGCCAGGAACTAAGGTGGCGACAAATTCTGTGTAAAGAAAATGATCATAACCGAAAATGACGAGCATAATAGAAAAGAAGATCCTTCCAATAATTAATAATGCCCTGTTGCTAATAAATGATTTTGTTTCAGGAAATGAAGCTGCCATAATAAATGCTCCACCTGAGAATGCCAGTTCTTTTAACGCATTTGTCCAATTGCCAAAATGAAAATCGTAAGGACTTAAGTATAATTGATAGTAAACATGAGAGCATAAGAACAGCAGGAACAAAAAGATCCCTAACAAAATAGAAACAACCCTTGCTCTTTTACCGAAAACAATAATGGCTCCTGTCAATATTAAACCTGCACCAATAATATAAGCCCAGATAGAAGGAGCAGGGATCCCGGATGGCCAATATGCTAAGATCACAGGGCGGAATTCTGAGTAAATAAATTGTTGTACTCCGATGCCTGCGATGCCAATACCATAAAAAGCACGGCCTGCCCGAATGAGGTTTTGCATACAGTTAGTTTTTCGCAGAAAGAAAATTAATGAAATTCTGTTTACATCACTATTAATATATAAGAGCGGTAATTATTGCAAACGTCGCAATCACCCCCTTGCAATGTCAGTATTACACAGTATGAATGTAAAATGATGACAATATTTTTGTGCTGACAACAATTTAAAACAATCAAATCTTTTACGATGCCAACGATCAATCCTTATTTGACTTTTAACGGCAATTGCCGCGAAGCCATGAATTTTTATAAAGAATGCCTTGGTGGGCAACTGGATTTTATAGTTGTAGGTGAATCACCGGTTGCTAACCAGATGCCACCACAGTTCAAAGATCAAATACTTCACTCTTCATTAAAAACAGGTGAGTTGGAGATAATGGCCACTGATATGCAGCCTGAAAAACTTATACAGGGTAATGCTGATCATCTATGCCTTGTTTTCAAAAAGGAAAATGAAATGAGAACTTTATTTGATAAATTATCAGCAGGGGGCAAGGTTAACCAGCCGATCAATATGATGTTCTTTGGACTGATAGGAGCACTTACAGATAAATTTGGAAAGCGCTGGATACTGGAATGTGATAAGCAATAGGCGGAAGAATGCAGGTAAGTAGAAATACTAATCAAATCTTAACTACAAAATCTCAGTTGCATGGATGAAATTTTCTAACTTCATGATGCAATTGAGTTTCTATGAAGAAGATCTCTGTATTCTTGTTATCATTTCTTATTTATGGTGTTTCTAATGCGCAGTCATTGAAGTATGTGATCTTTGCGGGCGGGGCCGATCTTACTTCCCTTTCCTACATTACAGATCAGAAAATAATTATTAAAATATCACAGGATGGTAAACTGCTTGAATACGGGAATGAATTAGAACCGGGTCGTTTTTATTCTCAACCCGGCAGGCTGCAGCAATATATGGGCAGAGTTGAATTTTACGAGAAACAATTTGATACTATCCTCAATGGTAAAGTAAAAAGTATTGGCACAACTTCGATCATGTATTATGGCTCCTATGAAAATAAAGCCCTTGTTGGAAAAGTAAAATCGATAGGAACTATGTGGTTTGATTATTATACCGATTTTGAAAATGAAGCCGTAAGTGGAAAACTAAAATCTGCCGGACAAAAAAATTTTAACTACTATACTTCATTTGAGAACGAAGCATACAGAGGGAAAATAAAAACTTTAGGCAATAATCAAATTACCTATTATTCCACATTTGACGATAAGTCCATAAGAGGAAAACTTAAAAGTATCGGATCATTTAACTATTCATGGTACACTTCACTTGACAGGCAGGGTTGGCAGGGAGTCTTGAAATCAGGTTCTCAGTACCAGTTGATCGAAGGAGTTACTTATATAATTTGGTAATCTAAAAGAATAAGGCTGAAGTTAAGATCAAACTACTAACATCACTCGTGATTGTTTTTTACCTTGTCGTTCTTTTGCTTTTGAAAGATTTTGATCGCTTTCTGCACTTTCCCGATCAACTTATGCAATTCCTTTTCATGCTTGTCTAAAATTTTTTTTGTTGCTGATGCCGTGTTATCAAAATACCGGTTGGCTTCATATAAATGAAAATTGAACTGGCCTGCTTCTTCATCCAGCCTTTGGAGTAATTGCCATAAATTTTCTTTTTTCTTCATAGTCTTCAATAAAACCATCAAATTTTAAGCCGGGACGTTTTAGGAATAATATGTATCAATATTAAATTATTTTTTGCTGACCTTGTACAAATTGCCTGAATCGGTAACTGCATATAGCATGCCATTGAAATAAGCAACATCCCTGAATCTTTCACTCATGCCTGACAATAAAATCTTTCTTCACCAGTTATTTTAGTGTCTTTGAACATTAAAAACCTCGCAAGCCTTATTGAAAACTCCAATTATTTGTTGCAATCCGTATGGGCCTCCATTAACTTTCTTCGTTAACTTCTCTAACATTGCATCCGATGCCCCTTCATCTGCTATTCTATTAAGCCCTGTTTTTTCCCACCATAGACAAGATACAGATATCGCAACTTCCATTGTTCTTAGCTGCTCAGGATTACCAATCAAGTCGTAACCGGAGCTTTTGGAAAAGGATGCATAGTTGGCTTTTCCAGTTGTTAGAAAAAAACCTCGTCCTCTATATTTCCATCCGTCTCCTGAAGCCTCATCACCATTTCCCAATCGATTCGCATAAACCCGGTTAGCAATTTTTTCAGGATTCTTTTCATATAATTTTGCAGTATTAATATCGGGAAAACGGCTAGGAAACACTTGCATAAGTCTTTTTGCAGAATAATTTAGATTCTCAATCATTATTCTGAAATTCATAGTTTCATATGAAATTACTGCCATGAAAGCAGCTAGTCGTAATGGCGTATTAATTTCGGATGAGTCTAAAACTTTATTAAAACCAGTAATAAATTGCAACACATTTTTAATAGAATCAAATTTTTCCAATGTTTCAACGGAATAAGTGTGCCCCGGAATCTTTATTGCAACTTGAGCGAGTTCAAATTCATCTTTTATTGCTAACAACTTTTGTTTAGTTAAAGAATCATCAAGCGGCAAAATTTCTATTTTTTTTATCAATGAATTATATGCTTCCTGGAATTTCTTTCTGCTTGTTTCTGCGATCTCATTTTCTTTTTCTGCCGATTCTTTCAAGTCAATTGCCAGTTGTGTTTGTGTATAAGCTTTTTCCTTTTCTGTTTCTGCTTGCTTTTGAGCAAATAATGCATTTTCTTTTTGCTTATCAGCCTGCCTTTTTGCATACATTGCGTTAGTCTTTAATTCATTAATCTTAATGAATACATCAAGAATTTTTTTTCTTGCCTCCTGAGCTTTCTCGGGGCAATGTAACATGGCCGTATTATAGGCATTAATGGCGTCCTGATAGTGTCCTTTAACAAAATTTGAATCACCCAGCTTTATATATTTATTGTAATAAGGGCAACTGCTTTGTGAAAAACTTTCCAGTTGCAAGGATAAAAAGCAAAAGAGGATTATACTTTTCATTTTATAAAAAGTTCTATTTATTATTTAAGATTACCCGCAATTGTTTTTAAACTGTCTATGCGTTTTTTAAGGCTGTCAATTTTTTTTCTTTCCAGCAATAAAACATCATCTGCTTTATATTCTATGAAAGAAATAATTTTAATGCTATCAAGAGCAATTTCACTTTCGTATCTTTCTATTTCAGATATATAAGATTTTTTTAAATTTATTCGAGCCTCTGAATTTGCTCTTTCTGCTTCATTTTTTGCTTTATTAGCAGCAACACCGAAATACATGGCGGTAATTAAAGCAAGGAATGCCACACCTAAAAGGCTATAAACAATTCGAAGTCTTTTTTTAGTAGATTTTTCCCTTTGTAATTTCAATAGTTCTTCCTGTTGTTTCTTTTTCTCTAATTCTTTTTGCTCGTGTATAAATGTCCTGCTCTTGGCAATCCAATCCTTTTCTTCATCACTTTCCTTAAATTTTTCCAGGTAGGGCTCAATACGCAATAATTGCTTTTCGGTGAAATATGCCCTTGCTTCTTTTTCAGCCACCACACTTTTTATCAGCCGCTTTATTTCAAGCAGCGCCGTTTCTTCCACACTTCTTTTTTCTGCAATCGGTTTAGCAAGTGAGTCATGTGCTATTTCAAGCATATCCGTTGCTTCATTGTAACGAAGAATTCGGCTATTGATAAATGCATGCACTACTTCATCTATCATAGCAGCATCATAGTTCTGCAAACGATCAATTAGATCCTTTTCGCTGATGGGTTCTTTAGTGCCTTCAAGGGTTGAAAAAGGGGATAAAATTTTCCAGGTCATTTCTGCTGTTAAGGTTGTGTATTTACCCTTAAGTTTTTTGGAAATGCCGGCAACTTGTTCCTCAAGAAAATTGATCAGCACATCGCCGATCTCTCCCATATCATTCAGCTTCTGAAGAGAAAATTCTGCCTCCGCTTCACGGTTTTCATCGCCGGTAATTTTCATGTAGAACTTATCCAAAAAAACCTGGAGAAAGGGCAATTGTATTGTCAATGATTTTCCTTTGCCCTTTATCTTGTCAAAGATGCCTTCTGCGATCTGTTCAGATTCGCCTTGTCTCAACCGTATGGTGGACTCTTCATATTCTGCTGCACCAATAATTACTTGTTTTACTTTTTCAAGATTCATTGGTTCTATTCGCAATTTTTTTCGCAGCAGTTGTGGCATGGCTCTTTCAAATTCGAATAGATGCCCGAGATATTCTTCCCTTATAGAAAAGATCAGCTTTACCGGTTGTTCTGATTGCAGAATATCAACAACAGTTTTGATAAAGAGTTCCTGTTCTTTTATAGAGCCAAGAATAAAAACTTCTTCAAACTGATCAAATATCAGGTAAACAGGTCTGAAAGATTTTTGATATACTGCTTTGATGGACTTTGCAACAGGGCTTAATGTGGCGGTAGTTGTTTCTGATTCATCTGACCATTCATCATGCCAGTCGGTATCAACCTGTACTGTTGAAATGTTCCCGCCGGCATCAGTCAACGCTTTTTCTAAGGAGTCATTAATATTATTACCTCTGCGAATCATTAAGGGCAGCCAATCGTGTGGTTGAAATTTGCCGGCAAGTCCGCAATTGATAAGGCTTGTTTTACCGGTACCGGAAGCGCCATAGACAAGTATTACCGATGACTGGAAAACCATTTCGTAGAGGGCATTGATCTCTTCATCACGGCCGAAAAAAATACCCCTGTCTTCCCTGTCATAGGAATCCAGAAATTTAAAGGGATATCTTTTCATATTCATTCGTTTTTATATAATAAAAATTTCTTTTAAAATGTGTCTTCAGTAGATTCTTCTTCTAATCCCGCCAATGTTTTTTTCGCTTCGTTGAACAGGTTAAACACATTATCGAAATTCATGTCCTTCCTGTTCTCCGGGTTAGCCAACCATTTATTGACAGCTTGAATGTCTTTGTCATTCGGCTTCGGGTTCCTGGATTTTTTTATAGTTACTTTACTGTTATCTTCTATAAAACTATAGTTCAGATTGAGATCATCATAGGTATTACAAAAAGAATAAAAACAGATTTTTGATCCCCCGGTTAGTGCCAGTCCATTATAATCTATGATGAAGGGAACCATATTTATATTTTGCCGGTAGTTATCTTTAAAAAGCAAAACCGCATAAGAAATAATTGGAGAGGTTTCCTTTCTTACTTTTCCCTGGTTAATGTTGTTGGCCTGGCTGTCGCCTTCCAATAATATATAATTATGCAGATAAAGACCTTCTTTATCATTTCGCTGTTGGTCGTAGTCAATGTCTTTGATGGATATCATTTTGTATTCAGCAAGAAAACTCAGACTTTCTAAAACAACAGTCACATCTTTTTCTGCCTCAATACAATTGTTTACGGTGTAGGAAGAATTTTTCAGCAGATCTGAAACAGAAAGCAGGTTAGCACATGCATCCACGAAACTGCTTCCTGCCTGAAGGTTTGGTCGAAGTTCTTTTAATTGGGGAAAAGGAAGATCGAGATTGTTTTCAGAAAAAATATCGATCAGTGTTTTCAGCAGATCTGCAAAGCCATTGAGGCTTTCTTCTGCAGCATTCTTAAAAAACTTTACAAGGGTATTTGTCTGTGCTTGTGAAAGTTTGACATTATTATTTTGTTGGTGATCCCACAATTTTGAAATGAGTGCATAACAGATAAGCTGCAAAGCTCTTTTTGCTGTAAGCTGGCAGTTTTCAAGATATCTTTTCATCTTGCTCTCTGAAAAATCTTCTTCGCCTATCGTAATCAGCTTGCGCAATTGAAGACCCAGTACACCCACATAGCCGGAAATAATAATTCGCTTTGCTGTTGGAATTAAACCTGTATTTGTTTCCCATCCGCTGTTGGTGATTAAAAAATCATTCGCTTTTCTATTATATGGTTTGATGGCTTCGATCAGCCTTTTAGTGAGTAGTTCATTAAATGTGTTTTTAACTGGTTCTGTATTTTCTTTCGGGGACTTGTTACCAGTGATTCCTCCATCTCCTGTCTTAGTACTCTCTTCAAATTGCGGCAGGAATTTATCTAATTGGTTTCGGAATTGGTTTATCAGGTTATCGATGTTGGTATACACCGTATAAAAATGGCCAAGGCTGCCAATCTTTTTTTTAAATGCCAATAAAGTATTGATCTCATCAGTAATGGAACCGGTATTTATCTGGGCATTTTTAAAATAGGTCCAAATTTTTGGTTTGCCTTTATCCTTAAAAACCTGGTAGGCAGTATCAAATTCTTCAGCGGTATATTTTCCAACTTTTGTGAAGAAAAGACAAAGGACAATATCGCATTCTCTGATGGCATTATTATATTCATCCTGCAGACGAGTATTGGATATGGCATCAAGAAAATTCTCCCAATTCACGGGTTCCAGGTATATCCCTTTTGTATGCAGCCTGTTATTCTGCTCGCCAATGAATTTACAGAACTGATCCCTGTCCTCTTTTAGTTCGGAAGAAGAAGCAATAAATATCCGGATGGTGTTCATATATTAAATCAATCTATTGAAGGTAAAGTTTTTTTTAATCTTTATCCAGGTGCCTTAGTTTGTTGAGACAGTGCGTTTGAATGAACTAGAAATAGTAATGATTGTGCAGCACATAGCACTATAACAATGAAATAAGGATAACTATATTCTGTCGTTCAAAAAAGAATTATAGGATGCTGGTATGGGAGCAGTTTTGAAGGATTGAATGACATCACAAATAATCTAGTAGATATTTTTTAAACTCAAAAGCTATTTCGGCATTTGTCAGCAAGTAACCATTCTTAATTATGATTATTTTTTACTGATCCTGTATAGGTTGCCTGAATCAGTAACTGCATATAACATGCCATTGAAATAAGCAACATCCCTGAATCTTTCACTCATGCCTGCTAATAATCTTTCTTCACCAACCACTTTATTATTTTCAATGACAAGCCGTGCAATATGAGAGCTGCTGAGCCCACCAATGAATAAATTATTTTTCCATTCAGGAATAGCATTGCCTTTATAAAAAGTCATTCCGCTTGGTGAGAGGACAGGATCCCAATAATAAACTGGTTGTTCCAGTCCTTCTTTTTGTTGGATACCATCGCCAACTTTGCTTCCTGAATATTCTAATCCGTAAGTGATCGTTGGCCATCCATAATTTTTACCAGCTTTAATTATATTCACCTCATCGCCGCCCCGGGGGCCAAACTCTGCTTCCCACACTTCACCGGTCACAGGATGAATATCGAGGCTTTGTGCATTACGAATTCCATAAGCAAATATTTCAGGCATTGCATCTTTTTGATTAATGAAAGGATTTCCCGCTGCCGGCTTACCATCTTTAGTTATCTTAAAAATTTTACCAAGTCCTGAGTTAAGCCATTGTGCCTGCTTTCTTCCTTCAAGTATTGATCTTTCACCGGTGCTTACAAAAAGATTTCCATCTTTATCAAACACAAGTCTTGACCCAAAATGCAAACTGCTTTTAAGCGGTGGAGTAGCACGAAAGATCACAACAGGGTCTTTGATCTTTGATCCCGCTTCATCCAATTCTCCTTTAGCAACCGCCATAAGATTTCCAACACCATTTTTTTCAGAGAATGACCAATAGATCATTTTATTTTTTGAAAAACCCGGATCCAATGCAACATCAAGCATACCACCCTGGCCAGATGCATCCACTTCAGGAAAACCTGTGATCTTTTTTACTAAAGCCCCATTTGCATCATGAATTTCCATCGTGCCTCTTTTCTCGGTTATAAGTAATCTTCCATCAGGCAAAGGGATAACCGCCCACGGACTGCCAAGTTTATCGGCTATCTTATCAACTTTATATGGCGTTTTTGTTTTTACACCGGCTACCCGTGTTTGCCCTGCGTGCGCCGGTTGATAATTTGAATTGGGGTTTTGCGTTTCTACCGGTGAATTTTGTGCTGAACATCCAATTGAAAAAATAACAAATGCCGGAATGCTAAGAAGAATTTTTGCTTTCATAATTTAATATTGATCTGGATGGTAAATTTAGCCAACCTGTTTCGAAAACGATTTTTATACTTAAAGAATTCTATAAAAGGCAAAATAAAACGGGGTCTAAACCCCGTTTAACAATTTATATAATAAGTTCAGAGCTTGATAAACTCTACTCTTCTGTTATTTGCCTTGCCTTCAGCAGTTGTGTTCTTATCAACCGGTTCAGATTCACCTTTACCATCAGTTTGTATGCGGGCCTCATCAATTCCAAATTCTTTTGCAAGCATAGCTTTTACCGATTCAGCTCTTCTTTTTGAAAGATCAAGATTTGACTTGTCATCGCCATCAGCATCTGTATGTCCAACGATCTTTACTTTCACATCAGCATTATCTTTTAGCACACTTGAGATCTCTTTTAACACACCATAGGATTCACCTTTTATTTTATCACTATTCACATCAAATAAAATTCCTCTTGTTACAAATTTTCCTTCGGTAACAAGGCGGTTCCTTGTATCAGCAGCACCAACGGCCAAACGAATATTTGAAAAAAGAAAACGGTCTTCAGGCTTATAGGAATCATGCCGCATGATCAGGAGCGAATTATAATTTATATCATTTGAAAAAGCGCGGGGTACATCCCAGATCTTTTCCTCATTCATATAAACACGCAGTCTGTTTTTCTGACGCCAGATTGAAACTTTTACATAATTATTTTCCGCACTTCTGAATTGAGCAGTGCTTCCTTCGTTTTTTAAATCATCTCTTGAATCATTCCAAACTGTATACCCGCTATGTCCATTTTTCATGCCTGCATCCTGCGGATGAAACCAACAAAGCACTCCTTCCCGTGGCCCTGGTCCGTATTGCCTCCAATTTGTAAATTCTTTCCCGGGATTCTTCAATGAAGCAAAAATGACATTAAAGGCACTGGAGTAAAAACTATAATTCTTACTGCAATACAATTCAAATTCCAAAGTAAAGTTCTCTGGTAAACCGGTTATAAACTCCGGTAAAAAAACACCAGGCTTAGCAATGCTTAACCAATTTCCGGTTCTGCCATCAACAGTTTGTATATCCCCGGTGCTGTTTGTATTCCATTTATCCGGGAAATCACCAGGAGCTACTTGTGAAAAATTTTCGACAGCAACTATCTTTTCACCGGGAATAAAATCAAATTTTGCATAGGTTTTAAAATCAGCTTGATTTTTTGTGGTGCCTTCAGGCTCCGACCCTGTTGTTTGGGAATTTGAATTTGTTTCTTTTTTTGAAGTGGTCGTTTTAGTAGAATCTTTTTTATTCTTATCTGCTTTTGCGGCATCTTCAGTTTTATCAAGTCCTTTATCAATGGCCTGATCAATTTTTTGATTAGCCCGCTGTTCTGCTCTTTGTTTTACACGATTTAATATTTGTCCCTGGCTAAAGAAGGAGATGCACAATAATATTGCAATACAGGCAAGGGGTTTAAAGGTTCTCATAACTAAGGTTTTTAATTTTGGTCAAGCGATCTTACTAAAGGTAAAAAATTATTCATCTGCCCTGATTAATTATTTATTGATGGTTTGCCCATCAGAATAAGGCGAAAATTCATCCTTATCACAAAGGTTATATTTGCTGAAAATCAACACTATGCTAAGAGCCTTTATAATTATATTCATACTGTTCAATAGTATTTTGCTAATGGCGCAAACTGATTCAGTAAAACAAAAGCCATTGCGTGTAGCGGTTGTTGGCCTGGTACATGACCATGTAGGCTGGATCCTTGGTTATAAAAATAAAAATGATATAGAGGTTGTCGGGATTACAGAGCCTAACCGTTCATTAGCAGAGAAATATTCAAAACGATATGGATATAGCATGAGCCTGGTATATAATACCATGGAAGAGATGATCGAAAAAACAAAACCAGAAGCTGTGCTTGCCTTTAATAATATCTATGAGCATTTAAAAGTTGTTGAGTATTGTGCACCCCGTGGCATTCATGTTATGGTTGAAAAGCCAATGGCTGTAAGTAATGAACATGCAACAAAGATGCTGGCCCTGGCAAAAAAACATAATATTTATCTGCTTACTAATTATGAAACCACATGGTATGGCAGCAACGCAAAAGCATTTCAGATCATCAAAGAGGATAAACTGATCGGCGATATTCGTAAAATTGTTTTTCATACCGGTCATCGCGGGCCTGTTGAGATCGGTTGCAGCAAAGAATTTTTAGAATGGCTTACTGATCCGGTTTTAAATGGGGGAGGAGCCATTACTGATTTTGGTTGTTATGGAGCTGATATTGCAACATGGCTGATGAATGGCGAGACTCCTTTAACAGTAACTGCAGTTACTCAACAAATAAAACCTGATATATATCCTAAAGTTGATGATGAAGCAACAATTATTCTTACTTATAAACAGGCACAGGTGATCATACAGGCATCATGGAACTGGCCTTATGGTCGTAAAGACATGTATGTGTATGGAAAAACGGGTTATGTTTTTTGTAAGGATGGAACAAATATGCAGCTAAGAGAGGATGAGAAAAAGGAAACACTAACTCTTACTGCTTTGCCTTTGAATAATGATCGGAATGATCCCTTTGTTTATTTTGCCAATGTGATCCGAGGCAGGATCACAATGAACAAGTATGATCTTTCTTCGTCTTCTACCAATGATATTGTTGTAAAAATTCTTGATGCTGCTAAATATGCTGCTAAGACTGGTAAGACTGTGGTTTGGAATGATTACTATAAAAAGTAAATCAGGAGTTTCTCGCAGCGGTCGCAAAGACCTGGCGTACGTTCATGAAAAGTTTTTAGCTACGAAGACACGGAATCCCAGAAACGTCGAGTCTTTCTGTGTATCTCCGTGGCATTATTTCTCTAAGATCCTTTTTAAACATATTTAATTAAACTTCATTTCTATCTTTGATAAGTATGTGGCATAAACTAATTTTCTTCTTTTGCTTATCAGTAACCATAGTTTCCGCATCAGCCCAAAAACCTAAACCGATCCCTGTGATATTTGACAGTGATATGGGTCCTGATTATGATGATGTGGGAGCTATTACCTTATTACATGCATTTGCCGATAGTGGTTATGTAAAAATTCTTGCAACAATTGCCAGTACCAAATATGAAGGAGTAGGAGCAGTATTTAATGTATTGAACACTTATTTTAATAGACCAGATATATTAATTGGTGTTCCAAAAGGGAAAGCACTTGAATTAAAAGACAACCAGCACTGGACAGATACACTTCTTCGCAATTACCCGCATAAAATAAAAAAGAATGAAGAAGTATTAAGTGCAATTGAGGTTTACAGAAGATCATTAGCATCACAACCCGATAAGTCAGTAACAATAATCACTGTCGGCTTTCTTACCAATCTTGCTGATCTGCTACGATCGCCGCCTGATAAATATTCAAAGCTTAATGGAAAAGACCTGGTGAATAAAAAAGTAAAGCAATTGGTTTGCATGGCAGGCAGTTTTCCTGCAGGCAATGAATTCAATGTAAGAATGGATGCTCCGGCATCTCAATTTGTTTTTACTAACTGGCCAACCCCCGTTTTATTCAGTGGTGTTGAAATTGGATTTACTATAAAAACAGGCTTGCCATTGGTAAATAATAACTCAATTCAAAAAAGTCCTGTAAAAGATGTGTACCGCATTTCAATTCCATTAAGTCAGCAGGATAGTGCAGGCAGAATGAGCTGGGATCAGACTGCAGTATTAATTGCAGTGAAAGGTTATAAACCCTGGTGGAAAATCGAAACTGGTAAAATGATAGTTGCAGACAATGGAAGCAACACATGGTCAAAACAATCTACACTTCATAGTTATATAGTGGAAGCGCAACCTCCTTCAGTTGTGCAGGAGATCATTAATAAATTGATGATGCATCAGCCTGTGAGCAGGTAATTTTTTTTGAAACACGGAGACACAAAG
>Ga0070698_100005419_pt1 | contig 13940 bp, 21 predicted proteins | sample KBSK1502metaG_FD_65477 | JGI IMG/M metagenome (GOLD analysis project Ga0070698, IMG submission 65477) | Corn, switchgrass and miscanthus rhizosphere microbial communities from Kellogg Biological Station, Michigan, USA - KBS K1-50-2 metaG | ecosystem: Host-associated > Plants > Roots >...
GGTCCGCCAAGCTCGGCCAGCACGCGATTGACGGCACCGGCGCCGCTAACGAGCTGCCGCTTGAGTCGACGACCCAGAGCGCGCGGTCCGTCTGCGCACGGGTGAGCCTGTGGATGCCGACGCGGCGCCATCTCGCCCGACCAAGCCGGTGAGCTAGGTCGGTAAGTTATTCGGGTGGGTATCGAGCGACCTCAGTTGCTGCGGCTCCTGCCTGCTGCGTTGGCAGTCGCGCAGCTCGAAGACTCGCTCCGAAGGCGACAGCTCGCGCAAGTGGTGTATCCACGGGTCATGGACTGACGAACCAGCCAGCAGCGCCTCACCCACCAGCGACGCCGTTGGCGACGTCACTACCGCCTGGCCTCCGTTGGCAACCTCGCATAGACGTTCGCAGTGCCACAACGTTGCGCCGGTACCGCCCGTCGGATCAGACGCCGCGGCGCCCCCTTCGCCGCGAGGTCGTGCCACTGTTCGATCCCCCACGGCGCCGGGCTCCGAGAGACGCTTCAGCGTCCGCGCGCCGTCTGCTGCTGACTCATCATCCGACACTCGACAACCGGCAGCTCGAAGGCGTGACACGTACCGACGCGCCTCGGCGCCGGCAAGTCGAAGTCGCGCCTTCGAAGAACAGGTGGCGATCCGCTACGCCGGTTCCGAGGTGATCCTCCACGATCCGCTCTGTTCAGGTGAGGTGGCCACCGGCGACCAGGCCGATCCCCATCGACGGCCGACGCGCAGCATTCGCCCGAAGACGGCTGCCGAGATCGCGTTCCTGGGCCCGGGTCCATCCGCGTCGACCAACGCTAGGCTACGATTCGGATACATGGGCGAGATCGAAACCGCTCGGCTCATTCTCCGGCCCGTCCTGCGCGACGATCTCGATGCCCTGGCTCGGATCTACGCCAGGCCCGAGGTTGCACGCTACACCTCACGCACGGGCCGCATTACTCGGGACCAGAGCGACGACATTGTCGAGCACAGTGCGCGCCTCTGGGAGCAGTACGGCTACGGGCCATGGACCGCGATCGACAGAGCGACCGGTGTCATCATCGGCAGGGTTGGCCTTAATCTGTTGGCTGACTGGCCAGGCGCAGACAAGTGGGAAGTGGGCTGGGAGTTGGATCCAACATTCTGGGGCCGCGGCCTGGCCACGGAGGGCGGAAGGGTTGGCGTGCGCCTGGGGTTCGAAGCTGCCGGGCTACACCGCATTATCAGTGCAACGCTGGCTCAGAACCGAGCTTCGCGCCGCGTCATGGAGAAGTGCGGCCTCAACTACAAAGGAACGATGGTGTACCACGGCACCGAACTGGTCTGGTATGCGATCAACCGAGGGGAATGGGACTGGCGACAAGGCTTGCCCGCAGCTACACCCGCGTAGGTAGCCGGCCGGGATTCGAATGTCCCTTCTGCTACCCTATGAGCAACGGTGTGCTGCAGCCACAGCATCGACCATTTCATTCAGACGTTTGCGCGTGTGGCGTACGATCAGACCTCGTGGCGAAGCGGCGCCGCGAGGTGGTGCCACTGCTCGATCCCGCACGTTGACGCTGGCAATGGGTGAAGCATCCTCTCGGACGAGCTTGCGAGAGGCCGCTTCTCCGGAGTTTGGGCCCTCGTTGGACGGTTGGATAGGTTGTCCATACGAGTGGAGGTGTGATTGCAGCGCCAGGGGCCTCACATGAGGTATCCGTGCCGGGCTCCAGCGCTATGCGTAACGCTCTACGAAGCTAAGCATGAATATCAGAACGTTGCCGACTGCCATCACGCCGACTACAGGATGGCGAAGCGTCTCGCGGAGCCCGGCGCTGTCGACTGGGCGCCGGTGAGCGGCGGAGCTTCTGCGCCGCTGCAAAACCACCGCGCCGGCGACGCTAAGGGTCAACGCCGCGATCGTCTCTAGCGAGGCGGCCGTCCACGATATCGGACTGGCACCGCCGCTTAAGAACGAATCGCTCAGCCAACCCCGCGCGGGAGTGAAGTGCACAAACACGTATCCGCTCGCTAGCGCGAAGCCGCCGATTGCGGCAGCGAGCGGCACGGCCGCATGGCGCATGAACACGAGAGCGACGAGTCCCACTTCGAGGATGATTGCGCCGCTGCCCAGCCAGAACACCTGCGCACTCACCGCGTCGCCGCCACGCCGGAGATGGTCAGCGTTGTGGACCAGGACGGCGAACGCGAAGAAGATTGCCACGCGAGCCATCAGGCGGGCGTCCGGCGTGGCGAGCGGAGACGTCACGCGAATGTGTGTTGGAAAGGCACTGCCAGGGTGCATTGGTATCTCCCTAGAATGATCACTCAACTTCCGGTGAGCAATCTGCTCCACTTGAACCCGACGGAGCATTGGCGACCACCACACCCACTGTCTTCATGCGGAATCGGTCAGGCGCGTCAGGCGATCCGGATGAAGCACACACACTCCTCACATCTTCGAACGCAGGGCTGCGGTTGTGGTCGAGCAGGTGCACCCCAACAGCGATCGACTCGATGATCTCTGCGCAGTCGCGGCAATCACGTCGCAGTGCCGCCGGAGGACCTTGAGCTTGCGGCGGAGCGTCCGGAGGTCGCCGTTGATGTTGCAGGCGTCACCTCGCTCGGCCACCAGCTTGAGCGCAACCCGCTCGCCGCCGCCCAGCCACAGGGGAGGATGCCGTCCACGCGCACACTTCGGCTGGTTGATCGCCTCCTCGATGTTGGTGGTAGCACCCACGGAACGTCGGCGTCGCCTTGTCGACATCCTGTGAATGATTTCCACTACCTCACGGAAACGAGCCATCCGCTCGCGCAACTCTATACAGCCGTAGCCGTACGGGCGCCACTCCTGCTCATACCAGCCGGCACTCAGTCCGATGTAAAGGCGTCTGTGGCTTGCCACGTGAACTGTCGAGGCCATCTTGGCCAGCAGGACAGGATTGCGGCATCCGGCGCACGCGACCAGCCGGCCGATGTGTACCCGGCGCGTATCGCGCGCGAGAGTGGCCGTAACGTCCGGGGCCTGAACGTTGTCTTCTGCGCCGGCTCCGGCACGGTGTGGAAATGGTCGAAGACCCACAGCGAGTCATACCCTTCGTCCTCGGCAACTCGGGCCACGTGTGTCATCGCCTCGCATTGCTGGACTGGATCGCCGACCTCGTCGAGATCCTGTCGCCAGCCCCGTGGAATGAATACACCCAATCGCTTTCGCATGAGGTCCTTCCGTTTGCCTCAGGTGACGCCCGCGGCAGACGCCTCGGAGCTGGCGTGTGACAGAAAGCGGGCTACCTCGGCGGTGTCGAAGTAGAACATCTGGCCACGCGCGAGCCTGCCTTGTTGAAAGCGATACAGCCCAAGCACCGGCTGGTCGATGCGCTCGCCCATGGCACTCACGCCGCGCTGATGCCAGAACACCACCGCCTCTTCGTCAGTCGCAGCAACTACGCGCGAGTCCATGCGACGTTCAGCGTCGGTCGGCTGGAGCGGCACCCATGTTTCTTGCCAGCCAGGCTCCCGTCTCACGCCGCCGCGCGCGACGCCTCCAATACGGAAGCGATTGCGGCCAGTGCAGTTCGATGTCCGAAGTGCAGAATTGCGCGAACCGCTCCTGATCTCGCCGCTCAACGGCACCAAAAATCTCACGAATCACCTCAACGTTCTGCGCAGTGCTCATCATCTTGCTCCTGATCACCATGATCATTCGAGGCCCCGAAGACTCGTCGGACTCACCGCCTCACCGCGAGCCCGTCAACGAAGCGGCGGCGCGGCTTCTCGAGGAGGGCGTTGGCAGCGACGGAATTCGGATTGCTGGAGTAGGCGCCAATGACGGCGTCGGCTTGCTCGCGGCTCCCCCGGCGGCTCACAACGAGCAGATGCCCAGGATCATCGCCGTTCCCGATCAGCTCGTGATCGAGGTAACCCTCGAACGCAGGCGTGTCTTGCCGCGCGCACCCGATGCGCCAATCGCGTTGGCAGTTGCCCGCGAACGTCGTCGATGATCCGCCCAAGGTGCGGGCGTGTGCGCGCTCGTGGTCGAGCGGTGGGCCGTCACCGCAACACGCACCTTCTTCAAAGAGCTCCCCACAACGCCAGCGCCGCGGTGGCGGTGAGCATGACCGGACCGGGGTGGCGGAACAGGGATCGAGGGAATTGCCTGTAGGCACCCCCCAGCCCCACCGCGACCGCCGCGAAGCCGGTGGACGCGCCGGCGGCGACCAGCCCGATCCCCCGGGCTGTATCGCCGTGGAGGACCGAGCCGGACAGCAGAAGCGCGCATCCGACGGTGAGAAGGGCGATGGTGGTCATGTGCCACGTGACATGGATCATGTTCCTGGTCGTGGCCGGACCCCCGAAGCGACTGGACGGCAGCATTCCCGGCGACAGCTTTCTCACCACGAGGATCTCGCCTCCCAGTCCGTGGACGGCGGTGCCGAAAATGGCGAGAGCTCCGGCGACGATCAGCGGGACGTTCACGCCGAGCTCTCTGCGATACGAGCGACCCTGCGGAGTAAGTCTCGTCGCAGCCACCCCCTGAAGACATTGAGGACTAACTCGGGGAGGACATCATCGACCAGGGTCGTCGTGGTCCTCATCGTTTCTCTCCGGAATCGATGTGGATCACCGGCCCTGCTGGGTGACGGCTGCAAGCCGACCAGACCTAGTCCGCCCGGAAGGTGGGTCTCGAGGAAGGATCCTCGGTCCGTCCAGCCGGAAGCTGCGGGCGAGTTCGCGGATCCGCCAGGACGGGAGGTGTGCGCCGGTGTCGGGAGCCTCACGGTGGACCAGTCATCCATACATTACTGTATGGATGGAGCGTAGCCCACATCTGCGACGCTGTCAACTCCCTGCGGGACGCGATACTGATAAAACGATGTCTGCCCCAACACGTACGCCACGACGCAGCTGGATCGAAGAGGGGCTGCGGACGCTTGCCGTCGGCGGCCCGGACGCCGTCCGCATCGAGCCGCTTGCGCGGGCGCTCGGTGTCACCAGGGGCGGCTTCTACTGGCACTTCGCCGACCGACGTGCATTGCTCGAGGAGATGCTCGACGCGTGGGAGCGGGCGAGCGTCGACGAGGTGATCGACCGCGTCGAGAGCGAGGGTGGGGACGCCAGGGCCAAGCTGCGGCGACTGTCCGCGCTCGCCGCCTCAAGCGATGAGCCGCTGAGGATCGACCTCGCAGTCCGCGACTGGGCCCGGCGCGAGCAGACGGTCGCCGAGCGCCTCCGACGCATCGACAACCGCCGAATGGAGTACCTGCGCTCTCTGTTCGGTTCCTTGTGCCCCGACGAGGACGACGTCGAAGCCCGCTGCATGGTCTTCTACTCGCTGTGGATCGGCAACCACTTCATCGCCGCCGATCACGGCGCTCGCCGCCGCACGGACGTGCTGAAGCTCGCCCTGAGGCGGCTCGGAGCCTGGTAGCCCACCGACGGGCCAGGGTCGCCGTGGGCGCGCATACTACGTCCTGCAAGGACGACGACCAATGCCAGTCGCCGCCGGAACTCCCGTCGTGAACGTGGCCGCGCCGACGTTCAAAGCCAACCCCTGGTTCATCTGCGCTGAACTTCGCGCCGAGCAGCCGGTCGTCCGCGTGCCGATGCCAGGCGGCCTGCGCGAGGGTTACTTGATCACCCGCTACGAGGACGCGATTCGGTACTGCGCGACGACGAACACTTTGTTAAAGACGTCCGCAGTGCCCGTGATCCCGGCCGCCTGGGTCAGCCGTGGATCCCGCCGTTGCTGAGGCCGCTCAGCCACACTATGCTCGACAGCGACGGCGCTGAGCATCGTCGCCTTCGCACGCTTGTCCGTGACGCCTTCGCTCCCCATTACATCGCGCGACTGGAGCCGCGCGTGCAGGTGGTGGCCGATCAGTTGCTGGACCGGCTAGCTCAGCAAGGGCGTGTGGATCTGGTAGCCGACTATGCCGTCCCCCTCCCGCTGACGCTGATTGCCGAGATCCTGGGCGTACCCGAACGTGACCGGTTCCGCTTTCGTCGCTGGTTTTCGTCACTCGTCGAGCTCAGCGCGTCCGAGCAACCCGGCCTCCTGGTGCTGCTGAAGCTGCCACAGGTCATACTGATGATGCGATTCCTGCGCCGGCTGATTTCTGAGCGCCCCCCCATGTGCTGCGCGAGCAACTCCGCACGCGCGTTGGTGACCGCTCGGCGCCGGGGAGCAAAGAGATTACCTGGCTCTCGGCGGCTCGATAGGCCGAGCCGGCCGTGCATATAGTCGAGGGAATCTGCCAGGATGCGAGGTCGATCGTTTACTTGATGATGCGGAATCTGAGATGGGTGGCGAATTGAGATTCCACCACCTCTGTTCGCTCCAGCTCGATTGGCTCTGTGAGGTTGTCGAACAGTCTGGTGCCAGCACCTAGAACGACTGGCGCCACGTGGAGGTGAAGGCTGTCGACTTGGCCGGCCTGCAAGGCCTGCTGGATCAGGCTGGCACCGCCCATGACATGCACCTTCTTATCACCGGCAACCGCTCGCGCCTTTGCAATCGCGGACTCGATGCCTTCGGTGACGAACGTAAAGGTTGTTTCGCCCTTCACTACCTCGTCGTGGGGCCGGTGTGTGAGCACAAAGACCGGCATGCGATACAAGCCGTCATCGCCCCATCCTCCGGTGCCTTCGTAGATCTTGCGGCTCGTGATTACCGCTCCGGCGGTCGCGAACAACGCATCATCGAGAAGTCGCGCGCTGTCTGGATCACGCCGAACCCACGCATGAAGAATCTCTCCTCCGCGGCCGAGTCCAGGATATTCGTCGAGGTTCGGTCCAGTGATAAATCCATCCACTGACATCGAGATGTCAACTTCTACCAGGCCCACGTCGTACCTCCTTGCGTCACGTTGCTCGGACGATTTGCTGATCAGGTTAGAACAATCAGTTGGTCAACTCAGGGACTGCCACTTGTGAGGATCCGTGCAGCGGCGCCAGTCGCCAACGGCCGTAAGCGACAAACCCCGCCAGGATGCCCGCCCCCAGAGGAAGCAGCGCGAACTCGAGTTGTTCGGGCGGGTGAACATGGTCGCACCAATCATGATGGTGACTAGCCCGGCAGCGGCGAGGGGAGTCAATTCCGTCCGAATCCGCAGCGCGCCAGGCAGGATCAACTCAAGTGCCCCGAGCAGTTCGCACAGTCCAATGAAACGCACAAGGACCCCGGGCAGGGGGATCTGCAACGTGAGCAACTCAATTGGCAGAACCAGCTTTGAAGCGCCGGTACATAGAAACAGGACTGCGAGCAGTATCTGGACGAGCCACAGTGCGTAGCTCATGCTCGTGGGCTCCTTGATGGCGGGTCGCGGGTAAGACTTCGCCGACATTCGTTGTCTCCAAGAATCATGTGAAACGGGCGGTTAGGTGGTGGTGACATCTGGTCGCCGCTAGTCGTTAACAGCAACTGAATCAAACGGAGTGCACACCTCCTGTGTGCTCGGCTGATGCAACGGCGGTCACGTTCTCGGCCGCCCGTTCGGCCTAGGTCTCGCCCAGTTTCGAACGCGCGATCATCAGTTGAGCAAGCTCAATGGGCGTCAGATCGACCTTCGGTCGGCCAAAGCGGTACTCGACATCGACGCTGTGTGAACAGGTGATCTGGTCAAGATCGGCGCTCATGAGAGCCGTCCTTTCGTAGGGTCTTGCTAGGCGCCAGCGGACGAAACCGCTCGCAACGAGCGCCCCAGATCGGCGATCATTCGGGACTTCCCATGCTGGCGTCCGGGCATTAAGTGCGGGTGATACAGCTCGACAACTTCGATCCCCGACCTTCTCAGCCGGGCGGCATATCGGCTCCCGTCGTCATTGGGACCGACGGAAGTGACGACCGTTGCGGGGCGACTCCAGCGACTCGAAGCGACATCGGATGCACGAGCAGCTGCCTACTGAGGGCCGGCCAGCGATTGTCGCGTGCGGCGAGCGCCAGCCCGGCTGCACGCGCTCCGCCGGTCTCGAGACCAGCGACCACGAGCCGACCCGGATCTGCGCCGAGTTCGCGGGCATGGTCGGCTGACCATTCCAGAGCCGCGAGCTCGTAGCCTGACCGCCGGCGTCCGACACAGGGATTCGCCACCGTGACCACGACCGTCGCGGCTGCCAGGCTTAGCCCGCGGCTGAGATAGTCGGCTTTCTCAGCGTCAGCTGGTTCACCCGAAGCAAGAAACAGGACGAGTGACGAGCTGGCATCAGGCGCGGCGGTCGGGGCCAGAAAATGCGGGTTTGGAGAAACGAGCGGTCGAACCGTAGCCGTAGCTTCGCAACCAGCACACTCGCCTGATCGTCGATTTCACCAGGCGGGTCCGACCGCTCGTTCGAGAGCGTGCACCCGACTTGGGGATGGCGTCTGTGTCGCGTCATACCACCGACTGTCGCAGCGGATGACCAAGAAGGGAAAGGCCAATTTCGCAAGGCAGTCATGCGGGACCCGCATCACCGGCCGGGTACGTGCTGAGCGATACTTGAGGCGTGAAGGAGCGCGGGCACCTACTTCCGTTCCCGCAAGCGCCCGACGGCATTGAGCTGCGTCACTTGCGAGCATTCGTCGCCGTCGCAGAAGAGCTGAACTTTGGCAGAGCCGCGGAACGGCTCTATGTTTCTTAGCCGGCGTTGAGTCGCCAGATTCGAGCCGCTGGCAGCCACCGATGAGGCTCGCCAGTGTGCAAGCGCCTATTTGGCGGGACACTCGGTGGATTATCCCATCGTCGACCCACTTTCTGCGGACTTGGCTGGCCTGCCACCAATGCTCATCCAGGCGGCTACCGGAGAAGCTCGAGTGGCGGATGCGAAGGCGCTTACAAGCCACGCCCGCGCTCACGGTGTCGACGCACAACTCGAGTTGTATCCGGTTGATACCCATGCCTTTCAGGTCTTATGGTCCTTTCTTCCCGAGGCTGCTGACGCACATTGACGCTGCCGGCCACTTCATCCGCGACGCACGGTCGATGTTGGCGTCCTTCTGCCAGCAGCGGCATCCACATCCAACAACAAGCCGGCTGGCGCAACGGCTCATGGATGAGGGACTGCTCGCGTCCGACTGGATGCTGACACGGCGGCGGACTTGCTCAACGCCCTGGCCACCTCCGAGGTGATCGAAGCGCCGGTTGTCGATCGTGGCTGGACGCCAAGCACCCTGACCGATGGTCTCGCGCGAAGCTTCCGATCGACGTTTTGACCGCGTACGGTCGAAGCAATCGCTTCTGACACAGCGATAAAACGCACCCACCGTGCACGCCAGCGGCAGCCACAAATCCGTGTTACAAGAGCTGGCCCGCGGCCTCGCGGTCCTGGACCGGAAGCACAGCCTGCAAGGCGTGGTCCCCAAGTCATCGGCCGAGCTGCGGTGGCGCTGACTAAGTTGTGCCAAGACACGGATACGATGAACGACCGATCCTTGCGTGCGAGTGTCTGCTCACGGGGCAGCTTCCGTGGTGTCGACAGCGCAGGCCAACGCATCGAACAGGCGCTCGATGTCCGCTGCGGTGGTGTGCAGATGAGGGGCAATGCGCAAAGAGGTGCCGCGCACGGAGGCGAAGCACCCACGTTCTGTTAGTGCCGGGATGATGCGCTCCCTCAGTGCTATGGGCAATTGAACACCAATCATGTGCGGACCGCGCTGTCGTTCGGGCAGCACCTCGAGTCCAAGGTCAGTTGCCCGGGTACCGATCTCATTAGTGACCAGTCTGAGCGCTACCGCGACCTGGGCCGCGCCCCAGCTCTCAATCTGCGAGAGCGCGGCGATGGCCATCGGCGTCAGTTCGAAATTGGTGCGCTCGCCGACGTCAAAGCGCATCGCTCCGGGTTGGTATTCGTCGCGATAGTCCACCAACCGCGCAAAGTCCTCGGAGCCCGCGCGCAGAATCCAGTTCTGCTCCAGCGGTCCACCGTCGCGGTGCTCCTGCCCGACGTACAGATAGCCGACACCGAATGGCCCCAGAAGCCACTTGTAGCCAACCGTGACGACGAAGTCGGGTTGGAGCTCGCCGACATCCAGTGGCATGGCCCCAATTGACTGCCTGCCATCGATGACCAGCCGCGCGCGGACCTCACGCGCTCGTGCTGCCACCGCGTACAGGTCAACAATCGCCCCGTCAGTCCAGTGCACATTCGGCACGCTTACGACAGTCACGCGCTCGTCAAGCTCCGCCAGCACCGCATCGGTCCAAGTCTGACCGTTCTCCCGGGCTATCGTCAGTATCTCAGCGCCCGCCTGTCGAGTAGCAGCGCGCCATGTGTAGATCCCAGAGGGGTACTCGTCGGCCAATACCAGGACTCGGTCGCCCGCTTTGAGCTCGAGATTGCGGGCTGCGATCGCGAAGCCGTAACTCGTGGCTGGTATCAGCGCCACGCCTTCCGCATTGCTGCCGACGAGTTGACCGAATAAGCCGCGAAGCCGCTCGACATCGGTGAACCAATCGTCTGCCCGGATGGTCCACGGCCGGCTGCGCCGGTCCAGCGCGGAAACTCCTGCTTCCTTTACAGCATGCAGCTGCGGTGCCAGGTTGGCGGTGTTGAAGTAAGCAATCTCGGGCGGCACCGCGAACAATTCTCGTTGTGTGCCGCGGAGTCGACTAAGTGCGCCTTGATAAGTACCTGTTGGACTAAGCCCACCCAGCACGGTCCTGATCGAGGCCAGGTGACTGCGTACTTGTCCGATCTGGCGTAGCTCGATCACCTCCGCGGTGGTCAGGACTGGAGCGGCGCTATCCTCCGACGCTGTCCGTTCCAGATCGGGATCGCTGAGGCCTGCAATCAGGGCGACCACGGCCGCACCCCTTTGCCGAAGCAGGTCGATCGTGACGCGTTGGTCGGGATCTGGGTTGTCCTGCGCGTGCCGGGCGTTGCGCTCGTCAAACAGCTCGGGGTGTCTGGCAGGCACCGGTCGACCGTGAGCGACGGCGTCCACTCGTTGGGCGATACGGGGATGCGCTTCGGCGACATGGTGTGCGATCACGCCTACGGGCCGCAGCTCACCTTCGTCGCTGGTTCGCTGCCGCCACTGGTCTGAGCTCGCCTGTTCAAGCAGTGCAACAAGTTCGTCATTGGCAGCTGCGAACTGCCGGGACAAGACCTCCGCGCGAGAGCTCACGCGGCACATCTCCGCGGTGGCGGGGCACTATGAACTGGCATCTCAGAAATAATGCCCTGACGCCAGTCCCCCCGGTGGCGCACTCGCGGGCGGACGACCGGACTCCATGGCCGGAAACCAAGGGCGGCTTCCCACGCCACGGAACCGAGCAGATGATCGCGCGAGCTAGACCGGACAACACCACTCCTGGTTGTAAGCAATGACCAGAAGCCAAAGTTTGGCCCAACGTCCACACGATCTAACACCCCGACTCGTAGCATGATCTCGTCAGACCGCAAGGACGCCGGCTACCATCAGTACTTCCCCGTCGAGCTCGATAGTGGGTTGGAGCAAGATGCCGTCGATGTGTACCGCTGCAACGTTCGCGCCACCAAACGAGGCGCTGGTGCCAAACGCGAGGTGTGCGGTACCGAGCGCTTTCTCATCGACGCCGATCACGCCGGTCAGCGGAGCGCCTGGGTTTATTCCGATCCCGATCTCAGCTATGGAGCGGCCGTATTCGCCACCGGCGTCGAGTGTCGACAGTAGCCACTCCGCTGCCTCGCCGCCAGCTGCCACAGCCCGGCCAGCTTCAAGCTGGACCCACGTTGGCGCGCGCAAGAGGCCGCAACTGGCCAGCGCCCCGTCAAAGACCAATTGTTCCGTCTCCCACCGTCTCGAGGGGTGCTACGTACGCCTCACCCGCGGGGAGGTTGCCGAACGCTCCGGGGTGGCGAAGGTTGCCATCATCTGCGACGCCCGCGCGCCCTTCGACCCGGAGGAACACATCCGTACCGGCCGTTGAGGTGATCCGACACGTCACAGCAGCAGTCAGCGCAGCGGCGGTGCGTGCCCCGCGCATGCCAAGTTGTGCGTAGTCCACACGCATCGCCCGGGCGAAGATCGCCGGATTCAGCGAGCACATGCCCGCGATGCGGGCGCCGGCCGCCGTCGCCGCAAGCCGTGCCTGCGTATGGCTGATCGAATAGGCGGTGGACGCGAGCACCACCGATGCTTCGAGTATCGCCTGAGCAACTGACGCGGGTGGCTCCTCTCCGCTTCGGCTGAGCGTTGGGTATTGCATGAGCCGCACAGCACCTGCTCGGGGGCGAGCGGCCGCCGCGAGGGCTTCGGCGATCGCACGCTGCGGTTCATTGCAAAGAACCAGCACCCTATCGTCCTGGCCGCAGCCCAAACAGTCAAGGGCTGTAACTGCGGCCGCCGCCAGATGGTTTATAGACGTCATTGATTGCCCGCCATGCGCGCCTCCGGGTGCCACAGGCGTTCTCGCTGCGACCGCGTGCGGTCGTTCAGTGCATCTGGTTGTAATGCTTTGCGCCGCTCGCGATGCGCAGCTACCGCCAGCACGACCAGCAGGACCCCGACAATCTCCCGCGTGGTCGGAATTTGCGCGAGGACGGTGACACCAACCACAGTGGCTGTCGCTGGCAACAGTGAGATCATCAGCGAGTACGTGGCGCGGCTGAGGCGGGCCATCGCCAACTGGTCGCACACATACGGGACAACCGATGAAACGACGCCGACACCGAAGCCGGCGCCGATCGCAATTGGGTCGAGCAGTGCGGGCACGACGCTCCAGCCTCCAATGGGAGTGATCGCCAGCGCGGCGATCAGCATTGCTGCCGCGAGACCATCGATGCCTGCGATCGTTGAGTCGCGAGAAACACGATGCGCAAGAACGATGTAAGCAGCAAACAATGCCGCGTTGGCAAAAGCGAAGCCAACGCCCAGCGGCTCGCCCATGAGCTGGACATCGGTCAGGAAGTAGACGCCGGCGGACGCCATTGCCAGCGCGACACTGTTGCGCAGCGAATGCACGCCGAGCGCCGCGAGCAAGACCACCGGCAGGAATTCGATCGCGGCGACCGTGCCGAGGGGCAGGCGGTCAATGGCGAGGTAGAAGCAGCTATTCATCAGTGCGAGGACGATCCCAAGTCCGACGAGGAGCCTTACCGTCGAGCGGTCGACGATCCTCAGCGTGCGCCATGGCTTGCGCCAGACGGCGAAAATGACAGCCGCGCTTACGATCCGCAGCCAGGCGACGCCGAGCGGCTCCACCCGCGCGAACAGCAACACTGCGAACGCTGGGCCCAAGTAGTGAAATACCGCGCTACCGACAAAGTATGCCTGCGGTGGCACAGCTTCCATACCGGCATGCATGACGTGACGGTGCAGGAGACGGGAATCGGCGCGAGCGACCACACCTACATTGTCGGCTGGGGTGGCAGAAATGGACATGAGTGATCGAAGGCGTTACCGTGGAATCGCCTTATGAAAAACGGCAATTTCGGCGCTGGATTCAAGAATCCTCCGCAACTCGACGCCGCTGACGCGAACATCATCGCTGAGCTGACGGCGAACGGGCGCATCTCCTTCGCTGAGCTTGGGCGGCGGGTGAACCTCTCGCCGCCGGCGGTCACTGAGCGTGTGCAGCGCCTAGAGCATGTTGGTGTCATCACTGGCTATCGCGCGGAAATCGACCCGCGTGCCCTCGGCTACCCGCTGACTGCGATCGTGCGCGTGAAACCCACGTCTGGGCAACTGCACCGGATTCCGGAACTCGCCGCTGAGATACCCGAAATCGGGGAGTGTCACCGCATTACTGGTGAGGACTGCTTCTATCTCAAGGTTCACCTGCGCGCGATCGACGAGCTGACAGGTCTCCTGGACCGCTTCCTGGTATATGGCCAGACTACGACCTCAATCATTAACTCAACGCCAATCCCCCGGCGTGATCCGCCGCTAACGCAGCTCGAATGAGGGGTGGCTAAGGGCGAGCGCGTGAGCTGAATGTGACTGACAGACGGTTTCTTTACTGCAATCAAACGGGCGCTGGTTCGTGCTACCTTCCAATCTTGATCGTGGCCGTTGG
>Ga0070698_100005420_pt1 | contig 13939 bp, 8 predicted proteins | sample KBSK1502metaG_FD_65477 | JGI IMG/M metagenome (GOLD analysis project Ga0070698, IMG submission 65477) | Corn, switchgrass and miscanthus rhizosphere microbial communities from Kellogg Biological Station, Michigan, USA - KBS K1-50-2 metaG | ecosystem: Host-associated > Plants > Roots >...
GGCGGTCGAGACCAAGGACCTCCACACCCGTGGTCACAGCGAGCGGGTCTCGCGGGGCGCGGTCATGATCGGCCGGGAGATCGGGTTCCTGGACGAGGCCTTGGCTGCGATCATGCACGGAACTCGCCCCCGACTTCCCGGACAACTGCAGTGGCGTATTCCAGCTCCCCAGCCGCGGATGAGGAGGTTCCACAGCGAGCGTCACACCGGCCCGGCCGCCGGCGCCCCCGGTGCTCACAAACCGGACCAAGATCGCTGCCGCCTTGGGGCTAGGGCCGATCCGCACTCCGGCAGCACGCAGCGCGCCCCAATATGGAGTTGGCGCCCAAGCCCCAGAAGGATTGCTGGTTCCGCGCAGCGTACGCCGCGCGATGCATCTCGGGCGCGCCACTTCGCCGAGGAGTTCGGCGCCGTGGGCGCGCAGGCGGGCGACGGTGTGTTCGATGTCGTCGACGGCGAACATGACACAATGCAGGCCCAGCGTATTGGGCGGCTGGTTCTGCGGCTCGGCGCCGGACGCCGCGGGGGTGTGGTACCTGGTCAGCTCCAGCTTGCTGTGGCCGTCCGGGGTCCGCATCATCGCGATGTCGCTCCGGACGCCATCGAGTCCGACGGTGCGGTCCGCCCAAAGGCCTTCGACCTGCCCTTGCCTTCCAGCTCCATGCCGAGCTCGGTGAAGAACGCGACGGCGGCATCCAGGCGTCGACGACGATGGCGACGTTGTCCATCCGCTGAATGGTCATGTCTTAAGAGCATAAACAGCGGCGAGCAGCCGGTCGCGCTGAAGAAGGCTGTGTGCTGGGACCTCACCCAAGTTCCACGACGATCGGGTACGGCAGCTGTAGTTCGTTGTGATCATGGTTGTCCTCTGCCAGCGAATTCTGAGCTATTGCCAGCGTGTCTGCGCCATCTGCGGGTTCCTGCCCTCTGAGTTGAGCCATCGAGGGTGTCCTGGGTGAAGGCTCACGCGGATGACGGCCGGGCTGGCGGGCTGGGCCGCTGGTTCGCCGGGTGTGGCGGCGTTGCGGTCGAGTGTGGCTGCCAGCCGGCTGGACTCACCGAGTCACGGCGGCGAGGGCGAGGTCACATGCGCGCAGCAGCGCGAGGTCGGCCGGGACCTGGTCGCTGGACCAGCCGTCCTGACGTGCCGTGTGCCGGCGCCGCCGTTCTAGTTCGGCACGCAGCATGGGAGCCGCTGTCCCGGCCGCCGGGCCCATCTCTGCGAGGTAACCGGCGACGTGTACACGGGTATGCGGGTTCTCAGACCAGATCGCAGACAGCACGGGCAGCGTGATGTTCACCTCGCCGGTCGACCGCCACAGCGCCCCGGCCGCCCGCAGCCGCAGCCAGGCGGTGGCGGGTGTGGAGCCCAACAGCTCCTGGAGTTTCGGCGCGGTGCTGGCAGCGGCCGGCCCGAGTTCGGCGAGGGCCTGTGCCGCCGCCGTCATGTCTGATCCGTTGCCGCTGTCCAGATGCCGGGCCAAGACCGGCAGGACCGGCCCGAGATCCGCGCTGACGCGCCACACAGCTGCCGCCGCGGCGATCTCGATGGCCGGCTTGCCATGGCCGAGCAAGTGACGCATCGCGGGCATCGCATCGGCCGCCCCAGGCCCGATCCGGCCCAGCGCGGTGAGTACCGCCGCATCCGGTGGCAGCGCCAGCAGTTGCGGGACCGCGGCGGCGGCCGCCTGGCCGATGCGGCCCAGTGCCGCGACGAGCCCGAAACGCCGCCGGTCGTGACCGTCCACTGTAGGCAGGTCCTGCAGCCGCCGGCAGATCAGCGGAACCAGGTCTGCGGCGGCAGGCCCGAACTGCCCGGCCAGCAGCCCGATGTCGCCGGGCATGTCGGGATGCTCCAGCGCCCACCGCACCGCTGGCAGTGCCCGCGGATCTTGCAGCGCGGCCAGCGCCCGCAGCACCGGGCCGGCACTTGGCAAGCCCCGGGGCCAGATCGTGATCCAGGCCGGCAATCCGCCAGCGCGGGTGTGCCGGGCCTCCCGCGGGGCAGCGTCCAGGCTCCGGGCGAGTGCGCCGGCGGCCGGTGCCGCCAGCGCGCCGAGGTATTCCAAAGCTGTAGCGGCGGCCGCGCCTAGCCGCGGCCGCGGGTCCATGAGCTGTTCGCCGATGAGGAAGACCAGCTCCCGGTAAGAGCCGCGCCAGCCCTCGATCAGGACCTGGGCCGGGCGGATCGCGTCATAACGAGCCTCCCAGCGGGGTTCCCGCAGCAACTGCGTGAGAAGGTGCACCCGGTCCTCGACGCGGTCGCCGAACGCCACACTCACGCCGCGGACCAGTCCGGCCGCATCCGGGGCCAGGCGGCCCGCCGCCTCACGCTCGGATATCTCACGCAGCGCTCCTATCAGCGTATTAGTTGCGAACCCAGCCGCCTGCGCGGGCGGCTGCCCGGTGGCGTAGACCATCCGCAGCAAGTCCACGACGGTGGCAACGACACCAGGCGGCAACATGGCAGGAGCGCAGCGAGCGAGTTCGGCGGCAGCGACCAGGCGCAGCGCCGGATCGGCAGGGCCTGCTGCCCGCCCGGCGAGCCAGGCGCCGATCGCGGCCGGGTCGACACCGGTGAGCTGGCCGGCCGCGGCGCGCCGGCCGAGTGTCCCGACCGCGGTAATGACCGCGGCTCGCGCCGCGGCATCGGTCTCGCTCAGCAGCCGGCCCTGCAGCGCGGCGACCACGCGCTGTGCATCACCACGACAGGCCAGCAATGCCTTCGGCGCGGCGCGGCGGACCACCGGATCCGGGTCCGCGAGCAGCTCAGCAAACAGCGGACAGGCCGCCGCGACCGCGCGATGTGCTGGACCGAACATCAGCCGGCCGCCGCCGGGCTGCTCACCCACCACCTCGCCGGCCTCGTCCCAGCCGGCGCCGCCGATGCTCGCCAGCAGCTCCACCACAGCGCCACGGCCAGGCAGCGCCGGGGCCGCTGCCGCCTCCAGCAAGAACGGGATCACAGCAACCGTGCAGTCGTAGACATCACCCTGGTGATGGACCGCGCCATACATGCCATCCAGCGCGGACTCCCGTGCTGCAGGGTCATCGCTGACCAGGGCGCGCAGCAAGGCAGGCACGCCGGTCGCGGGGCCATACGCATGGCGCATCGCGCCCCAGTCGATGTCGTTCAGCCCAGCGAACACAGCCACCGATTATGGTCCACCCAGAGCAGCGCCACGCTGCCAGGCCTATCGGCGCGATGCCAGCACGGCAGCGCGCATCCGCTCGTCATCTCGCTCCCCGGTACCACCGCGGAACTCATCCGGCCCGCCGCACAACGTCGCTCAAACCGAGCCCCCCAGGTCAGCTTGCCCGTGGCTCAGATCCGCTGGGACAATGGTGTTGTTTCGGCATAGGTGTTCCAGCGTTGGTGGGCTTGGCGGGCGCGATGCTGGTGGCGGCGTCGCCAGGCCGACCAGTGCAGCCGGTGGGGCCGGTCACGCCGGGGCGGTGGGATGACGGTGTCGCGCAGGAGCCGCAGCAGCTCCGGAACGGTGATCGGGATCAGTCCGGTGTCCAGGCCTGAGCCGGTATCTTGCTGGCGTTGCACGGCGACGGCGACGGCGAGGTAGATGTAGGCGAGCAGGCAGATCGCGGTCCAGCGGTACCAGGACTTCCAGCGGATGACCTGCCCGGCGTCCAGGCCCGTGCTCTGCTTGGCAAGTTGATGATCTTCCTCGATGCGCCAGCGGATCACCGCGATGGCGATCAGCCGGGACAGCGGCACGGGTCCGGGTGTCCAGCACCGGTAGAACGACAGCTTGCCGGTATAGCGGTGCCGGCGGGCCAGCAGCACGCTGTGCCCGTCAGCGTGCCCGTCGGGAGTGTCGTCGCTGATCACCTCCAGCATCGCCCAGTCGTAGTGACGGCTGCCCTTGGTCCCAGACCCGGTCCGCATCCGGTGCCAGGCGCGGGCGGGAATCATGCCAGAAGCGGCGGCGGCGGTCACGGTCCGGCCGGAGCCGACCGTAACAGTGTGGTTGGCGCGGACCGCCATGACATAGCCCATCCCGCGCTCGCGCTCACGGAACCCCCGCCGCAGCTGGGCGCCGCCCGCACCGCCAGCCGGGTCTTGCCGATACCACCCGGGCCGGTCAGCGTCACCAGCCGCGCGCCCGCAACCGCCGCCCGCACAGCGGCCAGCTCCAGGCGCCGCCCCACGAACCCGGTCAGCTCCCCGCGCAGCGCCTCAGGCCTGCCCGGCGGCCCGTACCCCACCATGACATTCACGCTAAAACCCACCGAATCCGCAGGCAACGCCCCCTGGAGGCCAGCCGCCCAGGCCGGCCCTACCCGGGAGATGCACATGGATCCGGGGAGCCACCGGCAGTCGGCGCCGGGCGTCCCGGCAAAGCTCCAAGAAACCACCCCGGCGTGGCACATCCGTGACCGCCCCGCGACCCGGGCACGGGACCTGCACCGCCTTAATCTCCGCATTATGCGGATGATCTTCGATCACCTGGCACCAGTGGGCCACAATGGCCGACCTGGCGTGCGTGTCCACAGTCCGCGATTACACACCCGTCCGTAATCGACTGGACACGGGGGGCCCGCACGGTCGTCGGCGGAGCTGAGCCTCGGTCAGCCGTCCGGTCATGCGCGCAGCGGCACCCTGCCGATTCGGTTGCGTCGTCGGAATGGCCGCGAGCTCACCGAAAGCTGCTCCGATCGTCCAGTTATGGCGCAGAGCTCGTGACATGGTGCCGCTGAATGTACCGCCTACATGGGTTGACGTGCTGTCACGGTGCCGGGCGGGCGGCGAGCCTCCCGCTGGCCATTGTGAGCACAGCCTTTTCGGCCTAGCGTGGCAGCAGATGCTGGTATGGGTGCTGGCGGGCCGCCGGGCAGGCTGCGCGGTGAGCTGACGGAGTTCGTCGGGCGGCGGGCGGAGCTTGCCTTGGTCCGCCAGGCGCTGGGCAGCGCGCGGCTGGTCACCCTGACCGGGCCCGGGGGGATTGGCAAGACCCGGCTGGCGGTGCAGGCCGCATCGGGCCTGCAACGCGCTTTCCGTGATGGGGTGTGGCTGGCCGAACTGGGCGGGCTGCGCGACCCTGGCCTGCTGGTGCCGGAGGTGGCCCGGTCGCTGGGGCTGTCGGACCGGTCGGTCCGCTGGGTGGTGGCGGCGCTGGCCGACTACCTGCAGGCCCGGCAGGTGCTGCTGGTGCTGGACCAGTGCGAGCATCTGGCGGATGCGTGCGCGGTGATGGCGGACGCGCTGCTGCGCGCCTGTCCGGGGCTGCGGATCATGGCGACGAGCCGGCACGTGCTGGGGGTGGCGGGCGAGGTCACGATCGCGGTCCCGCCGATGACCGTCCCGGCCGGCTGCCAGCCCGCGGCGCCAGCGGAGTTGCTGGGCTACGAGGCGGTGCGGCTGTTTACCGCCCGGGCCGCGGCGGTGCTGCCCGGGTTCACGCTGGACGCAGGGAACGGCGCCACGGTGGCCGGCATCTGCCGCGCGCTGGACGGGATCCCGCTGGCGGTCGAGCTGGCCGCGGTCCGGCTGCGCTCGTTGTCGCCGGGCCAGATCCTCGTGCGGCTGGGTTCGCGGTTCCAGCTGCTGTCTGGTGGGGGGTCGGCCGGCCAGCCGCAGCACCGGACCTTGCAGGCCGCGCTGGAGTGGAGCTATGGCCTGCTGACCGGGGCCGAGCGGGCCATGTGGCGCCGGGTGTCGGTGTTCGCCGGGTCGTTCGACCTGGATGCGGCCGAGGTGGTCGGCGCGGGCGGGGAGATCGCCCCCGGTTCGGTGGCCGACCTGGTCGATGCCTTGGTGGCCAAGTCGATCCTGCTCCGCGGCGGGGGGCATGGCATGGTCCGGTACCGGCTGCTGGACACCATCGGCGAGTTCGGGCGGCAGAAACTGCGTGCCGAGGGCGGTGAACAACAGCTTCGCGTCCGGCACCGGGACTGGTGCGCGGCGCTGGCGGCGCGGCAGGAGGCGTTCGGGCCGCGCCGGGCCGAGTGGATCACCGCCCTGAACACCGACCACGAGAACCTCCGCGCCGCCCTCGAGTTCTGCCTGTCCGAGCCGTCCGAGGTGGCCGCGGGGGCGGAGCTGGCCTGCGACCTGTGGCGGTACTGGGAAACCCACGCGCATCTGACCGAGGGTCGGCGCATCCTGGCGACGGTCCTGGAAAGGCTGGACCAGGCCGCGGCGGTGCGGCCACAGGCGCTGTGGGTCGCGGGATACCTGGCAGAGCTCCAAGGCGACCTGCGGGAAGCTCGCACGCTGCTGGAGGCCGGGATCTCGGCGGCCAGAAGTGCCGGCGATGTCCGGGCGATCGCGTATGCGTCAACCTACCTCGGGTCCGTCCTGTTCTACCTTGGCGAACGAGCTCAAGGCCATGTGGTCGCGAAGACCGCGCTCCGGATGCACCGGGAATCCGCCGACCAGATCGGGGTGGCGCTGGTGCTCATGGCGATCGGGTTCATCCACCTGCTCGCCGGGGAACCACAAGCAGCGGAGGGCCGGTTCGGCGACTGTGCACGCGTGTGCGAGAGCAGCGGCAACCTCTGGTACCACACCTACGCGCAGTGGGGGCTTGCGACCTCGATGTGGCTGCTTGGCGATCACGACAGGGCGGCCACGCTGGCGCCCGCGGCGCTGTCCACCATGCGTGACCTGGATGACCCGATCGGGGTCGGCTTGTGCCTGGACACCCTGGCCTGGGTTGCCGCCGCACAAGGGCAGGCGTCCCGGGCGGTGACCCTTCTTGCCGCGGTCGACGCAGGCTGGTCGGCTATCCAGAACGCGCTGGCGAATACGCTCCGCGAGCAGCACGATGCGGCGCTGGGTGCAGCCCGTGCCGCCATGTCCGAGGGCGCATACCGGGCGGCGACCGCCAAAGGCGCCGTCATGAGCCAGGCCGAGGCCATCGCTTATGCCCTCGGTGAATCACGGGGGCTGGTATCGCGATCGGGCGAGCGCCCGGGCGGGAGCTGGCTGCGCCTCACGCGCCGGGAGCGGGACGTGGCGGTGCTGGTGGCCCGGGGCATGTCCAACAGCCAGATCGCGGCCGCGCTGGTGATCTCAGCCCGGACCGTGGAAACCCACGTGCAGCACATCATGGACAGGCTCGGCGTCAGCACCCGGGCGCAGATAGCCGCGTGGTCTGCCGCCGAATCCGGGCATGCGGGTCCCTCCGCCGGCCCGCCGGTCGGCCGCTGAAAATCCGTACCGGTATCCGGGATTTCCCGGATGCCCGGTGGGCAGTCGGCCGTCATTGTCGGTAGCAGGCACGCGCTGTGCGTCCTGCCCGGCGCGGCCGCAGTTGAGGAAGATCTGTGGCTGATGAGAGCGACCGTCGGCTTTACCTGGTCGAGCATGACCTGCGCGGCCTGTCGCCGGCGCAGCTGGCCAGCGTGCACCGGGCGCTGGGCGAGGCAGTCCGCCGGGAGGTCCGGCGGGGCAGCCAGCTCCGCTACGTGCAGCGCATCGACGTGCCGGCCGAGCACCGGTGCCTGTGCCTGTTTGAGGCCGCCGGCCCGGACCTGGTCCGCAACGTCAATGACATCGCCCAGTTCCCGCTGGCCCGCGTTGTGGCCGTGCTCAGCTCGGTGCCGGACGGGGCCAGCCCGATGGCTGACCTGGAGGAGGACAGGCCCGGTGAGCGGTGCTGACGGCCGGGGCTTGTGCCCCGGCCCGGTGGCGGTCCGCTGTTTCATGCATCCCGTCGGCCCGCTGGCGGACGATTAGAGAGGGACACCCCGATGGCAACCATTGATTCTGGCCGCAGCCCGGCCGGCTCTTCGCCGTCCCCCCGGCGAGGGATTTTCGACACTATTTTCGGGGCGATCGGGTCTTTCTGTGTGCGGTTCCGGTGGCTGGTGCTGCTGGCGTGGCTCGTGGCGGCGCTGGCCGCCTCCATGCTGCTTCCCTCGCTGAACAGCGTGACCCAGGGCAGCAACGCTAAGTTCTTGCCGGCCAGCGCGCCGGCCGCGCGTGCGGCGGTGCTGGCGGCGCCGTTCGGCACCGCCAACCTGTGGACCGTGCCGGTGGTGGCCGCGCGGTCGGGGGCGCCGCTGACCGCCGCTGACGTGCATGCGCTGACCGCGCTGCAGGGCCGGCTGCGCGCCGTGTCCACGGTTGCCAAGGTCCTTGACCTGGGCCGGTCCGGTGACGGACAGGCCGAGCAGCTACTGGTGCTGGCCCGGCCAAGCGGTGCCAAGAACGCCGACGCCACCCTGGTCAGTGCGCTGCGCGCGGCGATCGGGCGGGCCGGGCTGCCGGCTGGGCTGCACACGCACCTGGCCGGTGACCTCGCGGTCCAGGTCGACCAGCAGAAGGCCTCCGGCAACACCGGCAACCAGGTGGAGGACCTGTCAGCGCTGTTCATCATCGTGCTGCTGGTCATCATCTTCCGGTCGCTGAGCTTGGCGCTGGCGACGCTGGCCCCGGCGTTCATCTCGGTGGTCATCGCCGGGCCGCTGGTCGCCGAGGCCGCCCACCACGGCCTGCAGGTGTCCTCCATCGTTCAGCTGCTGCTGATCGTGCTGATGCTCGGCGCGGGCACCGACTACGGGCTGTTCCTGGTGTTCCGGGTCCGGGAGGAACTCCGCGCGGAGGGGCACGCCACGCAAGGGGAGTACTATCCGGGTTCCCGCGGCCTGGGCGGCAGCGTGTATCGCGACCTGGCGCATGCCCGGCCGGCCGCCCGGCTGGCGATCACCCGCTCGGTCACCAGGGTCGGCGAGTCGATCAGCGCGTCGGCGGCCACGGTGATCGTGGCGGTGCTGACGCTGCTGTTCGCCACCTTCCCGTTCTACTCCGACATGGCCATCCCGTTCGCGATCGCCATCGGCGTGATCTTGATCGCGGGGCTGACCCTGCTGCCCGCGTTGCTGTCCATCCGGCTGTCGCTGCTGGCGGTCAAGCGGGCGACCTTCCGCGCCGCCTTCGGCAAGCCGAAACTGGTGCCGTGGAGCGTCCAGGTGACCGGCAAGACCGGGCTGTGGGGCCGGCTGGCCGGGCGGATCGTCCGCCACCCCGCGCCGACCCTGGCCGGGGGCCTGGTCTTCTTTGGCGCGCTGGCGGTGGGAGTGCTCGGATATGCCGGGACCGGGTTCGGCGGTACCACCGCCCCGCCCGCTGGCAGCGACTCCGCGGCCGGGGACGCGCTGCTGGCCCGGCACTTCCCACAGGCGGCCGCCAACCCCACCAGCCTCATCTTCACCTTCCATTCCCCCGTCTGGGACAACCCGGCCCCGCTGGCCGCGACGGCCAGCCAGCTCCGGGCCAGCAGCCTGTTCACCCAGGTCACCGGCCCGCTGAACCCCACCGGCGCGCCACTAACGCCCGCACAGTACACAGCACTGCACGCCCGGCTCGGCCCGGCCAGGGCGCTGCCCCCGGTGCCGCCCGCCGGCACCGCCGTCCCCGCGGCTGCCTACCAGGCCTACCGCGCCACCGCCAACTATGTCAGCCCGGCCGGCACGACCGTGCAATACGCCGCCGGGCTCACCGCCGGCGACCCGACCAGCAACGCCGCCCTCAACGCCGTCAAGGCCATCCGCGCCGCGACGGCGGCGACCGCCCGGTCGATCCACGCCACCAACTTTGGGGTCGCCGGGGAGGCGCCCGCGCTGTATGACATCAGCGAGATCTCCGACAGCGACCTGGCCCGGATCATCCCGATCGCCATCGTGGCGATCGGGCTGTTGCTGGCCATCGTGCTGCGCAGCCTGGTCGCGCCGCTGTACCTGATCGCCTCGGTCGGGGTCTCCTACCTGGCCGCCTTGGGACTGTCCGTGCTGGTGTTCATGAAGATCGGCGGGCAAGACGGGCTGGTGTTCTTCATGCCGTTCCTGATGTTCATCTTCCTGCTCGCCCTCGGCGAGGACTACAACATCCTGGTGATGAGCCGCATCCGCGAAGAAGCACACAAGCTCCCGCTGCGCGACGCGGTGACCCGGGCACTGCAAGCCACCGGCACCACGGTCACCTCGGCCGGGCTGGTCCTGGCCGGCACCTTCATCGTGCTCACCTTCGTCGCAGGCGGCAGCGGGCCCGGCGGCCAGCAGGTCCGCAACATCGGCATCGGCCTGGCCCTGGGCATCTTGATGGACACCTTCTTGGTCCGCACCCTGCTCGTCCCCTCCACCGTGGTCCTGCTCGGCCGCTGGAACTGGTGGCCATCGAAGATGAGCAAGATCAGCGCTGACCAGCCCACCGGCCAGGCACCCGAGCGCGCCGGTGACCAGGTCCTCCCCCTCGCCACGCAAGGCGGAGGCTGAGCCGTCGGCTGTTGGCGACCGTGCTCAGAAGGCCGCACCGGGCTTCATCGGCCGCGCACGCGCACCGCGCGCGTGCGCTGCCGATCATGGGGGAGGGCAGGATGCCACAAATGCGCAGCTTGATGCGCGGTACCTGCCTCGCTCTTGCGACCGCGTGCGTGGCCTGCACGGCCTCCGCCGGCCGGGCTCCGCCTGCCCCAGCACCTGGGGGCGGCGCCAGCCGCGCGGTGGTCACGGTCGGGTCGTTCAATTTCCCGGAAAGCGTCCTGCTCGCCTACCTGTACTCCGGCGCCCTGGCAGGCAAGGGGTACCCGGTCCGGGTCCTGCCCGGCCTGGGCACCCGGGAGCTGGTCGACCCGGCGCTGATGGCCGGCCTGGTCCAGCTGGTGCCCGAGTACACCGGATCGGCGCTGGAGTTCGCCAGCCTCGGCCGGGTTCACGCCACCGCCAGCGTCGCGACGACGGCCAGGGCGCTGGCCCGGTCGATGGCGGGCCGCAGGCTGGTCACCGGCCGCCCAGCGGCCGCGCAGGACGGCAACGCCATCGTCGTGACCGGGGCGACGGCCGCCCGTTACCACCTGCGGACGATTTCCGATCTGGCCCGGGTGGCGGGGCGGCTGGTGTTCGGCGGCCCGCCGGAGTGCCCGGAGCGCCCGTACTGCCTCCCGGGCCTGCGGCGGGTGTACGGGCTGCGGTTCCGCCAGTTCGTTCCGCTTGACGCCGGCGGCCCGCTGACCCGGCAGGCCCTGGCCGCGGGGGACATCGGCGCGGCGCTGCTGTTCACCACCGATCCGGCCATTCGGGCGCGGCATCTGGTCATCCTGGCCGACAACCGCCACCTACAGCCGGCCGAGAACGTCGTTCCGCTGCTCCAGCGGGCCACCGCCGACCGGTACGGCCCGCGCCTGCTCGCCGCGCTCAATGCTGTGTCGGCGCGCCTGTCCACCGCGGTACTCGCGGAACTGGACGCCCAAGTGCAGCTCGGCGGCCGCGCACCGCGCGCCGTGGCCGAGAAATGGCTCCAGGCCCAGGGCCTGGTCGCGGCGGGGCGGGGGTTGCGGTGAACGATAGCGCTGAGACTGCGCAGGCCCCGGCCGGCCAGCTCGCTGCCGCTGCCGTCCGGCGGACTCGGCGCCAGCGCCGGCCCACTGGCGCGCCGCCACCGCTGCCCCGGCGGATCGCCGTGAGCACCACGGCCTGGCTGGTGCTCGCGGCGGTCTTCGTCACCGGGGCATTCCTCGTCTCGGCGCAGGCACCTTGGCGCGCGGCCACCGACCAGGCCAGCACCTGGCTGCTGCGGCAGCTGGCGACGGTCCGCACGCCATGGCTGACCCACCTGGCGAACGGGATCAACGCGGCCGCCCTGGACTGGCACCCGGTGATCGTGGTCGCCGTCGTGCTGCTCACCATCGTGTTCCGGCGCTGGCGGCACCTGGCGGTGCTGCTGTTCTGCCTGTTCTTCCTGGAAATCGCCGGCTTCGGGATCTACGACGGCCTGTCCCGGCCCCGGCCCTATGGGGTGCCGATCATCGGCAGCTGGGACGGGTACTCGGCCCCGTCCCTCATTGTGGCCGCGCTCACCTTCTTCCTGATGTGCGGCGTCTACTGCCTGGTCGTGCCGGGGCGCCCCCGGTCTTACGCGAAGGCCGCCGTCGCGGCGGTGGTTGCCCTGTTTTGCCTGGCCCGGCTGTACCTGGCCGTCGATCACCCGGACGACGTGCTGTTCGGCGTCGCCCTGGGGGTGGCGATACCGGTGGCGGCGTTCCGGTTCTTCACCCCCAACGAGGTGTTCCCGGTCGCCTACCGGCGCGGCCGGACCGCGCACGTCGACGTCACCGGCCGCCGCGGCGCGGCGATCCGGCAGGCCGTCCGCGACCAGCTCGGGCTGACCGTCCTGGAGATCACGCCGGTCGGCCTTGCGTCGTCAGCCGGGTCGACACCGCTGCGGCTGACGGTCGAGGGCGACCCGGACCAGTACCTGTTCGCCAAGCTCTACACCCGTGGCCATGTCCGCGCCGACCGGTGGTACAAGCTATGGCGCACCATCGCCTACGGGACCCTGGAAGACGAGCACCCGTTCCATTCGGTGCGGCAGCTGACCCAGTACGAGGACTACGCGCTGCGCCTGCTGCGGGATTGCGGGGTCCGCACCGCGGTGCCGCACGGGATCGTGGAGATCACCCCCGAGCGGGAGTACCTGCTGGTCACCGAGTTCTTCACCGGTGCCGTGGAGATCGGCGAGGCGGAGATTGATGACGGCGTCATCGACCAGGGGCTGCTGCTGGTCAGGAAGCTGTGGGACGCCGGCCTCGCGCACCGCGACATCAAGCCCGGGAACCTGATGGTCGCCGGCGGGGAGCTGCTGCTGATCGACGTCTTCTTCGCCCAGGTCCGTCCCTCGCCGTGGCGGCAGGCGGTCGACCTGGGCAACATGATGCTGGTCCTTGCAGTACGCAGCGACCCGGGGCTGGTGTACCGGCGCGCGCTCAGCTACTTCACCCCTGAGGAGCTCGCCGAGGCGTTCGCCGCCACCCGGGGGGTGGCCAGCCCGACCCAGCTGCGCGCGTTCATGAGACGCGACCCCCGGGACCTGCTCGGCGAGTTCCGGGCGCTGGCACCACCGCGGGAGCCGATCGCGCTGCAGCGCTGGGGAGCCCGGCGGGTCGTGCTCGCGGCCGCGGTGCTCGCTGCCACGGTGATCGCGCTGTGGGTCAGCAATGCCGCGTTCAGGCCGGCCGTAGTCGTCTGGGCCTACCCGCCGGTCTGCGGCACCGGCCACTCGATGATCTTGTCCGCGCAGGCCGTACCCTCCGCGGCGAAGCTGCCGTGCATCGCGGCGCTGCCGTCCGGCTGGACCGCCGACGGCACCGACATCAGAAACGGCCGGGCGCGGTTCTGGCTGGACTCCGACCGGGCCGGCCACCGGGCGGTCACTGTCACGCTGACCGCCACATGCGACACGTCCGGCGCCTCACGGGTTCCGTCCGACCAGCCAGGAGCGGCCCGGTTCGAGCGCCCACTGAGCCTGCGGCCGCGGTTCACGCTCGTGCGGATGTACGCCTTCGCCGGCGGGTGCGTCACCTATCAGTTCAGCTTTGTCACGGGCGCAGCACCCAGTCTTGCGATCCCGGTCGACGCGGCGGTCGCGTTCGAGCCCAGGTCCGCGCTGGTCGGCCACGTACGGCGGACTGAGGGGCTGGCGCTATGCGGACGGGGGGCGCCGTGCCGGGGGTAACCCGCGCCGTGACTACGCGACGCGACGAGGACGCAGTGCTGCCGTGGCCCCGGGGGGCGGCGCTCGCGGCCGCCGCCTTCTGTGCGCTCACCGCGCTGGTGTTCATCCTGGTCGCCGTTCCGGCAACATTCGCGCACATCCAGCACGCCGACGAGGCGTTCCTCCGGCTGATGATCTCGATCCGGACGCCGCCGCTCACACTCACCGCCAGGTTCTTCAACCTGCTCGGCCTGGTGTACGTGACGCTCCCGGTGCGGCTGGCACTGGCCGGCTACCTCGCGCTCCGCAGGCGCTGGTGGCATCTGGCAGCCTTCGCAGCCGCGATCGTGCTCTCGGAAATCCTGATCGGCACCCTGAAAGCGGCGTACGGGCGGGCGCGGCCTCCCGGGTCGCTGGTCGCCACCAGCGGTGCCTCCTTCCCGTCCGGCCATTCGATCGCCGCGGCGGTCACCGTGTTCGCGGCGGTCA
>Ga0070698_100005421_pt1 | contig 13939 bp, 11 predicted proteins | sample KBSK1502metaG_FD_65477 | JGI IMG/M metagenome (GOLD analysis project Ga0070698, IMG submission 65477) | Corn, switchgrass and miscanthus rhizosphere microbial communities from Kellogg Biological Station, Michigan, USA - KBS K1-50-2 metaG | ecosystem: Host-associated > Plants > Roots >...
CCTTCACTTCGTCGAGCTTGAAGGGCTTGATGATCGCCTCGATCTTCTTCATCGACTTCCGACTCTCTCTGCGAAGGCACGGTCCTCGGCGCGCTCAGAGCATAACCCATGCCAGCGCCGTTCCGCGACGGATTTGCTCCGCTGGAGCTTTATTTGCCTATTGATACAGCAGAATTATGTCTAATTTCTAATCAGCGGTTTGCCGACAAATTGTCGAGAAATTTCCGGATCCGCTCGATCGCCTCGTCGATTGCCTCGCGGCGGTTGGCATAGGAAAACCGCAAATAACCTTCGCCGTATTCGCCAAAGCTAGTGCCGGCGATCGTCGCGACGCCGGTCTTTTCGAGCAGCTCTCCCTGCAAGGTGTGGGCATCAAAACCGGTCTCGGTGATATTGGGGAAAGTGTAGAAGGCGCCGCCCGGGCGGGTGCAGCGAAACCCGGGGAGGCCGTTCAACCCGGCGACGACCGCTTTGCGCCGCTCGGCGAAGGCGGCAACCATGCGCTGGACCGGCTCGCGCGGCCCGGTCAACGCGGCGATCCCGGCATATTGGGCGGCGGCGTTGACGCAGGAGTGGCAATTGATCGCGAGCCGTTCCGCCGCGCCAAAAAGAGTTTCGGGCCATACGCCATAGCCCAGGCGCCAACCGGTCATTGCATAGGTCTTGCTCCAGCCGTCGAGCAGGATCAGCCGGTCGCGGATCGACGGATACCGCAGGAGGCTCACATGCTCGGCCCCGTCATAAAGGATCTCGCCGTAGATTTCGTCGCTCAGCACGGCGACTTGCGGGTACTGCTCGAGCCCGGCGACGAGCCGGTCGAGCTCACGCCGCGGCACGACGCCACCGGTGGGGTTGGCCGGGCTGTTGATGATTATCAGACGGGTGCGCGGGGTGATCTTGTCCAACACTTCATCGGCGCTGAACGAGAAGCCGGAGGCCTCGTACAGCGGGATCGGCACCGGGGTGGCGCCCGAAAAGCGGATCACGCTTTCGTAAATCGGGAAACCGGGGTTCGGGTAAAGGATCTCGGTGCCCGGTTCGCCGAACATCATGATTGCAAAGAACATCGTGACCTTGCCGCCGGGGACGACGAGCACGAGCTGCGGCGATATCTCGACCCCGTGGCGGCGCAAGAGATCGGCCGCAACGGCGGCGCGCAGCTCGGGAATGCCGTTCGCCGGGGTATACCCGTGATGGCCGTCGGCGAGCGCCTTGCGGCCGGCCTCGACGACATGTTCCGGGGTGGGGAAGTCCGGCTGGCCGATCCCCAGATTGATGATCGAGCGGCCCTGCGCCGCCAGCGCATTGGCGCGGGCCAGTACCTCGAACGCCGTCTCGGTGCCAAGAACACCCATGCGTCCGGCCATCTTCAGCATCGTCTACTCCCTACCATTTGTTGAGCAGTGCAGCGGATCTGCGGCCGCCTCGCGCAACAAGATCCTACTATTGTCGCTGATGACGGTTCAAAATTTCCTTCAGCCGCAGCGGCGTGACCGGCAGGCGGGTGATCGCGCCGGGAACGCCGATCGCGTCATCGATTGCTGAGGCGATTGCCGCGCCGACTCCGTTGACCCCGGCTTCACCGGCACCTTTGAGGCCGAGCGGATTGAGCGGGCTCGGCGCGTCCTCGGTCAGAAGCATTTCGAGTGCCGGAACCTCGCGGGCGGTCGGCAAGAGGTAGTCGGCAAAAGTGACGGATAGCGGCTGGCCTCTCTGATCATAAAGGAACTCCTCGAACAACGCGCCCCCCAGCCCCTGGGCAAACCCGCCGGCGATCTGACCTTCGATCAGCATAGGGTTGACTGCGCGCCCAATATCATACGCGGCGAAATAGCGCTCGATCTCGACCCCGCCGGTCCCACGGTCGACCCTGGCGACCGCGATATGCACCCCGTAGGGATAATTCATGTGCTCGGTGCGATACCAGCCTTCGGCGGTCAGTCTGGGGGAATAGTTTCGTGCGATCTCACCAAGTGCCATTGAGGGCCCGCCGCGCACATCCGTACGAATCACGGTTCCGTCGATGATGTCGAGCATCGAGACAGGCGCCTGCATCAGCTCCGCCGCCGCTTCCAACACCTTCGCCCGCAACGCCGAAGCCGCGATGTGGGTCGCCGAGCCGGTCATGACGGTGGCGCGGGAGGCGTGCGCTCCGACGCCGTTCTCAATCCGGTCGGTTTGTCCGTGGACGACCCTTACTCGGCGATAATCGACACCCAGCACATCGGCGCAAATCTGTGCCATCACCGTCTCAAAGCCTTGCCCGAGCGAGGCACCTCCGGTCACGACTTCGACCCCGCCGGAGGGGTCTGCCGAAACCTTGACGCCATCGGTCGGGCCGAGCCCGCTCTTCTCGACAAAAATGGCGATGCCGGCCCCGACCGCCTCGCCTGCGGCGCGGCGCCGCCGCAATCCTGCCTGCAGGGCATCCCAATCGACAGCAGCAAGGGTCTTGTCGAGCAGGGCGGCATAATCGCCCGAATCGTAGACGATCTGATCGCCGAGCGCGTCGAGAAGACGCTCGTAAGGCATCTCGCGGCGGGCGATCAGATTGCGCCGGCGTACCTCTATCGGGTCCACTCCTACCCTTGTCGCGATCGCGTCGAGGAGCCGCTCGCGCACAAAACTCCCCTCGTAGCGGCCAGGTGCGCGATAAGTCGCGGCGGGTGTCTTGTTGGTCAGACGAAAATGGCCGACGGCGCGATACGCGGGCACCCGATAAGGTCCCGGCAGCATTCCCGCTGTCATGTCCGCCACGCGTGTGCCGTGGGTACGAACATAAGCGCCCTGGTCGTGGAAAAATTCGTCATCGATGGCGAGGATATGGCCATCCGCATCGACGGCGGCGCGGATGCGGTGGCGCTGCTGGCGCGAGTGGTTGGCGGCCATCAGATGCTCGCGCCGATCTTCGATCCATTTGACCGGACGGCCGAGACGCAGCGCGGCGAGAGAGACCAGCACGTCCTCGGGATAGAGCTCCCCGCGAATGCCAAACCCGCCGCCGACATGACCTTCGTAAAGCTGTACCGAAGAGGAGCTGCGGCCGAGCGCACGCGCCAGCAGATCGCGGGTCCGATGCGGCACTTTAGCCGCGCCGTAGAGCTGCAGCACGTCCGTCGCCGTGTCGTGGCGGGCAAGCGCGCCACGCGTCTCCAACGGCACCCCCGAATGACGTCCCACGCTGAGGTCAAGCTCGATAAGGGCGTGCGCAGCCCCGAAGCCGGCCTCGACGTCTCCATAGGCTTTGCGGACGATCTCGGGCTCGCTGTCGTGGTCGGACGTAAACTCGCCCGGTGCGCCATCGGCCGTTAACAGAGCAGGCAAGGGTTCGATCTCGACGGCAACGAGATCCGCCGCGTCCTCCGCCAGATAGGCACCTTCCGCGAAAACGGCCGCGACCGGCTCTCCGACATAGCGCACGCATTCGCGCGCCAGCACCGGCTGCAGATACGGCGCCAGATGCGGGACATAGCCCTCGCGCAGGTCGATTACGGGAAGATCAGAGATTTCGAAGCTCGTCCACACCGCGACGACGCCTGGCGCCGCGAGCGCCTCGGCAGTATCGATCGCGGCAATTTTTCCATGTGCGTAGGCGGAGCGCACGACACGCATGTACAGCTGATGCGGGAAGGCGAGGTCTGCGACGAAGCGCCCTTGGCCGGTGAGAAGCGGCGGATCTTCGAGCCGTAGTACCGAGCGGCCGATGGAACTAGCTTGCATAGGCGGATCGACGCCGGAAGGCATGGGTGAAGGCTTCTTCCAACGACCCGACAATGCCGTGCGGCATGAAAATGATGAAGAGGGTCAGCAGATGCCGTAAACCGTGTTGGCGGCGCCGATGAAATGGATCCCGAAGACGATCCGCAGCGTCTTGCTCAGTACGATCGTAAAGAGCGCGCCGACAGACGGCTGTCAATCTCAGACGAGCCTACCAGCGAGACATCTCCGCCTGGTTGGGCATGCGACCCTGCGGGGTGAGCCGGTCGATCACGCCGGGAAGGACGCGCGACAGCTCGGAAATCAGGTCAGGCGCGGCCACGCCGGTCAGGCGCGACAGATTGTCGACGGCCTGCGGGCCCAGCGCCTGATGCAGCTGATCCGGCGTGATCGGCTGGTTCTGTCCGGGTCCGATCCACGAGTTGATGATGTCGCCGTGCCCGCTTTGCTGAAAGCTCTGCAGCAGGCCGCCGAGGCCACCCAGGAGGCCGCCTTGCGGCTGGCCGGAGGCCGGTGCGCCCAGCGGGTTCGGCGAAGCGGCAGCGCCGCCCCCGAACAGGTTTCCCAGGCCGCCGCCTCCCGTCGCGCGTGCAGCGAGAAGCGCGGTCGCCGCGATCATCAACGGTTTGGCGAGGTTTCCTCCCGGAACGCCGGACCCGAGGACATCATCAAGCAATCCCATGAAGCTGCCCCTTTAGTCAGCTTACCCTGCGACCGAACACGGCGTGGTAAATCACCAATACGATGATCGCCCCGATTATCGCGACGATCATGCTGTAGAGGTTGAAGCCGGTAACGCCGCTCGCGCCGAAGGCGCTGAAGATAAAGCCTCCGACGATGGCGCCGACAATGCCGAGGACGATGTCGAGGAAAAACCCCTCACCCGTTTTATTGACGATCTTGCTGGCGATGAAGCCCGCGATGAGGCCTAGTAGAATCCACCCGATGATCGACATCACACACCCCTTTTGCTTGGAGACGTGCCCGGGCTAACGGACGAGGTATACCATCGGTTGGACCCCGCATGCTAGACCGAGACCCATAAGTTTGGGATCGCACCGGGTTATTGCTGTACTCGGAATATCGTTAGCAGGTCGGTCCCGACGGTTTCCGCCGAGAGCCGCTCGAAGCGCGGCGCCTCTGCCAGCACGTCAAGCCCGAAGTCAGCGATGGCGGGGATCCCGTCATTGCCGATCAGGATCGGCGCGTGCACCCAGGCAAGTCGATCGACAAGGCGCGCCCGGGTCAATGCCGCCGCGAGACGCCCGCCACCTTCGACGAGCAGCCGCGTGATGCCGCGTTCGCCGAGTGCCGCGAGGGCGGCACCGAGGCCGATGGTGCCATCCGGTTCGGGATCGATGTCGATTACGGTCACGCCGCTGTCGAGCAGCGCCTGCCGCCGGACAGGGTCGGCTGCAGGCAATGTCAGGACCCAGGTCGAAACTTCTTTCGCCTCGGAAATCAGCCGCATGGTTGGCGGGATGCGCAAAAGCCGGTCGATGACGACCCGCACCGGCGAGCGCTGACTCAATCCCGGCAAACGGCAAGTGAGTTGAGGATCGTCAGCCAGCACCGTTCCGGTGCCGACCAGGATCGCGTCGTGGGCCGCCCGCAGCGCATGGGCGCGCTCGCGCGCCGGAGGGCCGGTGATCCATTGACTTTCGCCGAGGCGAGTTGCAATGCGGCCGTCGAGCGACGTCGCGAGCTTCAGGGTAACGAGCGGTCTGCCGAGGCGAAGACGGCTGAAAAAGCCGGCGTTGATCTCGGCTGCCTGCTCGACGCAAAGTCCGGTCTCGACAGCAAGTCCCGCCGCGCGCAGCCGGTGAAGGCCTTCGCCGGCGACCCGCGGATCGGGATCCTCCAGCGCGACGACGACCCGCTTTACTCCGGCAGCGATCAGCGCCTCGGTGCAGGGCGGAGTCCGACCCCAATGGCAGCAGGGCTCGAGGCTGACATAGGCAGTGCCATCTCGGGCAGCGTCGCCCGCCCGGCGGAGCGCCTCGGTCTCGCCATGCGGTCGCCCGCTCGGCTGCGTCCAGCCGCGCCCAACGACCCGACCCTGGTTGACGATGACGCAACCGACCGCCGGGTTTGGCCAGACAGTGCCGAGCCCACGGAGCGCCAAAGCGAGCGCTGCTCGCATTGCGTTCTGGTCCAGGCGCCGGCCATCTGGTGAAGCCGCATGCCCGAGGATTTCCTCAGTTGCCATCCGCTGCGATTCGCCCGACGAAATCCCCGAAATCTTTGGCCTCGCGGAAATTTCGATAAACTGACGCGAAGCGGATGTAGGCGACCTGGTCGAGGCTTGCCAGCGCCTCCATCACAAGACCGCCGATCATATCGCTCGGAATATCCGTCTCGCCCGAGCTCTCCAGCTGCCGCACCAGCGAGTTGATGATGCGCTCGACCCGCTCGGGCTCGACGGGGCGTTTACGCAAGGCGATATAGATCGAGCGCGCGAGCTTGTCCCGGTCGAAGGTTTCACGCTGCCCATGCTTTTTTATCACCGTCAGCTCGCGCAGTTGCACGCGCTCGAACGTCGTGAAGCGGGCTGCGCAATTCGGGCAAAACCGCCGGCGCCTGATCGCCCCGCGATCATCCGTCGGCCGGGAATCCTTTACTTGCGTGTCATCGGCTCCGCAAAACGGACAGCGCATCCCTCCCTCCCTGCTCCACTGCGCGACGCGGTCTGCCTCGTTCGTGCCCGGCGCCGTGTTCGTCATAGATCGGGAACCGGACGCAGAGCTCGCGAACATTTTCGCGTACTCGCGCCTCGGTCGCGCCATTGTCCGCCGGCCGCAGGGCCAGCGCCTGCAACACCTCCACGATGTAGTGCCCGACCGTGTGGAATTCGTCCAGCCCAAAGCCGCGCGTCGTGGCTGCCGGCGAGCCGAGGCGGATCCCGGAAGTCACTGTGGGTTTCTGCGGGTCGAAAGGAATGCCGTTCTTGTTGCAGGTGATGCCGGCGCGCTCAAGGCTTGCTTCGGCGTCCCGGCCGGTAACCCCAAGCGGGCGCAAATCGACCAGCATCAGGTGTGAGTCGGTCCCACCCGAGACGATCTTGAGTCGCGCCTCGACAAGAGTCGCCGCCAGCACCCTGGCGTTCTCGACGACAGTTCGAGCGTAAACCTTGAACGCGGGCTGCAGCGCCTCGCGCAAGGCAACGGCCTTGGCGGCGATTACATGCATCAGCGGGCCGCCTTGCAAGGCCGGGAACACGGCTGAGTTGATCCGTTTGCCGACGTCCTCGTCGTTGGCGAGAATCATCCCGCCGCGCGGGCCGCGAAGCGTCTTGTGTGTCGTGCTTGTGACAACATGGGCATGGGGCAATGGGCTCGGATAGACGCCGCCCGCGACGAGCCCGGCGAAATGCGCCATGTCGATCATCAGATAGGCACCGATTTTGTCGGCAATCGCGCGGAATCGGGCGAAGTCGATGATGCGCGAATAGGCGCTGCCACCCGCGATGATCAGCTTTGGCCGGTGGTGCTCGGCAAGCCTCTCCACCTCGTCGAAATTAATCTGCCCGTCGTCCTGCCGGACGCCATAGGCCACTGCATTGAACCATTTTCCCGAAAGATTCGGTCGCGCCCCATGGGTCAGATGGCCTCCGGCGGCGAGGGACATCCCCAAGATAGTATCACCGGGCTGGAGCAGCGCGACAAACACGGCTTGGTTGGCCTGCGCGCCGGAATGCGGCTGTACATTGGCGAACGAGCATCCGAAGAGCCGCTTGGCTCGCTCGATCGCCAAGGTTTCGGCAACATCGACAAATTCGCATCCCCCGTAATATCGGCGGCCGGGATAGCCCTCGGCGTATTTGTTCGTCATCACCGAGCCCTGAGCTTCCAGAACAGCCCGAGAGACGATGTTCTCGCTGGCGATCAGCTCGATCTGGAAGTGCTGGCGGTCCCGTTCATGGGCGATTGCTGCTGCAATCTCGGGGTCCCCCTCGAACAATGTGTCAGAAAAAAAATCGTCGACTAAGGTTTGACGGGCAGAGGAAAGGGATGGCGCCATCAAAATCCACTTGTCAAAGAGAACAGGCCAGGTAGCGCGCGTCGGAAAGGCCGTCGGCACCAGTTTCGGTCAGACTCCACCACCGCGCCCCTGTCGGGGAGCAAGCGTCTGATCCTAAGCAATCTACCAGATCTCGCCCGATTATGCCAGTGGCATACCATAAATCGCGTTCGGCATTGCGTCGGTGATCGCAGCTTTCGCCGATACTTAAACGGCGCGGTAGCCAGGCGCGAGTTCTAAAAATTTTCTTCTGACGAATCGAGCTGGCGCAAAATCCATTCAAACTGCATGTGACGCCGCCAAGTCGTCTGCCGGCCTTGACAATGCTGATTACTGTTTTCTCTCAAAAGTTTCGGTTGACACAAGATATTCGTGCCCCGATTATGGCGGCCATGGTCAAACTTTAGGACTTTTCCGGGGCGAAAGATGGCAGAAACGGCAGCACCGAAATTGGCGGAGGAGGAGTTGCTGCGGATGACTGCAGATGTGGTCGCCGCCTATGTCAGCAACAATACGTTGCCGACGGCGCAACTGGCGGAAGTCATCAACGCCGTCTATGGTTCACTCAGATCACTAGAGGGCCAGTCGGCTGAATCCCCGCCGGAGCCGCTCAAACCAGCGGTTCCGATCCGCAAATCGGTCACCGCCGATTTTCTGGTTTGTCTCGAAGACGGGAAAAAGCTGAAGATGCTGAAGCGGCATCTGCGTTCTACTTACAGTATGACACCCGACGAATACCGCACGAAGTGGGGACTTCCGGCGGATTATCCGATGGTGGCACCGAACTATGCCGAGCAGCGCTCTGAATTTGCCAAGAAAATCGGGCTCGGACGCGGCGCCGGGCGCCAGTCGGCACGCAGATCCGCGGGAGCTGCGAAGAAATAAAAGTGCAATAAAACGATTTACAGCTCTCGCCGGGCCCTGAGGGCGGCGGTCAATGTCCCGTCATCCAAATAGTCGAGTTCACCGCCGATCGGTACGCCTTGGGCGAGGCGCGAGATCCGAATACCTCTGCCCGCAACGCGATCGGCCAGATAATGTGCAGTGGTTTGGCCTTCGACGGTCGCGTTGAGCGCCAAGATCAATTCCTGGCCAGGTCTGACGCGGGCGAGCAGACGCTCGATATTGAGGTCCTCCGGGCCGATGCCGTCGAGCGCCGACAATGTCCCGCCCAGCACATGATAGCGGCCGCGAAAGGCACCGGTGCGCTCAAGCGCCCAGAGGTCGGCCAAGTCCTCGACGACGCAAATCGCCGTCGCGTCCCGTTCTGGGTCGCGGCAGATCGCGCAGGGTTCGACGGTATCGAGGTTGCCGCAGATCGGGCAGGGTCGGATCGCTTCCGCGGCCCCTGCGAGCGCTGCCGCCAGCGGTTCTAGCAGGCTCTCCCGCCGCTTGATCAGATGCAACGCAGCGCGCCGTGCCGAGCGGGGGCCTAGACCGGGCAGCTTGGCGAGGAGCTGGATCAGTGTACCGAGTTCTGACATAGCGCTCGTGCCGCCGTGCTGCGGGATCGGCGGAATGCTATTGGGCGCTCGCCGTTTAGAACGGCAATTTCATGCCGCCGGGCAGCTGGAGGCCGCCGGTCAGCTTGTGCATCTCCTGTTCGGCGTGGGCCGATACCTTTCCGCGGGCATCGTTGAAGGCGGCGACGATCAGGTCTTCCAAAACCTCGACCTCTTCGGGGTCGAGCAGGCTCTTGTCGATCTTGATCTTCTTGAGATCCCCCTTGCCGTTCAGGGTCATCTGCACCAGTCCGGCGCCGGCCGCTCCCGTCATCTCGACGGCTTCTAGTTGAGCCTGCATCTCGGCCATTTTGGCCTGCATCTCCTGAGCCTGCTTCATCAGCTGGCCGATGTTCTTCATGATCCTTCCTCTCCCATGTGCGCCTCGTCCCCGGGGTCGTCCGGAGAGATCTCGTCCGGCTCCGCTGCTGCAAACCGCTCGCGAACCGCGGCGATCGTCGCGCCTGGAAAGGTCTCCAGCACCGCCCGGACCATCGGGTGACTGGCAATTTCGTTCCGCAATTCCCGTTCGCGGCGCTCCTCCTGCTCGCGCAGGGTCGGCTCCCCTTGCCCCTCTTCTTCGGAGCGGGCGACGAGCCAGCGCTTGCCGGTCCATTCGCTGAGCAACTGGCTGACCCGATTGGCAAGATTGCTCGGTGCCCCCTCGGTGGGACGAAATTCAATCCGACCGGGCTCGAAGGCGATCAGATGCGCATGCTCTCGCAAATGCGACCGGATCAGCGCCTCACGGTGCTCGTCGAAGAGGGCGATGACTTCGCCAAAGCTCTGCGGCATCGGGTCGTACTCGACCGAGCCCGGCACCGCGGGGGTGTCAGGTTCGGCGAGCTCGTCCGCCACGCGCAATGCACTCCCGACAGTCGGCCGCGTAACCGTAGCTGCTACACCGGGCGGCGCCGACGCGGGCCGCGATACCGGTGGAGAACTGACGGGTAGGTCCTGACCGCCCGTGGCGCCGTTTCCGCGGCCCGCCTGCAATGCCGTGGTGCCGCCCGAGGCGACGATCGATCGGACCAGCTCCGCGGGTGCAGGCAAATCGGCGACATAGGCGAGACGTACGAGTACCATCTCAGCCGCCTGGATGGGGGAGGGTGCGACCTGCACCTCTTCCAGCCCCTTCAGCAGCATCTGCCAGGCTCGGGCGAGCACCGGCATCGCGAGCTTTTCGGCGAGCGGGCGGGCGCGCTCGCGGTCACCTTCGGCGATTGGGTCGCCGGCGCCCGCCTCGGGCGCGAGCTTGAGCCGGGTCAGGAAATGGCTGAGGTCGAGGAGGTCCTGCAGAACTGTCAGCGGGTCGGCGCCGCCCTGGTAGAGGCCGTCCATCTGTGCGAGCGCAGCCTGCGCATCGCCGCGCAGGACGCGCTCCAACAGATCGAAGACGAGGCTGCGATCGGCGATGCCCAGCATGTCGCGCACCGCGGGCTCCTCGATCCGGCCCGCGGCGAGCGCGATCGCCTGGTCGAGCAATGACAGCCCGTCACGTACCGACCCGTCGGCGGCGCGGGCGATCAGAGCAAGCGCGGCGGGCTCGATCGCAACGCCTTCCGCCTCGGCGATCTGCTGGTAGTGGCGGATCAGCAGTTCGACCGGGACCCGCCGCAGCGAGAAGCGTTGGCAGCGCGACAGGACCGTAACCGGCACCTTGTGGATCTCGGTCGTCGCGAAGATGAATTTGACGTCGGGCGGCGGCTCTTCGAGCGTCTTCAAGAGCGCGTTGAAGGCGTTCTTCGAGAGCATGTGGACTTCGTCGATGATGTAGACCTTGTACCGCCCGGAAACCGGGCGGTAGCGAACCCCTTCGGTCAGGTCCCGAATGTCGTCGACACCGGTACGCGAGGCGGCGTCCATCTCCATGACGTCGATATGGCGATCCTCGCCGATCGCGAGACAATGCGCGCACTGGCCGCACGGCTCCGCGGTCGGTCCGCCCGAGCCATCCGTCCCGATGCAGTTGAGAGCGCGCGCGAGGATCCGTGCGGTCGTCGTCTTGCCGACGCCGCGCACGCCGGTCAGGATAAAGGCGTGGGCGATCCGGCCCGTCGCGATGGCATTCGACAAGGTGCGGACCATCGCCTCCTGCCCGATCAGCTCGGCGAAAGTCGAAGGCCGATATTTGCGGGCGAGAACGCGATACGCGGTCGCCGAATCGCTCATCACCTGATCCGGATTGAGGCAAGGGAGACCGGACGGACGACCCAGATCGGAACTCGTTACGGCTGCTTCCTTCCGGACCTGACCGGGTTGGCGAGGGACCTGTCCGCCGCCGACCTCCCCGGTCACTATATCAGCTGTCTGCGATACGGGGGCAAGCATCGCTTGCGTGGCAAGGATCCACCTCAGCCCGTTTTCATGTAGGCTGTGCGACGCCGGATCGCGACCGCCGGGCGATGTTGCCGGATCGGGCACGTATTGACGGCGAGGAGCGAGGTGCCATGGGCGATCCCACCAGCTTGCAACGCGTTCACGGCTATTGCGGGCTCTGCATCGCCAGATGCGGCACCGTCGCGATGGTCGAGGATGGCCGCTTCACCCATCTCGAACCCGATCCCGCACACCCTACCGGCCAAGCGATCTGCGCCAAGGGCCGCGCCGCCCCGGAACTCGTCTATCATCGCGAGAGGCTGACCTACCCGTTGCGCCGCACCCGTCCGAAGGGCGACCGCGACCCTGGCTGGGAGCGGATCAGCTGGGACGCAGCGCTGAACCTGACCGCCGCCGCGATGCGTCGGATTGCGCACCGACATGGGCCGGAAGCAGTTGCCTTCAGCCTGTCTTCCCCCTCCACCACAGCGATTGCCGATTCCGCGGGCTTCATCCGGCGACTAATGAACGCTTTCGGCACCCCGAATGCCGTCACCAGCCTCGATCTCTGCGGCTGGGGCCGCGCCTTCGCCACCCGCTACACCTATGGCGTTGGCAGCGTAGGCACCGGTGGCGGCGGAGGTGCCATGCCGGACATCGCCAATAGCGGCTGCCTGATCCTGTGGGGCTACAACCCCAGCTACTCGCGGCTCACTCACGCGACCGCTGTTGCCGCGGCGCTGAAGCGCGGCATGAGGCTGATCGTCATCGATCCGCGCCACGTAGGCCTCGCCAACAAAGCCGATCTCTGGCTCAGAGTGCGTCCCGGGACCGACGGCGCGCTAGCTCTCGGCATCGCTAATCTGATGATCGAGCGCGGGTGGTACGACCACGGCTTCATTCGCAGCTGGAGCAACGGGCCGCTGTTGGTGCGCACCGATACCGGCCGCCTGTTGAGCGAAGGCGACCTTGCACCAAACGGCGATGCGCGCCGCGCTTTCGCCTGGGACGCGATGGCCGCCCGGCTGGTTCCCTACGACACATCGAGCGGCCGCTATGACGGAGAGAGCGCGAACCTCGCGCTCGAAGGGGAGTACCGCATCGCCACGCTGCACGGCGAGGTGATCTGCCATCCGGTCTTCGAACTCTACGCCAGCCTCTGCCGCCGGTACCCGCCGGAGGCCGTCGAAGCGATTTGCTGGATTCCCCGCGCTCAGGTCCAGGAAGCCGCCCGACTGATCTGGCATGCGCGCCCGGCGTCCTATTACGCCTGGAGCGGTCACGAGCAGCATGCCAATGCAACGCAGACGGCGCGCGCGATGTCGCTGCTCTATGCCCTCACCGGCTGCTTTGATGCACCCGGCGGCAATGTGCTGTTCCCGGCGCCGTCGGCCGCGCCGGTCACTGGCGAAGAACTACCGGCGGCAAAACGCATGGCCCCGAGATTGGGCCTTGCCGAGCGTCCGCTCGGCCCGGCGCGTTGGGGAAGCGTCACGACCCGCGATCTTTACCGGGCCATTTTGGAGGGAAAACCGTATCCGGTTCGAGCTTTGATCGGCTTCGGCTCCAACATGCTGTTGGCGCATGCCGATGGCGGACACGGGCGCAACGCGCTCGCGGATCTGGAATTCTATGCTCACGCCGACCTGTTCATGACCCCGACCGCCGAACTCGCCGATGTGGTGCTGCCTGTCGCATCATGCTTTGAGCGCGAGGCCCTGAAGATCGGCTTCGAGATCAGCGCGAAGGCGCAATCCTTGATCCAGTTCCGCTCGGCGGTCGTTCCGCCGCCCGGCGAAGCCCGCCCCGACACCGACATCGTTTTCGACCTGGCCGCCCGCCTCGGCCTCGCCGAGCAGTTCTGGAATGGCGACATCGATGCCGCCTACCGCCATCAGCTCGCGTCCACCGGCGTCACCCTGGAAGAATTGCGTGCCGCCCCTGGCGGTATAGGGGTGCCGTTGCAGACACGCCACGCCAAACACGCCGAACCGGACGCGAACGGCATGCCGCGCGGCTTCGCCACGCCCTCGCGCAAGGTTGAGCTCTATTCGCAGACTTTTCTCGATCACGGCTATGCGCCACTGCCCGCTTTCGAGGAGCCGCAAATCGGCCCGGTCGCGCGGCCTGACTTGGTGGCGCGCTTTCCGCTGATCCTGACGAACGCGAAGCCGACATTGTTCTGTCAGACCCAGCACCGCGCGCTGCCGAGCCTGCGCAAGCGCGCGCTGCACCCGGAAGTAGAGCTGCATCCCACAGCGGCGCACGCGCGCGGCATCGCCAGTGGCGACTGGGTGTCGATCGAGACCCCGGAAGGCAGTGTGCGCGCCCGCGCCCGGCTCAACGCCAACCTCGACCCCCGTGTGGTGATCGGCGAGCAT
>Ga0070698_100005422_pt1 | contig 13935 bp, 13 predicted proteins | sample KBSK1502metaG_FD_65477 | JGI IMG/M metagenome (GOLD analysis project Ga0070698, IMG submission 65477) | Corn, switchgrass and miscanthus rhizosphere microbial communities from Kellogg Biological Station, Michigan, USA - KBS K1-50-2 metaG | ecosystem: Host-associated > Plants > Roots >...
CGCATCGAGGAGCGCACGCGGCGTGCGCAGCCGCCGGGGCGCGGGCGCGGTCGGGAGGTCGACCACGGCCCCGCGGGCCAACTCGGGATCGGCGATGGACGAGCGCGGGCGGATTCGGATCGGTTGCATGGGTGACGGACCTACATGGCAGGCTGATTCGAGTGCCTGCCTACCGTACCGCCGGGCGGGCGATCGCGCATACGGTCGTAGCGTCACCTCGACGTAGTACCAATGGCCCATCGGACGGCCTTCGCGGGCCCCCCTGCTATCGTGCGCGCGTGGAGGCGGCCCTGATCGATCCCCGGTCTGACGCGCTCGCCGGGGACCGTTCCGGCGAGGCCGCGGCATTGCACGCCCGATGGCTCGGCCGGGTCGAGTACCCCGATTCGTATGCTCTCCAGCGCCGCCTTGTCGACCAGCGAGCCGCCGGCGAGATCCCCGACCAGCTGCTGCTGCTGGAGCATCCCGCGGTCCTCACCCTGGGCCGCCGGTCCGACCCGACGCACATCCTGGCGAGCCCGGCCGAGCTCTCGGCTCGAGGCATCGCGGTCGAACGGATCGAGCGTGGCGGGGAGGTGACCTATCACGGTCCGGGCCAGCTCGTCGCCTATCCCATCGTGCGCCTCCACGAGCGCGGCCTGCTCCTCCGGCCGTTCGTCCGGGCGCTCGAGGCCGCCCTCGTCGCGACGTGTGGCGCCCTTGGGGTCGAGGCGGCCCGCCGTGAGGGCCATCCCGGCTGCTGGTGCGACCCGGGCGGGCCCGTGCCGCGCAAGATCGGTGCCCTGGGACTGCGCGTCGAACGCGGCGTCAGCTATCACGGCATCGCGCTCAACGTGACGGTCGATCTCGCGGACTTCGGCCTGATCGACCCGTGCGGCATGCCCGGTTTGGAGTCGACCTCCATCGCCCGGGAGCTCGGCGACGGCGCCGCGCGGCCCACGACCGGATCGGTGGAACGCGCGGGGCGCCTGTTCGCCACGGCCTTCGCGTCCGCGATCGCTGCGCCGCTCGTCGTGGAGGCCTGACCGACCGTGCCGGGCGGCCTGTTCGAGCTGCGCAAGGACCCCATCACCGGGTGGTGGGTGGCCACGATCGTCGATCGGGCCTTCCATCGCGACCGGTTCGCCCGGGCCGCCGAACCCGTCGACGACCGCATGTTCGGTTGCGCCAACTGCACCGATCCGCCGGGCGACGGCGTCCGTCTGCGCATGCTCAAGGACTTCGCGTTCCACGTCGTCGGCACGGACATCGAGGCGCGCGAGCTCGACCGAGACCACGGGCTCGCCCAGGTGTCGCTCGCCCAGGCGCGCGCGACCGGCAGCTGGCGCACGATCGTCGCGCCACCGGGTGAGCATCGGCCGCTGCATGCCGTCGGCACGGAGCTGATCGAGACCCTCGTCGGCAACGCGCGCGACGCCCTCGCGGCGGCGCGAGCGACCGGCCAGACCGAGTACCTCACGATCGTCCAGAACTGGGGCGCCCAGGCGGGTGCCCGGACCAACCACCTGTGCCTCGACCTGTACGACCTGCCCCAGATCCCACACCGCATCGCCGAGGAGCTGGGCGGGGCGGCGCGCTTCGTCATCCGTGAGGGGGAATGCCCGTTCTGTCGCCTCGTCCGCGACGAGACGCGGCGGCCGGACCGGCTCGTGTGGGAGGACACCGACAACGTGGCGTTCGCGCCATACGCGTCGCGGTCGTCATTCGAGATCTGGATCGTGCCGCGCCGCCATGAGGCCGACTTCGGGCGGGCCACCGCCCCCGACATCCGCGCGACGGCCGAAGCGCTCCGAAACGTGCTCGGACGGCTGGCGAGCGCGCTTGACGGACCGCCGTACAACCTCGTCCTGCACACCGCACCGCTGCGCGAACAGGTCGACGGAACCTATCACTGGCACTGGGAGATCCACCCCCGACTGCGCGAGATCGCCGGACTGGAGCTGGGAACCGGGCTGCCGGTCAACCCCGTCTCCCCGGAGGACGCCGTGGAGGAGTTGCTGGGCCGCAGCGGTCCGGAGGGAGGTGGATCGGGTTGATTCGCGCCGTGCCCGAGCGCACCGGGCGTCACATCGGGGGGAGGCGCCACGTCTTTGGCCCATCGAGCGCGCGCCCCACGCGCACTCTGCGCCCCGACCTCACCCGCTCGGAGTCTTCGTGGTCCTCGACTCTCCTACCGTCCTACGCGCTCCGTTCCGCCGCGCCATCGTCGCCCGCCCCGTGCGAGGACGGTCGATGAGCGGCGCCTGGGACCGAGACGAGGCCGGCGTCTTCGTCGAGACCCTGTTCGCCAAGCACCATGGCGAGATCTACGCGTACCTCATGCGGATGATGCGCGACCCGGAGGTCGCCGCCGACATGACCCAGGACGCGTTCGTGAAGGCGTACAAGAACTACGCGAGCCTCGAGAAGCCCGAGAACGCCAGGGCCTGGCTGTACCAGATCGCCCATCGCGTCGCGCTCGACGAGATCCGCCGGCGCAAGATCATCCGGTTCCTGCCGTGGACCGGCGAGTCGCGCGGAGCGGCCCCGTCGGCGGAGCACCTCGTGATGGAAGGGCGCTTCTCGGGCGACATGCAACGAGCCCTCGCGCGCATTCCCGAGCGCCAGCGCGCCGCGCTCCTCCTCGCCGAGCTGCACGACCTCACGGGCCTCGAGCTTGCCGACGCGCTCGGCGTGAGCCACGTCGCTGCGCGCGCGCTCCTGACCCGGGCCCGCGAGAGCCTCCGCCAGGCGCTCGCCGCCGAACGAGAGCTCGAGGCCGCGACGGACGCGGCCAGCGATGCCGGGACGACCGCGAAGGTGGACCGGTGAGCCGTCTCGGCCGCGTCGGCCGCCGACCCGATCATTGGGATTCACCGCACGAACGCGCTCGCCTGCGGGTCGCGGAACGCATGGCTGGCGATCTCGGTGCGGAGGAGGCCGGCTGGCTCGACGAGCACCTCGCAGCGTGCGCCCCGTGTGCCGCGTTGGCGGCGCAGTACGCGGCCGACCGACTCGCCCTTCGTTCGCTGCGCGACGCCGCGCCCGAGCCGCCCCGCGACCTGTGGGCCCGGACGGCGGCGGCCATCGAACGCGAGTCGTCCGGATCCCGCGCCAACCCGTTGCTGGCAGGCCGGCGCATATCGCGGATCCCTCTTGGTGCCTGGTCCGGGATCGCGGTCGTCGCCCTCGTCGTCGGTGTCAGCGCCCTGTCCGGCCTCCGATTCCAGAGCGGTCCGGCGATCGACAGCGAACCGTCCAGCGGCTCGACGACCGGCGGCGACGGCGGGAGCGGACCCGACGTCGCGCTGGCGACGCCGTTCGCCGTGGGCGCCGGCGACGTCCAGTGGGTCGACAAGTCGGCGAACGGCGGACTCGGCTACAACAATGCCAACATCGACGAGGTCTGCCCCGCAGCGGGGACGTCCGGCTGTCCCGCGCTCGAGGACGCCCAGCGGCAGGACCTGACCCTCGAGTTGGCGCCGCGCACGATCATCCGATCGCCGACCAACGGCAAGGCCGTCGTGGTCGCCGACAACGGGTCCGGCGGCGACCAGATCATGGTGGTTGACCTCCCGAAGGGGACGCCGACGCCGCCGACGGCCTTACCGAGCACGACCCCGACGCCGACGGCATCGGCCGACACGTCCTCGGCGTCGGCCCTCGCGAGCCTGCCAGGGCGCACCCAGTCGGACCTCGCGTCTCCGACCCCGTCCGCCGCGGCTGGCGCATCCGCACCGACAACGCCGAGCGCCGACCCCAGCGCACCGACGCAGTCGCCGGCGTTCACCCCGATCGTCCCGACGCTTTCGCCGTCTCCGTCGATCGCCGCCGCGACCCTCGCCATCGCCAACGACATCCAGCTGGTGGGTGAGTCGGCTGCCTTCTCGGCCGACGGCACCTGGTTCGCGTTCACCGCCCGACCCGACGACGGCTCCGCCGGCCCGGACGTCTACGTCTGGCACGTTGGCGATGGATCCGTCCACAAGCTGACGACGGATGGTTCGACGGTCTTCGCCTCCTGGGACGGCGACCAGGTCGTCGCGAGTCGCCCGGACGCCGCAAGGTCCGAAGGGGGGTACGCCGCGCCGGTCTCCGTGCGCATCGACCCGGCGACGGGCGCGGAGTCATCGGCGGGCGACGTCTGGCGCCCGGTCATCGACCCGACCCGGCGTCGCGCCATCGGCTGGAGCGGGACCATCGTGAAGTCTGCGGATGGCAAGACCTGGACGCCCGATGCCGGACGGCTCGAGCTCGGCCCCTGGACGGAGGCGGGAGCGCAACAGCGGGGCAGCGGCCAGGGTCGGGATTCGTCCGTCGTCACCGATGCCGCGACCGGTGGCTTCGATGTCCGCTGGGACGAGGCCGGCGATTGGGTCGCGATCTGGGTTGCCGACTCCGCCGATCCGAACGTCGGCCGCCTGAGTCTCTACCGGGTCGACGCAGGCCATGGCCGCCTGGAACGCCCCAAGGACGCCCCGGACGGCGTGCCGGCGCTGCCTGGCTTCTCCATCGGTAACGGGCGACTGGCCTGGGCGACCCCGCCCGGACAGGACGGCGAGGGCAGCCGGATCCAGATCGTCGCGTGGAACGACGATGGAGTCGGCTCGATCGAGAGCGCCCCCGGCGAGGATCTCGTCCTCATCCGCTGACGCGGGGCGCGCTGACGGTCCCGCCCCGCCCCGCGACGTGGTGGGCTGGCAATCCGGCCCGCGTCGTCGTATCGTTCCCGGCCTATCGTGCGACCCAGATGGTTGGTCGTGGGGTCGGTGCTCACTACCGCCCTCGCCCTGGCCTCGCTGCCGGGTCTCGCCGGTTCCCGCGCCCCCAGCGCCATGGAACCCGTCCCGGCCGGCGCGTTCCAGCCGTTATCGGTCCCCGCGTCCGGAACGTCATCGACCCTGTCGATCGCGGGGCTCGACGACGGGCATCTTTCGGCGAACGCCGTCGGCGAGGTGTCGACGTTCATCGAGCCTGGCTCGGCCCCGGAGACCGGCCCGACCCATCGCGTTCGCCTCATCCAGCCCGAGCCTGGGGCAGGATCACTTCGAAAGCCGCCCAAGTACACGATGAAGGGCGAGGCGACGTTCTATGACAACGGCACGACGGCGATGCGATTGCCACGCGGGACGGTGATCATCGTTTGCGGCGCGGGCGGCTGCATCGAGCGGGTCGTCAACGACTACGGCCCGCAGAAGCCGTCGCGCATCATCGACCTCTATCGGCCGGACTTCTTCGATATCTGCGGGTGCCCGTCGTGGAGCGGTGTGGTGAACGTCACGGTCTACGTGTACTGACGGGCCGGCCCCCGCGGTATCCTTCGCTCTGACCCTTCGGCCGCGGCCCCGTGAGGCCGCCCGTGTGGCCCAGTGAGGCCGGGAAGGAGCGAGTGACCGGACGCCGGATCATGACCGCCGACGAGATCCGTCGCGCGACGATCCGCCTCTCCCACGAGATCGTCGAGAAGCAGGCGGGTACGGACGGCCTGCTGCTCATCGGCATCCAGCGTCGTGGCGTCCCGCTCGCCCGGCGGATCGCGGCCGCCATCCTCGAGAACGAGGGCGCCGAGGTCCCGGTCGGGGCGCTCGATATCACGTTCTACCGCGATGACCTCTCGCTCGTCGCGCAGCAGCCGGTGGTCAAGGGGACGGAGCTGCCAACGGGCATCGATGGACGGACCGTGGTGCTGGTCGACGACGTGCTGTACACCGGCCGGACGATCCGGGCGGCGATGGACGCGCTCGTCGACTTCGGGCGGCCGCAGGCCATCCGCCTCGCCGTCCTTGTCGACCGTGGCCACCGCGAGCTGCCGATCCGCGCCGACCATGTCGGCAAGAACGTGCCGACCTCACGCGAGGAGCTGGTCCGGGTCCACCTCGAGGAGACCGACAGCGAGGACGGCGTCGAGATCGAGCGCATCGTCGACGTCGCGGGGCCCGTGCGGGCAGGCGAGCCGGTCGGGTGAGCGCCGTGATCGACGGATCCGTCACGGCCGAGATGGCCGTCCCGTCGGTCGATGTGGCGCCGGAGAGCCAGCCCGTCGGCTGGCGGCATCGCCACCTGCTCGACGTCGACGGGCTCACCGCCGCCGATCTCGACCTCGTCATGCGCACCGCCGACGCGATGCGCGAGGTCCTGGCGCGGCCGATCGCCAAAGTGCCCGCCCTACGCGGGCGGAACGTGACGATCCTGTTCTACGAGGCCTCGACACGGACCCGCGTCTCCTTCGAGGTCGCCGCCAAGAACCTGTCGGCTGACGTCGTGAACATCGCGGCCGCGACCTCGTCGGTGACCAAGGGCGAGTCGCTGGTCGACACGGTCAGGACGGTCGAGGCGCTCGGCGCCCAGATGCTGGTCATCCGCCATCCCGTGTCCGGGGCGCCGTACCTCGCCGCCGAGATCTTCGGGGGCTCCGTCCTCAACGGTGGTGACGGCTGGCACGCCCACCCGACCCAGGCCCTGCTGGACCTCTACACGATGCGGTCGCGGCTGCCCGGCGGGTCTGTGGCCGGGCGCAAGGTCGTGATCCTGGGCGACGTCCTGCACTCGCGCGTGGCGCGCTCCAACATCTGGTCGCTGACCGCCGCCGGGGCCGACCTGTGGCTGTGCGGCCCGCCGACCCTGTTGCGCGGGTTCGAGGCGTGGGCCGGTCGGGGTGCCGCGGCGGGACGGCGGTTCCACGTGACCGCATCCGTTGACGAGGCGCTTCGCGACGCGGACGTGGTCATGGCGCTGCGCATCCAGCGCGAGCGGATGGCCTCGGGGTTGCTGCCGTCCCTGCGCGAGTACGCGGCGCGGTACGGGCTGACGGCCGCGCGGCTCGCGCTGGCCAAGCCAGGCGCGATCGTGATGCACCCCGGGCCGATGAACGAGGGCGTCGAGATCGCGGCCGACGTGGCCGCGGGCGCCCAGTCCGTCATCACCGACCAGGTGACGAACGGGGTCGCGATCCGGATGGCGCTGCTGTACCTGCTCGCCGGAGTCGCGGGGGCCGGCTCGGGCGTCGGCGGCTCGCCGGCCGGCGCACCCGGCGCATGACCGACCTCGACATCGGTCGCGCCTGGCTGGTCGACCCGGCGACCGGCCGCGAGGGCCCGGGCGAGATCGTGGTCCGCGACGGCATCCTCGAAGCCGTCAACTGGCTCGACGGCGCGGATGCCGACGGCGTCGATGCGAACGGCATCGTGGTCGCGCCCGGCTTCATCGATCTCCATGCCCACCTGCGCGAGCCCGGCAACGAGGATGCGGAAACGGTCGCCTCGGGCCTCGCCGCAGCGGCCCATGGTGGGTTCACCACGGTCTGCGCGATGCCGAACACGTCGCCGGCCTTGGACGAGCCCGGCGTGCTCTCGCAGATCCGTGCCGCGGCCGTTTCGTCCGGGTCGCCGGTCGAACTGCTCGCCCACGGGGCGGTGACGACGGGACGGGCCGGCGAGACGCTGGCCGCGCTCGGGGAGCTGGCCGACGCCGGCGTCGTCGGGTTCTCGGACGATGGGTCGCCGATCCGCTCGGCATCGATCCTGCGCAACGCCCTTGCCTATGCGGGCGCGCTCGGGTTGCCGATCGTCGACCACCCCGAGGACGCGACCCTGACCGATGGCGCTGAGGCGAACGATGGCCTGGTCGCGACCGTGCTCGGCCTGCGTGGCTGGCCCTGCGCGGCCGAGGAGGTCGCCGTCGGGCGCGACCTGGCGATCCTCGCCGACGTCCGCCGCGACGTGCCGGGTGTCCGACTACACCTGACGCATCTCTCGACCGCCGCGTCGCTGGAGCTGGTCCGGCGCGCGAAGGCGGCCGGCCTCCCGGTGACCTGCGACGTGACGCCACATCACCTCGCCCTGACCGACGAATGGGTCGCCGGCGCGCGCCGGTTCGCGTGGGACGCCGGCGAAGGCGGTGATCCGTGGCGCGATGACGCGCTCGTGGCCGCGCCCTACGCGTCGTCGTTGCGCGTCAACCCGCCCCTCCGAACCCCGCCGGATGCCCTGGCATGCCTGGCAGCGGTGGCCGATGGCACGGCCGACGCGATCGCCACCGACCACGCGCCGCACACCGAGGTCGACAAGGCGGTCGAATTCGGCCTGGCCGCGAACGGGATCAGCGGCATCGAGACGGCCCTGGGCCTGGTGCTCGCGGCCGTCGACGCCGGACAGCTGACCCTGGCGCGCGCGATCGCGGCCTTGACCTCCGGCCCGGCGGCGGTCCTCGGCGGCCGCTCGCGTCGCAACGGTTCGGTCGGGCTGGTCGAGGGCGCACCCGCCGACCTCGTGGTGTTCGATCGATCGGAGACCTGGACCGTGACGGCCGACGGCCTTGCCTCTCGCGGCAAGAACTCGCCGCTCCTCGGGATGGATCTGTCCGGCCGGATGCTCCTGACGATGGCCGACGGCCGCGTGGCCTACGAGGCGCCAGACGCCTGACGGCTCGGCTGGATGACCTGGAGTTCGACGATGGCGGCGGCACGCCTTCCGCAACCCACTCCAGCAGACCAGACGCGTCGACGATCGCCACGAATGGCTGCCCGCCCTCGTCGTCCTTGAACTCCATCACGCTGAAGGCGTTCTGGGGCGGCTACGGTCCCCAGGCAGGCGTGGGCCCGGCGTCGGCTCAGTCGGTGCCGTCGGTTATCGGCGCCATGAGCGCGGCGCCGTCGGCCGTGACCTCGTATAGGTCGCCCGTCGCGTCGACAAAGAGGTACGTCGCGAGGGCCCCGTCCGAGAGAACCCGCACGATCCACAGCGCCTCTTCCTGGACGAGGCCGCCGCGGCGGGCGGCGACGATCGGCTCGATGCGGCCAAGTTCGGCCCCAGCGACGTGCACCCCTGACAGGATCGCGACTCCGGGTCGGACCACATCGATGATCGTTTGTGCCTCCTCGAAGGTCCGGCCGGCACCCGGAACTTCATCGACGAGACTCGTCGGGAGGGCCTCGCCGTTGGCCCAGCCGACGCGATCGACCACGAATCGATCGCGACATGCGGCCTGCACATCGACCGGACACGAAGCTGACCGACGGTCATCGAAGTGGCCGACGACGGCGATCTCAACGGGTGGCGTGGCGGCCGTGACCGGGAGCCGTGGCTGCCAGCCGCCGTCCAGGTCATCGACATCGATCTGGAAGTGCGGTCCGGTCGGCGATCTCCGGCTGGACCCGTTCCCGTTGGACGTGACCAACGACTCGGGCGCTTCCATGAGGACCATCTGATCGTCCGGGCAGACGGGTTGGACTGGCGAGGTCGCGGGCGTGTATGGGCATGGGACGGGCAAGAAGGGGGCGAACCAGCCATGGACCGCGATCTCGCGGTCGTCGACGCCGGCGTCACGGACCGCGATGGCGTCGCCGACCGAGATGGTGGGCAGGCCCATGGTGTCGCGCCCTGCCCACGACTCGGATCCTGAGGGGAGGGCGCTCGGTTCGGGCGTCATCCCGTCCGGTGCGACGATGCCGGTCGAACCGCGGAGGGCGATGCCGACCGACACCGCACCGATGGCCAGGATCACGACCGCTGCCGAGGCCAGGAGGCGCCGCCACGACATCGACGAGCTCGGTCGTGTCCGGAGAGCCGCGCGCGTGGCCTTGTGCAGGTCCGCGGGAGTCCCGCCCCGCGCAGCGCGAGCGGCGAACGCGGCCGCCAGGCGGTCATCGTCCCATGGCTCGCTCGGGGTCGCTCGCGTCGTCATCCGTCGCGCCGCTCGGCGTCGATGGCTGCCTGCAAGGCCTGACGCGCGGTGTGGAGACGGGACTTCACTGTCCCGACCGGGATCTCGAGGATCTCGGCGAGCGCGGTCACGGGTTGGCCCTCGAGGTGATGCAGGACCAGGATCGATCGTTGCTCGACGGGGAGCTGCCGCATTGCAGAGTCGAGGATCGTCGCATCGGCGTCGGCGGGGCTTGCGGTCGCCCGAGGACCGTCGACCCCAGCGATGCGGCCGGACGGGATCTCGCGGATGCCCCGGCGTCGCCGAGCGCGGTAGGCCATCCGGGCCGCATTGACCGCGACACGCTGCAGCCACGCGTCGAAGCGGTCGGCATCGCGCAGGCGGCCGACCTGGCGCCACGCGGTGACGAACGTGTCCTGGGCGGCGTCGCGCGCGTCGGCCTCGTCGCCGAGGATCGCGAATGACAGGCGGTAGACGGCATCCATTCGGGCGCGGACGATCTCCTCGAACGCATCGAGGTCGCCGTGGCGGGCCCGGTCGACGAGCGACCGGTCAGTCGCGGGTTGGATCGGCTGCCTCCAGCGACGCGTTGACCATCTGATGCCGGCCGAGGCCGTCAGGTTCAGTGTGGGGACGGCCGTGATGCGCCATTCCGTAACGGCGGTGCGGCCACGCACCGATTTCCCGGCTCGCATGCCGGGCCGACCGGCCCCGAACGCCCGTAAGCCGCCTAGCATCCGCGCGCTGTCACCGCTTCCGGAGGGCTGATCGGTGGGTCGTCGCGTCCGTGCGTGGTCGAGTCTGGGCCTGGTCGGTCTGTTGCTGGGGACGCTGGCCGGCCCGGCCGCGCGACTCGTGACAGCGGCACCCACGACCGTCGATGTCAGGGTCCAGTCCTTCAACATCCTGTACGGCGGCGACGAGATGGACGTGTCGTCCGGACACGGCCACTGGTGCCCGGACCCGGCCGGCTGCGCGGCGAATATGGAGCGCATCGCCGGCGCCATCCGGGCGAGCGGCGCCGACATCGTGGGCATGCAGGAGGGCACCGGCAACGGCTGCCGCATCGCCGATCTCCTCGGCTGGAACTGCAACGGTCGGCTCCAGGTCCTGTCGCGCTTCCCGCTGATCGACCCGCCAGGCGGCGATGGCCTCTACATCTATGCCGAGGTCGCGCCGGGCCGCGTGATGGCCCTCGCCAACGTGCATCTGCCGTCCGATCCGTACGGGCCGTACTTCCCGCGGGAGGGCTGGACGCTGGACCAGGTGCTGGCCCTGGAGAACGAGCTGCGGATGCCGGCCATCCAGCCGCAGCTGGCCGACCTGCCGCCGCTGGCCGCGTCCGGGATCCCGGTCGTGCTGACCGGCGACTTCAACTCGCCGTCGCACCTGGACTGGACACCGGCGGTCTCGGCCGTTCGCCCGGTGGACGTCCCATATCCGATCGACTGGCCGGTCGCTCGCGCACTGGCGACGGCCGGCTTCACCGACTCCTATCGCGAGGTTCATCCGGACCCGGTGGCCGACCCTGGTTTCACCTGGACGCCGGGCTACCCACGCGAACGCAAAGGCGTCGAGGTCCACGACCGAATCGACTGGGTCCTCCACGCCGGACCGATCACGGCATTGACCGGCGATGTCGTCGGTGAATCCGCCTACGAGGGCACGGGGATCGCGGTCGATCCCTGGCCGTCGGACCATCGATCCGTGGTTTCGACCCTGCGCGTGACGCCGGCCGTGCCACCACCATTCGCGGCGGCGACATCGCGCCGGCTGTTCGCCGGCGACCCACAGGTCGTCCGGTTCATCGGGTCCGGAGCTGCCAACGAGGCGATCGCGATCGTGCCGGCTGGCGGCCCGGTGAGCGCCGCCATCGCGACGCTCCCCACCGGTGGCAGCGTGTCTGGCGCTCGGTCGTTCGCCTCCGGGACCTGGGCCGCGGGCGCCTACGACGCGGTGCTCGTCGCCGGTGGCTCTCTCGTGGGCGGCCGATCGACCTTCCACGTGTATCCCGCCGGGACGAAGCCGTCGATCTCGGTCGCCAAGTCGACCTATGTCGAGGGCGAGGCGATCGGCGTTTCATGGCGTGCCGCCCCTGGCTGGAGGTGGGATTGGCTCGGCGTGACGAAGAAGGGCGCCGGCAACGTCGACCAGTCGGCCGATTGCACCGGCGGCTACTGCGGGGCGGGGGGCTACCTCCTGTACACCTACACGGGGACGCTCGTCGAAGGCTCGGCGGTCTTCGATGCGACCGCGCAGGCGGGGAAGACGAGCTGGCCGCTGCTTCACGGCTGGTATCGCATCGCCATGTATTTCGACGACGGCTATTCGCTCCTCGCCGTCTCCCAGCCGTTCGAGGTGGTCAGCCGCCCGACTCGGTAGGTGTCGGGCGGCAGCCATCGAGCCTTGCATTGCGTCACCCCTGCAACGAATCGGCGCTGCGTGGCGTCATCGGACGTATCAACGCCACGCGCACGATCGGCCGAGAGCATCCGGGGTCGAGCCCAGACTCGGCGCAGGAGACACGACATGGACGTCAGCGACACCAAGCACGGATCGGAAACAGGTTCGGGACGTCCGTCGCGCTGCCTCTCGCCGGGTTGCCCGTGCCGGGACGCGCGGATCGTCTCCCATCGTCGGGCGCGCTTCTTCCACCATCTGGCCGTCGTGAATGGCGAGACCGCTGACCGGGTCATCGCGCCAGACACCGACTGGGTGATCCCGCGCGCCAGCGGAACCGATCTTTCTCCGATCTAGACGCGTCCTCGCTCGATCGGACCGGCTGGGTCGACGGGCGGGACCTCGCGCCGTAGCGCCGGGCGCTCCGCTAGGCTCCGCGCGATGGCATCCAGTAGCTCGCTGAACACCGACTACGAGCGCCGGGCGCTGTGGCAGGCAACCATGCCGCCGTTGCCCGACCGGTCCGGGCGCGAGCTGCCGGACGCCGCGGATGTCGTCGTCATCGGTGGCGGGTATGCCGGCATCAATGCCGCTCGCGAGCTGGCGCGCCGGGGCGTGGCGATCACGCTGCTCGAGGCGCATACGCTCGGCTGGGGCGCGTCCACGCGGAACGGGGGCATCGTGCACGCCGGCTACAAATGGTCGGCCCGCCAGCTGGTCAAGCGCTACGGCCAGGAGACGGGCAGCGCGCTGTACCGCGAAACCCTCGACTCCTATGACCTGGTCAAGCAGCTGATCGCCGACGAAGCCATCGACTGTGATTTCCGGGAGGTCGGTCACCTCGAGCTCGCCTACGCGCCATCGCACGTCCCCGAGCTCGAGCATGCTCGCGAGAGTCTTGCCTCTGTGGGCGTGACGTCGACGGTCGTGCCCCGCGAGCGCATCCGCGAGGAGATCGGCAGCGACGCCTACTACGGCGCGCTCGCGGTGGAGGGGAGTGGGCTGCTGCACCCGGGGCGCTACTTCGCGGGGCTGGCCGCGGCGGCCGCTCGCGCCGGGGCCGACCTGCATGAAGGCGTTCGTGCACGTTCCATCCGGCGACAGGCGGACGGCCGCTTCGTCATCGAGACATCGCGTGGCGCGATCCTGGCAGGCGACGTGTTCGTCGCCACGAACGGCTACACCGACGGAGTGGTGCCGTCGCTCCGTCGCCGGGTCATCCCGATCGGCTCGTTCATCATCGCCAGCGAGCCGCTCCCCGCGGACCTCGCGCACGAGCTCTCGCCGAAGGGGCGGTCGTTCTTCGACACGAAGAACTTCCTGTACTACTGGCACGTGTCGGCGGATCGCCGGATGGTGTTCGGCGGGCGGGCGTCTTTCCTGCCCACTTCGATCGACAAGACCGCGCGGATCCTGCACCGCGGCCTGCTCGAGGTCCATCCCCAGCTGGCCGACTATCGGATCGAGTACGCCTGGGGCGGCAACGTGGGGTTCACGTTCGATCGGATGCCGCATGTCGGGCGGACCAAGGACGGCGTGACGTATGCGCTGGGCTGCTGCGGGACCGGGGTCGCGCTGATGACCAACCTCGGGACGCGCGTCGGGCAGTGGCTTGCGGGAGGCGAAACGCCGGCGTTGGCGAGCCTCAAGTTCCCGCTCGTGCCGGCTCCGTACGAGGGCCGGCCGTGGTTTTTGCCGTTCGCCGGGGAATGGTTCCGGCTGCAGGACCGACTGGCGGCGCGGTCTCGGCGCTAAGCTGCCAGGTCCGGCTCCCGGCCAGGCGGCGCGTCACGCCTGTTCCGCGAGCCGTCGTAGCGTCTCGAGCAGGTGGTCGATGTCGTCCTCGGTGGCGAGATAGTTGACGATGCCGGCACGCAACCAGGTCGAGCCGCGGAG
>Ga0070698_100005423_pt1 | contig 13933 bp, 10 predicted proteins | sample KBSK1502metaG_FD_65477 | JGI IMG/M metagenome (GOLD analysis project Ga0070698, IMG submission 65477) | Corn, switchgrass and miscanthus rhizosphere microbial communities from Kellogg Biological Station, Michigan, USA - KBS K1-50-2 metaG | ecosystem: Host-associated > Plants > Roots >...
GGCTGTCACGCGCGGACCGAATGGATGCTGGCCCGTGATGAGCTCGTAGAGCACGACGCCAAGCGCGAACACATCCGAGCGCGGCGTGAGCGGCTCGCCGCGCGCTTGCTCGGGTGCCATGTACGCCCACTTGCCTTCGACGATGCCGGCGCCGTTGCCTTCGCGTCGCGCGATGCCGAAATCGGCGACGCGCACTTCGCCCGATGTCGTCAGCAACAGATTGCTCGGGCTGATATCGGCGTGGATGACCGCGCCGCCCGCCTGCGCGTGTGCGAACTCGAGACCCGCCGCCGCTGCCTGCACGATGTAGCTCGACACGGCAAGCGACAGCCCGCGCGAGCCGCGCGCTTTCAAGAGCTGGCGCAGCGATGGCCCATCGACGAACTCCATCACCAAGAACACGTCGTCGCCATCGCGCGCGAGATCGAGAACGCTCACGATGTTGCCGTGCTGCATGCCGACGAGCAGCTTCGCCTCGCCGATCAGCCGCTCGACGAAGACGTGGTCGTTCGCGAGCTCGGGCAACAAGCGCTTGATCGCGACGGGCTTTTGAAAGCCGTGCGACCCGAGCACGTACCCAGAAAACACCTCGGCCATGCCGCCACGCCCGAGTAGCTCGCCCAGCACATACCGTCCTTGTCGGCGTGCAGGTTCGGGGGGACGCACCTCCCCTATGGCGGTGGGAATCCCGGCCACGGCGAGCCGAGCGAGTGCATTCAGCGTGCCCGAGCTAACACAGACAACATGTGGGGTGATTCGGTTTGGTTACTGACCGGAGCTATCCGCGTGATCGCTCGCGCGCTGGGGAACGGCGCCCCGTGGTGGGGGACTGATCCCCATTTACCCAGCCGTTCGTTTATCTTGCGCACTCTTATGCACAAGGCTCCGACGGCTGACAGCCAACAAGTGTTTGCACCCGGCATCCTCAAAGACCAGGTCGCCATCGTCACGGGCGGCGGATCCGGCATCGGGCTTGCGACTGCGCGGGAGATGGTCCGCCTCGGCGCGAAGGTCGCGTTGTGCGGGCGCACGGCCGACAAGCTCGACAAGGCGGCGGCGCAGCTCAAGGAGGCATTCGCCGACGCCGACGTGCGCACGACGATCTGTGACATCCGCGAGCCCGCGCAAGTCGAAGCGTTTGTCAAAGACGTGCTCGCCGCGTTCGGTCGCATCGACATTCTCGTCAACAACGCGGGCGGGCAATTCCCTTCGCCGGCGCAGCACATCTCGCCGAACGGATTTCTCGCCGTCGTGCGCAACAACCTCGTCGGCACGTTTCACATGTGTCGCGAAGTCGCGAACCAATGGATGATCGGCCACGGCGGTCGCATCGTGAACGTGATCGCAAACATCTATCGCGGCTTCCCCGGCATGGTGCACACGGGCGCGGCGCGCGCGGGTGTCGAGAACATGACGATGACGCTCTCCGTCGAGTGGGCGCAGTTCGGCATTCTCGTCAACGCGGTCGCGCCCGGCATCATCCTGTCGTCGGGCACCGCGCAATACCCGCCGCAGCTGCTCGACCGCGGCATCGCCGAGACGCCGCTCAAACGCGCGGGCACGTGCGAAGAGGTCGCGGCATCGATCGTGTTTCTCGTCTCGCCAGCGGCGCAATACATCACCGGCGCGACGCTGCGCATCGATGGCGCGCAATCGCTGTGGGGTCACACCTGGGAGATTCCGTGATGGATCTCGAGCTCGCCGGCAAAGCGTGTCTCGTCGCGGGTGCAAGTCGCGGCATCGGTCGCGGCATCGCGATCGCGCTCGCACGCGAAGGTGCTCGCATCGCCGCCGTCGCGCGCGGCGTCTCGGATCTACGCACGCTCGTCGATCAACTCGGCGATGGCCATGTCGCGATCGCGGCCGATGTCACGACCGCCGATGGCGCGAACGTCGCGATCGATTCCGCCGTCAAAGCGTTCGGCGGCCTCGATTGCATCGTGTGCGTTGCCGGCAAATCGTTCGCGCGCGATGCAGCCGCGATGGACGACGCCGACTTCGCCAAATCGCTCGACGCGAACTTGTGGTCCGCGGAGCGCATCGCGCAACGCGCGGTGCCGCACATGCAAAACGGCGGATCGATCACGCTGATCTCGTCGATCTGGGGTCGCGAAGCCGGCGGCGCGCCTGGTTACAACGTCGCGAAGGCGGGCGTGATCGCACTCGGCAAGGCGCTCGCACGCGACTACGCGAAGCTCAACATTCGCGTGAACACGATCGCGCCCGGCTCGATCCGCTTTCCCGGCGGCGGCTGGGATCGGCGCGCACAAACCGATCCCACGCTGATCGCCGACATGCTGAAGCGCGACTTGCCATTCGGCCGCTTCGGCACCGTCGAAGAGGTCGCGAATGTCGTCGCGTTCATCGCATCGCCGCGCGCATCATGGATCTCGGGCGCGTGCATCGTCGTCGACGGCGCGCAGTCCCACGCATTTTAGCTAGACGGCAGCTCGGTTAGCCGGCGTCCATCTTGCGGACGCGAAAGCGTGGCCGCGCTTGGCTTCTGCGTAGTTGCAAAGGGCACGATGGTTGCTCGTCGCGGTCGCGGTATCATGGAGTCATCGCGATGGAGATCGAGCAGCCGCCAGACAAGGTGTGGACGTACGACGATCTCGAGCAGTTCGAGAGCGACGGCCGCAAGTACGAAATCTTCGACGGCGAGCTCGTCGTGAGCCCCGCGCCCAACGTCGACCACCAACGAGTGATCGGTAGGCTCCATATCCTCGTGCACGCGGCTCTTCACGTACCGCGCATCGCCGAGGTTCTGTTGTCGCCGTTCGATGTGATCCTGTCACCGACCCGCGTATTTCAGCCCGATCTTCTCGCAGTGCGGTGGGGCCGGCGGCGAGATGCGCTCGCGAAGCGCGGCGCGATCGCACCACCCGATCTCGTGATCGAGGTTCTCTCTCCCACGAAACCGGAACACGATCGCGTGCGCAAACGGCGCGTCTACGCACGCAACGGAATCCCGGAGTACTGGATCGTCGATCCGATGGAGAAGACGATCGAAGTGCTCCAGCAAATCGATGGCGGACTCTCGTACCGTCAGCACGGTTGGTACGGACCAGGCGATCGCGCACGAAGCGCGACGTTCGAAACGCTCGAGCTCGACGTCGACGCCGTGTTTACCGACGAAGACGACGTTTGATCCGCTGCTACCGGCCGTGCCCGGTCTCGTCGTCGTCCTCGTCCTCGTCGGCCGTCGGTGCGCGACCCTCTTCCTCGTTCTTATCGAGGCCGAGGCGGCGGATCATCTTGTAGATCGACATGCGCTCGATGCCAGCGGCGCGCGCCGCCGCCGAGATGTTGCCATCGTGGGCTTCGAGCAGCGCTTGCAGATAGCGGCGATCGAATTCATCGACGAGCTTTTGCTTCGCGACCTTGAACGGCACATCGATATCGATGTGGGCGAAGCCGTTGCCCTCCTTCTTCGGGGGCGTCTCGAACGCGACGTTGGGATGATTCGGCAGCAGCACCGCGCGCTCGACGGAGTTGCGCAGCTCGCGCACGTTGCCGGGCCAGGTGTGGCGCAGAGCGCGCGACATGAAGTCTTCCGGTAGGCGCGGATCGGGATTGCCGGATGACACGCTGAGCTGACGCAGGAAGTGCTCGACGAGCAGCGGCAGATCCTCGCGACGCTCGCGCAGGGCCGGCACCGCCAGCCGCGCGACCGCGAGCCTGTAGTAGAGGTCCGCGCGGAAGTTGCCGCGGTTCACTTCGGCCGCGAGATCGCGGTTTGTCGCCGCGACGAGCCGCACATCCGATGCGAACAGCTTGCTGCCACCGAGGCGGCGCACCTTGCGCGTCTCGACGGCGCGCAGCAGCTTCGCTTGCACGTCGAGCGGCAGCTCACCGATCTCGTCGAGGAACAGCGTGCCGCCGTGCGCCATCTCGAACACGCCTGCGGTCGACTTCACCGCACCCGTGAACGCGCCGACTTCGTGGCCGAACAACTGCGCTTCGAATAACTGCTCGGGAATCGCGCTGCAATCGAGCACGACGAACGGCTCGACGCGCCTCGGCGAGCACTGATGGATCGCATCGGCGACGAGCTCTTTGCCCGAGCCCGTCTCGCCCTGGATCAGCACCGTTGCATCCGACTGTGCGAAGCGATTGATCAGCTCGAACAGGTGGCGCATCGCTGCGCTGCCACCGATCAGGTTGTGCAGCCGCGCTTCGTTCCACAGCGGCATCGCTACGGCGTCGTCGAGCGGATCGAACTTGATCGCGCTCTTGCCGACCTGCAGCGTCGAGCCCGGTGCGATGAACGCATCGATCACGCGCACGCCTTTGACGTACGTGCCGTTCGTCGACCCGAGGTCACGCAGGCGATAGCCCTCGGCCTGCAGCTTGAGCTCGCAGTGCAGGCCGGAGACTTTGCCGTCGGTGAGGTTGAGGTCCGCGCCGACGCGTCCGATCTGGATTGTCGGCGCGGCGATCTCGACGATCTTGCCCTGGTCGACACCCGCGACCACCTCGAGTCGGCACCGCCGAACGTTCACCGTTCGAGGCAGCCCTTGATACGAGGTCACCCAGGTCGGGGTCTCGAGGTCTTGGCCATCCACGACTTCTTGCGATCGTAGCACGCTCATCGCACAGCTCCTGTGATCCGGACATGTCCGTTCTCACCGACGTGGATCTCGCCGGTGCGGATGTTGGGGTCGACGTCTGCTTCAAAAATGGTGAGATCGACGGAGGGGTCGGCCGTGTCGTCTTGCGAGCGCACGGTTGCCGGCACCACCCGATTGTCGATATTGGTGACGAGCTCGACCTGCATGCCGAGCTTGATCTGCGAAGCATACTTACGCGGGACCGCGAACCGCACGACGGGCTGCGTCGGGTCGAACACGCGTGCGATCGGCGTGCCCTTGCTCGCGATTTCACCTTGCCTCACTTTGACGACCGCGATCGTGCCGTCGAACGGCGCGACGACGTTCGCCTTCGCGATTTGCGCTTCGAGCTCGGCGATCGTCGCCTGTGAGGTCGAGATGTCGCCGGCCGCCGACGAGCCGTCCGCACCGTATTGCCCGGCCTCCGCGCGGATGCTGCGAAACGCTTCCGGTGCCGCTGCACCGGAGCGGATCAACCGCTGCTCGAGCTTCGCTCGGCGCTCCGCATTCGCGTACGCGGTACCTGCACGCGCCGCTGCGCCCTTCGCGCGCTGCAGCTGACCTTTCGCTTCGGCGAGCTTCGACTTGAGCTGCGAGTCATCGAGCTTCGCGACGACGGCACCTTGCCGCACCTGCTGACCGTTGCGCATCGAGAGCTCGAGGACCTTGCCGTCGAAGTCAGCCGCGATCACCTGCGTGTGCTTGGAGCTGACGACCGCGATGAACTCGAGGAGCTTCTCCGGAGCCACTTTGCGCGCCGGCGGCTTCTCGACCGGCTCAGGGCCGATGGCTTGTGTTTCTTGCGTTCCGCAGGCTGCTACCAGGAGCAGCACCGGGATTACGAAGAGCAAATGCGGCTTCATAGCCAAGCTCCGGTTGGTTGGGGTTGATCGATTGCGACGCGGCGAGCAGCTGCGTGAACAAGCCGCCACGTGCGGCGAGCTCGTTGAAGTTGCCGGTCTCGATGACACGGCCTTTGTCCATGACGATGATGACGTCGGCGTTGCGGATCGTCGACAGACGGTGTGCGACGGTGATGCGCGTGCAGCGCAGCTTCTCGAGATTCTCGATGACCTTTGCTTCCGTCGCGTTGTCGAGCGCGCTTGTCGCTTCATCGAGCAGCATCAGCGTCGGATTGCGCAGGATGGCGCGAGCGATCGCGACGCGCTGACGCTGGCCGCCCGAGAGCGAGCCGCCGCCATCCGACACGACGGTGTCGTACGTCATCGGCATCTCGGCGATGTCGTCGTGCAAACACGCGAGGCGCGCTGCGTGCGAGATTCGATCGAGCGCTGCACCCGGCGCGCCGAGCGCAATGTTCTCGCGCATCGTGCCGCCGAAGATGAACGGATGTTGCGGCACTACACCGATCTGCTGGCGCACCGCTCGCAGATCCATCTCGAGCAGCGGGCGGCCGTCGTAGGAGATGTCGCCCTTCACCGGCTTGTACAAGCCGGCGAGCAAGTTGAGGAGCGTCGACTTGCCCGAGCCCGATGGACCGACGAGCGCGACCGCCGCGCCCGGCGGAATATCGAGGTTGACATCTTGGACGACGAGCGGCGCTTGCTCGCCGTACTTGAACGACAGGTTCTTCACCGTGACGTGGCCGCGCAGGCGCGGCGGCAACTGCGCCTTGTCACGATCCTGCTCGACGCTGGTCTGCAGCACGTCATCGATGCGATCCATGTGTCCTTTGACGAGCTGCAGCTCGAGCGCGCTGCCGACGAGCGCCGACAGCGGGCCGAACAGGCTCGTCGCCAGCGAGTTCATCGCGAGCATCGTGCCGAGGTACATCTTGCCACTCATCACGGCCGTCGCGCCGATCGTCAGGATCAGCATCGGGCCGAGCGCCGCGACGGCGCCGCGCAGACCATCGACGTAACACTGCGCGCGCGCCTGCCGCATCTTGATGTTGAGCTCGTCGGTGTAGAGGTTGCTCCACTTCTCGAGGCCGAGCCGTTCGGCACCGGCGCACTTGAGCGTCTCGATGCCGCCGAGCAGCTGCACCATGTAGCTGTGCGCCTTCGCCTGCTTGTCGAGGCTCGCCGCAAGCAAGCGCTGAAACGTCGGCCGCGCGCACAAGAACACGAGCGCCTCGGCGAACGACATCAAGATCGTGATCACGCCGAGCATTGGGTTGACGTAGAAGATGACGCCCGCGTACAGCAGCACGAACAAGCCATCGATGATCGCGGACATGCTCTTGCTCGTCACGATCTCGCGCACGGTGCCGTTCGAGTCGACGCGCATCATCAAGTCGCCGGTCGACCGCCGCTGAAAGAACGAGAACGGCAGCGACACCATGTGATCGAGAAAGCCGAGCGTCATGCGCGTATCGAGCGAGATGCGCAGGTGCAGCAGCAGGTGCGCGCGCACGACCTCAGCGATCAGGTTGAACGTCACCATGCCGCCGAGCGTGCCGAGGCATACCCAGAGCAGCGAGTAGTCGCTGCGCGGGACGACGCGATCGATGATCATGCCGGTCATCAGCGGCAGCGCGAGCGAGACCAGTCGCAAGAACAGTGACACCATGATCACGCGCGAGAAGAGCCCCTTCTCCGAGAGCAGCTCGTGCACGTACCGCTTGAGCCGGCCCTTCTCGTACTTCTGCTTCGTGAAGCGCGGCGTCACCGTGAGCTCGATCGCGACGCCGGTGAACGCCTTCGCGAACTGCGCGAGTGGCACGTCGCGCGGCCCCGTCGCGGGATCGACGATGCGTACGGTGTCGTCGATCACGCGATCGAACACGACGAAGTGGTTGAACTCCCAGTGCAGGATCGTCGCTCGCTTGAGGAGCTTGATCTGACCGATGTCGACTTTGATGCCGCGGCCGGCGAGGCCGTAGCGCTCGGCGGTGTCGAGGATGGACTTCGCGCTCACGCCATCGCGGCCGATGCCCATCGCTTCGCGAACGACGGCGAGCTTCACCTCTTTGCCGTGATACGCCATCACCATGCACAGCGATGCGGCGCCGCAGTCCGTCCATTCGAGCTGCTGCACGAATGGCACCGCGCGCTTGCCCTTCAAGAAGCCGAGCTTGCGCAGCGCGGGGTACTGCTGGGCGATCGATTTATCTTCGCTGCTCATGTCGTCTCCTACTCGATGTACTTCTCGAGCGATGGCAGCAGCGTCACGAGGAAGCGCTTCGACTCGATGCGCACCTCCGTCTTCGCCGGCATGCCGAACCTGAACGACTGCTTCTTGCCCTTGTAGCGGAAGTAATCGCGCGGCAAGCGCGCCTTGATGATCACGTACGAACCTTCGGCGAGCTTGAGTGAGTCGGCGTATTCGCCGCCGAGCGTCTTGCGCAGCTCGGCGAGACCGATCGCTTGGTCCCCGACCTCGATGATCTTCGCTTTCTCGCGCGACTTCTGATAGCCCTCGAGCTCGACCTGCAGCGTCTGGCCGGGTTTGATGCGGCCGATGTCGCGGCCGGGCAACGCGGCCAACATGTATGGCTCGGCGCCGAGCGGCACGAGCGTCAAGATCGGATCACCGAACTGCACGGGCTTGCCCGCTTCGGCGCGGATGCCTTTGACCCAGCCATCGGCCGTGGCGCGCACGGTTTTCTGCTCGAGCGCATCCTGCGCGCGCTTCGCGGCTGTGCCGCTCGCGATCAGCTGCTTCTTGACGTTCTCGTCCGCGGGATCGAACAGGAACTGGTGCTGCGCGGCGTCGTATTCTTTCGTCGCCTGCGCGAGCGCCGATTCCTCCGCTTCGGAGTGGAGCTTGAGCAGCGGGTCGCCCTTATAGACGTAGTCGTTCGGCGCGACGAACACCTTCTCGACCGTGCCGGGCGTCGGCGCGGTGACGCGCGTGCCGTCGTACATGACGATGCCCGAGCCGCTCGAGTACGTCGGCACTTCGACGAAGATCGCGAACACGATCGCGATCACGAGTGCGAGCCCGAGGATGTGATACGTGCGGCGCACCCAGCCGGGCGACAGCTCGGTGACGCCACCTTCTTGGCCGCGACGGCGATGGCTATCGAGCGCTTCGGGGCGATACAGCGACTTCTTATCGGCTTCGTGCTCGACCCGCCGCTGCAGGTGCTGGACGACGAGGTGGTGCATGATGCTCGCGCTCTCGCGCGCGAGCGCCGCCATCGTCACGTGATCGATCATATTGAAGGCGGGCTGCCTCGCGTTGCGCACGAGCTGGATCACCGCGATCGTTTCCGTCGACGTCGTGATCGGAATCAGTGCGCTGTGCGTACCGACGAGCGCGCGCCTTGCCTTCGCGACCGCGACGACCGGCTGCTCATCCTTTGGCATCTCATCGTTCGCGCCGAGCGAGTGCAGGCCATCGGGGTCCGCATAGATGATGAGGACCGACAGCGCGTTCGTCAGATCGGCGAATGCTTCGCGCAAGAGCTTGTCGGCGCCCGAGAGCTCGGCTTGCAGAGCGAGCCGGCGCAGCCAGCTATAGATCGAAGGCGCGAGCTCGGGCGGCAGCGGAATCGCCAACGGATCGAAGCTCGCGCCACCTTCGAATGGAATGAATGCCGGAATCTGCTCCGGCGCTGGCGCTGGTGCCGGCTGTGGTGCCGCCGCCACCGGTGCCGGCGTCTGCGCTACCGGCGGCTGCGGTGCCGGCTTGATCGTGCTCTGCGAAGCGCGACGCCGGCGCGGCGCCGACGTGATCACGGAGTCCGATTCCGCACGACGCAGCGACACGGCGAGCTCGTCCTTTGGCAAGAACGTCGGCGCGTCTGTGGCTGGACCCCAGCCTGGCTGGTCGATGCGCATGTCGACCCTTTGAGCAACCGCCGGACCAGATGTAACTGGGCAAACCCAAGGACCGATCGCTCCAATTTATGGGGATGGGGATCGCGATTCGTAACCCGCGGTATGCGAGTTCCCCAGGCGGCAAAACGTTGTCAACGCGAAGACTCAATGAGTTGCGGTCGGCACGGCGACTGCTCTTGCCACCTCGCATGCGCCCCACCATCACCGCTGCGATCTTGCTCGTCACGACGATCGCGAATGCGCGGCCGCGTGTCGCTCAACAAGATCGTCGCGACAAAGAAGAAGAAGAAGACAGCGAAGGTCCAGAAGGCGAATCGGTCCTTCCAATGAAGCTCGACGAGCTGATCGAAGTGCTCGTGCGAAACGCGCCGGATCTCGCGCGCGCAAAGATCGATCGGATCGCGGCGCAGAAAGCGGCGGAGGGCGAGCGCCGGTCGCAAGCGTGGATCGCGTCGTCGAACCTCGAATACAAGCGGTTCTCGATCGCCGAGCGCGTCGAAGTGCCGATGTTTGCGCTCGTCAATGAAGAGCGCATCGGTGGCGACGTCGGCATCGGCCGCAACCTGCCGACGGGCGGCAACGTGTCGCTGCAGATGGGCGTCCAGCGCATCCGATCGGAGTACCTCGTCGACTCGCGGCTGCGCGATACGCCGACCGGTGGGCTGCCGGTGATGACCGACGCGAACGGTGACCCGTACGACTACTCGCTGCGCAACCAAGCGTCACTGCGCGCGACGCTCAAGCAGCCGCTATCGCGCGGCTTTGGCCCCGGCGTCGCGCTCGCGCAACAGCACAAGGCGGACTTCGTCGCGAGCGAGGAGACGATCAAGGCCCAGCTCAAGGGCGAAACGCTCGTGCGCGACGCGGTCGTCGCCTATTGGGACCTCGCGTACGCGGCGTTCGAGATGGACGTTCGCACGCAAGCGCTCGAGCTCGCGAAGAAACAAGAGGATCTGACGCACGAACAGATGCGCGCGGGCACCGCGCCGTCGAGCGCGGCGAACGCCGTCATCTATGAGATCCAGATGCGCCAGGAGAAGCTGCTCGCGGCGCGCATCGAGTTCGAGCACAAGTCCCTCGAATTGCGGCGCACGGCCGGCCTCGAGATCGGTCGTCGCGACATCCTGCTCCGCCCGGGCGAGCCGTTCGTGATCGGCGACGACGAGTTCGACGTCGATGACATGCTGCAGCGCAGCCGCGCCGGCAATCGCAAGCTCGCGGCGATCCAGCTGCAAAAGAAGGCGGCCGATGTCGACGTCACGGTCACGAAAGATCAAACGAAGCCGCAGCTCGACCTCACGTTCTCGGGCGCGCTGATCGGCGATGGCGAAGGCGCCGGCGAGGCGCTCGGCTCGATCGGCAACAGTTACGAGCTAACCGCTGGGCTGTCGTTCTCGTTCGAGATTTCGGGCGCCGCCGGCAAGGCGCGCGATGCCGCGATCGCGCGGCGCAAGCGGCTCGATGTCGATCGCGAGGATGCAGAGCGTCAGATCGATACGGCCGTCGTCAACGCCGTGCATGTCGTGACCAGCGCACGCACGCGCGTCGCGCTCTCCGAGAAGGCGATCAGCGTCGCCGAGGAGAACGTTCGCGCCGAGCGCGCGAACTTCATGGTGAGCCGCACCACGAACTTCAGCGTGATGCAGCGCCAGACCGAGCTGATCGAAGCGCGCCTGCGCTTCGGCCAGGCCGTCGCCGACTACCACAAGGCCGTCGCTCAGCTGCAGTTTTTGAGCGGCGTGATCCTCGATCAGTACCGCGTCAACGTGCGGCCGGGCGCGAAGGGTCCGCGCCTCGCCAAGCGTGGGGAGAAGGAGTGAGTCATGCATCCCGAGGTTGACATCAACATGCGGTCGCTCCTCTCCACGTCGAGCGCAACCGCCGAGATCAATTGTGTTCGCGTGCAGGCACGCCGCCTGCTTTGGGAGGCAATCATGCGCACCACCACACTGGCATTGCTGTGTTTCGCCGGCTGCGCCCAAATCGGGGAGCACGGCAATTCAGACGACCCGAAACCCGATGGCGGCGGCGGCGACGGCTCTGCCGCACCCGCGACGTGCGACTCGATGGAACAGCGCACGATGGACCTGACGGTCTCGAGCGAATCAAACCTCAGCGGGCTGCCGACGGGCTGCTGGCGGCTCAACGGCAAACTGACGGTGAGCTCGACAACGCTGACGAGCCTGAGCAAGCTCGGCGACCTGCGCGAGGTGAAGAGCTTCGTTCTGCAGGGCACGCCGCTGACGAAGATCGATACGAAGTCGCAGATCAGCGTCATCGAGTCGGTGTCGATTACCGGGAACGCGAACCTCACCGACATCGCGAACATCGTGCCGCAGTCGACGCTGCAGTCGCTGGCCGTCGAGAACAACGGCGCGCTGATCACGCTCGGTGGGCTCGAGAAGGTGACGATGGTCTACGGCGAGACGCGCATCGTGAACAACGGTGTGTTGTCGACGCTCAATCTCGGTCTCGTCACGCGTCTCGAAGGTGGCGTGACGATCAAAGACAACCCGCGCGTCACCACGATCGATCTGCACTCGCTCGATTCCGTTGGTGCGATCACGATCGATCACAACATCGGGTTCACGACGCTGACGTCGTCGGTCAAGAACGTGCACGGCACGGTCACTGTCAGCAACAACACGGCGCTGCGTAACCTCGGCACGTTCGGTCAGGACATGGTCATCAACCCCGGTGGCCTCGTGATCCAAGGCAACACGCAGCTGCAGGATGTCGGTGCGCTCGGCCATGCCGGGTACGTGCTCGCCGGCGTCATCATCAGCGGCAACGGCCAATTGTCGACGACGAAAGCACACGACATCGGATGCTGCGTCGACATCGGTGGTTTCTCGATCAGTGGCACCAACGGCTCGTGCCAGGGCAATCACTGGTGCAACCACACCTGTTACTACAATCTGTGAAGGAGAAGCAGTCATGCGCTCGAACGTCTTCGCTCTCATCATCTGCGCACTGCTCTCGCCGCTCCTCGTGCGGAGCGCAGACGCCAAACCACGTCGCGTCGTCGTGCTCGAATTCGATGGCCCGCGCAAGCTCGCAGACGCCGGCCGCTCGTCGGTGATGGCACTGCTCGGCGAGCAGTACAGCATCGTCGCCACGAAGATCTGGGACGCTGCGCGAGCGCGCGCTTCCGGCCGCGGACCACAGCAGTGGCGGCAAGCCTCGAAGCAAGCAGGCGTCGACGCCGTGATCGAAGGCTGGGTTCAGCAGGAAGGCCGGCACAATGTGCTGACGGTCGCGGTGCGCGAAGCGGCGACCGGAAACGAGATCGATACGCTCTCGGTGCGCATCAAAGACACCGGCGTGACTACCGACGCGCAGCACAAGATGGCGTCGCAGCTCGACGACGTGCTGAGCTGGATCGATGGCGACATCACCGCCGATCCGCAGCCATCGCTGCCCGACGTGCGCACGATCCGCCCGATGCTCGGCGGTCGCGATCCAAATCGCGAGCGCGAGCGCGAACGCCTGCGTCAAGACGAAGAGGACGAAGAAGAAGATGACCGACCGGCGCGGCATGGTCGTCAGCGGTCGCGGCGCGTCGCGCGCGATGATGATCGCGAGCCGCGCGATGAGGAGCGTCGCGATGACGATCGCGAGCCGCGCGACGAGCGCGACGAGCGCGACGATAAGAAAGTCGAGAAGCCGGCGAAGCCGGAGAAGACCGTCGCAGCAGCGGCGGCGCCGCCGAAGGACGAGACCTCGAATCAAGACACGAACGACCTCGTCAAGCTGTTCGGTCCCGACAGCAAGGAAGCGGCAATCGTCACCGACGGCAAGACCGCGCACGTGCCGAAGCCAACGCCGCGTTTCATGATCGGTGCGGGTCCGTATCTATCGGCGCGCGGCATCACGTTCACGCACGATCCGACGTACGACGGGCCTGCGCCGGAATATCCGGCGAGCACGCTGCAAGGTCTCGAAGCACACGCCGCGGTGTATCCGCTGCCGCGCGAGAAGCAGGATGGCGATCTCTCGGGCGTCGGCTTCACGTTCGACATTTCGAAGTCCGTGCTGTCGCAGCTCACCGCGGCCGATGACGAAGCGTTCGGCGATTACACGCTCGACCACCTCGCGTGGCAGCTCGGCGTTCACTATCGCTGGCCGATGGATCTCGTCACGATCGATGCGGCCGCGACGTTCGGCAACTACTCGTACACGATCCACGATCTGCCGGAGACGATCCAGCTACCCGATGTCTCGTACCCGTACCTCGGCCTCGCCGCGAACGTCGATCTGAAGATCACCGAGGGCACGAGCGTTGGCGTTGGCGCCACCTATCGCTACACGATGTCGGCGGGCGATGTCAGCGACGAGATGTGGTACGGCTCCGGCACCGCGTGGGGCATGGGCTTCGACGGCCACTTCGTGATCCCGGTGCACGGCCCGTTGTACGTGCGCGGCGCGGTCGAATACAGGCGCGTGCAGATCGACCTCGAAGGCTCCGGCATGCTGTCGCAGGACTTCGAAGTGTGGGATCTGGTTGACAGCGAGATCACCGGCTCGGCGAATCTCGGCGTCAAATTCTGAGCGCGATCTTCGTCGACAAAGCGG
>Ga0070698_100005425_pt1 | contig 13926 bp, 12 predicted proteins | sample KBSK1502metaG_FD_65477 | JGI IMG/M metagenome (GOLD analysis project Ga0070698, IMG submission 65477) | Corn, switchgrass and miscanthus rhizosphere microbial communities from Kellogg Biological Station, Michigan, USA - KBS K1-50-2 metaG | ecosystem: Host-associated > Plants > Roots >...
GACTCGTAGTGCACGACCTGGAACGAGGTGTGCGTCGCTTTCTCGAGCTGCTCGTGCACGGCCTTCATGACGCGCGGATGCGCGTGGCCGACGTTCATGACTCCGATTCCGCCCGCGAAGTCGACGTAGCGCTTGCCGCTGACGTCCCAGAGCTCTGAGCCTCTGGCGTGGTCGGCGGTGATCGGGTGAGCGCTGGTGATGCCGCGCGGGACGTACTTCGTGCGCAGCTCGGCGAGGTCCGTTTCGGTCGTGCGCGTGACGCTCACGCGGCCATCTTAGGGGCTACGATCCGAGCCCGGTGGACGCGGTGTCAGCGGCGGTTTCGCGCCTGTGGCCGGGTGGATCGGCGACGATCCAGGAGCTCGGCGGCGGGATCACCAACCGCAACTTCAAGGTTGTGGTCGACGGTTCTGCCTACGTCCTGCGGATGGGCGGGGCGAAGACCTCGCTGCTCGGGATCGACCGGGCGGTGGAGCACGCCGCCGGGGTGCGGGCCTTCGAGCTCGGCGTGGGTCCTGAGGTGGTGGCGTTCGTGCCCGAGGAAGGGTGGCTCGTGTGCCGGTTCATCGACGGCCGGGAGATCTCGCTTACGGAGATGCGGGAGCCGTCGACGCTGGCGCGCGTGGCCTCGGCGCTGCGAACGCTGCACGACTCGCCGCCTATCCCCGGCCGCTTCGACGCCTGGGCGGTGGTGGATGGCTATCGCGCCGTCGCCGAGGCTCACGGCGTGGAGATACCGGCCGAGTTCGCGCCCATGCGGGCCCTCGCCGACAGCATCCGCTCGGCGCGCGGGCAGCAGCCAGTGGTGCCGTGCCACAACGACCTGCTCAACGCGAACTTCCTGGATGACGGCTCGGTCCGGATCGTTGACTGGGAGTACGCGGGGATGGGGGACCGGTTCTTCGACCTGGCCAACTTTTCGGTCAACCACGAGTTCTCCGTCGAGAATGACCGCGCGATGCTTCGCGTCTATTTCGGCGAGGCGCGAGAGGCCGACCTGGCCTCGGTGCGGATGATGCGCTTCATGTCCGACTTTCGGGAGGCGATGTGGGGCGTGCTGCAGTCGGGCATCTCGGACCTGGACTTCGACTTCTCGGGCTACGCGGTGCAACACTTCGCGCGCCTCGAAGCGGCAGCACCCGACGTCAAGAAATCCGTGCGCGACGAAACCGACCGGCAGGACTAAGCTGCGCGTGCAATGTCGCAGCAGCCGCCAGGCCAACTTTCGCCGGACGGCAAATGGCTGTGGAATGGCCGGCAGTGGGTCCCGAATGTTCCTGTTCTTCCGCCAGGCGGCTACCTGATTCAACCGTCACGCGGCGGAATGGTCGTCGCGCCGAAAAACCCCGCGGTCAGCCTGATCGTCTCGTTCTTCATTCCGGGCGTCGGTTCGATGATGAACGGCGACGTGACGACGGGAGTTGTGATCCTCGTGCTCTTCATCGCCGGCGTCTTCACGTCGGTCTTCGTCGTCGGCATCTTCCTGATCCTCGGGGCGTGGATCTGGGGAATGGTCGACGCCTACCAGGGCGCTCAGCGCTGGAACCGGGCGCACGGGATATTGAGCTAGCCGATACATGGGATCAAAACAATTGATCCCTTCTATCGCTGAAATTGGCCTAGCTTGTCGTTACTACATTGACGATGGGCGACGGAGAGGCGGTTCTGTACGGATCTGACGACTCGGAAGAGTCGAACGCCATGGTCGCGCTGCTGCACGACCTGGGTATTCCGTTTCGCTACCGCCCGGTCAACAGCGACGCGTCGGCGATGCGCGAGTGGGAGCAGCTCGACGGCGAACGCGTGCCGATGCTGAGGATGGGCAACCACACCATCGTCCGCGGGCTGGACAGGATCAAAGTCCAGCAGCTTTTCGGCTGGGTCGGCTGCTAGCGAAGCCCGACCCGGTACATGAGGTGGGTGACGGCCGGTGAGTCGATCACACGCGTGATCGTGAGCTCGAGTCCGGCGACGTCCTGAAACAGCCGCTCGCCTGAGCCCAGCGTCAGTGGGACCAGGTGCAGGTTGAGCTCGTCGACGTGGCCCGCCCGGAGGAACTGCCGCAGCGTGTCCGCGCCGCCGGCGATCTGTACGTCCTTGTCGCCGGCCGCTTCTTTTGCCTGGCGCAGGGCCGACTCGATCCCATCCGTGACGAAGTAGAAGGTGGTCCCGCCGTGCATCGGGATTGGTGCGCGAGGGTGGTGTGTCAGCACGAACGTCGGCGCGTGATACGGCGGGTCCTCGCCCCACCATCCCTTCCACGACTCGTCCCACGCGCCGCGACCTGCATCGAACATGTTGCGGCCCATGATGTAGGCGCCGACGTTGCGGTTGGAGCCCAGCTCCTCGACGATGTCGGAATCGGCGCCTTCCGAGCCGCCCGGCAGCCCTTGCATCCTCATGAATGCGGCTGTGTCGAACATCCATTGATGCAGCCGCATCCCGCCTTCGCCGATGGGATCCTGCAGGCCCTGGTTTGGGCCGGCGGTGAAGCCGTCGAGGGAGATGGATTGGTGGCAGGTGACTTTGCTCATTACGGGCTAAGACTGACACCGAACGGAGGACTGATCGGTTAGCAGCGGGATACGGGATTAAGCCCCTCACCCCAACCCTCTCCCCGAAGGGGAGAGGGAGTTTTTCATCTCCCCAGCCCTCTCCCAGCCGGGATGGTGGATTAAGCCCCTCACCCCAACCCTCTCCTCACCGGGATGGTGGATTAAGCCCCTCACCCCAACCCTGCGCGCAGAGCGCGTTAACGACGGCGCGCTAAAGCGCGCTCCGCCAACTGATTGCTCCCCGAGGGGGAGAGGGAGAGGGCTTCAGCGATTGCATCGGCCACCCCGTCCGGTGTTTGGAGCACCTCGTGATTCCAGAACCTGATCACCTTGTAGCCGCACTTCTCGATGTACGTGGTCCGCTTTGCGTCCAGCAGCCTGCGGTCTTCGTCGTGCGTATCGCCGTCGAGCTCGATGACCAGCCGTGTGGGGACGCATACGAAATCGGCGATGTAGCTGCCGAGAGCGTGCTGCCGGCGAAACTTGAAGCCGCCCATCCGCTTGGCTCTGAGGATTGACCACATTCGCTTTTCCGCCGCATTCGCGTCCTGGCGCAACTCGCGCGCACGTGCGGTGTAGATCGGGTCTCGGCGCATCCACGCGATGATCCGACGTGACTCTTGCTGGGACAACGTTCTTTACACGCCGGGATGGTGGATTAAGCCCCTCACCCCAACCCTCTCCCCGCCGGGATGGTGGATTAAGCCCCTCTCCCTAACCCTCTCCCCGAAGGGGAGAGGGAGTTTTTTTTCCCCAGCCCTCTCCCCGCCGGGATGGTGGATTAAGCCCCTCTCCCCAACCCTCTCCCCGAGGGGGAGAGGGAGCTTGTTAGCTGCGGACCCTGGAGGCTGTTGGGTCGTACAGCGGCTCTTTGCTGACCCGGCCTCCTACCCAGCGCCCGAAGATGTCGACCTCGACCGGCGTGTCCACGGGGCAGCTCGCGGGGACGTACGCGTACGCGATCGACTGCCCCACCGTGTAGCCGTAGCCGCCGCTCGTGACCCGGCCGGCGACGTCGCCCTCGATCCGCACCGGCTCGGAGCCGAGCACCACCGAACGCGGGTCGTCGAGCACAAGGCAGGCCAGCTTGGTCTCGGCCGGAGACTCGCGATTCTTCAGCAGCGCCGAGCGGCCGATGAACTCGCCCTTGTCGAGCTTGACGCAGAAGCCCAGGCCGGCCTGGTAGGGGTCGACGTCCGGCGTGATGTCGGCGCCCCACACGCGGTAGCCCTTCTCCAGGCGCAGCGAGTCGACCGCCTTGTAGCCGCCAGGCGTGAGTCCGCGCTCGTGCCCCGCCTCGCGGATCGTGTCCCACAGGCGCAGCCCGAACTCGCTTGGGCAGTAGAGCTCCCAACCAAGCTCGCCGACGTACGTGACGCGCAAGGCCAGGCACGGCACGGTGCCGATGGCGACCTCGCGCGCGGTCATGAATGGGAAAGCGTCGTTGCGCAGGTCGGCCGGTGTGGTCTTCTGCAGGATGGCGCGCGCGTCCGGACCCCACAGCCCCACGCACGCGTACGCGGAGGTCACGTCCTCCACCTCGACCGACCCGTCGCGCGGCGCGTGGTCGCGAATCCACGACAGGTCGTGCATGCCGAACGCGGTCCCGGTGATGACGCGAAACGCCCGCTCGCCCAGGCGCGTGATCGTGAAGTCGCACTCGATGCCGCCGTCCTCGTTGAGCATCTGCGTGTAGGTCAGCGACCCCACCGCGCGCGCCACCCGGTTGTCGGCCATGCTCTCCAGGAACTCCGGCGCGCCGCGTCCACGCACCTCGATCTTGGCGAACGACGTGAAGTCGAAGATCGCCGCCGCCTCGCGGCACGCCTTGTGCTCCGTCCCGATCGCGGGCGACCACAGCCTGCCCGCCCACCCGTGAGGCCGCAGCGCCTGGTCGCCGTGCGTGCCGTTGGGCTCGAACCAGTTGACGCGCTCCCAGCCCGACTTCTCGCCGAACGCCGCGCCCAGGTCCTTCAGACGCGAGTACATGGGCGAGACGCGAAGCGGACGGCCCGCCGTGCGCTCGTGCCCCGGGTACTTGACGTCGTAGTAGGTCGAGTAGACCTCGTATGTCCGGGCCAGCGTGTACTCGCGGCTCGAGTAGGCGCGGCCGAAGCGCCGGGAGTCCATCTCCCAGACGTCCAGGCTGGGCTTGCCGGCGACGATCCACTCCGCCACCAGCCTGCCCATGCCGCCGGCGCCCGCCAGGCCGTGGGCGCAGAACCCGGCCGCCACCCAGAACCCGCGCACCTCGCTCGGGCCGAGGATGAACTCGTTGTCCGGGGTGAACGCCTCGGGCCCGTTGACAAGGCGGACGACCCTCGCGTCCTTTAATGAGGGTGTCCGAACGATGGCGTTGCTCATCAGCGGTTCGAAGCGGTCCCAGTCGGGCTCGAGCAGGCGGCCGTTGAAGTCGTTCGGGATGCCGTCGAGGCCCCACGGCGCCGGGTTGCGCTCGTACCCGCCCATCACGAGACCGCCCGACTCCGGCCGGTAGTAGACGAGCAGCGACGGGTCGCGCATCGTCGGCATCTCGAGCGGCAGGCCCTCGGGCCGCGTGATCAGGTACTCGTGGGCGAACGGGATCAGCGGCACGTTGACGCCGGCCATGCGGCCGATCTCCGGGGCGTACATGCCGCCCGCGTCGACGACCAGCTCGCATGCGATGTCGCCCTTGTCGGTGACGACCCTGGCCACCTGGCCCTCTTTCACGCCGATCCCGGTGACTCGGGTGTCCTCGTATACCTCCGCGCCGCGGCGCCGAGCGCCCTCGGCCAGGGCGTAGGTCAGCTGGCTTGGGTCGATGTAGCCGTCGGTGGGCAAAAAGGCCGCGCCGAGCACCCCCTCTGCGGTCATGGGCGGGAACATCCGCTTCGCGTCGTCGGCGGAGATGAGCTCGAGCGGGAGGCCGAACGTCTTCGCCCAGGCGGCCTGGCGCGTGAGCTCCTCCCTTCGCTCCTGGCTCGACGCAAGGCGCAGCGAGCCGACCTCGTGCCAACCGGTCTCCATGCCGACCTCGTCCTTCAACGTCCGGTAGAGGTCGACCGAGTTCATCATCATCCGCGTCAGGCTGAGCGAACCGCGGAGCTGGCCGACGAGCCCGGCGGAGTGGAAGGTCGAGCCGCTTGTCAGGCGGGCGCGCTCGACCAGGACAACGTCGGTCCAGCCGAGACGCGTGAGCCAGTAGAGGATGGACGCGCCGCCGACACCACCGCCGATGACGACGGCGCGCGCGTGGGTCCTCAAGTGAGCTTTAGGCGGGCGCTTCCACCGGTGCAATGGAGGCGGTCTGGGGCATTCGCCGCTGCGCGATGGCCCAGTAGATGGCGCCGATGATCACGATGACGCCGACTGTCGCCTCGAAGATCGGAATGTTGCCGAGAGCGCCCGATAGGTTGAGGTTCGGAAGCGCGCTCAGGGGCGGGTTGCTCGAGGACCGCGGCCATAGGAAGTTGATGAGCATCGAGCCGCCCCAGACCAGGCCGAGGATGTTCACCCACAGTCCCCACTGGCCGAGCTTGAACGGTGTCGCGTCCTTCGGCCAACCCTTGGTGCGGGCGATCAGGATCGCGACGTTGCCCATGAAATAGGAAAGGTAGATCATCCCGGTGGCGGCGATGGCGATCAGGCCCGCGCCCGCGTAGTAGAGCAGCGGAACGGCCGAGAGCGCGCCGATCAGGACGCACGTCCAGATCGGTGTGTGCAGGCTCGGTTGAACCCTGTTCCAGTACCGGCCGAGCGGCAGCTTGCCATCGCGCGCCATGCCGAACGCGAGTCGAATGGTCGACGTCTGGATGGCGAGGCAGCACACGTAGATTGCGGCGAACACGACGAACAGGTACAGCTCTGAAGCCCAGCCCGGCATCTGCTGGATGATGTCGACCGGCGGCGCGGCCTTGGCGGCGCCCACGGCCGCGACGTACTGGTCGGCGTTACCAGGGATGGCGATCAGGGTCGAGAACAGGAAGATCGCGCCGATGACGAAGGCGCCGATCACCGACGCCAGCACCGCTCGTGGAGCGTGGCGCCGCGGGTTCTTCGTCTCCTCGGCGAGCGTGCTCGCGGTGTCGAAGCCGTAGATCACGAACAGGGACATGAACATCGCGGCGAAGAAGGTTCCGTATGGGTTCGCGCCTCCCGCGGTCAGCTGGTGGCCGTTCAGCACCACGCTGAGGTCCTGGTGGTGGAAGAAGATGAGCAGCACGAACGCGAAGACCACCATGCCGAGGATCTCGAAAACTACGCCAGTGTTGTTGACAATGGACACGAGGCGCACGCCGAATATGTTGAGCAGCGTCGTGCTCACGAGGACCAGCGCGCCGATCGTCACCTGGGAGGTCGTGTTGTTCGGGATGTTGAGGCCGAAGTTGTTCAGGAAGGGGATAAGCACGATGGGCACTGTCACGTCGACGGCGGTCACGGTGAGGATCCCGGCGAACAGGTAGATCCAGCCGGAGAACCACGAGTAGTGGCGGTTCGCGAGGTACTTCGTCCACTGATATACGGAGCCCGCGACCGGAAAGTGCGAGCTGACCTCGGCGAAGTTCATGGCGATGATGAATTGGCCCACTGCGACGAGCGGCCAGCTCCAGATGAACGCGGGGCCGCCGATCCCGATACCCAGCGCGTAAAGGGTGAAGATGCCCGTCGAAGGCGATATGTAGGAAAAGGCAACGGCGAAACTCGAGTAGATGCCGAGGGCTCGCCTGAGCTCCTGTTTGTAGCCGAAGCGAGCAAGGTCGCGGACGTCGTGGTGGCTCTGGTCTTCCAACTGCTTCCCCTCCCCTGACTGCGGAAAGACGGCTATTTGCTCGGGGAAGCTATCACCCGTTGCGAGTCGCGTCAACGCGCGCGTTGGACGCAACGACGGCCCGTCCGGCGCTGCCCAGCCAGCCGCCGGCCAGGCCGAGAAGGGCCCCCACCAGCAAAGTGAGGAAGACCGGCACCGCGGCGGCGTGGTCAAAGCCCATGATCGCGGCCAGGCTGGTCGCCGTCGGGCCGAGCCCGTACCGGGCGTGCGTGGCGGCAAGCGGCACGAGCCACGAGAGCAGGCCGATCGCGCCGGCCGTGGGGATGGCGGCGCGGGCACGGGGCAGTACTGCGCCGACGGCGAGCCCGACCAGGAACGGCGCCCACCAGAAGCCGAACAGCACGCCGACCAGCGCCAGCAAGCCGGCGACCATCACGGTGGCGTAGACCCTCACGGGTTCAAGCTCCAGGTCTTGATGCCGGTCGCGGACTGCGCCTCGTCGCCGCTCAGCATTGGCTTGAGCAGCCCGTCCCACCAGGTGTCGACGCGGTTTGTGTACCAGCTCGAGGCCGGGTTCTCGCTCTGCCCACCCGGGTAGACGCCCTGGAAGGTGTGCGTTCCCCAATCGACCACCATCCGCCAGCTAGGGCCGTGGGTGGAGGGAAAGTCGCCGGCCGCCAGCGGAGTGTTGGCGTCGCCGCGGTCAGCTCGCGGCCCGTAGCTCAGGCCGCTGACCTGGGCGAGGTTCTCCAGCTCACGGGTGTGGACGCGGCCCCACGACCATTTCGAGGGGTCATTGCCGAGCCGCTTGGAGATGGCGGAGATCGCCTTGTGGAACGCCGCCGTCTGCGCGTCGGCCGCGGTGCGTGACCCCACGCCTGGAGCGCTGAACGCGCGGTTGCCGGCGTCGTGAAGGGTCCACGTCTCCAGGTCCTGCCCCAGCGCGTCGACCACCTCGCCCATGTCGACGTGGACCGCGCGGGATTTCCACCACGGCCTGAATGTCTCGTCGAGGTAGGTGGACCAGAACACGCTCCACACCGTCGCCGCGGAGGAGCCGACGTCCATGCGGTAGTCCCATCCGGCCAGGAGTCGCATCGCGGCGCTCTCCTTCGTGCTCAGCTTCGACTTGCTCAGCGTCTGCAGCAGGGCAGGGACGATTTCTGATGCGAGGAAGTCGCGGGTGTCGGTCTGCAGCGCCTGCATGTCGGCGGCGCTCAACTTCCCGGGCTGGCTCAGGACGCGGCGAATCTCGTCGGCGCGGTAGCCGGGGTCGAAGAAGTTCGAGGCGGTGCCGATGTAGTACGGGTAGTCCTTGGTCACCTGGCGCTGGTTGGCCGACCAGATGTATCCCGCCGGCGGGTCGTAGACCTGCGGGATGTCGTCGTAGGGGATCGTGCCGGCGACGTCGTACTCGCCGGTGCCGGGCATCGGCAGCCAGGGCTGGCCCTTCCTTGTTTGCGGGAAGTAGCCGGCGGAGATGAGCCCGATGTTGCCCTTGTCGTCGGCGAAGACGAAGTTGTGCGTCGGCGAGAACCAGCCGCGAAGGGCGTCGCGAAACTCCTGCCAGTTGCTGGCGCGGTCGATGTTCAGAAGGACGGAGAGGTCCTGGCTCGGAATGTTGCCCCCCCACCACACAGAGGTCGTCTGGCCGCGCTCGGAGATGACCGGGCCGTGGACGCTCCAGCGGACCTTTACATGCTGGGTTGCTTCGCCGAGCACCGGGATGTCAAATGAGACGGTCTTGTATGGCGTCCATGTGCTGTTCCAGAAATACATGCCGGGATGGGCGGCGTCCTCCTTCTCGACGTAGAAGAAGGTCTGCTGGTTCTGTGCGTCGGTGAGGCTCCACGCGATGTGCTCGTTGTGGCCGATCAGGACGACCGGCGTGCCCGGGATGCTCACGCCCGCGGCGTGGTAGCCAGGCGCGTCCATCGTCAGCTGGAACCAGATCGCAGGCAGCGTGAGGTGCAGGTGCGGGTCGCCGGCGAGGAGAGCGCCACCGCTTGCGCTCTTGGCGGGCGCCACGGCCCAGTTGTTGCTCGCGCCACCCGTGGCGACGAGGCCTTGCGGCAGGGCGGCCAGGCGGTCGTACAGCGGCTGCGCTGCGTCGCCGTTCATGGTCGATTGCGGCGCGGGCAGCTGGCCGATGGGGCTGAGCGACGGCTTGCTGTAAGGCCCTGGGTCATATGGCGCCTGCACGTTGGGCGGAAGGATCGGGAACCACTCCGACGTGAGGTCGGCGCCGAGCTGCTTGTTGAGCAGCGCCATCACGAGCGGGGTGTCAGTGAAGTTGAGGGTCTGGGTCATGTCGCCCTTGACGAGCAGCGAATCGATTGGCGTCCAGTGCTTGGGCTGGTAACCCAGCAGGGTGAACATCGCGTCGAGCTGGTGGGTCGCGATGGCCTCGTCGATGCGGTCGTTCACGCCCTGGGAGTAGGCGAGGAGATCTTCGCGTGAAGGGTCGCCCGGCTGGAGCTGGTTCCATTCGGCCTGCGCGGTCTCGAGGAGGCCGAGCTCCAGCTCGAAACGGTCGGTGTCGAGCGCCGCCTTGCCTACGATCTCCGAGAGACGGCCCGCGCCCTGGCGGCGCATGAGGTCCATCTGGAAGAGGCGAAACCTCGCGTGCACGTAGCCCATGGCGAGGAAGAGGTCGCGGTCGGTCTGGGCGGTGATGTGCGCCGTGCCGTCTTGCTCGAGCACGACCTTCACCGGTTGCTGCAGCCCGCTGAGGCGCATGGTGCGGTCGGTGACCTGCGCGTCGGCGGCCATCGTCCACGCGCCTGTGGTCGGGTTGAAGGCGGCGCCGAGGGCGGGCAGGCCGGCGGCTGGAAAGAACGCGACGTACAGCACGGCGGCCGACACCAGGATGGCCGCGCCGAGGTTGAGGAATGGGAGCCGAGCGCGACGGCGCCTGCTGGGAGGAGCCGAGGTTCGCATCGCCGGTCGTTCGGCGACGGCGGGCTCGGCGGTCACGCGCGTAGTTTGAGGCCAGGCCTCTTCCTTGGCGGCGTCTTCCCTGCCGCGGCGGGCGATGTCGCCAGCAGCGCCGGATATTGCCGGCTGCTTGCTGGCCTGCGTAAGGAGCCCTGATCAGCTCGCTTAAGGTCTAACCTTTTTGTTCCAGGAGGCCTGTCGGGGGAAATTCGGGCCGACCTGGGGGGAAGGAGCCAGGGTGCAACCGGGGATCGTCGGGCTGCGCGGTGCGCTGATCGCTGCGTGGGAGGCGGACCTGCGCGCCGTGCGTCAGGACACCTTCGATGCGGGGCTCGGGCGCGAAGCGCTTGTCTTCATCCAGCGCTTCTATGGCTTGATCTCGGAGCTGCGCGGGCCGATCCAGCGGTCCTGGGGGCCGGGCGGTCACGTGCACGTGGTCGACTCGCCGGACGTGGGCGGGCCCGGTCCGCGGGTCTCCCAGTCGCGGATCCGGCTGCGCAATCATGGCGACCTTGTCGCGGTCGAGCTGTTCTCATACGCCGACGGGTCTTACCGGGCCAACCCGTCGGCGGGCCTGGACCGCGGCATCCGCGTCGTCGACATCGAGCCGCTGGCGTATGTGAACGAGCTGTATCGCACGGCCGTGGATTTTCTCCAGGTCTCTTTGAACCTGGACCTGCTCCTGTCCGGGTCAGGCTGGTTGTTCGAGCACGTGGCGGCGAACCAGTTCGTCGCGTCGGGCCTCTGGACGTCGCTGGGCGAAGTGTATCGACGGGCGACGCGAGAGTTTGCGGTCGCTGAGAACTTCGAGAACGTGGCGGGGATGTTCAGCCCCAGGGCGGAGGCGAGCGGCGCCAACGGTGTTAATGGTGCGAATGGATCTTCGGCTGATTTCGATTTCGCGCTGTCCATCGCGCAGCTGCAGCGCTACCACGAGCCGCAGACCGACCTCGGGAATTTCCTCCAGCTGGTGCACATCGCGGTCGACGCCGACCAGCTGGACCGCCGGGTCGAGAGCGCCGAGGCCGCTTCGGCGCTGGCGCTGGACCCCACGGCGGTGGCGAAGCTAGGCCGTCTCGTCGCGCGTGCGCCCGACGTGTGTCGCGAAAGCGAGTTCGCAGATGACTTCTCGTCGTGGACGTTCTTGCCCTCGTACAACGTGCACTTCTTCCGCCGAGTGCACACCATCGACGACTTCCTGGTCGTCGAGGCGTCACTGGTTCCGCGCGCCGCGTCCGGAGGCACGACGACCACGACGCCGGGCGAGGGCGGCAAGGAATTCAAGGTCGAAGAGGGCGCGTCGCTGCCGGACGGGATCGTGACGTTCTTGATGACGGACGTCGTCGAGCCGACGCCGATGTGGCTGCAGCGCCGGGCGTCGATGTACCAGGCGATGCGGCGACACGACCAATTGCTGACCTCGGCGATCGAGTCGAACAACGGCATCGTCTTGAAGGAGCGAGGCGAGGGCGACTCTTTCTTCGCCGTCTTCCTGCGCGCGACCGACGCGGTGGCGGCGGCGGTCGAGGGGCAGATGGCGATCGAAAACGAGCAGTGGCCCGACGAGATCTCGCTGGCGGTGCGGATGGCGGTGCTGACGGGGGAGGCGGACGCGGCCGACCGCGACTACCGGTCGCCGGCGGTGAACCGGTGCGCGAAGCTGCGGCGTCGGGCGGTGGGGCGGCAGATCCTGGTCTCGGAGTCGACGTACTCGATCGTGGCCGACATCCTGCGGCCGGACATCGGTCTGGTTTCGGTGGGGGAGCGGCGGCTGGAGGGCCATGACCGGCCGGAAGAGGTGTACGTGGTCGAGCACCAGGATGTTGATCTGGTCGCGGCGGTGGCCGAGGACGAGGAAGAGAACGAGGACGAGGTGGCGGCCGTCTAGGGGCGGTCTTGTCGGTCTGTCGGTGTGTCGGTGTGTCGGTGTGTCGTTTTTTGGTTTCGCCATTCGTCGTTGTCGGTGTGAATGCCGGTGTCGGTGCCGGGACCGCGGTCGCGGTCTTAACAGGCTGGGTTGACACGCCGGGTACGCTGAGGCCGGTAGGCCGGCGGGGGAGGGACGGCAGCAGGAAGGGAGGGACCCCGCCAGGGGTGTTTCCATTCCGCTGGAAGGCCCCGGCGCGAAATGCCGTTGAATGTGAGGCGATGGCAACCTCCCGAAGCACCACCGGCGCCGCGGTCGCGATCGACCGCTTCTCGGTCGTCCTGGTCGCGGTCGCGGCCACGCTCTGGGCGACCGACACCTACTTCCGCAGCCAGCTCGTCACCCACCTCTCGGCGACCGAGATCGTCGTCGCCGAGGACGGGCTGATCACCCTGTTCCTCGTCCCAGTCCTGATCCGCAGCGCCGGTGAGCTCCGCAAGCTCGGCCCCCGCGGATGGCTCGCCGTCGGCGGCATCGCCGTTGGCGCGCAATCGCTCGCCACCATCCTGTTCACGGCCTCGTTCCAGGTTGCGGCGACCTACCAGGTATTCGCGGAAACGTTCGTCCTCCAGCAGACCCAGCCGCTGATCGCGATCCTCCTCGCCTGGATCGTCCTCGGCGAGCGCCGCCGCGCGTGGTTCTGGCCGGCCGTCGCGGTCGCCATCCTCGGCGTCTACCTCGTCCTCTTCGCCCAGGATCCCGGCGCGCCGCTGTCGGCGCTGCAGCGCGGAAGGCTCGAGGTCGGGCTGCTCGCTCTCGGCGCCGCCGCATTGTGGGCCAGCGGCACTGTGCTCGGCCGGTTCGCGCTCGGCACCATCAACTTCTGGTCGATGACCGCGCTCCGCTTCACGCTCGCGCTGCCGGTGCTGATCGTCATCGTCCTCGTCCAGTACGGCCTCGTCGGGTTCACCCACTATCGCGTGAGCGACTTCGTCCCCAACCTGCTCGCCATCGCGCTGGTGCCCGGCCTTTTCGCCCTGCTGATCTACTACCGCGCACTCTCGCGCACGCCCGCGTCGTTGGCGACCATTGCCGAGATGGCGTACCCCGTCGCCGCGACGCTGATCGCATCGGCGCCTCCTTTCAACCAGCCGCTCTACCCCGCGCAGGTCGTCGGCACGGGGCTGCTGATCGGTGTGATCGTGTTCCTCAATCTGACCAAGGACCGAGCGGCTGAGATTTCGCCGGCCGCGCTCAAGCTGGCGGAGAGCTGAGAAGAGCAAGAAGGAGAGAGGAGAGAAGAGCCATGGCGCGTGAGTACGGCACCTCGGTGGAGTCGACCGCCTCGCCGGACAAGGTCTGGCGGATCTGGTCGGACATGTCGACGTGGGGTGACTGGAACCCCAACGTCTCGACGATGGACTGGCAGGGCGGATTCGCTTCGGGCACGACCGGCATCATGAACACCAGGGCCGGCCAGCACCACAAGATGCAACTCGTCGACGTCCAGTCGGGACGTAGCTTTGCGCTCCTCACCAGTGTCGTGCCCGGGACGCGCTTTCGTTTCAACTGCCGGATCGAGGCGGCAGGCGCGAAGACGAAGATCGAGCAGACGGTCGAGGTCGGTGGGCCGCTCGGGCCAGTAATGGGCGGCATGCTCGGCCCGCAGGTCTCCAAGGAGTTCGGGACCCTCCTCAGCAACCTCGCACACAAGGCCGAGTCGAGCTGAAGGGTTAGCCTCGAGCGTGTTCCTCGAGCCTGGCGCGATAGGCGGCGGTCGCCCTTCGCCAGCTTGTCCACACCCCCGCGATCATCAC
>Ga0070698_100005427_pt1 | contig 13920 bp, 7 predicted proteins | sample KBSK1502metaG_FD_65477 | JGI IMG/M metagenome (GOLD analysis project Ga0070698, IMG submission 65477) | Corn, switchgrass and miscanthus rhizosphere microbial communities from Kellogg Biological Station, Michigan, USA - KBS K1-50-2 metaG | ecosystem: Host-associated > Plants > Roots >...
GTCGGCTAGGGCGCGGCTGCGCGGCGCGACGTCGGGATAGCGGTTGATCAGGTCGGCGAGAAGGGGGGCGAGCTCGCACAGGGCACGGCTGGCCGCCAGTTCCGGGTCGAGATGAGCACCGGCGGCACAGGTCAGCGCGGGCTGCCGCGCGCCAGGAGGGCACACAGCCATCGCCCAGATCGAGGGGATGCCGTGCTCCATCGTGGTGTCGAAGGCCACCACCCGGTAGCCGGTCTCCGCCTCGATGGCCTGGGCCAGCAGGGGTATCGAGCGGTCCCGCGCCGACGAAAGGTCGATCCGCGGCGCCGGGAGGCGGGCGTACCAGGTCATCAGAAACGCGTCACGCTCGGCCAGTTCGAGCAGCCCGAACAGGATCGCCTCCTCCAGACAACTGCCGAGCGCGCAGCCGTTCGATGTCTCGAAGGCGAACAACGGGTCGTCCGGATCGGTGAGATGCGTGCTGTAGTACGCGTAGCCCTGGGGGACCAGGATCGGTTCCTGCCGCCCGAACGAGTATCCCCAGACCCACCCGCACGCGCGGTCAGCGTCGAACGGCTGGAAGCCAAAACCTGGCTCAGCGAAACGCTCGGACGGGTAGAGCCCAAGCCTGCGGGGATCCAGCGCGCGGTCGCGAACCTCGGCGAAGCTGGCCCGCACCACGGTGCGCCGCCCGCCAGGTGTCATGCCGCCGTAGCGTTCCAGCGCTTCAAGGACCGCTACCATCTCACTTCGGCGGTAATGGCTGGTGCGGCCCCAGCCGAGTTCCGTCCGGGGCTGGTGACGCGTCCGCAGCGCCGCGACGGCAGCCGCGATTCCCCCACTGGCCACGTTCTCCATGCGCTGGATCAGCCCGGTCTGCCCATCGACATAGGTCGCGCACAGCCCGGCGACATCGGAGGCGCCGAAGGCACGGACCCGATACGCACCGGGTGCCGGCTTGAGCCGGGGGCGCAAGGTGATCCGGGCCGCTTCCGGGCTGTCGTCCGGGAACGCGCCGCACGCAGGGCACAGCGGATCGGGAAGGAACCGGTGGGCGCTGACTCCGAGGCTGTCCAGCGCGACGTAGAGCAGCGCGCAGCTGGTGCGGCTCGATCGCGGATCCGGGCCGGTGACCTCATCGGCGGTCAGCGCCGCCACCGTCCGGGCGGCCGCTGCGGTCAGCCAGGGCGATGGCTGCTCCGCCAGCCGCGGGTACTTCTGCTGCAGCTCGGCGCGAGCGCCGGAATGCTCGTCCGCGACGCTCCGCCGCAGTTCGGCGCACCGCACACAACCGGGTTCACCGGGGATGTGCAGCGGCCCGATGACCGCCCGGCCCAGCTCGGTGCGTACCGGCAGCCAGGTCACCCGGTGAACGGCGCACAGTGCCTGGATGTCCTCGAAGCCTCGGCAGTCCCACGCGTCGCTCGCGGTGATGAGCACCCCGCGCCCGGGGGCCGCGTCACGGGCGAGATTGGCAAGATCCTCCAGGTCAGCGAGGGCAGGCAGATCGCAGGCGCGGACGGTGACGTCGAGGCCGGGATCGGCGCTCAGCCACTCGCTGATGGCGGTGGCCAGCAGCCCCGCCCCAGTTATAGCGACTCGCTGGTCAGCCACGCGCCACCACGACATTGACGAGATAGGGCAGGACGCTGGCGGTCACCGAAGGATCGTGATCAAGGGGCACGGCCACGACGCTCCACCCGAGGTGAGCGAGCTGGGCCACAGCGCCAGCGGCGTCGATGGACCATGCCGGGCAGGCGGTGATGCCAGGCACGCACCCGTGCTCTGGTATTGGCGGCACCGGGGCCGGCGCATATGGGGCCTCCCCGTCGCCCTGGGCCTGGTAAAACAACAGCACCTCGGCCAGCCCATCGCGCAGGGCGTCGCCAAACGAGAATCCCGACGCATAGGCCGCCGTGACGCCGTCGAGGCGGAACGCGAGCGTCGGCACCCGGGGCGAGCCGGTCACGTCGTACACCTCGAGCCTGTCCCGGAGGACCGACGCCATCGAGCGGTAGCGGCGGCCGGCCGCATCCAGCGCACCCTCGGTCCACTCGATCGCGGTGAACCGGCGCTGGCCGGCATCGAGCTCATTCAGCGTCAGCCGCAGGCACTGGCCGACGAGCCCGCCGCGCACCGCCTCCACCCAGGCATGCCCGGCAGCTATGCCGGGTGGCGGAGCATTTCCAGGCCGGCCGCCGCGCAGCGCGGGGAAGACCGTCTCCGCCGCCACCGCGTGTGGCCGCTCGTCGGCCAGGCCATAGCCCCAGACGAAGCCGCTCCACTGCCCGGCGCGTAGGGCCGCGAGGTCCTCCGCGGGGTCGCCGGTGAGGCCGGGGGCGTCCCCCCGGACGTGCAGCCGCCGGGGATCGACCATGAGCGAGCCGTACACCGCGAGCCCGCGCAGAACGGCGGCGCGGCGGGCCTCGGCCAGCGACAGGCCCGCGCCGGTGACGACCGGGAGCGGCACACCGGGGTCGAGCAACCGGACCGGGTCCGACACGCGGACCTGCGCGACCGCGAGCGGAACTTGCGCGAAGTCCTGTTCGGTCACCTCGCTGAGCACCCCGAGCCTGGGCTCCAGGCAGGCGGTCATCCGCCCCGAGAACTCCTCGGGCTCCAGCCGCTCACCTTCGCGGAGCCGGCCAACGGCGGCCGCCAGACCGGCCCGGTCCTGGCCGGTAGCGGCCAGCGAGAACGGGTGCGGCAGGAAGGGATGATTCTTGTGGTTCAGGCTCCGCAGGTCGACCCGCACCATCCGGGCCGGCTCAGCCGACATCGCCGTGCCGCTGAGCTGCCGCATTACCTCCCGGATGAGCTGGTTCGCCGCCACCGTGGACGCCGCTCCCGCTCGCGGATCGCCCAGCGGCGGGGCGCGGCCGACGCCGGCGCCGCCGTCCCCTGCGCGGCCGTTTCCAGCGCTGCCATCCCCGGCAAGGCCGTTACCGGCAAGGCCGTTACCGGCAAGGCCGTTCCTAGCGGGGTGGTCTTCAGGGAGACCATCGCCGGCGAAGCTAAGACTGGGCCGACCTGTACCGTCAGGCTTGACTCGCCCGGCCTCGTCACCCCCCAGTGCCAGCAGTCGGCGCCACGCGCTCATCCAGTCGGGCCGCCCGCCGGTATCCGGCCCGAACGGTCCCAGCCAGGCATGATCGCCGGCCAGGATGGCCGCCACGAAGGGGACGCTGGCCCGCGAGCACAGCCGGTCGAGCGCACGGGCCGGATCGACGTCGGCCCGGTCAGACTCGTACACGACAACGCCCGCCCCGGTCACGAGATCAGACAGCCGGTTCTCATCGGCCCGATCCACCGCGCTGCGGATGATCCGCTGGCGCGGGTCACGCTGCCGGGCGCGCCGCTCGCAGTCGGCTAGGACGATCAGGTCGGCGGGGTCCGCACCAGTGAGTGCGATACGAAGCGTGCGTGAGCCCGAATCCAGCGCCGCCCGCACGGTCTCGGCGAGCAGTCGGCCCGCTCCGGCCAGCGCGATCACGCTGTCGCGATAGGCCTGGAAGCTTCGCTCCCCCGATGAACCGGAGTAGCCGAGGAAGGCGATCTCGCGGCTGTAAAGCCTCCGCTCGTCACTGGTCAGCGAGTACTCCTGATCGGCGTCATCCCCCGTGTCGACGACCACCCCGCGGTCGCGCAGCGCGCTGATGACTCGCTCGGTCATCTGCTTGCGGCCGGCGGGCAGCGCTGCGGTCAGTTCGGCGAGGGTGTGCTGGCCGTCGAGGAAAGGAGCGAGCCGGTCGACCCAGCCGAAGATCGACCGGCCGGTCATCACGACCTCGCCCTGCGGGGTGAGGATGTACACACCATCGCTGGTTGCTACGTAGTATGTGTCCTCGCGGAGCTTGAGCCCGGTCACGTGCTCCCTGCCCGCTTCTGGGGCGTCTGGAGGCGCCCCCTTCCCTCGTCGCTCGTGCCTCGCTCCTCTCAGTCCAGGCGCCACGGCGCCGCTATAGCTTGCTCATTCAGCGGCCCGCGGGGCCGGGGTCGGCGGTCTCGCCCGCCGGCCGACTGCCGAGGATGAACTCGCCGACGGTTCCTTCGGTGAGGGGATCGAGCCCGGTCGCCTCGGCGAAGACTGCCGGGTCGCCGGCGCCGAGCGCGCACGGTGCCAGCCCCATGGCGGTGGCGACGCAGTACATCGTCTGGTAGGTCACGCCGACGTGTTTGACGATGAGCGAGTAGGCCAGCGTTTCGTAGCTCCAGCCGACCCGGCCGAACCGGGCCGCCAGGATCACGACAAGCTGCGGCCGGGACGTATGTGCTGTCACGTCTGACCCACCGGTCGCCTGCTGCGCGGCGTCGATGAGCCTGCGGACCGCCCGAGTCGGCTCCCTGATGTGCTCGAGTTTGTGGCCGAACCTGTCGTAGCGATACAGGCCGGGCTCCAGCCGTTCGGCCAGCCGCACAGCGAGGTAGAACTCGAGCGCATCGAGGGCACCGCCGGACGGGTTCGGCCCGGTCACGATCTCGATGCCGTCGTACGCTGCCGTGTGCCGCACTCCCGCGGCCCGGTACAGGAACTCGCCGATCTGCTCCAGGGTGATCGGGTGCTCGTCGTCGTGCCGGCGGATCGAGCGCCGGTTCTCCAGCACGCTGGTCAGCGTGGCGTCGTGAAGACGCAGCGCGTCGATGTCCGGGCGAAGCAGCTCAATGCTTCGTTCGGGAAAAGAAACCCGGCGCGCGGGAAGCGGCTCGAACAAGCCGGCCGCCCACTGGGTGCGGCCGAAGTGGCCGTCCGGCACGCCTTCGGCGCGGCTGCGCATGTGAAACCACAACTCGTGCGGGCTCCACTGGCGCAGCTTGAACGCGGTGTCCTCCTCGCCCGGTACCTGCACGACCAGCGTGGCCCAGGTCAGGTCGGACAGCAGCCGCCTGGCCAGCGGTGCTGGCAACGACCCCAGGCCCGCCGCGGACGCCTCCGGCGCCGCGGGCGCCGCGGCCCGCCGCCCGGTGAACGCCGCCAGGGCGCCCATCACGCCGGGATCGTGCACCGCGATCGAGCACCAGGAGCGCGGCGACTCGATGAGCAGATCGGCGCCGCTCCGGCGCATGACCGCGAACCGTGACAACGCGAGGCCAGCCTGATCGTCACCGGCCGGCAACGGCCCCGGTCGCCGGTGCGGCTGGATCGTGTACGCGGGGCCGTTTTCACCGATAACGGTGATGTGCAGCCAGCCTCCGGTCCGGAGCTGGTCCAGCAGCGAGCCGAGTTCCGCCACGCCAGCGTCCCCGCCGGTGCCACGCGCCATCGCCCGCAGCGTGTCAGCGGGGCACTTCGATCCGGCCAGCTGGTGTAGCACGTCGCGCTGCGTCTGGGTCAGCATGCCGAGCCGCTGGCTGCTGGACCGGTGCAACAGGTACTCCTGCCCGCTCCGGTCGGCGGCCAGGAAGACGCCCGGGCGCAGCCGCAGCACCTCCGGGCAGACGGCAGTCATGGCATCGGTTGTCATCCGGGCGGTAGAGTGCCGGCCCGGGCGCTGCCGGCACCCGGGGGTCAGCTCTTCTGGCAGCAGACGCAGGGGCAGGCGCAGTAGTGGCAGCAGCTGCAGCGGTATGCCGCGTAGCCAGCGGTCAGTGACTCGAGGATGAGCGCGTCATCGGCAACCTCGAAGTCGTCGAGTTCCAGAGCGGACAAGTCGAGATCCAACTGGGCCGAACAGTCCATGGCTGGGTCCTCCTCCGGGATCGCTTAGCGCCATGGCGGCACCGGTGACGCCAGCCGGGCTACTCGACGCCAGAGCGGCCACACCACGGGGGGCGTGTTGAGCCCCTGGAAGTACACATACACCGATATCCCGGGCAAGTCGATACCCTGCCGTCCAGCCGTACCGGCTCGTGGCCGGCTGTGCGACGCTGTTGGCCATGAAGGATGCTGTGGCGCCCGGGCTACCCCAGTAACGTGCCGGTGACCAGCATGGCCTACGCCGAGACAGCGGATCAGGGGGCGTTCCGCGATCCGGTGTTCGTGCTCGCGCCCGCTCGCTCGTACACCACGGTCTCGATCGCGGTGCTGGCCGGGCACCCGGAGCTATACGGCCTGCCCGAAACCAATCTGTTCCTGCGGGATACGGTCGGTGAGATCATAGCCATACCGGATGGGCAGTATATCGACCGTGCCGGACGTCGCCACTCGCTGATGGGCCTGGAACGCGCCCTCGCCCAGCTTCACGATGGCCGCCAGGACCGGGCCGCAATGGACCGGGCCCTCGACTGGATTCGACAGCGGCCAGATATGCCAGCCACCGAGGTCATGGAGCACTTGTTGCGGCTGATCTACCCCAGGATCGGGGTGGAGAAGTCCCCAGGCACAGTGGCCTCGGCCCGGGCGCTGTCCCGGTGCCTGCGCGCCTTCCCCGGCGCCCGGTACCTGCATCTGACCAGGCATCCGGTCAGCACCCAGCGCTCCATGCTGAACCTCTACAGCCAGTACCTGTTCCCGGCCGGGATGGCGCACGCCGAGCGCGTACGGCTGTGTGTTATCGCCTGGCACACCGGCCACCTACGGATCGTCAAGGCGCTGCAAGCGGTGCCGCAGCGCCGGTGGCTGCGAGTGCGGGCGGAGGACCTGATCGGCGACCCGTGGACCTGGCTGCCGCGGATACTTGACTGGCTGGACGTCCGCTGTGACGAGGCGATCATCGATCGCATGCTGGACACGCGGCGCTGGGAGTTCGCCGGCTGGGACGGCCACATCGGGTTCGGCGGGGCCGACCCGAATTTCCTGGCGGCTCCAGCTCTCCGGCCGGTACCGCCGCCTGAGCCGGACGTTGTCGACCCTGGCTGGGAGATCGACGACGACATCGCGGCCAGAGTCACCGCGCTCGCTCGCTACCTGGGCTATTGATCATCCCGAACGATACGGGCCGGTCGCCTGGGCCGACCGTGCGCGAAAGCGAGCGGGCCAGCAACTGCCGCCAGGAGCGAGTGCTGCCGCTGGGCGCCAGTGCCACCGCAGGCAGAAGGGCGCCGCCAGCGGAGATCTGGCTGGTCATCGAAACCGCGGGTCAGCGGCGCTCGGCCGCTAGTTGTACTGGGATGCCGGAAGACGGGACGTTGTGACGAGTTTCATGCGGCGAGGCCGAGCCGTGCGTTGGTGATGTAATCCCGGACGGCGTGGTCGAGGGTGAGCAGGGCAGGCTGGACGTTAGCCGGTGCTGGCGGCTGGTTGGCCTGGAGCAGGGGTCTGAGTATCCGGTCGCGGAGCTTGGTGTAGAAGATGGCGACGCGGAGCCCGTCGGGGGTGAGGGTGTAGGTGTTGGTGTGCGGGACTCGCTGGATCAGGCCGTGGAGGCGGAGTCGCCACACCGATGGGCCGCTGGCGAGGTGCCTGCCGTGGGGCTGGTCCTTTTCCAGCGGCCCCCGGTCCGAACCACGCGAGCCAGTTTCCCGGCACGTGGCTCTCCAGTGACTATTGCGTGAGTGCTCTGGCTGGCTGCCCGGCGTGGATGGCCTGGTGGCAGGGGGTGCAGACCACGAGGGTCTTCCTGCGCATGGTGGCCATGAGGTGCGCCCACGCGGGCGTTGTTTAACCCTCCACTGCCTCGCTATGGCCGACCTGTGACCCAGCCTCCGGCAAGCATCAAATCGGGCTGGGATCTTTACCAGCTCGAACGGGCCGCCTTTGCCGCATTCGCACTACCCGAGCCACGCGACTGGGAATCCCGTGATTCGATTCGCTGGCTTGTGGTCGCTATCTACGTCGCGGCTATAGTGACGCCATTTGCTCTTGGAGGCTCAATTTCTGCGCTTCCCTTGTTTACGCTGAATGGTGCTGTTGTATTCTCGGGCCTTGGCATTTTTATGACATTGTTTTTGCCGTCAAGATCTACAAGTGGCAGCGTCGTGTGCGTACCATACACGCCGTCCCGGATCAGACGAATCCAGCAGGAGACCATAGGGAGCCTTCTTAGGTGTGCCACTGTATGCGGCCCTGCCACTGCTGGGCATGTGGGTCGGGCTAATCGCGATACGCAACAGCGGGAAACCGTGCAGCTGACCAGGGCCGTCCAAGCCTGCTGGCCGGAACCGCGCAACTCGGGTTCGGCCCGCTCGGCAAGCCGGAGGAAGTAAGTGGCGTGACGTTGATGAAGGGGCTCCAGGTCGCCAGCCGCGGCCGCGCGTTCTGCCCCATACTCGCGGAACAGGTCCAGCAGCCGGTAGCCGCCGCCGGCCCTCCACACCGGCCCACCAGCGCGGCCCCGGGACCGGCACCCGTTGTCGGCTCTGAACGGCTGAGGGCTGCGTGGACAGCGCGGCCCACCGCGCGCAGATTATCCTGGCGCGCGCTCGGCCACGCGCGGCCTGCCATCGAGCGCAGTAATCCCGGTCCTTCCTCAGCGGCCAAGTGTCCGCTCGCGGCCACCGCGTCCAATGGCGGCCCTTGCGGGCCGTCGCAGGCGACCGGGACTTCGCCGGCCATTGACCCGGCGGCCACTCATCAGGGATCGGCGCCTATCAGGACGGACGGGCAGGAGAAGTCATCCCGGGACGCCGAACGGGCAGGACCTGTGAGCCAGATGACGGCGGCCGGGGCATGGCTGCGGACACGGCTGCCTGCCGGGGCCGAACTTTCCGGCCAGTCCTTGACGCTAACGTCAGATCCGTGCCAGGATTCGCCCCCAACAGGGGCGCGTAATTCTCGGTTTCCGCGCCATGCTCCCCGCGGCTGGGCGCTGCTGCCCGGGTTATCCGCGATCGCCCGCGCTGCCAGCGGTTCCTGTGGAAGGTGGGGGGGTAGCGATGCATGGTCTGATGAGCCGTGTCGCGGCGGCGGCCGGTGCCGCGGTGATCTTGCTGGCGGCAGCTGGACCTGTCACAGCGGGCGTACGAGCGCTCTCGCCGCTAGCCCCTGGATCAGGGTGGTCGATCACGCCGACCCCGAACCCTCGGGCTGGGAACGGCTTGTTCGGCGCGGCGTTTGGGCCCGCGGTTTCCTGTCCCACGACTTCGGTATGTACGGCCGTTGGCTTGCATGTCAGGGGGTCTGGGCTGGGGGTGACGCTGGCCGAGCGGCGCAGCGACGGCACCTGGACTGTCCAGTCGACCCCGAACCCCCGCGGGGCGGCGGCCAGTGCCCTGAACGGTGTGTCGTGCTCCTCCGGCTCGGCGTGTACTGGGGTCGGGCAGTTCGTCACCAAGTCGGGCGCGCAACGGACCCTGGCCGAGCGGTGGAACGGCAGCAGCTGGCGCATCCAGCCCACCCCCAATCCGGCCGGGTCCCCATCGAGTCGGCTGTTCGCGGTGGTATGCCCAGCCGCTGACGCCTGCACCGCGGTCGGGGCCTCGAACTCGAAGGTCCTCGTGGAACGGTGGGGCGGTGCCCGGTGGCGTATCCAGCCGGCTCCGGTCCCGCCCGGGGCGCAGTTCAGCGAACTGAACGCGGTCAGCTGCACCGCGGCGGCGGCGTGCATCGCGGTCGGCGACTACGTGAACAGCTCGGGCCTGGATGTGACCTTGGCCGAGCGGTGGAACGGCACCAGGTGGACGATCCAGCCCACCCCCAACCCCTCCGGCGCGCAGTCCTTCAGTTTCCTATCCGGTGTCTCCTGCACCGCTCCGGGTGCCTGTGAGGCCTCCGGCGCGTCGGACGCGGGCGCCTTCGCCGAACGGTGGAACGGCACGCGCTGGAGCTTGCAAGCCGTCCCGGCCCCCCGGGGGGCTCAGTTCGCTCTGTTGTTCGGCGTCTCCTGCGCGGCGTCCTCGTGTGAGGCGGTCGGCGGGTACGTCGACAGTTCCGGGGCGTTTGTGCCGCTGGGCGACCGGTGGAACGGGGCGGCCTGGCACGCCCAGCCGGTCCCCAACCCGGCCCGGGCGAGCGCCAATTACCTCTCCGGTGTGTCCTGCCCCTCGGCGTCTGATTGCACCGCGGCGGGCCAGGGCAACGGTGACGGAACACCCTTCGCGCTGGGCGAGCGGTGGCGCGATGGCCGCTGGCGCCTGCAGGCCGTGCCAAGCCCGGTCGGGGCCGCCGAAAACGCGCTCAGTGGTGTCGCCTGCCCGGCCGCCGGCCGGTGCCTGGCGGTCGGCACCGCGGGCCCGACCCGCGGTGCCATGTCCACTGAGTCCCTGCGGTGGAACGGCACCCGGTGGAGCAGGCAGCCAATACCCACGGTCCCGGGGGCGTTTCTCGGCGCCGTGTCTTGCGCATCGGCCTCGGCATGCCTGGCCGTCGGCGGGTCGGATTCGGGGGTCTTGGCCGAGCAGTGGAACGGCACCAAGTGGCGCATCCAGCCAATCCCGACCCCCACCGGGGCGGTCATGAGCGGCCTGGGCGGCATCGCGTGCTTGTCGCCGTCGTTCTGCATGGCCGCCGGCGCCTACTCCCCCAGCTCCTCCCCGTCCGGCCCGGTGAAGCCGCTGGCCGAGCGGTGGAACGGGAAGAGGTGGGCCATCTTGCCCACCCCCAGCCCCGCGGGGGCCGTGCAGACCTTCCTGGGCGGGGTGTCTTGCACCTCACGGTCGGCCTGCACCACCACCGGCGAACAGCACTCCGCCACCGGGATCGTGCACACCGTGGCCGAACGGTGGAACGGGACCAGCTGGCGCGTCCAGCCCACACCCAACCCGCCGGGCGTCCAGTTCGCCAACCTGCCGGGCGTGGACTGCACCGGCCCGTCGGCCTGCCTGGCCGTGGGAGCCTCAGACCAAGGGACCCTGGCCGAGCGGTGGAACGGGACCAGCTGGCGCATCCAGCCCACACCCAACCCTGCTGGCGGCGGGCAGCTGACCGGGGTGGCCTGCCCCGCCCCCGCGGCCTGCACCGCAGTCGGGTTCACGTTCACCAGCACCGGCGGGATGATCCTGGCCGAGCGGTGGAACGGGACCACCTGGCGCATCCAGCCCACCCCGCTGCTCCCTGCGGCACACGACATCTCCCCGCCCGCCGTGGCCTGCCCGGCCCCCGCCGCCTGCACCGCCGTCGGCGGCTTCGAGAACGACGGCCCCGGCTCGGTAAGCCTGGCCGAGCGGTGGCGGGGAAACGGGACGTCCGCTGCCCAAACGACACCGGGCGCCTTCTCGCCCCAGACATACAGCGACATCGTTGGCTGCCTCCGCGCAGCCCTGGGCGAAGGCTTCGCAATCGGGGCCGCGGCACCACGCATCGGGCCAAGGTTCAAAGCCCCGATGCCCCAACAATCTCAGCCCGCATCCGGGATCGAACGGGTCACTTCCCTGTGTAGCGCGGCCTGACCCGGCAAGCTGACCCCTTTGCGCGGCTGGGCCCGGGGGTGCCTGTCTCACCGTGCCCGGTTCTGGCGGCTGGCTGACGGTGGGAGGAGCGAGGCCTGCAGGGTGCCGGCCACCCACGCCTGGTAGCGCTCGGCCGACCAGCCCCGGTCGCTCGCCCTGACCGAGTTCGTCAACCAGGCTGGCTTCGCCAGCCCCCTGCACGTCCACCACGACGAGCACGGGGCCTTCTACATCCTCGAGGGCACGGCGGAGGTCCACTGCGCAGACAAGGTGTTCCGCGTCGCCCCGGGCAGCTTCGTGCTCCTGCCGAAGGGGCTGCCGCATTGGCACCAGGTGAGCCCCGATGCGCCCATGCGTAGCCTGGTTATGACGACCGGGCACTTCGAGTGCTACGCCGCCGCCTGCGGGGAGCCCGCCCAGGCACGTCAGCTGCCCCGTCGGCAACCCCCGACACGGCCCGCGCCGCCGCCGTCGGCGACCGCTTCCAGACCGAAGTCCTCGGCCCGGCCCCCCGCCACACCGCGGCCGCCGGAGGAGCCACAACGCCCCCGAGGTTCACGCACCGTAGCCCACGACGATCTATCCGCCTACAGCGTCCACCGTGGCTGCGGCCAACGCTCCGGACCGTTACACGGGCTACACACCTACCAGGCCACGCCGGCATTCTGGCAGCGAACGATTCAGCCCGGTGAACACGATCGATCCACCCCCGGAAAGGCAACCAGCCAACCCGGCGGCTCTCCCCGTCGCCGCCCCTCCGGCCAACCCCGATGACCAGCGCCGATTAACAATTATGCGGGCGGTCGGCGATCAGTCAGGCAAGTCGCAACTGTGCACGTAACGGCGGGTCGGCGCGCGATTATCTACCGGGCTTCGCGTGGTCTGGCGCCCCAGTTATGGTTCAACGCGCGAGCAGCTGTCCGTATGTTTATTCATCGGCGCCCTCGGTGTGAACTTCCGCTTCTGCCGCCGACCGGGCGATGAGTTGAGGGCAGCGCAACCTGCCGTGTAGCCCCCCAATATGGGCGATCTGGGTACGGGCGGGGCCAGTGCCCGCTCTGCCGCGCCTGTTCAGACCGAATCCGCGGCATTGAGCAGGCGAGGGCATCCGGTCCGGCTGCGGCGCGGCGATACGGCCTTGGTCAGTGCCCGCTGCCCGAGGCTTCGTACCTGACTTGGCTCACGATCATGGTTTCTTTCCGGCCGTACCGCGCTGACCTGCTGGTTCGCGGTTCCTGCTGAACGGATTTGCGCACTAATCCGGGGGCGTAGAGTGGCCCGGTCCCTGCGTGCGGACGGTGAAGACCGGCTCGGGCGCGACGGCGGTCCAGATCGTGCACTCCTCCGCACCGCGGGTCGCCACTTTGCCTCCGCTCGGGGTGCTATGGTGCGCGTCGGTGACATTGCGCTTGGTCTTGGCTGCGTATGGCCTGGAGAACGTTCGGCCTTACCGGGTTGACGCGGGTCGCAACAACGAGCACTGGTACGCCGGCACAGGCTTGGTGCTCCGCCGCTACGGCCCGTTCCGCTCCGAGGCCGCGATCGGCTACGAACACGCCATCTTGGGGCAGCTTCGGGAGCGCGGCTGGCCGGTCGCGGTCCCGGTTCCGTCGGATGCGGGGCGCCTGGTGGTGGTTGATGACGGTCGCCGCTATGCCCTGTTCCCGCGGCTGGCCGGACGCCGCGGCATCCCGGCGCGGCCGCGGCAGCCGCGGGAGCTTGGCCGGCTTCTGGGCCGGCTGCACCGCGATCTCGCCGCGGTCCCGGCCGCGGCGCCACCGGATACCTTCCCGCGGATACTTGAGATGCCCGCCGACCCGGCCTGGCAGCGTCTCGACGCCCTGGACGACCCGGCCCTGAACGGGCTGATCCGCCGCACACTGGCCGAGGTGCGCACCGCGGCCGGGTCACTCGCCAGCGGCCGGCCCGGCGTGCAACTCGTGCACGGCGACTGGCACGACGGGAACATCTTGTACCAGGGCGGGACGGTCAGCGGGGTTCTCGACTTCGGCTTTGCCCACCCCGACCTGCCCCTCGTCGATGTGGCGATCGCCGCCCTGATTCCCGGCGTCGAGGACTCGGCGCAGATCGCGGCCGGCTACTTCGGCGCGCGCTCCCCGACCGAACACGAGCTGGACCTGATCGCCACCGCCCAACGGGCCCGCGGCCTGGGGCATGTCGCTTTCTTTATCCACCGCCACGCCGGCGGAGATCACGGCGCGCTCGACCAGATCCGGCTCGGCGTCGACCTGCTCCTGCGTGCCGAACAACGCTGGCCCGCGCTTCGCGCCGCGATCTTGACCGGCACCACCAGCTGACCCGGCCAACTTCCCCGTACCTTGACTGGCACTGGGCCAACATCCACGCATAACGGCGGCAGTGTGCGCCTTTCTCTGGCCGAGGGCTGATTACGTAGGGTGAAACAAAACGATCTGGCTTCGGGGATCTCTGCCGACTATGGGTCTTTCGTACGAAGGCCCGGAGCATCCTCGTGGGCGCTCATGTCGCCTCGTTCTGGTGTGCGCTGGCGCAGCCGGTCACCGTAGTCCTGCTGGGCCGGTTCGGGCGGAGGGTGGCGGTGACAGGTCAAGTCCTGCCGGTGCCGCTTTGCGGGGGCTGGGGCTTAGCCTTCTGGTGTGAGGGGCTGCGCTGCGTGTGGGCGGGAGAACCCGGCGGATGCCAGGTTCTGCAACGGGTGCGGCGCGGCTGTGGCGGCGGGTCCGGCTCCTCGGCAGCAGC
>Ga0070698_100005429_pt1 | contig 13916 bp, 11 predicted proteins | sample KBSK1502metaG_FD_65477 | JGI IMG/M metagenome (GOLD analysis project Ga0070698, IMG submission 65477) | Corn, switchgrass and miscanthus rhizosphere microbial communities from Kellogg Biological Station, Michigan, USA - KBS K1-50-2 metaG | ecosystem: Host-associated > Plants > Roots >...
GGCTACGGTTGGGAGACCAACCGCGGCTACGGCACCGACGAGCATCTGTCGGCGCTAGAAAAACTCGGGCCGACACCGCACCACCGTATGAGCTTCTCGCCGCTCAATCGGCTACTTTGATCGTGTGCTGAAGCTCTACTACGCCGCCGATACCTGTTCGCTCGCCACGCACATTGTCCTGGAGGAGGCCGGCGCCGACTATTCGACGGTACGGATCGACTTCGCCACCAGCCAGCAGCGCTCGCCCGACTATCTCGCCGTCAACCCGAAGGCCCGTGTCCCGGCCTTGGTCACCGATCGCGGCATCCTGACCGAGACGCCCGCCATGCTGGTCTTCGTCGCCCAGAGCTTCCCGGCGGCGCGCCTCGCGCCCGTCGACGATGCCTTCGCCTTCGCCGAGGTCCAGGCCTTCAACAGCTATCTCTGCTCGACCCTGCACGTGGCGCACGCGCATCGCATGCGCGGCCATCGCTGGGCCGACGACGAGGCCGCCATCGCCGCCATGCAGCGCAAGGTGCCGCAGTCGGTCGGCGCCTGCTACGAGCTGATCGAGCGTGACCTGCTCAAGGGACCATGGGTGATGGGCGAGCACTACACGATCTGCGATCCTTATCTTTTCACCCTTGCCCAGTGGCTGGAGCAGGACGGTATCGATCCCGCGCGGATCCCTCGCGTGGTCGATCATCGGCGCCGGGTGTCCGAGCGCGCGGCCGCAGGCAAAGCGATCGCAAGGGAGCTCGCCTAGGGCTGGTGGGTAGTGGGGATAGTGCGGACTCGATCTTGTGGATCGATGCCGTAAACAATTGAATCAATTGTAATTTCTTGACCGCGACTCGGTGGATGACTCATCTTCCACCGATGCGTGGGGAGAAACTAGACCGCGTCCTGGTGGGCGACTGCATCGAGCTGATGGGCGGCCTGCCCGAAGCGTCCGTCGACATGGTGTTCGCCGACCCGCCGTATAATTTGCAGCTCGGGGGCGAGTTGCTGCGGCCGGACAACAGCCGGGTCGATGCCGTCGACGACGACTGGGACAAGTTCGATGGCTTCGCGCGCTACGATTCCTTCACCCGCGCCTGGCTTGGCGCCGCGCGCCGCGTGCTCAGGCCCGAAGGCACGCTGTGGGTGATCGGCAGCTACCACAACATCTTCCGCATCGGCACGGCGCTGCAGGATCTTGGCTTCTGGCTGCTCAATGACATCGTGTGGCGCAAGTCCAATCCCATGCCGAACTTCAAGGGCAAGCGCTTCACCAACGCCCACGAGACGCTGATCTGGGCGGCCCGCGACCAGCACACCAAACGCTACACCTTCAACTACGATTCGATGAAGGAGCTGAATGAGGGCCTGCAGATGCGGTCCGACTGGCTGCTGCCGCTTTGCACCGGGGCCGAGCGCCTGAAAGGCGAGGACGGCAGGAAGGCGCATCCGACGCAGAAGCCCGAGTCGCTCTTGTTCCGCTGTGTCATGGCGGCGTCCAATCCCGGCGACACCATCCTCGATCCGTTTTTCGGCACCGGCACGACCGGCGCGGTGGCGCGACGGCTGGGCCGGCGCTTCATCGGCCTGGAACGCGACCCCGACTATGCCACCATTGCGAGAAAGCGCATCGCCGAGGTCCAGCCGCTGGCAGCCGAGGACGTCTCGCCCATGCCCAGCAAGCGCAGCGAGCCGCGCATTCCGTTCGGCGCGCTGATCGAGGCGGGCCTGTTGCGGCCCGGCACAGTGCTGAGCGATCCCAGCGGCCGCCTGCATCGTGCCCGCGTACGCGCCGACGGCACGCTGTCGGCGGCCAATGCGCTGGGCGAGCATCGCGGCTCGATCCACCAGGTGGGCGCGGCGGTCCAGGGCGCGCCGGCCTGCAACGGCTGGACGTTCTGGCACTTCGAGCAGGCCGGCGCGCGCCTGCCGATCGACCATCTGCGCCAGCAGGTGCGGGCAGGTCTCTAGTCCTTCACGGCGTGCGCGATCACCTTGCGCATCACCGTCGGCAGCGCGCGCTCGGTCATGCGATCGACCGTGCACCAGCTCGTGCCGGGCGCGAGCCTGGCCAGCCGGTCGGTCGTGGCGGTGGCACGCGCCACGGTTAGCTCGAGATGGAAATGCGTGAACGTGTGGCGCACCAGGCCGTCGAGGATCTGCCAGCGCGCCGGCACCGGCGCCTCGGCAAGGGCCTGCGAAGCCACGAGCTTGCCCTCGCGCCAAGCGCTCGACGGCACCTCGTCCATGCCGCCTAAAAGACCCTTGGCCGGCCGCTTGCGCAGCAGGATGGCGCCGTCGCGGCGGGCCAGCACGAAGGCAAGCCCGCGGCGCGTCGGCCTTTCAGCCTTGGGCGAACGCCGCGGCAGGTCTTCGGCCAGCCCGAGTTTCCGCGCGCGGCAGCTCGGCATCAGCGGGCAGATGACGCAGCGCGGGCTTTTGGGTGTGCACACGGTGGCGCCGAGATCCATCATCGCCTGCGCGTAGTCGCCGGCGCGGCTCTCCGGTACCAGCTTGGCCGCGCGAAGCTGGATCTCCGGCTTGGCGTCGGGCAGCGGCGTGTCGATGGCGAACAGCCTTGCGATCACCCGCTCGACATTGCCGTCGACCGCCGAGGCCGGCTGGTCGAAGGCGATGGCGCGGATGGCGGCCGCCGTGTAGCGGCCGATGCCGGGCAATGCCAGGAGGTCGGCCTCATCATCGGGGAAGCGGCCGTCGTGTCGCTCGGCCACGGTGCGGGCGCAGGCATGAAGATTGCGGGCGCGGGCGTAGTAGCCCAGCCCGGCCCAGGCCGAGAGCACGTCGTCGAGCGGGGCGGCGGCCAGCGCCTCGACCGTGGGCCAGCGTTCGACGAAGCGGCGAAAATAGTCGCCGACCGTGGCCACGGTGGTCTGCTGCAGCATGATCTCCGACAGCCATACGAGGTATGGCTCGGCGCGTGCGCCGGCCGGGGCGCGCCACGGCAGGGTGCGACGATGTCGGTCGTACCAGGCGAGCAGACGCGGGGCGTGGGTCATGGTCATGTAAGGGGTCGTGGCCTACCATACGGAACGGAGTTTGAAAGGGTCCATGCGCGAAAACGGCTTCCGAGCCATCGGCGGTCTGGCCCAGCGGCTCACGTCCGGCATCGCCGCGCATCGTGGGAAGGGGGGTCGTGGCGCTTCGATTGCCCGGCTGCGCGCCGAATGGTCGGCCATCGTTGGTCCCGAGCTTGCCCGCGTCAGCCGTCCCGAGGCGCTGCTGCCGGTGCGCAGCCGGTCCGGCAAGGCGCTGCGCCTGCGTGTGCCCGGCGCCGCGGCGCCCGAGATCCAGCACAAAAGCGGCCAGCTAATCGAGCGGGTGAACGCCTATTTCGGGCGCAAGATGATCGACGACATCCGGCTGGTGCAGGGTGTGATCGCCACGCCGTCGGCGCCGCCGGCGATCCCCGCGCCGGATCCCGAGACCGTCAGACGGGCCGCCGAGCGTGCGGCCTCGGTCAAGGACCCCGCACTCAGGGCGGCACTGGCGCGGCTGGGCGCGCGTCTCGCCAGCCGGCGGCAGGTGCTGGTGGGTGGGCTCGGCGCGGCGGCCGTCGCACGCGAGCTGCGCGCCGAGGACCTGTCGCGTGACAAGCTTTTGGGCGCGCTGCCGGACGACCATGTGCTGGGCAAGGCAGACGCGCCCAACATCCTGATCGACTACGCCTCGTTCACTTGTCCGCACTGCGCTAATTTCTACATCGCAGTGATGCCCGGCCTGCGCCAGGAATGGATCGACACCGGCAGGCTGCGCCTGATCCACCGCCATTTTCCCTCCGATCTGGTGGCGACCCGGGCCAGCCAACTCGCCGAATGCGCCGGTCCCGACAAATTCTTCGCCCGGGTCGAGCTGTTGTTCCGCCGGCAGGTGGACTGGCTGTCGGTCGGCGATCCCGAGGTCGAAATGGTGAAAGCCCTGGCCGACCAGGGGGTGACGCCGCAGGAGGCCCAGGCCTGCTTCGCCAATGACCGCCTTTTGGACAAAGTCATCGCCGACGTGCAGTCCGGCCAGACCCTCGGCGTGACCTTCACGCCGACCTTGTTCATCAACGAGGAGAACTACGCCAATCCCGGCGGCGCCGAGGCCATATCGGCAATTTTACGCCAGGTGGGCCGGTAAACGTTTGACTCCCCACAGGGGGTGTTCTCAAGATATAGTGGAGAGGAAGACGGAATGCGGAACATCTTGATCGTCGCCGGCGGGGCCGTGGCGGTGGCCGCGATCGCGGCTGGCGTCTATTTCGGCACCCGTCCGCCTGCCGGCGGCCCGCCGCCGGTCGCCGCGGCGTCGACGCCGGACAAGTCCGCCCTGCTCGCCGTCCAGCCCGGCGACCATGTGCTGGGCGACCCCAATGCGGCCGTCAGCTTGATCGAATACGCCTCGTTCACCTGCCCCCATTGCGCGCACTTCCACACCCAGGTGCTGCCCGAGCTCAAGAAGAAGTGGATCGACACCGGCAAGGTGAAGCTGATCTACCGCGACTTTCCGCTCGACCAGGTGGCGGCCCAGGCGGCCCAGATCGCCGAGTGCGCCGGCAACGATCGCTATTTCGGCGTGATCGACCTCATTTTCCGCGGCCAGCCGACCTGGGCCACCGCCTCCGATCCCATCGCCGAGCTCGCCAAGCCGCTGCGCATCGCCGGCTTGGGCGAGAAAGAGATCAAGGCCTGCCTCGCCAACGAGGCGAAAGCCAATGAGGTGGTCGCCGACCGTCGCGGCGGCGAGACCTTGGGCGTCAACTCGACGCCGACGCTTTTCATCGACGGCCAGATGTATTCCGGCGCGCGCTCGGTCGAAGAACTCGACGGCGTGTTCGGCAAACTCGTCAAGTAACCAGCCAGCGTGGTGTAGATGGTGCAGTTCGACAAACTCCGGCTCTCCGGCTTCAAGTCCTTCGTCGACCCGACGGAACTCGCCATCGAACCCGGCATGACCGGCATCGTCGGCCCCAACGGCTGCGGCAAGTCGAACCTCGTCGAGGCCATGAAGTGGGTGATGGGCGAGACCTCGGCCAAGCAGATGCGCGGCAGCGAGATGGAGGACGTCATCTTCTCCGGCGCCGGCACGCGGCCGGCGCGCAACATCGCCGAGGTCATGCTGACGCTCGACAACAAGACGCGCACGGCGCCCGCCATGGTGAACGATGCCGACCAGCTCGACATCGTGCGCCGCATCGAGCGCGGCCACGGCTCGGCCTATTCGGTCAACGGCCGCGAGATCCGCGCCCGCGACGTGCAGACGCTCTTTGCAGATGCCGCCACCGGCTCGCGTTCGACCGCCCTGGTGAGCCAGGGCCGCATCGGTGCGTTGATCAGCGCCAAGCCGATCGATCGCCGCACCATCATCGACGAGGCCGCCGGCATCACCGGCCTCTATGCCCGCCGCCACGAAGCCGAGCTCAGGCTGCGCGCGGCCGAGCAGAACCTCGCGCGTGTGCAGGACGTCCTGGTGGCGCTGGAGGAGCAGCACAAGGGCCTGAAGCGCCAGGCGCGCCAGGCCAGCCGCTACCGCAACCTGTCGGATCACATCCGCCGCGCCGAGGCCGCCGTGCTGGCACTGAAGCTCGCCGCCGCCGAGCGCGAGCGGGCCGAGGCCGGCGAGCGCCTGAAGGAGGCCCAAGCCCAGGTCGCCGATCTCACGCGCCTGGTCGGTCTCGCCACCACGGCGCAGGCCGAGGCCGCGACGGCCTTGCCGCCGTTGCGCAACGACGAAGCCGCCGCCGCGGCCGCCCTGCAGCGGCTGCGGGTGGCGCATGATGCGCTGACCGCCGAGGCCGAGCGCGTCGCCCAGGCCCAGCGCGAGGCCGAGACCCGCCTGAAGCAGACCGAGACCGACCTGGAGCGCGAGCACGGCCGCAAGGGCGATGCCCAGGCCGCCACCGCCGATCTCGACGGCCAGCGCATTCGGCTCGAGCAGGAGCGGGTGGGCGAGGAAGATCGCGCCGCGGCCGCCGCCGAGGCGCGCGATGCCGCGCAGGCTAGGACGCATTCGGCCGAGGCCGAGCACGATCGCCTGACGCGCCAGATCGCCGACGATGAGGCGCTGCGCGACAGCGTCGGGCGCGAGATCGCCGAGCTGCAGGAACGCCTGCGCCGCCTCGCCGTCCGCCGCGACGAGGTGGCCAGCCAGCGACGCCAGGTCGAGGACGAGCTTGCCGGCCTGCCGGCGTTGCCTGAGGTCGAAGCCGCACTCGATGCCGCCCGCGCCGCTTTCGAGCACGTCCGCCAGGAAGGCCAGGCGGCGATCGACGCGGCCCGCCAGGCCGAGCGCTACGAATCCGATTCAGCGCGCCAGGCGGTGGCCAAGGCCGAGGTCGAGCGTCTCGAGCTGGAACAGGCCCGTGCCATCGAGCGCCAAGCCGCCGAGGCGAGCCATGCCGCCGCCGGCGAGAGCCTGCAGAAGATCAACGCGCGGCTCACCAAGCTCAGGGCCGAGGAGGCGGGCGTTGCCGCGGCCCTGAAGTCGGCGGCCGATTCGCTGTGGCCGCCGCTGTTGGACGCGTTGACCGTCGAGCCGGGCTTCGAGGCGGCGCTGGGGGCGGCGTTCGGCGATGAGCTCGAAGCCTCGTCCGATCGCGGCGCGCCCGTCCACTGGCTGCCGCTCGGTCTGATCGCCGATGCACCTCAATTGCCGGCCGGCGCCATGCCGCTCGGCGAGCACGTCAAGTCATTGCCCGAGCTTGCCCGTCGCCTGGCCTTCATCGGCGTCGTCGCCGACGAGGCTACGGGGACGGCGCTGCAGGCCGGCCTAAAACCCGGCCAGCAGCTCGTCACGCGTGGCGGCGCGGTGTGGCGCTGGGACGGCTATACGATGCGCGCCGGCGCGCCCTCGACCGCCGCCGTGCGCTTGAGCCAGCGCAACCGACTGGCCGAGATTCGCCAGCAGATCGAGGCGGTGGCGGGCGAACAGGCGGCAGCCGAGGCCCGGGTCGCCGCCGAGACGGACCTGGTGGCCGCCGCCCGCGACGCCGAGAAGGCCAGCGTCGAGCAGGCGCGTGCACACCAGCGCGCAGTCGCCGAGGCCACACGGCGCAAGACCGAAGGCGCCGGCGAGGCGACGCGCGCTGCCGAGCGCGCCGCGCAGGACGCCGTCGCGGCGGCCGAGCGCGTCGCCGCCGAGGCGCGCGACCGTCACACCGACGTGGCGCGCCGCACCGACCAGCTGCGCACGCGCCTCAGCGGCATCGAACAGGCGGTGACCGAGGTTGCCGTCGACATCGCCGACACCGAAATGCGCCGGACCTTCCGCCAGGCCCGCCTGTCCTCGATCGCCGACACCCGGGCCGACCGAGTGGCGGCGGGCGCGCTGCGCGCGCGCATCGCCGAGCTGCGCGCCAACCTGGTCGAGGCCGAAGGCAACTGCGATCGGCTGGCGCGCGAAGCGGCGACGCGAGCCGATCGTCTCGGCCAGATCGCCCAGGACCATGCCGGTTGGAGCAAGCGGCTGGCCGACGCCGAGGGCCAGATCGTCGAGCTCGACCAGCGACGCGAGCAGATCGCCGCCGCGATCGCCGAACTGGCCGCCAAGCCGGCCGAGATCGAGGCCAAGCGCGCTGCATTGGGCGAGGAGATCGCCAAGGCCGAGCAGAGCCGCCAGCAGGCGGCCGACCGGCTCGCGGTCGGCGAGACGCGGCTGGGCGAGGCCGACAAGGCGCTGAAGCAGGCCGAGGCCGAGTTGGCGACGGCGCGCGAGAGCCGCGTGCGCCGCGAAGGCCAGGTCGAGCAGGCGACCAAGGACCGCGAGGCCGTGGTCGAACGCATCGTCGAGCGGCTGCGCTGCGAGCCCGACGGCGTGCTGGCGCTGGCCGAGGTCCAGTCGCTCGAGGAACTGCCGGAGATGGACAAGGCCGAGCACCGGCTCGAGCGGCTGATGCACGAGCGCGAGACCATGGGCGCGGTGAACCTGCGCGCCGAGGAGGAGGCTCGCGAGCTCGAGCAGCAGATCACAGGCATGACGGCGGAGCGCGACGACCTGGTCGCCGCCATCGGCCGCCTGCGCCAGGGTATCCAGAGTCTCAACCGCGAGGGCCGCGAGCGCTTCCTCGTCGCCTTCGAGCAGGTCAGCGGACACTTCCAGCAGCTCTTCACCAAGCTGTTCGGCGGCGGCAAGGCCGAACTCAGGCTGACCGAATCGGACGATCCGCTGGAGGCTGGGCTGGAAATCCATGCCAGCCCGCCGGGCAAGAAGCTGCAGGTGATGTCGTTGCTGTCGGGCGGCGAGCAGGCGTTGACGGCGCTGTCGCTGTTGTTCGCGGTGTTCATGACCAATCCGGCGCCGATCTGCGTGCTCGACGAGGTCGACGCGCCGCTCGACGACCTCAACGTCGAACGCTTCTGCGCCCTGGTGAAGGACATCGCCGGCCGCACCGACACGCGCTTCATGGTGATCACGCACCATCGCGTCACCATGGCGCGCATGGACCGCCTCTACGGCGTGACCATGGCCGAGCAGGGTGTTTCACAGCTGGTGTCGGTCAACCTGCAAGAGGCCGACCGGATGGTGGCTTAGCAGCGGTCGGACAAGTTCAAATAAGCAACAAGACTATCTTCCTCTCGAATGAACTGGGCGTCGGTCGGGCCTGGCCGGCGCCCTTCTCTTTGCCCGGTTGGCGATGTAGTGTCCGATGATGCCCGATACCCTGACCGCGAGCGTCACCGACGTGATCGAACTGACGCGGACGCTGGTGCGCTGTGAGAGCGTGACACCCCGCGAAGCAGGCGCCCTCCAACACCTCGAACATATTTTGGCGCCGCTCGGCTTTCGTTGCGAGCGCATGGACTTCAGCCAGGCCGGCACCGACGACGTCGCCAACCTCTATGCCCGCCTCGGCACTTCGGGCCGGCACTTCTGCTTCGCCGGCCATTCCGACGTCGTGCCGGTGGGCGACCTGTCGTCGTGGACCATCGGCCCGTTTTCGGCCGAGCTGTCCGACGGCTACCTGTTCGGCCGCGGCGCCGCCGACATGAAAGGCGCGATCGCGGCCTTCACCGACGCCGTCGCGCGCTTCCTCGCCCGCCATGGCCGCGACTTTGGCGGCTCGATCAGCCTGTTGATCACCGGCGACGAGGAGGGCCCCGCCGTCAACGGCACGGTCAAGATGCTGAAGCGGCTGGCCGAGCGCGGCGAGACGATCGATGTTTGCGTGGTCGGCGAGCCGACCAGCTCCAAGCGCTTTGGCGACATGATCAAGATCGGCCGGCGCGGCAGCATGACCGTCGACATGGTGGTGCGCGGCGTGCAGGGCCACGTCGCCTATCCCGAGCGGCTCGACAACGCCATCCACCGCCTGTCGGCGCTGATCGAGGCGCTGGTGCGCCAGCCGATCGACAAGGGCAGCACGCATTTCCAGCCGAGCTCGCTGCAGTTCACCACGGTCGATGTCGGCAACAAGGCGACCAACATCGCGCCGGGCGTGGCCCGGGCGCGCTTCAACGTGCGCTTCAACGATCTGTGGACGTCCAAAACCCTGCTGGCGCATCTCGAGGAACGGCTCGACCGCGCCAATGCGGCACTGGGCGGCAACGGCACGATCGAGCTTTCGACCGAGGTTTCGGGCGAGTCGTTCTACACGCCGCCCGGGCCGCTGAGCGCCCTGGTGACCGGCGCCATCCGCGATGTCGCGGGCGTCGAGCCCGAGCTGTCGACCACCGGCGGGACCTCGGATGCGCGCTTCATCCGCAGCTACTGCCCGGTCCTGGAGTTCGGTCTGGTCGGCGAGACCATGCACAAGGTCGACGAGAAGAGCGCGGTCGCCGATCTCAGGACGCTGTCCGGCGTCTATGAGACCGTGCTCGACCGCTACTTCGCGGCCTAGGCGGACGTGCTGAGCGCCGCCGAGATCGCCCGCGGCGTACAGGGCGCGCTGGGGTTCCTGCAACGCGATCACGCAGCACCGCTGCGCTTCGACAACACCATGGAAGCCTGCCTGCGCTCGTTCCGGGTGATGGCGCTGGCGGCGCCGCTCTACACGCTTTATCTCCTGATCTACTATGCCGGCGTCACCGTCACCGCCGACGAGACGGAAATCGTGCTCGCCGAGGGCGTGCGCTACGTCGTCGATTGGCTGCTGTTTCCGGTGATCTTCTACGAGGTCGCGCGCCGTCGCGGCTGGCTCGATCGCTATCCGCGCTACATCGGTGCGCTCAACTGGATCAACCTGCCGGCCACCGCGATCGCCGTCGTGGGCATGGCCATCGAGTCGATCGCGCCGGCGGTGGCGATCGTCGCCGATCTCGGCCTGCGGGCATTGTTCTTCTACTGGTTCCTGATGACGACGCGCATGGTGCTCGCCGTCAACTGGCCGATCGCCGTCGTCCTGCTGTTGGTCAACTGGCTGCCGTCGCTCTTCCTCTCACTGCTCATCGCTCGCTACCTCGGCCTCGTCAGCGCGACCGCGGGCTAGCTCGTAGCGCACTTCCATCAGGCAAAGGCCCTGCGGCGGGGCGGTTGGCCCGGCGCGCGTGCGATCGCGCGCCTCGAGCGCGTCCTCGACGTCGCGCCGGGTCCACTGGCGGCGACCGACGAGCTGCAAGGTGCCGACCAGGATGCGCACCTGGTTGTGCAGGAACGAGCGCGCGCCGACATCGATCCGGATCTCGTTTTCGTGGCGCGCCACCTCGAGCAAGTCGAGCGTCTTGACGGGCGAGGGCGCCTGGCAGGAAGCCGACCGGAAGCTGTTGAAATCATGGTGGCCGACCAGCGCCACGGCGGCGTCGGCCATGGCATCGACAGCGAGCGGCACCGCAACGTGCCAGACATGGCCGCGATCGAAGGCGGGCGGCGCGCGCCGGTTCAGGATCCGGTAGCGATAGCGCCGCCAGGTCGCCGAAAAACGGGCATGGAAGTCGCCCGGCACGATCTCGGCTTCGACGACGGCGATCGGATGGGGCTTTAGGTGAAAGTTGAGCGCGGCCCGCACCGTTTCGGCCGGCCTCTCGTTCGCGAGATCGAGGTGCGCCACTTGGCCCAGCGCATGGACGCCGGCATCGGTGCGTCCTGCCCCCTGCACGAGGGCGCGCTCTCCACTGAAGGCCAACACCGCCTCCTCGAGAGCGACCTGCACCGACGGGCCATTGTCCTGGCGCTGCCAGCCGACGAACGGCGCGCCGTCATATTCGATGGTGAGCTTGTAGCGCGCCACGCGGCCTCAGGTCGGCAACGGAACGACGGCCGGCGGCGCCAGCACCGTGCCGGCCGGCAGGGCAAAGCCGCGCAGGAAGGCATCCGCCGGTTGCGCCGACCTGCCGGCGCGCTGCAGCTTCAAAAGCTTCAACCCGCCGACGCCGCAGGCGACGATCGGGAAACCATCGCGCCCGACGCTCACCGTCCCCGGCGCGCCGCCAGCCAGCGCCAACCCGGCTTCGAGAAGCTTGATGCGCTCACCGCCTTCCTCGCTTGTGGCTTCGAACCAGGTGCCGGGCCAGGGATGGAACGCGCGCACCTTGCGCTCGAGCTCGGCGGCCGGCCGTCGCCAGTCGAGCGCGCCTTCCTCCTTGCCGAGCTTGTGGGCGTAGGTGACGCCTTCCGCCGGCTGAGGCACTGCCTCGATGGTCTTCGCCACCAGCCCGTCCAGGGTCGACACGATGAGCCGCGCGCCCAGTTCCGCCAGCCGGTCGTGCACCGTCTCGGCCGTGTCGGCGGCCGAGATCGGCGTGCGCTCGGCCAGCAGCATGGGGCCGGTGTCGAGTCCTTCGTCCATGCGCATGGTGGTGACGCCGGTCTCGGCGTCTCCCGCGAGGATGGCGCGATGGATGGGCGCCGCGCCGCGCCAGCGCGGCAGCAGCGAGCCGTGGATATTGATGCACCCCAGCACCGCCGCATCGAGAAAGCTTTTGGGCAGGATGTGGCCATAGGAGACGACCACGGCCGCGTCGAGATCGAGCGCCTTGAACGCCTGCGCTTCGTCGTCGCTCCTCAGGCTCTTGGGCGTGAGCACCGGCAGGCCGAGCGCCAGCGCGCGCTCGTGCACCGGCGTGCGGCGTTCCTGCTGGCCGCGACCGGCGGGCTTGGGCGCGCGCGTGTAGACGGCGATCACGTCGTGACCGGCGTCGACCAGCGTGCCGAGCGCCGGCACGGCGAATTCGGAAGTGCCGAGAAAGCCGAGCTTCATCGCCGGACCTTATAGGCAGCCGCGCGCCGGTGAGCTAGGTATGCGCCGACAATGGAAGCAGCGATGCCCTCTATCGGGGCCCCCTTGATCAAGGGCAAAGGCCCCGCCGCCAACCTAGCCGCCCGCCGCGCCGCCGGCGAAGTCCATCCCGATCCGGTGCAGGAACGGGTCGTGCAGCGGCTGCAGGCGGTCTACGACCAGCTCGCCGCCATCGCCAACCATCCCGCGCCCAGGCCCGGCCTGCTGGCGCGGCTCGGCCTGATGCAGGCGGCGAAGGCGCCCGCCGGTCCGCACGGTCTCTACATCTGGGGACCGGTCGGCCGCGGCAAGTCGATGCTGATGGATCTGTTCTTCGCCGATGCGCCGGTGACGAACAAGCGGCGCGTGCACTTCCATGAGTTCATGCTCGAGGTCCAGGAGCGCCTGCATCGCCGCCGCGAGAAGCTCGCCGCCGAGGGCGTGCCGCCGGAGGCCGACACCATCGTGCCGATCGCGCGCGAGATCGCGACCCAGGCAAGGCTGCTGTGCTTCGACGAATTCCAGGTGACCAACATTGCCGACGCGATGATCCTGGCGCGCCTGTTCGAGACCATGTTCGATGAGGGCGTCACGGTCATCGCCACCTCCAACCGCAGGCCCGACGACCTCTACAAGGACGGCCTGCAGCGCGAGCGCTTTCTGCCTTTCATCGACCTCGTCAAGAAGCGCCTGGAAGTCCTCGAGCTGGGCGGCGAACACGACTATCGCATGGACCGGCTGCGCAACTTCGACGTCTACCTGACGCCGGCCGGCGCCTGGGCGAACGCCAAGCTCGACGAGGCGTTCCGTGCGCTGAGCGGCGGCGCCGACGGCGAGCCGCGCGTGCTGCGCACCCAGGGCCGCGACGTCGACATCCCGCGCGCCGCGCCGGGCGTCGCCATGGCGCACTATCTCGACTGGTGCGCCAAGCCGATGGGCGCCGCCGATTTCCTGTGCATTGCCGAGCATTTTCACACGGTGATCGTGGCCGACGTCGCCAGGATGGGGCCCGACAGCCAGGACAAGGCCGCCCGCTTCGTCACCATGATCGACACTTTCTACGAGAAGAAGGTGAAGTTCATCTGCTCGGCGGCGACGGCGCCCAGCGGGCTCTATGTCGAGGGCGACGGGGCCTTCGAGTTCCAGCGCACGGTGTCACGCCTGATGGAGATGCAGAGCCCGGAATATCTCGCCCTGGAGCACATCGCCTAGCGCTCTCCGGATTGTGATTGTGGGCGTTCCGCCGCCCATCCTAGGCTCCGCTCCGCGAGTCAACCCAGGGAGGCAGCAAACATGGACGGTGATCGGGGGATTTCTCTCAACGAGCGCGGCCTGTCGCGGCGCACGGCGATGATGGCGACGGGGACCGCACTCGGCAGCACCTTTGCGTTGTCGGTCCAGCCGGTGCAGGCGCAGACCATGATCGTGACGCCGACCGACGGACTCACCGCGGGCGCGGTGAAGGTCAAGACCAAGGACGGCAAGGACATGGACGCCTATCGCGCTATGCCGGCGACGGGCCAGGGTTTCGGCACCATCCTGCTCGTGCAGGAAGTATTCGGCGTGCATGCCCACATCGCCGACATGTGCCGGCGGTTCGCCAAGGCGGGCTACTGTGCCGTCGCGCCGGAGCTCTACTTCCGTCAGGGCGACCCCAGGACCTACACGGAGATTCCCAAGCTGATCAGCGAGCTGGTGTCCAAAGTGCCGGACGAGCAAGTCATGGGCGACCTCGATTCGTCGGTCGCCTTCATCAAGAGCGAGGGCAAGGCGGACACGGCCAAGCTCG
>Ga0070698_100005430_pt1 | contig 13915 bp, 10 predicted proteins | sample KBSK1502metaG_FD_65477 | JGI IMG/M metagenome (GOLD analysis project Ga0070698, IMG submission 65477) | Corn, switchgrass and miscanthus rhizosphere microbial communities from Kellogg Biological Station, Michigan, USA - KBS K1-50-2 metaG | ecosystem: Host-associated > Plants > Roots >...
CTGGAGCCGCTGCCGGGCCCGCGCGGCGATCGTCTCCGCCTCCGCGCGTGCCGCCTCGCGAAAGGCTGAGTCGCCCAGCGCGGGCAGGTTGATGAGGACGTTCCGGTAGGCGCCCCACAGGCCCGTCTCCAGCGCCTTGGCGCCCACTTCGAGGTCCGAGCGCGAGGCGATGTTGCCGTGGCGCGCCATCTCCACCATCGCGTCCCAGCAGCGGTCGCCCATGCGCAGCACCGCCAGCGGCACCTCGATCGCTTTCTTGAGGCCGGCCTCCATGGCCGCCTGCCGCTCGGCGCGCTGCTCCTCGGTGTCCTTCGGCAGCGCCATCGCCGCCATGTACTCCCGGAAGGCGCGCGCGTCCTGGTCGATGAGCGGGAGGAGCGCGGTCATGACGTCGTGCAGTGGCGGGATGAGGCCGCGCATGATCGCGTCCTTGTCCTCGAACTTGCGCTTGCCGTACGTCATCCATCCGACCATCGCGCCCAGCGCGGCGCCCAGCGCGGCCACGAGCACGGACACCGAGCCGCCGCCGGGCGCGGACGTGCGCGATCCGACCTGCTCCACGAACTCGCGCACCGGCGCCGAGGCCAGGGGGGACTCCGATTCGTCCTTCACCATGTACTCGATGATGCGCTTCTCGGGCCGAAAGGGGGCGAGGGTGCCCAGGCCCAGGCGATCCACGGCCAGCGCGATCTTCTGCCGCTCGTCCAGGACGAACAGGTCCTCCTTGGCGATGTAGTGGTCGGCGGCCATCAGCAGCGCGCGCCGCGGCACCAGGCCCACGATCTCCGAGCCCGCGACTGCGAGCTTCAGCGCGCGCGCCTCCTCCACGCAGGCCTCGAAGGCCACGTGGGGCGGTGTGGTCTCGAAATCGTCCAGGTTCATCGAGACCTGGGCCATGTGGTATTCCGCCACCCACCAGCCCACCGCCTTCACCGCGCGCAGCTTGCCCGGCTGCTGCGGCGAGCGGCCGTGCTCGCGCAGGTTCAGCGCGATGCGGTGGGCCTGCTCCTTCGTGCCCAGCAGGTTCACGTTGTAGGCGATGAGGAAGTTGCGCGCACCCGTCACCGTCGCGCCCCAGGCGGGCACGAAGCGGGCAGGACCGAAGTCGGGACGCCACTCGGGCCGCGAGAGCTTCTCCGCGAGCCCCTCGTACTCGCCGGCGCGGATCTGGCGCAGCGTCCGCCGATGGTCCTGCTGCGCGGCCGCCTCGTAGAGATAGACGGGGACGTCCAGCTCCTCCGCCAGGCGCGCGCCAAAACGCCGCGCGCAGGCCACGCAGTCCTCCATGGTCACGCCGGCCACGGGCACGAAGGGACAGACGTCGAGCGCGCCCAGGCGCGCGTGCTCGCCGTGGTGGGCGCGCATGTCGATGCGCTGGCGCGCCACGCGCGCGGCGGCGAGGGCGCCCTCCACCACCGCCTCGGGGTCGCCCACGAAGGTGTAGACGGTGCGGTGGGTGGAGCGGCCGGGGTCCACGTCGAGCAACGTGCATCCCGGCGTGCGGCGGACGGCCTCCGCGACGGCGTCGATGGTCTCGCGGTCGCGGCCCTCCGAGAAGTTCGGCACGCACTCGACGAGCCTTCTCATGTCCGGGGAAGGCTAAGCGGACGGCCCGAGAACGGTCAAGGCGGCGCGTTGCGCGCAACAGGCGGCCCGCCTATAGTGGCCGATGCGATGAGCCGCTCGCCGTCCGGCCTGGGACAGGAGAGGGAAGCTCCGGCCTACACGAACACGCGGCCGGAGATGCCGCCCGGCGTCTCCACGCTGCCCGCGCGCTACTACACCGACCCCGATCACTTCCGGCTGGAGATGGAGCGCATCCACTTCGACATGTGGCTCTGCGCCGGCCGCACCCAGCATCTCGCCGCTCCGGGCCGGTACTTCGTGCGCGAGGTCGGCAACGCGAGCGTCATCGTGCTGGCGGGCGAGGACGGCGGAGTGGCGGCCTTCCACAACGTGTGCCGCCATCGCGGCACGCGCCTGTGCAAGGCGGGCGAGGGCGAGCTGCCGGGCCGCATCCAGTGCCCGTACCACGCCTGGACCTACGGGCTCGACGGCCGGTTGCTGGGCGCGCCGCACATGGACAAGGTCGAGGGGTTCGCGGAGGCCGACTACCCGCTGCCGCGCGTGGCCACCGCGGTCTGGGACGGGCACGTCTTCATCAATCTGGCCGAGCGGCCGCGCCCGTTCGCCGAGCACCTGGCCGGCCTTCCCGCGAAGTTCGCGCCCTGGGGGATGGCCGACCTGCGTCTGGTCGAGCGGCGCGTGTACACGCTGAGGGCGAACTGGAAGCTCATCATCCAGAACTACTCGGAATGCCTGCACTGCCCGACCGTGCACCCGCTGCTGCACCGCCAATCGCACTACATGAGCGGCCAGAACGAGCCGCCCCAGCCGACCTACCTCGGCGGACGCATGGACCTGCGCGAGGGCGTGAAGACGCTGAGCATGGACGGAGACTCCGCACGCGCGTGCCTGCCCGGGCTGAGCCCCGCCGACCGCCGCCACGTGTACTACTACGCGATCCTGCCCAACCTGCTGCTCAACCTGCATCCCGACTACATGCTGACCTTCACGATATGGCCGCGCGAGGTGGACCGCACGGACGTCGTGTGCGAATGGCACTTCCACCCCGACGAGATCGCGCGGGCCGGGTTCGATCCCTCCGGACCGATCGAGCTCTGGGACCTGACCAACCGGCAGGACTGGGAGCTGTCGGAGCTCGCGCAGCAGGGCATCGGCTCCCGCGGCTACCGGCCGGGGCCCTACTCGAACCGCGAGGAGCTGCTCCAGGCCCTGGACCGCTTCGTCGTCGGGCGCACCGGCGCCGCGGGGCCGCCCGCGATACGATAGGAGCCTTCGAGACCCCCGGATGGCCCTGCTCGATCGCCTCCGCCGCCGCCCCCGCTGGGAAGACCCGGATCCGAAGGTGCGCGCCGAAGCCGCGCGCGAGATCCCTTCCGCCGAGCAGGACCGTCTCGTCCAAATGGCCCGCGAGGATCCCGACGCGCACGTCCGGCGCGCCGCTGTGCGACGTCTGTCGGCGGTGGACGTGCTGGCGCGGATCGCGGCCGACGACGCGGACGCGGGCGTGCGTGACAAGGCGGCGGAGACGCTGGTGGCGTACGCGAGCGGCGCGGACGAGGCGACGGCGCTGGCCGCGGCCGCGCTCCTGTCCGAGCCAAGGCACCTGTTGACGCTCGCGCTGTCGGCGGCCGTGCCCGGCGTCCGGTCCGATGCCGTCGGCCGCCTTCGCGACGCGCGCGCGCTGGTGCGGATCGCGCGCACGGTGAACGATCCCGCCCTCCGGCTGCAGGCGGTGGCGGGAGTGGCCGAGCCGCCGGCGCTGGTCGAGATCGCCCGTCGCAGCGAGCACAAGGACGCCGCGGTGGCAGCCGTCGAGCGCCTCGAGGACATGGGTGCGCTGCGATCGGTGGCGGCAGGGGCGCGGAACAAGGCGGCGGCTCGCCGCGCGCGGGAGCGGGCGCGTGAGCTCGCGCCCGCGGATGAGGCCGCGGCGCCCGCGGAAGAGGCGGTGGTCGCCGCGGATGAGGGCGCGGTGGCCCCGGACGCGTACGCGGACGATCACGAGCCGGCGCCGGCGCGGGATGAGGGGGCGGGAGAGGCACCCGTGGAGACCGAGGCGGCGATGGAGCAGCCTTCGAATGCGGACGATGTCGCCGCGGCGGGACCCGAGGGCGCCCCTCCAGAGGCGCCGGCACCTCCGGCCGCGCCGGAGGTCAGCGCCGAGGCCGCCGCGTCGTCCGACGAGGAGCCCGCCACCGAGGAGCCCGCCACTGAGCCCGCGCCCGACGAAGGGCACGTCGAGGGCGGCGAGGCGGCCGAGGCCGATGCCGCGGCGGCGCCGGCTGCCGTTCCCGCAGCCAACCAGCTCGCTGGTGGCCGCAGTGCGGGCCCGCGCCTCCGTCCCGACCGCAAGGCGAAGCTCGCGCAGGCGGAGGCGCTGTGCGCGCGGCTCACCGCCATCGCGGAAGCGAACCCCTTCGTCCTCCGCGACGCCGACCTCGCGCTGCGCGAGGCCCGCCTCCCGCACGACGATGTCACGGCGCTGCCGCCCAAGCTGGCCCGCCGGCTCAAGGAGGCGAGGGCCACGCTGTTCGCCCGCGCGCAGGAAGCGCGCGAGGCCGAGGAGTGGCGCCGCTGGGGCAACGCGACCGTCCAGGAGGAGCTTTGCCGGCGCCTGGAGAGCCTCGCCCCGCGCGAGGACCTCGAGCAGGTGGCCAGGGATCTCCGGAGTCTCGATGACCGCTGGGCGGAGGTGCGGAACGCGCCGCGCGGCGAGGCGGAGACGCTGCGCCAGCGCTACCAGTCGGCGCGGGCGCCCCTCAAGGAGAAGATCGACGCCTACTTCGCAGCCAAGGCCGCGCGCGAGGCGGAGAACCTGCGCATCAAGGAGGAGCTGGCCGCGCGGGCCGAGGCCCTGGCCGACTCCACGGACTGGCTCAAGGCCAGCGAGGAGCTCAAGACGCTGCAGGCGCGCTGGAAGGAGATCGGACCCGCCCCGCGCCGGCAGGCGGACGCGGTCTGGAAGCGGTTCCGCTCGGCCTGCGATCGGTTCTTCGCGCGCCGCCAGGAGGACCTCAAGAAGCGCAAGCACGAATGGGCGGCCAACATGGCGCGCAAGCAGGAGCTGTGCACGCGCGCAGAGGCGCTCGCCGAGTCCTCCGACTGGGAGGCCGCGGCGGCCGAGGTGCGTCGCCTCCAGGCCGAGTGGAAGACGGTGGGCCCCGTGCGCCGCGACCGCTCGGAGGCCGTCTGGCAGCGCTTCCGCAAGGCCTGCGACGCTTTCTTCGACCGCTACAAGCACCGCGACGAGCTGGAGCGGCTCGAGCGGGTCGCCGAGCGCGAGGCGGTGGCGGCCGAGCTCGAAGGGCTCTCCGCCGGCGCGGTGGCAGGATCGCCGGCGCCCGCGAACCTCGTCGAGGAGGTTCAGCGGCTGACGGCCAAGGCGCGCCAGGGACCGCCGCTGCCGGCCGCGGACGAGGAGAAGCTCGCCGCCCGCGTCGCCGCCGCGCGCGACCGCGCCGTGAGCGCGTGGCCGGAGGCCTTCCGCGGGACCGACCTCGATCCCGAGGCGGGGCGCGCGCGACGCGAGAAGCTCTGCGCGCGCGTGGAGGCGCTGGTCGACGCGGGGGAGGCGCCGGCGGCCACGCTCTCCGGCGCCGAGCTGGCGCGGCGGCTCAAGGAGGCCCTCGCCACCAACACCATCGGCGGCCGCGCGGAAGCGGAGGCCCGCAAGCGCGCCGAGGCCGACGAGGTCAAGGCGGCACAGGCGGCCTGGCGCCGCCTGGCCCCGCTGCCGGGCGACGAGGGCCAGGCCTTCGAGCGCCGCTTCCGCGGCGCCTGCGATCGCTTCTTCCGGCAGCGTCCATCTCCCTCCAGCGGAGAGAGCCGCGCGCGCTGAGCCGCGCGGCCCAGCCGCAAGCCTGGTCGTCATGAGGTCAAGGACGACTCGCGCGAGAAGGCACGCCCTCCGGCCGGCGGCGACACGACGCGCCGGCGCCCCTAGGACGGCGCAGGGCCGTCCGGCGTCCGCGCTCTCGCGCGCGACCCGCCTCCTTCGTCGGACGGCGGGCGCGCACGAGGCCGGCCGCCGCCTCGATGACGTGGCCGTCGCCTGGCTGACGGAAGCGCTCGGCCGAGTCCCGCCGCGCTCCGCCGTGCGCCGGCTCATCATGGCGGGAGCGCTGCGCGTCAACGGGCGGCCCTGTCGCGCGCCCGGCCGCCTGGTGGACGCGGGCCAGCGTCTGGAAGCGGCGGTGCGCGGCGATCTGCGGCGACGGGCGGCGCCGCCGGTCGTCCTCGGTCCGGAGCGGATCCTCTACGAGGACGCCGTGCTCATCGCGATCGACAAGCCGCCGGGCCTGCCGACTGTCGCCACCGCCGATCCCGCCCGCCCGCACCTGGCGGGCCTGGTCGCGGCACTGCTCGCCGCGCGCGACGGGGAGGAGGCGCCCGCTTCGCTCGGCGTCCACCAGCGCCTCGACCGCGACACCTCCGGGGTCGTGCTCTTCGCCAAGGACGCCGCGGCCAACCCGGGACTGGCCGCGCAGTTCGCGGCGCGCGCGGTGGAGAAGGTCTACCTCGCGCTGACCTCGCGGCCGGCGCGGCTGCCGCCCGCGCGATGGCGGGCGGAGGAGCCGGTGGACGACGCGGCGCGGCCGGCGGTCACGGATCTCGCGGTGCGCGAGGTGCTGCCGGGCGGGTTGGTCGTCGAGGCGCGGCCACGGACCGGCCGCAAGCACCAGATCCGGATCCACCTCGCGCGGGCGGGCGTTCCCATCCTCGGCGATCCCACCTACGGGGGACGGGCGGCCCACCGCGCCCCGCGGCTCATGCTGCACGCGTCGCGGCTCGCGCTGCGGCACCCCGTCACGGGCGCGCCCGTGTCCGTGACGAGCCCGCTGCCGCGCGACTTCGTCGCCGCCTGCGCGGCCTTGCGTCATCCTTCCTCGACCGCGAGACGCGAAACACGCCGGCGCGGACCAGCTCGGCCAGCAACGTAGCGAACGCAGGTCGCGCCCGCAGGGGGCGCAGGGCGTCCGCGCTCAGGCGGCGTGCGCCGGAGAGGATTCCCGCTGCCGGCGCCTCCGCGCGCGCGAGCGTCCAGGTGCGTCCATCGGCGAACAGGTCGGCGCCACCATCGCCGCGCGCGACGAAGCCGATGCGCGCTCCTGGCCGGCGCACCAGCGACGCCCCGCCGCGCAGCCGCCGCGCGACCTCCGCCGCCGTGGTCCTTCGCCGCCCGCTGGGCGTCCCCATCTCGGTGCGCGGCTCGGTGAGGCGCTCGCCGAGGAAGCGCGTGAACTCGGGCCCGCGCACGGCGGCGGTCGCGGCGCTCACGATCGCGCGCATGCGGGCGATGGCGCCGGGCGCGATCTCGCCCGGCGCCCGCGCCGGTGCCAGGTCCGGGTCCGCGTAGAGCCGCGCCTGGTCGACGCCCGTCACCACGCGCTGGAGGAACCCGGCCGCCAGCTCGGCGTGACCCGGCGCGCGGAAGCCGACCGAATAGGTGAGGCACTGCTCGAGCGCGACGCCGTGGTGCGCCACGCCCGGCGGGAGGTACAGCAGGTCGCCCGCCTCCAGGACCCATTCGTGCTCCGCGCGAAAGCCCCGGAGGACACGCAGGTCGAGCCGGGGCCGGTAGGTCTCGGCGAAGCGCCCCGCGATCCGCCAGCGGCGCCGCCCGCGTCCCTGCACGAGGAACACGTCGTAGCCGTCGACGTGCGGGCCCACCGAGCCCCGCGGCGCGGCCAGGCTGACCATGACGTCGTCCACGCGCCAGCGGGGGAGGAAGTCGAACTCCTCGACGAGGTCGGCCGCCGCGTCCACGTGCGCGTCGACGTGCTGGACGAGCACGGTCCAGTGCGAGGGCGGGAGCCGGCGCCGGCGCGCGGGCGTGAGCGGCCCGGGCACGACCTGCCACGGCCGCGCCCCTCCGCGCTCCATCACCAGCCGCGACTCGACGTCGCCGCGCGCGGCCAGGGCGAGCAGTCCCTCCGGCGTGACGGGATCGCGGAAGGCGGGCAGCGCGCCGCGCACGAGCAGCGGGCGCTTCTGCCAGTGGCGGCGCAGGAACGCGCGGGGGCTCAGCCCCCCGAGCAGGCCGGGACGCATGCGGCCGCATCATAAGGGCGTACGCAAGGTCGGGGATCCGCGTTCACGCGGCCGGGATGCTCTTGCCTACTATAGTAAGCAATACTATAGTGTCGACCATGCGCCGCCTGACCGTCGACGCCTACGTGCTGGAGACGCTCATGGCGGACCTGGTCGGCCACGACCGCCATCCCTCCGCGTTCCTCGTGTACCTGTACCTGTGGGCGCGCACCGCCGGCTCCCGCTCGCGCCATCGGCGGGTGGCGGTCAGCCACCGGCGCGTGGCGGAGGACACGGGGCTCTCGAAGAGCGCCGTGCAGTCCGCGGTCAGGTCGCTCGTGCGCCGGCGCCTGCTGCGCGCGGAGCGCGCCTTGCGCACCGCGGTCCCCGAGTACTTCGTCCTGCGGCCGTGGGTGCGGCCGGCGCGGTCGACCTAGTCAGTTCCCGCGCACGGGGCGAGGAGCGCTCGCGGCCTTCGCTCGCGGCTTTCGTTGACAGCCGCGGGGCGATGGCCTTAGCTTGCGGCGGAGCCATGCGCATCGCGGTCTTCGGCGCCGGCGCGGTCGGCGGCTACTTCGGGGGACGGCTGGCGCGCGCCGGCCACGCGGTGGCCTTCCTGGCCCGCGGCGCGCACCTCGACGCGCTGCGCCGCGACGGCCTCCGCGTGGAGAGCATTGACGGCGACTTCACGGTGCGGCCCGTCGAAGTCACCGCGGAGCCGCGCGCGGTCGGTCCCGTGGACGCGGTGCTCGTGTGCGTGAAGGCCTGGCAGGTGCGCGAGACGGCGGCGGCCATGGGGCCGCTGCTGGGCGCGGAGACGTTCGTGGTGCCGCTGCAGAACGGCGTGGAGGCGCCCGACGAGCTCTCGGCGGTGGTCGGGCCGGCGCGCGTCCTGGGCGGGCTGGCGCGCATCCTCGCGTTCGTGGCCGGGCCGGGCCACATCCGCCACACGGGCGTGGTGCCGCGGATCGAGTTCGGCGAGCGCGACGGCCGTCCCAGCGCGCGAGTGGCCGCTCTCCGCGCCGCCTTTGCGCAGGCGGAGGGCGTTTCGGTGGCCACGCCGGACGACATCACGGCGGCGCTTTGGGAGAAGTTCCTCTTCATCACGCCGCTGAGCGCGGTGGGGGCGGTGACGCGCGTGCCTGCCGGCGCCCTCCGGGCCATACCGGAGACGCGGCGGATCCTCGAGCAGGCCACGCGCGAGATCGCCGCGCTGGCCCGCGCGCGCGGCGTGAGGTTGGCCCTCGACGCCGTCGAACGCACGCTGGCCGTCGTCGATGGCCTGCCCGTGGACGCGACCTCGTCCATGCAGCGCGACATCCTGGAGGGCCGCCCGTCCGAGCTGGACTACCAGATCGGCGCCGTCGTGCGCCTGGCGTCCGAAGTGGGTCTGGACGTGCCCGCCAGTGCGTACCTCTACGCGAGCCTGCTGCCCGCGGAGCGGCGCGCGCGCGGCTGGGAGCCGCTGCCGGGAAATTGATTTAGTAGGGGGGGCACTCACGCGACATTCGCGATGGGCGTTCGCGACCCCCCCTAAGACCCCCCTCGCTCGTCGCCGCGCTTCGCGCGCCGCCGAGCTCTCGGTCGGCCTATCTTGCCATGGCCACTCCCACCGGGCAGGAGACGCCCGTCCCGCCGTGGCCGCAGTAGCCGCCGGGGTTCTTGGCCAGGTACTGCTGGTGGTACTCCTCGGCGAAGTAGAACTCGGGGGCGGGCGCGATCTCGGTGGTGATGGGGCCGTAGCCGGCGGTGGTCAGGACCTTCTGGTACGCGGCGCGAGACGCCTCGGCGGCGCGCTGCTGCTCGTCGCCGTACGTGTAGATCGCGGAGCGATACTGCGTGCCCACGTCGTTGCCCTGGCGCATGCCCTGCGTGGGATCGTGCCCCTCCCAGAAGAGCTTGAGCAGGTCGTCGTAGCGGATCCGCGCGGGATCGAACACGACGCGCACGACCTCGGCGTGGCCGGTCCTGCCGGAGCAGACCTCGCGATAGGTCGGGTTGGGCGTGTGACCGCCGGCGTAGCCCACCGCCGTGCTGACCACGCCCGGCGCCTCCCAGAACCCGCGCTCCGCGCCCCAGAAGCAGCCCATCGCGAACAGGGCCTGCTGCTGGCCGGGGCCGACGGAATCGAGCGGCGCGCCGTTCACGTGGTGGCGTGCGGGGATGGGCATGCGCTCGGCCCGGCCGGGAAGTGCCTCGTCCTTCGTGGGCAGCGCGCTCGGTCGTAGGAACATGTCGTCTTCCTCCGCTCCCATCGTACCGGGAAGAGGAGGCCTCCACTATGCGATATCGTTGGCAGGGGGCCGCCTGTTCCGGCCCGGAGGAGCCTCGCGATGTCGAAGACCCTGGCCGCCGCCGTCGGCCTCGTCCTGCTCGCCGCCGTGTCGGGATCCTCCGCGCCCGCCGCCTCGCCGACGCCCGTCGCCGCGCCCGCGTCCGGCCTGGCCAAGGCCACCTTCGCCGGCGGCTGCTTCTGGTGCATGGAGGGTCCGTTCGACCAGGTCCCCGGCGTCGTGTCGACCACTTCGGGCTACACCGGCGGCAGCGTGAAGCGGCCGAGCTACGAACAGGTCTCGACGGGGACGACCGGCCACGCGGAGGCGGTGGAGGTCCTCTACGATCCCGCCAAGGTCGGCTACGCGCAGCTCCTCGACGTCTTCTGGCACAACGTGGATCCCACGGACGGCGGCGGGCAGTTCTGCGACCGCGGCAACCAGTATCGCACCGCCATCTTCGTCCACGACGACGAGCAGCGGCGGCTGGCCGAGCAGTCCAGGAAGGACCTCGAGGCCTCCGGGAAGCTCAAGAGGCCGATCGTGACGCAGATCGTGCCCGCGGGCGAGTTCTACCCCGCGGAGGACTACCATCAGGACTTCTACAAGAAGAACGCGTTCCGTTATCGCTACTACCGGCTCAACTGCGGGCGCGACGCGCGGCTCAAGGAGCTGTGGGGGCCGGCCGCCGGGCACTGAGGATCAGACCGGCCGCCGGAATCGGCGCGCCGCCGCCTCCACGCGGGCGCGGATCGCGCATCCCTCCAGGTGATCGTTCACGAGCCCCACGGCCTGCATGAAGGCGTACATGGTGGTGGGACCGACGAAGGTCCATCCGCGTGCGCGCAGGTCGCGGCCGAGCGCGATGGACACGGGCGTGGTGGCGAGCGCAGAGAGCGCGCGCCGCGTGATCTTCTTCGGCCGCTCCGCCGGGGGCGGCGCCCAGCGCCAGAAGTAGGCGGCCAGCGATCCCGCTTCCTCGCGCAGGGCCAGCGCGCGCCGCGCGTTGTTGATGGTCGACTCGATCTTGCCGCGATGCCGGACGATGCCGGCGTCGGCGAGGAGCCGGGTGACCGCGCGCGCGTCGAAGCGGGCGACGCGCTCGGGGTCGAACCCGGCGAACGCCTTGCGGAAGGCCTCGCGCTTGCGCAGGATCGTGAGCCAGCTCAGGCCGGCCTGGAAGCCCTCCAGGCAGACTTTCTCGAACAGGCGATGGTCGTCGCCCTGCGGGAAGCCCCATTCCGTGTCGTGATACGCGAGGTAGAGCGGGTCCGCGCCCGACCACCAGCACCGCGTGACCCCGTCGCCGCCGTCGAGGAGGCCGTCCGCGCTCACGTCCGCCCCGCGGTGCGCGCCTCCGCCACCGCCTCCAGGTAGCGCGCGAAAGCCGCCATCCCGCCCGCGGCCTGTCCCCAGTCGAAGTTCTCGTTGGGCGCGTGGTAGCCGTGCTCGGGCAGCGAGAGGTTCAGGAAGGCGATGGGCGAGCGCAGGATCCGTCCCATGCTCACCACCGCGCCGATGGTGCCGCCGTCGCGGACGAAGGCGGGCGTGCGCCCGAACGCGAACGACATCGCGTCACGCACCGCGTCCGCCACCTCGCCCTGGCTGCTGCCCTCGTAGGGCATCGCGCCGCCATCCACGTGCACGACCACGTCCGGATGTCGCGCGCGTACGAACTCCTTCACGAGGCGGCCGATCTTCTCCGGCCGCTGTCGCGGCACCAGCCGGCAGGAGGCCTTCACCTCCGCGTGGCCGGCCACGGTGGCTTTGATCCCCGGGCCCGTATAGCCGCCCACCAGCCCATGCACCTCGAAGGTGGGGCGGGCCCAGATCCGCTCCAGCACCTCGACGGGGTCCGAGGTGCGGAGCCGCCGCAGGTGGTTGTCGCGACGGTAGGTGGCGAGCGAGAAGCCGGAGCGCCGGAAGTCCTCGCGCTCGCGCGCGCTCAGCGGCACCACGTCGTCGTAGAAGCCAGGCACCTTCACCTGGCCGGTCTTCGCGTCGTGCAGCTCGCAGACGACCTGCATCAGCTCCGCCAGCGGGTTGCGCGCGGCCCCGCCGACGTCGCCGGAGTGGGCCTCGCCCTCCGCGGTGTCGAGGACGAAGCGGAAGCCGACGAAGCCGCGCAGCGCGGCGATCGACGTGGGGGTCCGCCGGTCCAGCCACGCCGAATCGGAGATCACCACCGAGTGGGGCCGCACGCGGCGCGCCAGCGCTCGCAGCACCGGCGTCAGCGAGGGCGAGCCGATCTCCTCCTCCATCTCCCAGAGGAGGCGCACGCCCACCGGCACGCCTGCCTCGCGCGCGGCGGCCACGCCGAACAGGGCCGCGAGCGCGGGCCCCTTGTCGTCGGTGGTCCCGCGCGCGAAGTAGCGGTCGCCGCGCCGCACGAACCGGAACGGATCCGTGCGCCAGCCCTCCGCCTCGCGCGCGGCCGGCTGCACGTCGAGGTGGTTGTAGAGCACGACCACGGGGGCGCCGCGCGGCGCCGGGAACTCGCCCATCACCACGGGATGGCCGGCGGTGCGGACCACGCGCGCGCGGCCACCGACGCTGCGGATGAGGCGCGCGGCCGCCTGCGCGCCGCGCCGCATGTCGGCGCTGTGCGCGGGGTCGGAAGAGACGGTGGGGATCTGGACCAGATCGCGGAGGCCGCGCTCGTACTGCGCGCGCACGCGGTCCGCGAACCTTCGAAGGAGGGCGCGATCGATCGCAGGCATGAAGCTCCATCATACGGGCCGTCACGGTCGCGCGTGGACCGTTCAGTGGGTTGTACACTTCGGAAACGCCGAACGTTCAGCGGGAGGATTCATGTCTGATCCCACGCGGAGACGGTTCCTGCGGCTCGGTGCGATGGGTGCGGCGCTGAGCTTCACCGGGATCGACGTGGGCGCCGCTCCTCCCGCACGCCGCCGCCGCGCGCGCGCCGCGGCCCGCGCCTCCGCACCCACGTCTGCGTCCGCCTTCGAGTTCGACGAAGCGACCGTGGACGAGCTGCAGCGCCGCATGGCCGCGGGCACGCTCACGTCGCACCGCCTCACCGCCGCCTACCTCGCGCGCATCGCGGCCCTCGACCGCCAGGGGCCGGCGCTGCATCACGTGATCGAGACCAACCCCGACGCGCTGGCCATCGCGGAGGCGCTCGACGCCGAGCGGCGCGCCAAGGGCGCGCGCTCCCCGCTGCACGGGATCCCGGTCCTGCTCAAGGACAACGTCGACACGGCGGACAAGACGACCACCACCGCCGGATCGCTGGCCCTGGCCGGCTCGGTCCCTCCGCGCGACTCCACGGTGGCGCGCAAGCTGCGCGAGGCGGGCGCGGTGCTGCTGGGCAAGGCGAACCTCAGCGAGTGGGCGAACATCCGCTCGAACCATTCCACCAGCGGCTGGAGCGCCCGCGGCGGCCAGGCGAAGAACCCGTACGTGCTGGACCGCAACCCGTGCGGGTCCAGCTCGGGCTCGGCGGCGGCCGTGGCGGCCAACCTCTGCGCGCTGGCCATCGGGACGGAGACGGACGGCTCCATCGTGTGTCCTTCCTGCAACAACGGGATCGTGGGCCTCAAGCCGACGCTGGGCCTGGTGAGCCGCGCCGGCATCATCCCCATCGCGCACAGCCAGGACACGGCCGGGCCCATGGCGCGCAGCGTGCGCGATGGCGCCATCCTCCTCGCCGCGCTGGTAGGGGCCGACGATCGCGACGCCGCCACCGCGGAGAGCGCCGGCCACACGGAGACAGACTACACACGCGTGCTCGACGCGGACGGCCTGCGCGGCGCGCGCATCGGCGTGGTGAGGAAGTTCTTCGGCTTCAACGCGCGTGTGGATCGGCTGATGGAGGACGCGCTGGCCGAGATGTTGCGCGGCGGCGCGGTGCTGGTGGATCCCGCGGACATCCCGCACATCGGCGAGTACGACGACAGCGAGCTCGAGGTGCTGCTCTACGAGCTCAAGGCCGACCTCGAGGTCTACCTGCGATCGCTGGGCCCGGGCGCGCCGGTGAAGACGCTCGCGGACGTCATCGCCTT
>Ga0070698_100005431_pt1 | contig 13913 bp, 13 predicted proteins | sample KBSK1502metaG_FD_65477 | JGI IMG/M metagenome (GOLD analysis project Ga0070698, IMG submission 65477) | Corn, switchgrass and miscanthus rhizosphere microbial communities from Kellogg Biological Station, Michigan, USA - KBS K1-50-2 metaG | ecosystem: Host-associated > Plants > Roots >...
TCGGGATCAGGTCGGTCAGCGCGACCACGAAGGCCAGCGGCACCGAGAACGGCACCCCGAGCGCTGTGAAGCAGACGAACGCCGCCAGCCCGGCAACCAGCGAGATGAGGATGTTGCCGATCATGTAGGCGCCGACCTTGTCGATCACCACGTCGGCGATCCTGCCCATCTGGTTGCGGCGTGCGCGCGGGAACAGCCGGACCAGGCCGTTGCGCAGCCGCGGCAGGTCGGCCATGAAGTAGATGGCGAGCACCAGCACGGTCAGGGTCGAGAACAGCGCGCCGAAGATCCTGCCGGTGAGGCCGAACAGGCCGCTGCCCAGGCGGGACGGCAGGCCCGAGATGACGCTCTGGATCTGCTTGGTGAGGTTGTAGCGGTCGCTCAGCGCCCGGTACCGGCTGGACCGGTCCTGGAGCTGGTTCAGGTAGCCAGGCAGGTCGCCGACCAGGCCGCGGAACTGCGAGACCATCGCGGGAATCACCGACATCAGGAAGGCCGCGGTCAGCGCCAGCACGATCACGAAGATGATCGTGACCGCGACGCCCCTGCGCACGCCCCGCTTGACCAGCCAGCGCACCGCGGGATCCAGGCTGATCGCCACGAAGAGGGCGATCGCGGCGCGGATCAGCACGCCCCGTGCGGTGTAGACGGCGGCGGCCGCCGCCAGCGTGGCGAGCACGCCGAGGCTGGCGAAGGCGCCCCAGCGGAACAGCAGCCCCGGACGAAGCCGCGGCTCCTGCTCGGCGTGGGAATCCGAATCCCCGACGCCCGGCGGCACCTCGGGCGGATTTGGCCTGCTCATGGCGCAAACGCTACTACGGGGCACTCTGCCGGTGCAGCAAGCGGGTTGAGAACTCCCTCGATCCGGTCGCCCGGGATGCGCTGGCGCGAGTACGATGAGGCCATGGACCGGCGCATTTTTGGCCTCGAGAACGAGTACGGCGTGACCTGCACGTTCCGGGGACAGCGTCGGCTGTCGCCCGACGAGGTCGCCCGCTACCTGTTCCGGCGGGTGGTGTCGTGGGGAAGGTCGTCCAACGTCTTCCTGGAGAACGGCGCCCGCCTCTACCTGGACGTGGGCTCCCACCCCGAGTACGCCACCCCCGAGTGCGACTCGGTGCTGGAGCTGATCACCCACGACAAGGCCGGTGAGCGCATCCTCGAGAGCCTGCTGGCGGCCGCCGAGGCCCGACTCCACGAGGAGGGCATCGCCGGCCAGATCTTCCTGTTCAAGAACAACACCGACTCCGCGGGCAATTCGTACGGCTGCCACGAGAACTACCTGGTGTCGCGGTACGGGGAGTTCCAGCGGCTCGCCGACGTGCTGATCCCCTTCTTCGTCAGCCGCCAGATCCTCTGCGGCGCCGGCAAGGTGCTGGCCACGCCGCGCGGCGCGGTCTACTGCGTCGCCCAGCGTGCCGAGCACATCTGGGAGGGCGTCTCCTCGGCGACAACCCGCTCCCGGCCGATCATCAACACCCGCGACGAGCCCCACGCGGACGCCGAGCGCTACCGCCGGCTGCACGTGATCGTCGGCGACTCGAACATGTCGGAGTGGTCGGCGTTCCTCAAGGTGGGCGCCACCGACCTGGTGCTGGCGATGGTCGAGGAGGCCACCGTCCTGCGGGACCTGACGCTGGACAACCCGATCCGGGCGATCCGCGAGATCTCCCACGACATGACCTGCCGGCGCAAGGTCCGGCTGGCCAACAACCGCGAGGCCAGCGCGCTGGAGATCCAGCGCGAGTACTTCGAGAAGGCGGCCAGGTTCGTGGAGCGCCGGGACGCCGGCGAGACGGCCAAGAAGGTCATCGACATGTGGGGCAAGGTCCTGGACGCGCTCGAGCAGCAGGACCTCGACTCGATCGGGCGCCAGGTCGACTGGGTCACCAAGTACCTGCTGATCGAGCGGGCGAGGGCGCGGCACAACCTGCCGCTGTCGCACCCCAAGATCGCGCTGATCGACCTGACCTACCACGACGTGAACCGCAAGCGCGGGCTCTACTACCTGCTGGAGCGCAGCGGCGCGGTGGAGCGCGTCTGCGACGACCGGGCGGTCGACCGCGCGACCCAGGAGCCGCCGCAGACCACCAGGGCCCGCCTGCGCGGCGAGTTCATCCGCCAGGCCAAGGAGCGCCGCCGCGACTACACCGTCGACTGGGTGCACCTGAAGCTGAACGACCAGGCCCAGCGCACCGTGCTCTGCAAGGACCCGTTTCGGGCGTACGACGATCGGGTCGACAAATTGATCGCGAGCATGTAACCGGGTTCCCGGTTCACCGGTGGGTGCCGCTGCGCATCGCTTCGCTCGCTCCGCTCCAACTCCCCAGTTCCCCAGGGCCCCGCTCCGCTTCGCCGCGCTCCGCCGGTGCCGCCCGCCTGTGCCGCAGGCCGGCCAGCAGGGCCACCACCGCGCCGCCGTAGCGGCTGGCGAAGCCCAGCAGCGTGTCGAGCAGGTCGCGTCCGGCGTTGACCTGGATCGGGCCGAGGGCGGACGGGCCGGCTGGCGCGATCGGGACCAGGGTGATCGAGAGGGCGACGGTGACCAGGCTGGTGACGCCCCAGGGGATGACCGCGACGATGCCCAGCAGCGGGACCATGTGCCAGTAGAACACCCAGGGCGTCAGCAGCAGGTAGGCGAGGAAGAAGGTGGCGATCGCCGGCCAGGGGTCGACGCCTGCCCGGAGCCTGCGCGCCACCAGCACGAACGCCACCACGATCGCGACCGTCGCCAGCAGCCGCCCGCCCTGCTCGCCGATTGCCGCGGCGGTCGACGGCGCCACCCCGCCCAGCGGCAGCGCGGCGGCCAGCAACCGCCGGACCAGGTTGCCTGGGCTGCCGCTGGAGTAGTGGTCGCTCACGTCGACCGCGCTGGTGAACAGCTTGGTCCCAGCGCTCGAATAGGGCAGGTAGGCGAGCGCGGTGAGCCCGGCGCCGAGCGCGCCCAGCCGCGCCACCGTCACCGCCCACGCGGCCGGCCGCTTGCCCGCCGCCAGCCACAGCGCGTAGAGGACGGCCAGCGGTCCCATGTAGACCTTGAACAGGAACAGCACCACCAGCAGGGTGAAGGCCAGCTGCCGCCGGCCGCGGTAGTGGGCGGCGACGGCCGCGGCCAGCACCAGCAGCAGCAACGCGTCGACGTGCGCCGACATCGGGATCGCCTGCAGCACCATCGGGTTCCAGCCGATCAGCAGGATCGGCCAGCCCTGGGCGGCCGTGGAGGCTCCGCGCCGGCGCAGCAGGACCACCAGCAGCGCCACCGCGCCCAGCTCCGCCGCGGTGAGCAGGACCTTCATCAGGATCACCCAGGTCAGCAGGCTTTCGCCCGAGACCGCTGCCAGCCCCCGGAGCAGCAGCAGGAACGGCGGCCCGTAGACCGGGCCGGTCAGCCGCCAGGACCAGAACGGGTGCCAGAGGTCGAAGGGGTGCTGGTCCGGGAAGGAGAGGTACGGGTTGGCGCCGTAGGCGGTCTGGACCTTGCCGTAGAACGAGTAGGCGTAGACGTCCTTGGAGGCCACCGGTGGCACCAGCAGCGCCAGGAGCTGCAGCAGGACCGCGCCGGCGATCAGGGCTCCGAGCCCGAGGCGCCGGCCCCGGCGCCACTGCCAGACGGCGGCCGCAAAGCACGCCATCGACACCACCCAGAAGGGCGTGACCAACCCCTGCGGCTTGAGCTCGACGTCGAAGTCCTGGTTGGTGGGCAGCCTGTGCATGCTCACGAACTTGGGCGCCAGCGGCAGCACCAGGAACAGCCCCACCCCCAGCGCGATCCCCGCCAGGCAGGTGAGCAGGACCGCCCGGTCGCTCCGCCGCGCCAGCCAGCCCAGCGGCCGGGCGATCACGGCCGCGCCTCCCGGGCCTCCCCTTCCTCGCCCGCGGCCAGGTGCCCGGCCAGCGTGCCGGCGGCGCCGGCCGCGGCGAAGAACACCGGGTCGTCGTCGGGGCCGCGGCCCATGGTGCGCACCTCCAGGCCCCACGCGGCCAGCAGCTTGGCAGCATCCGGCGGCTCCACCGGCACCAGGTCGTGGCGGGCCGAGACGCCGGCGGCGTCGAGCTGCCCGGCGACGGTGGCCGCCAGCTCGGGGTCGTCCAGGACCGGCACCGCGACGCTGGCGCGCGCCAGCGCGAGCCTGCCGAGCGCGGTCAGGCTGTGGTGGCTGACGCCCCGGTGGCGCTGGCGCCCATCCGCGGTGGACATGCGCAGGCACGCGACCGGCCGGCCGCCCAGGGCGCCGGCGGCGTTGACCGCCTCGGCCACCTGGGTCCCGGAGAAGCCGAGCGCGGTGCCGGTGCCCATCCCGCCCGGGCCCTGCGCCACCACGACCACGCCGGCGCCGAGCACCTCGCGCGCCGCCACCAGTCCCGAGTGCACGGTGATGGCCTCCAGGTCACCGCCGAAGGCCTGCCCGGCGGTGACGATCCCCTCCACCAGCCCGCTGGAGCGCAGCTCGCCGGCCAGCCGCGAGAACGCCAGCGGCAGGGCGGCGCCGTCGGTCATGACGTAGGCGACCCGAAGGCCGGGGGCGGCGGCCCTGGCGGCCGCGGCGACCACCGGGACCATGGAATGCAGCTCGGCGCAGACGACCGGCAGCCCGCCGAGGTCGGTGACGGACTCGACCGCGGCGCGGTGCGGGCTGGCCTCCTCCTCCACGGCCAGCACCCGCACCTGGGCAGGGGTGTAGCGGGCCTTCATCGCGTGGCCGGGGCCGTGGTCGTCGCGGTCGCTGCCGGTCCGCGCCATGACCAGGTGGAACCCGCCGGTGCCAAGCCCCAGCTCCACCGCCGTGGTGTTCAGCGCCACTCGGTCGCCGACCTCCAGCGGCCCGACCAGGTCGTCGTAGCCGACCGCGCGCGCGGCGGGGCCGTCGGCGTCGATGGTCACCGATGCCTCGGTCGCGCCGGGCCTTCGGCGCAGGATCGCCGTCACCACTCCATGGCGGACGCGGATCACCCCGGCTCAGCGCCTCTGACCGGTTCCGTTGCCGCTTCCAGCGCCGTTCCCGCGGTCGCCGGGCGGCTGCACGCGGCGCAGCACGTAGGCGCATTCGAGGTCGCCGGCCTGCATGTGGGCGACCCGCTCGACCTCGACGCCGGGGCCGGCGAGCTGCTGGAACAGCGCGAGCTCGTGGGCGCACGCGCTCGGGTGGGCGCCGGCGACCTTGGCGATCGCACAGTTGTGCTCGCGCACCAGGTAGCGCTCCGCGCCGTCGGACTGCCACTCGGCCATGTAGCCGTTCTCGTCCTGGATCGCGGCCAGTTCACCGGCCAGCTCCGGAAGCTCCCGGCCGCTGGTGCGCTGCGCGTAGCGCTGCGCGAGGATGCGCTGGCGGTGCGCGAACATGCGCTCCACGCCATCGTCGCCGAGCTGGCAGCGGACGGCGTCCAGGAGCTGGGCCGCGAGCTGGTCGTAGTTGCGCGGGAACAGGTCGTGGCCAGCCTCGGTCAGCGCGTACAGGTGCGCGGGCCGCCCGCGGCCGAGCGCGCGGGTGGTCTGCGTCACCAGGCCCTCGCTCTCCAGCGTCTCGAGGTGGCGCCGGACGGCGGGCCCGGACAGGTCGAGCGCGTCGCAGAGCTGCGCGACCGTCTGTGGCCCGTTGCGCTTGATCAGCTCGAGCACCGTGCGCTTGGTCGACGGAGGGCTGGGAGCTGGCTCTTGCACGCTGGCTCCGATGCGCTGTGGGACGATTGCACCGGGCCCGGACGACTCGTACGAGCAGGCCGGACCCTGTGGTCGTCAGGCTACAGCCTTCCAGGGCAACGATGCATGCTCATGCGGGCGCCTGGCGGCGAGACCGGCCAATGGATGCCGGGCCAGGCTACGGAGGGCCAGAGGAGCTGAGATGAGGACGATGCCGGGAGTGAGTTCGACCGCCGCCAGGGTGCCCGCCTCGGGGATCCGCGAGATCGCCAACCTGGTGATGGAGCGCGGCGGCGACGACATCCTGCGGCTTGAGATCGGCGAGCCGGACTTCGGCACGCCGGCGCACGTGATCGAGGCCGCCCACCGCGCCGCCGAGGCGGGTGTCGGCTACACCCACAGCGCGGGCACGCCGCGGCTGCGCGAGGCGATCAGCGCCAAGCTGGAGCGCGTCAACCAGGTGCGCTGCCCGCCTGACCGGTTGATCGTCAGCCAGGGTGCGGTGCAGGGCTGCTCGGCGGTGCTGTCGGCGCTGCTGGAGCCCGGCGACGAGGTGCTCATCGCCGACCCGGCCTGGCCCAACTACGAGATGCTCACTCTGCTGCACGGGGCGGTCCCGGTCCGCTATCCGGCACCGCCCGAGCGGGGCTTCCTCCCCGACGTCGCCGAGATCGAGCCACTGGTGGGGCCGCGCACCCGGGTGATGGTGGTCAACAGCCCCTCCAACCCGGCCGGCGCCGTGTTCGCGCCGGCGCTGGTCGCCGAGCTGGTCGAGCTGGCCCGTCGCCATGACCTGGTGCTGCTGGCCGACGAGGTCTACGACGAGCTGGTCTTCGAGGGAGCCCCGGCGAATGCGGCCGCCCTTGACCCCGAGCGGGTGGTCGGGCTCTACAGCTTCTCCAAGACCTACGCGATGACCGGCTGGCGGATCGGCTACGTGGCGGCCCCGGCCTGGCTCGCCCCGGCGCTGTGGACCCTGCAGGAGCCGCTGGTCTCCTGCGTCTCGGAGGTGAGCCAGGCGGCCGCCCTGGCGGCCCTGGAGGGGCCGCAGGACTGCGTGGCCGAGATGCGCGAGGCCTACCGGCGCCGCCGCGACCTGGTGGTGGCGCTGCTCGGCGAGGAGGGCATCGAGGTGCCGCCGCCGCACGGCGCCTTCTACCTGATGCTGCCGTTGGGGGCGGGCGTTGACGGCCGCCGCGCCGCCCTCGACCTGGTCGAGTACGGCGTCTCCGTCGCCCCGGGCTCGGCGTTCGGCGACGCCGCCCGGGACCACGCCCGCCTCTCGCTCGGCTCCAGCCAGGAGGTGCTCGGCGAGGCCATCGGGCGGCTGGTGGCCTGGTACCGGGCGACCGGCGGCGGCGCCAGCCTGCAGGCCCATGGCCCCGCCGCGGGCATGAAGGCGCACGGCGCGGCCTGAGGCGCGGGGAGCGACGGCCGGCGGGTGGCGGGGCTGCGATCCCGTCCCTCCAACCCGCGATCCCCTCCGTCACCTATTCGGTGCGGGCCCCGGTGCCGCTGGTCGCGCCGCTGGCGGTCCTGCCGCCCGTCGCCACGGGCCCTTGGCGGCGCAGGGCACCCAGCAGCGTGACGGCCAGCACGGTGCCGGTCAGCAGGGCCAGGCCGGCCCCCAGGTAGCCGGCGTGCAGGGCCGACACGAAGGCGTCGCCGATCACGCGCCGGAAGGCGGGGTCAGGGACCTGGAAGCCGCCGGTGGCACCGCTGGCGGCGTCGCCGACCCCCGGCGGCAGGGCGGCGCGGAAGCGGCTCGAGAAGACCGCGCCGAGCAGCGCGATCCCGACCGCGCCGCCGACCTGCCGGCTGGTGTTGAGGATCGCCGAGGCCACGCCCGACTGCGAGGGCGGCATGCCCGCCACCGCCGCGGCGGCCATCGGCGCGGTGACCAGGCCGAGCCCGGCGCCGAACAGCGCGAAGGTCCACCAGATGTGGCTGTAGGGGGTGTCGAGCCGCAGCCACAGCAGGGCGAGCAGGCCGCTGCCGGCCAGCGCGGTGCCCAGCGCGATCGGCAGCCCCGGCCCGCGCGCGCCGGCGATGCGCCCGGCCAGCGGCGCGATCACCACGATCGCCAGTGTGGCCGGCAGCCCGAGCAGCCCGGCGCCGAACGCCGAGTAGCCGCGGATCTCCTGGAAATAGAGGGTGTTGAAGAAGGTGAAGCCGAGCAGGGCGAAGAAGGTCAGGAAGGCGATCAGGTTGGTGCCGGAGAACGACGGCGAGCGGAAGAAGCGCAGCTCGATCATCGGCTGGGACTGGCGCGCCTCGACCACCAGCAGGGCGGTGAACGCGGCCGCGGCCAGCGCGAACATGGCCAGGATCGGCGGCGAGGTCCAGCCCTTGCCGCCGCCCTCGATCAGCGCGTAGACCAGCGAGCCGAGCGCGGCGATCCCCAGCAGCTGGCCGGCGGGGTCCAGGCGGCGGGGATGCGGGTTGACCGACTCGGTGAGGAAGCGGATGGCCGCCAGGAACGCGATCACGCCGACCGGCAGGTTGACGAAGAACACCCACCGCCAGCCCGGCCCGTCGACCAGCGCACCGCCGATCAGCGGCCCGGCCGCCAGGCTGAGGCCCGAGACGCCCGACCAGATGCCGATCGCCTGGGCGCGCTCGCGCGCGTCGGGGAAGGCGCTGGACAGCAGCGACAGGCTCGCCGGCGACAGCGCGGCCCCGCCGGCGGCCTGCAGCGCGCGGGCGGCGACCAGCACGCCGAGGTTGGGGGCCAGCCCACACAGGGCGGAGCCGATCGTGAAGACGGCCAGCCCGATCATGAACCAGCGCTTGCGCCCCTGACGGTCGCTGAGCGCGCCGGCGGTGAGCAGCAGCGTCGCGAACACCAGGGTGTAGGCGTCGATGATCCACTGCAGGCCCGACAGGCTGGTGTCGAGGTTGCGCTGGATCGACGGCAGGGCGTTGTTCACGATGGTGACGTCGAGCAGCACCATGAACAGGCCGAAGCAGCTCAGCGTCAGCGTGAGCAGCTTGGTCCTGCGGTTCTCCTTGAACATCAGGCATTCCGGGGGGTCGGCGCGATCAACGGCTCGACCTCGTCGAGCCAGGCGAGCTGCGCCTCGGCGCAGCGGATGCCGTACAGGACGGTGGCGCGCCGCATCACCGCGTCCGGATCGTCCTGGAGGGCGGCGGCGACCGCCGTGTAATGGGCGCGGAGCGCCTGGCAGCGTTCCCGCTCGGCGGCCAGCAGGCGCGCAAGGTGGTCGGGCGCCATGCGGTCGCCGAAGAAGACCTTGAGCAGCAACGGATTGCGGCGGCGCTCGTCGCCCAGGTCGCCGGTGGCGAGCCATTGGTCCAGGGTGCGCTCGCCAGCCCCGGTGATGGTGTAGACGCGCTTGTCCGGCCGGCCGCGCTGGCTGACCTCGGTGGCGGTGACCAGGCCGGCGTCCTCCAGGCGGCCGAGCTCCGCGTAGATGTGGGCGCGGGTGATCGGCCAGAAGTGGGCGATCGTCCGCTCGGCGAGCGAGCCGAGCTCGTAGCCAGAGGTCGGCCCGCGGGAGAGCAGCCCGAGCACCGCATGGGCGCCCGGCGAGAGCTTGGTCGCGTTCATGGGCCGGCAGGCTACTAGTAAAGTCTTGACTATGCAAGCCTGGAGTAGTCAAGAGTTGGCCAGGGCAGCGCGGCAACGTATGATCCCGCCGTGCTGGACGCGCGCGGTGCAGCTCGGCTGGATCGCGCCGTCCCGGGCCGCCCACGAGGTGGAGCAGGCGGCCCGGGACGCCGGCGCTCAGGCCAGCCGGCAGGCACCGGTCACCTCCTGCTCGACCCGGTTGCCGGCGCTGCCGGCGGGGGCAGCGCCAGCACCGGCCGCCAGATCGCGCCGTCGTCATAGGACAGCGCGACGCCGGTGACGGTGACCGGCCGGGAGCTGGCCCGCGAGTGGTGGCTGGCCACCACCTCGAAGGCGTGCGCCCGGCCGCTGTAGGTGGCGATCACCGGGATGCCGCGGCCGGACCGGTCGTCCAGACCCTCGCGGGCCAGCTCCCGGACGTCGAACAGCTCCCGGCCCAGGCGTCGGCCCGCAGCTGCGGCCGGACGTCCGAGGGGATGACGTAGTAGCCGGTGGCGTCGCCGTTGACCTCGAAGTAGGGCGGCGGACCGCTGGCCCGCGGCGAGGGTTGCACCGCCACGCTCTCGCGGCCGTCCGGCTGGCGGGTAGAGCTGATCCGGTCGCCGGTGATCAGGGTGATCTGCTGGGTTCCTCCGGGACCGGGCGGGGCGGTCGCGACACCGCCGCCCGCCGGCGGGCGGCCGGGTGGAGCGGGTGCCGCGCCGGCCGGCTGGCCGGACATCGGCAGCCCGACGGCCAGCAGCATGGCGAAGATGGCGCCAGGGCGCGGGGCAGACGCATGCTGCGCTCCTTGTGTCCCCCTGACCAGGCGTGGCGAAGGGACTCTACGAACGCGACCGGGCCACGGCCAGAGTTCCAGGCGGCAAGTTCGCGCCGTCGTCGTGAACCCGCCACCGGCCGCGCGACCGCCCGGCCGGCGGCGTCCGGCTCAGTGGGCCCGGGTGATGACCTGCTGGAGGACCGTGAACAGGTTGCCCGAGGCCAGGTAGACGACCACGGCGAGCGGCAGCCAGGCGGCCAGGGGGATCACCGCGAACGGCAGCACGCGGGTCAGGGCCGCGGCCTGTCGCGCCCCGGGCTGCGTGTCGCCGTCCCGCCCGCCCCGCGCCGGCCCCAGGCGCCGCGCCGCGCGGCCCGCCCGCCACGCTGACAGCGTGGCGCCGACCACCAGCACGCCCACCAGCGCCAGCAGCACGGGCGGGGGAGCCGCCAGCAGGGTGGTGCCGAGCGGGACGCCGAAGAGCGCGCCGGTGAAGGCCGACGCCCGGACCACCCGGTAGACGACCCACAGGACCGGGAGCTGGGCGAGCTGCAGGAGCACCGGGAGGCAGCCGGAGCCGGCGAGCATGCCCACGCCGCGCTCGCGGTACAGGTCCAGGATCGCGGCCTGGAGCCGCTCCGGCCGCTTGGCGTGGCGCTTGCGGAGCGCGGCGATCTCCGGTTGCAGCTCCGCCTGGGTACGGGCCGCGCGCGCCTGGGCGATCGCCAGCGGCAGCAGCGCCACGCGGACGAGCACGGTGAGCAGCGCGATCGCCACCCAGGCGCTGGAGGCGCCCAGCAGCGGCCGGGTGGCGGTGTCGAGGAACGTGAGCAGGTGTTGGGCGAGCTCGATGGGTGCGAGCATGCGGGAACCCCCTTGGGACGTTGACGCGTGGTGGTCACGCGGCCACGCGCCAACGGCGAGGCTCCGATCGGAGGCGGACGGCCCGCCGGCTACGCGGCCGCGGTGAGCGTGCGGTCGGGGGCTCGCGGCCGGTGGCCGCCGGCGGCGTCGGGATCGGCCTGCCGGGGGGGAGCGGCCGGCCAGGCCAGCCGCTCGATGCGACGCGGGCCGGCCTCGATGTCGAGCCGGACACTCGCCGGCGCGCCTGGCGGCCGCCAGCCCGCCAGCAGGGCGGCCAGGCCGACCGCGACGGTGGCGATCAGCAGCACGCCCGCCTGCGCGGCCAGCAGCTCGTAGACCAGGTACCCGGTGCTCATCTCCAGACGAGTCTACGCCGGGCCGCTCCCGGCACCGCGGGTCACGCCGGCGGCCCTCTCGTCGTGGGCCCAGCCCGCCTCGTCGACGCACGAGGCCGCGGCTACCTGGCATTGTGCGGCGGTGGCATGGCATTCTCGCCCCGCGGGCCACCGCCGCCAACAGACCGCGCCACACCAGCCGCGCCCACCCCGGTCGCGCGCCCTCCGTCCCCCGATCAAGGAGGCAGTCGCGTGTCACTGTCGTCCAGCGCCATCCCGCGACCCGGCCAAGCAGTCCTCGCCGACCTGCTGCCCGGCGAGCGGGTCCGCGACCTTGCGCTGGTGGTCGCCTACGCCGGCTTCACCGGGCTGGCCGCGCAGCTGGTGGTGCCGCTGCCGTTCACGCCGGTGCCGGTGACCGGGCAGACCTTCGCGGTGCTGCTGGGCGCTGCGGCGCTCGGCTGGCAGCGCGCCTTTCTCGGCATGGGGCTGTACCTTGCGGCCGGGCTGGCGGGGGTGCCCTGGTTCAGCCAGTGGAGCGGCGGGACCGACACCCTGTCGGCGCCGTCGTTTGGCTACATCGTCGGCTTCCTGGTGGCCGCCGCCCTGGTCGGGCGGCTGGCCGCCGGCGGGCTGGACCGCACGCCTCTGCGGGTGGTGCTCACGATGGTCGCCGGCAACCTGATGATCTACGCCTTCGGGCTGCCCTGGCTGATGGCCAGCGTCCACGTGGGCCTGGCCAAGGGCCTGGACCTTGGCGTGATCCCGTTCCTGGGCGGCGACGCGCTCAAGATCGCCCTGGCCGCCGGGCTGCTGCCGTCGGCGTGGGCGCTGGTGCGGCGCACCAGGGGCTGAGGCTGAACCGGCGGCGGCCGCACGGCCGCGGTGGCCGGCGCGGCCGGCGGGCCCGCCGGCGCTCAGGTGGAGGAGGATCCGCCGTCGACGAAGATCGTCTGCCCGGTGAGGTAGCCGGAGGAACGGCTGGCCAGGAACACCGCCACGCCGCGCGGTCGCCGAGGTCGGCGGCCACACGGGCGGCGCTGGCGCCGCCGCGCTCCAGCTCGCCGACCGCCTCGTCCAACGCCCGCTCGCCGCGAGCCACCACCACGACGCTCGCGCCCGCGCCGCCGAGCGCCCCTGCGATCGCCCGGCCGATACCCGAGCTCCCGCCCGTCACCACGGCGACCAGCCCGCGTGGCGAGAACAGCTCCTCCAGGAACCCGCTCACCATGGGCGCGATCTTGCCCTTGCGGCCGGGCGCCTGTCGAACGCGCGCCCGCCGCCCGGCCGCCCCGCCGCCCGCCGCCCCGCCGCCCCGCCGGCCCTCTGTTGCTCACGCCGTTGAGCTGGACCTGCCGCGATGGAATCATCGGGGAGACGCGAGGAGGGGTTGTGGAGGAACGGGCCGGGCAGGGCTGGGAGACGGCCTTCGTGCTGGGCGGCGGGGGAGTCCTCGGCGCGCACGAGGTCGGCATGCTCCAGGCGCTGACCGAGGCCGGCATCCGGCCCGACCTGATCGTCGGCACCTCGGTCGGCGCGATCAACGGCGTGCTGGTGGCGGCCGACCCGGACCGCGCCGTGGCGCGGCTCGGCAGGCTGTGGCGCGACAGCGCGGTCGGCGAGGCGTTCGGCGGCTCGCTGTTCGGCCGCGTCGCCACGCTGGCCCGCTCCGGCACCCACCTGCACTCCAACGCGCCCCTGCGCCACATCCTCGAGGAGCTGCTGCCCGTCCGCCGCATCGAGGACCTGGCCGTGCCCTTCCAGTGCGTGGCCGCCAGCGTCGAGCGCGCCGCCGCCCACTGGTTCGCCGACGGCCCGATCGTGCCGGCGGTGCTCGCCTCCGCCGCCGTCCCCGGCCTGCTGCCGCCGGTCCGGGTGGGCGGCGAGCACTTCTTCGACGGCGGCCTGGTGCACAGCATCCCCGTCGGCCGCGCGGTCGCGCTGGGCGCCCGCGAGGTCTACGTGCTCCACGTGGGGCGCATCGAGACCCCGCTGGAGGTGCCGCGGCGCCCCTGGGAGGTCGGCCTGGTCGCCTTCGAGATCGCCCGCCGCTACCGCTTCGCCGAGGAGATGGCCTCGCTGCCGAGCAACGTGAAGGTGCACGTGCTGCCCGCCGGCGTCAACGGCGCGGGCTCCGGCGCCGAGCTGTCGCAGCTCCGCTACCGGGACTTCTCCCGGATCGAGGAGCACATCGAGCGCGCCCACGAGGCCGCGGCCGCCTACCTGGCGGCCGCCGGCGGGCGGGGGTGAGGCGTGCTGCCGCCCCGGATCCTCCGCCGCCTGCTGCTGGCGCCGCTGCTGCTGGCACTGACCGTGGTCGTCATCGTCACCATGCCGCCGCTGGTGCTGCTGGCCGCCGCCGTGTCGCCGTGGCTGCCGGGCCGCTGGCGGGCCCTGCGGTTGCTGTGGTTCGTGCTGGTGTGGCTGGTGCTGGAATCGGCGGCGCTGTTCGCCTGCCTCGGCCTGTGGATCGCCAGCGGCTTCGGCGGCCGCCTGCGCTCCGAGCCCTACCAGGACCGCCACTACGCGATCATGCGCTGGTTCCTGGACGTCATGTTCCAGGTGGCGACGAGTGTCTTCCGGCTGCGAGTCGAGGTCGAGGAGCCGGAGCGCACGCCCAGGGAGCTGGCCGCCCGCCTGGCCGGCCCGGTGATCGTCATGAGCCGTCACGCCGGGCCCGGCGACTCCTTCCTGCTGGTCCACCGGCTACTGGTCGACTACCAC
>Ga0070698_100005432_pt1 | contig 13913 bp, 9 predicted proteins | sample KBSK1502metaG_FD_65477 | JGI IMG/M metagenome (GOLD analysis project Ga0070698, IMG submission 65477) | Corn, switchgrass and miscanthus rhizosphere microbial communities from Kellogg Biological Station, Michigan, USA - KBS K1-50-2 metaG | ecosystem: Host-associated > Plants > Roots >...
TGCAGCGCTGCATTGAACCAGGTTGTCGGGCAAGCTATGGGATCAATGAGCGACTCTACGTTTGTTCACACTGTGGTGGCTTGCTCGATGTCGAGCTTAGTGAAGAGCCAACCGGCGATGCAAAGTCGTTGCGCAGTTTGTGGAGTGAACGACGACGCTCGTTTGATATGCCCGATCTTAGCGGGGTTTGGCGCTTTCGAGAGCTGCTTCCATTTGGCGACAATCCGCCGATCACTTCACTAGGGGAAGGAAATACGCCACTCTACGAAGGACCGCGTTCGGCTTCCTACTGCGGGCTCGATGCGCTCCAGCTTAAACATCAGGGATGCAATCCTACCGGCTCTTTCAAAGACACCGGCATGACGACCGCTGTGACGCAGGCGCGCCTTCTTGGTGTGCGTCTGCTTGTTTGCGCGAGTACTGGAAATACTTCAGCCAGCCTCGCCGCGTATGCCGCTCGCGCAGGACTTCTCTGCGCGATCATGGTGCCGGAGGGACAGGTAAGTCATGCCAAACTGGCACAGTCGTTAGACTACGGCGCAAAAGTGTTGGAGATCGAGGGAAACTTCGATACCTGCATGCGCGCGATGCGCGACCTTGCCCAGGATGAATCTATCTACCTCGTCAACTCAATTAACCCTTTTCGTATTGAAGGTCAAAAGACCGTGGCCGCAGAACTTGCGGAACAACTTGAGTGGCGAGTGCCAGACCACCTTGTGGTGCCTGGCGGAAATCTCGGCAATAGCTCAGCTTTCGGCAAAGGTTTTCATGAGTTGCTCAAACTCGGTCTGATTGATCGAATGCCACGCATTACGATCGTGCAGGCCTTGGGTGCTGCTCCCTTTGCCAATCTCTTCCTGCAGTATGAACGGGATCTGACTAAAGAAGACCTGTCTTTCGCTATTGTAAATTTGGACGACCCACATACGTTGGCTTCCGCGATCAAAATAGGCGCTCCCGTTTCCTGGAAAAAGGCGTGGCGGGCACTGCGTTGGACGGGCGGGCAGGTCTTGACTGTAAGCGAGCAGGAGATCGCTGACGCAAAGGCGATCGTTGGCCGCGACGGAATTGGTTGTGAGCCGGCCTCCGCCACAACGGTCGCCGGCATCAAGAAGCTTGTTGCCCAGGGAGCAATCAAGCGCGACGAGCATGTGGTGGCTGTGTTGACTGGTCATCTTTTAAAAGACACTGATTACGTCATTAAGTACCACAGCGAGCAGCTTAGCATTCCCTGGGAGGGCATTCCTGAAGACGAGCAGCGCATCGTGGGCCACTTCAGCAACCAGCCAGAGAAGGTTGAAGCATCCCAGAGTGCGATCAGGAAAGTTCTTGACCGCATGACGAAACAATCATGAACCACCAGAGCACACGGCTTAGATGACGACCGTTAAAACCAGCAGCGAAACTACGCGCACAACTTCTTCGTCTTTTGAAGTGCGTCTTCCCGCTTCTACTTCGAATCTGGGATCGGGCTTTGATTGCTTTGGGCTAGCCTTGCATCTCTATCTCACAATCCGCGCCACTGTAGTGCCGAAATCTTCCGTCAAATGCCGAGTACGCACCACCGGCACAAGAGAAAGCTCACTGCTGCCTCGTACTGCCGAGAATCTGATTTATCGCGCCATGGTCCACGTTGCCAAACACGAAGGCGTGGAAATGCCACGCATCGATTTGGTGGTTCAAAACCAGATTCCCATAGGTCGAGGTTTAGGAAGCAGCGCCGCGGCAATCGTCGGTGGCATCAAGTTGTTTGGTCTGATCTGCAATATCGACCTTCCGGACTCGAAGATCCTGGATTACGCAACAGAGTTGGAGGGTCATCCTGACAATGTGGGGCCGGCCCTTGCGGGTGGATTTGTGGTTTCCTGTGTTCGGGAACAGGAAGTTGTTCTGGTAAAAAGACCCTGGCCTGCCGAGATCAAGGTCATAGTAGTCTCGCCTCAAACACAGCTTGAAACAAAACGGGCGCGAGCGGCCCTACCACCTTTGGTTGACCGAGCTGACGCCGTATACAACTTACAGCGCAGCGCCTTATTCGTTGCCGCACTGGCGGAAGGTCGTTACGACCTTCTATGGGAAGGAATGCAGGATCGACTGCATCAAGATGAGCGGCGCTCGCTCGTGCCAGGATTGGCAGAGGCACTGGCAGTTGGAGTAATGCCTGGTCTTCTCGGTGTTGCTTTGAGCGGCGCTGGTCCGAGCGTGCTCGCTTTGGCACAAGACAATTTTGAGGAGATAGGTCTAAAGATAGCAGGCTGTTTCGATCAGCATAAAATTAAATCCTCGGTGCGCGTCCTTGAAGTGGACAACAACGGCTGTCAGGTTCTGCTACGGTAAGAAAGCTTTTCAGTCCACATCTGACTCAGAAAGCAAGAACTCAAGCGCTGGTAGTATAGAGATCACGGGTGAGTAGTTCCTTCAAGCCAATCTTTTTGCCAAACGGAAGATCGGGTAACTCACGGCTAAGAGAATAAGTGCGTAGACGCTGTTGCGAGTGTCGCTTGCGACTGCTCCTGCCAGGAACAGTACTGAGCCCACCAAAGCCAGCGCGGTGGTCCACGGGTAACCCCAGGCGCGGTAAGGTCGTGCTCTTTCCGGTTCACGGCGCCGCAAGACAAACACCGAAAGGAACGACAAAGCGTAGTTGGCCACGAAAAAGAATGCGAGGACCGTAATCACCTTCTCGAAAGTCTGGCCGAAAGCAATGAACAGGACCGCGACCATAGCACTGAACAACAGCGCCACCTCGGGCGTACCACCAGCATTTACCGTGGCCGCGCTTCTCGCGAAAAGTCCATCGCGGCTCATGGCAAAAAGCACTCGCGTGGCCATCAGGTGGTAGGCATTGATCGCGCTGAGCATCGACAGGATCGTCAACGAGAGAAAGATAGTGTCACCGTGCCGGCCAAATATCACTTGCGCGGCTGCGCCGATGGCAAATTCCTTTCCAGCAATCTCTGAGACTGGCAAAACATAAAGCAGCGCCAGATTCACGAACAGGTAAATGGCTATGATTAAAAAAACTCCCCCAAACAACGATCGAGGAATATCCTTACCCGGGTCTTTTACCTCTTCCGAAAAATAAACCGCACCTGACCAACCGTCATAAGTGAAGATTACGGCCTGCAACGATAATACAAACGCTGCCACCAGGCCGAGACCGCTGGGCATAGGGACTGTGGAATCACTGGCTATCCCGCGCCCTAAAGCAAAGGCCGCAATGATCAGCGCGACAAATGCCAGCGCCTTAATCAGACTGGTGACGTTCTGCACGCCGCTGCCAACAACAATGCCTCGCCACTGAAGAACGGCAAACAGGCTAATAATGATCGCGCTGAGAAGTGTTTGGTGAGGGCGAAGACTGGGGAATAGGGCAGCAGAAAACTCTCCGATAACAATGCCTACTGCAGCAGCGCTGCCACAGGTCGAAATCCAGTCGCTCCAGCCGACAAGGAATCCCGCGTATTCTCCGAGCGCATGGCGAACGAATACGTATTGGCCACCGGAACGGGGGAGCAGCGTTCCCAGCTCAGCAATCTGCACAGCACCCAGTAAGGCATAGAGTCCGCCCACGACCCAGACAGCAAGGAACCACCAGACGTTTGGGAGACTTGAGGCGATCTGGCCCTGAGTGCGAAATACTCCCGAGCCAATTGTATTGCCAATGATTACAGCAAGTCCGAAGCCGAAACCGAGTACGCGCAAGAGATGTCCGCGCTGTTTCGCGGGGTGACTGATAACAACTCCAGTTGCGTCTTCCAGAATGGTTACCTCAAGTGAGAAACGAAACTAACACAAAGGACGCCGAGCGCGGGTAGACAAAGTCAGAACCGGGAGCGGTAGCGACCGGGTCGAAACGCATACGCAATCGTTTCGTTTAATAAGGCCAGATTTCGTAATGACCGGCGTAGTCGAGCATCTCGGAAACGACCCGGTCGCTACCGCTCCCGGTTCTGACTTTGTGTAGCCACCCGGCGGCTATATCGGTTTCCCCATTCAACGTGCTTCAGACCTCCGGGCCGGCCTCGAATGAAGATTTGAGATCGGCATGAAGCAGTCGATGAAAGAGATGCTCGCCCGCCTCGCGTCGCACGGAAAGCCGGCCGGTCTTGTAAGCTCGTGAGTTCAGACCGCGCTGCACGGATCGACAAATCGCCACGTCTTCGTCCTGGATGCGTTGCCCCACCTCAATGCTCGCAACATTGCGTGCGCGCGAATCTTCGGAAACATCAGGAAAGTAGAAATCGAAAATGACTTCGGTCTTATCGATAGCGCGGGGAATTACGAGATTCGTATCCATCACGCCGTCGTACCAGTTGATCATAAAGTTTGGATAGATCCAGTAGTAGAGCGCTCGATCGCCTTTCCTGACTGCACCGGTTTGCGCTTCAGCGCCTTCACTCACAATCGGGCTCCACTGCAGACAAAAGCGCTCGCCGTTTTCAATCATGTAGTTGCTGTAATCGAGCACGCTGTCGAGACCTTTGTGCAGATGAGGCACATGGTAGCCGCCATCGAGATAATTATCGACGAAAACCTTCCAATTGCAGTCAAAGGTGTAGTGGCGTCGCTCCAGCCAGTGTAGGTTCTGGAGTTTGAGGGGCCGGATCTGGTCCATAAGATCAGAAGATAAAAAGTCGTGCAATGTGATTTTTGGATCAGAGTTTTCCAGTCTAACAAAAACCCAATGCTTCCAGTGGTCTATGTCAACTGGAACAAGACCGTTCGTTGATCGATCGAAACCGCACACACCAGCAAAGTCGGGTGTTCCTTTCAGCTCGCCTGCCAGCGAATAGGTCCAACCATGATAAGGACAACGAAGTTGGGCTGCCTTTCCTTCCGGCTCGGTCATCACTGCCGCTGCATGATGGCGGCAGACGTTATAGAAAGCCCGGAGAACGTTATCGTTTCCGCGCACGGCGACAATTGGTTCCCCGGACATTTCGCAGGTGAGGTACTGCCCTGGCTCAGTCAGCCGCTCGGCAAGTCCAATCATCTGCCATGAACGCGCAAAGACGGTTTGCAGTTCCAGATCGTAAATGCGTTGATCGGTGTACCACGACGAAGGGATAGTCGCGGCTTGCTCGAGTGAAGCCTTTGGGTCGTAGCTATCGACAAGTTCGCTCAGGGTCATAGCGTTGTCATCCGCAGATTACACAGATTCCGCAGATTTAAAACCAATACATCCAAAGCTGTTTAGGTGTCCTCTATCAATGTCTGTTACGGCTTTGCCGCTTGATGTGAGGCGGCGGCTGCGCCCCGCCGTCAGCGGCAGCGATCATTCGGGCTACGCCCCTGGTGGTTCGGGCTCCGCCCGTTCGAGTGCAGGAAATTTGCTTCTGACCTCGCGTCGCTAGGTGCCCCCTTTCTTCGTTCGAAGAGCAAAGCCCGAAACCAGGGGCGTAGCCCATTTCATATCTCCGAGCTCAACGGCGGGGCGCAGCCGCCGCCTCACATCAAGCGGCATAGCGTAATCAACGATGCTCGTTTTCGTTGCGGCCTAAGCCGCATTACGAAGCAATCTGTGGATGCAACTAAATTACAGGCGTCGCGGTCTTCCGTTTTGGATTGAAGAAAGGTGTCTTCACTACCGTCGCGCCTACACGATGCCGGACTGCCTCAACAGTGATTTCGAATTGAAGTTTCGTTCCAACTTTCGTGAATTCGCGCTTGACCGTGGCCAACGCAATCATCTTCTTCAAAGTCGGCGACCAGGTACTCGTTGTTGCTTTCCCGACTTGCGTTCCCTCCCTAAAGACTGGCACAGCAACCCTCGAGGCTGCAGGTGAAACAGCGGGAGGCAGGCCAACGTCTTCATAGAGCCGTTCAACTTGGGGCCAGTCTATCTCCAAACCGACGATCTCTCTTGCGGGCCCACGTTTCTGCTCAGCAATCAATGCTGCCTGGCCGACGAAACGGTTCTTATCGAGATTAACCAGCCGCGTCAGACCCATTTCAAAGGGCGAATACTTCTGTTCCTCAACCAACGCCTTCTTACTGCTGTTGAAATCGACATCTATAAGCAACAACCCGGCTTCAACTCGAGCGACGTCCAGTGCGAGCATGCCCGCGGGATGGATATCAAAAGCCCCGCCGGCTTCCATCAAAGCATCCCAAACTTTGATTGCTTGCTCGGACGCAATCCAGATTTCGTAACCCAAATCGCCGGTGTAGCCAGTGCGCGAGATTTCCACCGGCACGCCGGCAATCCTCCCCTTCGCTACGCGGAAGTATTTGAGATTCTCAATCTGACCATCTTCTACGATGGTCTTCAACAATCTTCCTGAGGTCGGGCCCTGTAACGCGAGCGCTGAAACACTTTCGGATATGTCTTCTATCTCGACTTCCATACCCGAGGCATTCTGCGTAAACCAGCGCAGGCTGGGATCGGCGGCGGTCCAGCGATAAGTATTTTCCTCGAGACGCGAGACGGTGCCATCGTCGATGACCTTGCCACGTTCGTCGCACCACGGGGTGTAAATGACCTGGCCCACCGTCACTTTGCGCATATCGCGCGTGATAATGCGATCGACAAGACGGGTAGCGTCTTTGCCCGTGAGGCGATACTTGAAGAGAGGAGAGATGTCGATCAACGCGGCTGCGTTGCGAATCGCGTTGTATTCATGCTCGTGATGCGGTTCGTAAGAGCTGACCGCGTAATAGCCAGACCACTCCCGATAGTTAAGACTCTCGCAGAGTTGAAACGTTCTTTCATGAAACGCAGTTCCGATGGGCATGGTTACGATCTCGAAAGTTGCGACCTAGTTGCTAGTAGTGCAGGCCACTTCAATATGTTCCCAATTTGAGATTTATCTTAGTGCATTCTCGTGTTCCCCGTACCTCCCTGGTGATAAAGGACCGAAAACCATTTCACCACGGAGAAACGGAGAACACTGAGAAACCCTCGGACATGAATCAGGACACTACCGCTACTTCCAATGATGTGAGAACTCCGCGTTCAGCATCACGCAGATAATACGATGGTCTGTAGCTTTGTCCCAAATCAATGGCCGCAGGCGTTTCCAAGAAGCCTTGGTCTATTGAAGATATTGTAGCGTTACTGCTGTTCAATCTTTCTCGTCGCAGTGATATGAGGTACCACCTCGCGGTAGAGACTGTGTGAGAACGCAAGTGGACACTGCGCGGCTACACCAAAGTCAGAACCGGGAGTGGTAGCGACCGGGTCGAATCGCATGCGCAATCGTTTCGTTTTTTCCCAGTAAGGCAAGATTTTGCAACGCCGTAGTCGAGCATCTCGGAAACGACCCGGTCGCTACCGCTCCCGGTTCTGACTTTGTATAGCCACGCGGCGGCCATATCGTCACTTTCCGAGTTTTCACACAGTCTTTACCGCGAGGTAGTACCGACCTCATGCCACTACGCTATTGTGAATCGACAACCGTTAACTCTAGTCGCGCAACGGATCCAAACTGCATCACTACCTATGCGAGCCCGCATTTGTCAGGGCGAGCGATTATAAGTATGCTGGCGAACCTTCAAGCAAGGACGCTGTTGGATGATTAAGCACGCCACATGAACAAAAAATACGATGTCGTCGTGATTGGCGGCGGACACAACGGTCTCGTCAACGCAGCTTACCTGGCGCGTGCGGGCAAGAAAGTTTTGGTGCTCGAGCGCAGGCATTTGCTTGGTGGCGCGGCCGTCACCGAAGAAGTGTTTCCCGGTTTCAAGTTTTCCGTTTGCTCCTACGTCGTCTCGTTGTTACGTCCCGAGATCATTCGCGAGCTTGATTTGCCACGGCATGGGTTGGAAATCCTGCCACTTGACGGGACTTTCACACCGATGCCAAATGGCGACTATCTTTGGCGCGTCAATGACCACGCCCGCACGCGACGCGAGATTGCCCGCCATTCACGGCTCGACGCGGAAGCTTATGACGAATACGGAAAAGCCATGATCGAGATGGCCCATTTCGTGAAACCAATCATGAGCATGACGCCGCCAGATCCCACGTCGTTAAATCCCAAAGGTCTGAAGAACCTCGCGTTTCTCGGCCGTCGTTTTCAGCGTCTGCCAGATGAAGATAAATACAATCAGGTGCAGTTGATGACCATGAGCGCGGTCGATTTTCTCGATCAGTGGTTTGAGACCGACGTCCTTAAAGCGACTATGTCTGCTTCGGGAATTATCGGGACATTTCTCGGCGTGCGCAGCCCAGGTACTGCTTACGTTTTGTTGCATCACTATATGGGCGAGATCGACGGCGCCTTTCGGTCCTGGGGATTCGCGCGCGGTGGTACCGGCGCCATCTCGAATGCGATTGGCGACGCTGCACGCGAAGCCGGCGTCGAGATTCGCACTGAAGCCCCAATTGCGAAAATCATCATTAAGAACGGCCAGGCTAAGGGAGTCGTGCTCGCAAACGGCGATGAGATCGAGGCCGAGGTTGTGTCGTCCAGCGTCGACCCTCGCCTGACGTTTATGAAGATGGTTGGCGAAGAGCACTTACCCGACGACTTCACGGAGGACCTGAAGCGCTACAAATATCGTGGCTCGTCAGGCAAGGTCAACCTTGCTCTCGATGGTCTCCCAAACTTCAAAGCACTGCAAGGTCCGGGTTCGCACTTGCGCGGCGCGATCTCGATATCACCAAGCGTTGATTATATGGAGCGCGCGTATGACCAAGCGAAGTATGGCCGTTTCTCGCGTCGCCCGTACATCGATATGGTTATTCCCAGTTTGACGGATCCTTCCGTCGCGCCACCAGGCAAACAGGTGATGTCGTGCTTCGTACAATACGCCCCATATAACTTGAAAGAGGGAAACTGGGACGAGAAGCGGGATGAGTTTGGAGATACAGTGATTGATACGATTGCCGAGCACGCACCGAACATCAAGGATTTGATTCTACACCGACAGGTGTTGACACCGCTGGATCTCGAACGCGACTTTGGCCTTTCGGAGGGAAACATTTTTCAAGGAGAGCTAACGCTCGAACAGCTTTTCTTTCTTCGTCCGGCGCCGGGTTGGGCGCAATATCGCACGCCAATCAAAAACCTTTACATGTGTGGATCGGCGACGCATCCTGGCGGCGGCATTATGGGTGCTCCCGGCCGGAATGCAGCTACCCAGCTCTTGAACGATTGGAAACGGGGAAAAGTGTAGGACTTTGGAGTGCGGCGCCTTGTCGCCGCTTTGGTCGGCCGTGTTCAAGCCGCTGAAAAGAAAGCGGCGACAAGGCGCCGCTTTCCAAAGAGTTGAATGCCAGCAAACGACATCATCATCATCGGCGGCGGACACAACGGCCTCGTCGCTGCTTGTTATCTCGCCCGGGCCGGACTAAAGACGCTCGTACTCGAGCGACGGGACATTGTCGGTGGCGCAGCAGTTACCGAAGAGATTCATCCGGGCTTTCGCTGTTCAACATTGGCCCATGCCGGAGGCCCAGTCTCGCCTCAGGTTGCCGCTGATCTCAACCTCTCGCGGTTCGGACTGCAAGTGATTACACCTGAAGTGCGGGTGTTGTCTCTTGCTACCGACAACCGGTCTCTTTGTATCTACAACGATAAGGCGCAAACCATCGCTGAGGTTGAAAAGTTTTCTGCAAAGGATGCGAAGAGCTATGCAGAATTCGTAACCAGCTTTGCTCGTATCGGTCGGGTGCTTGCGCCGCTGGTCTCCATGACGCCACCATCAGTTGATCAGCCTGCGGCAGCCGATATCTGGAACCTGGGCAAGGTGGGTCTCGCATTTCGCGGGTTGGGAAAGAAAGATGAATACCGCTTGTTGCGCTGGGGACCGATGGCGGTTGCAGACCTTGTTGCGGAGTGGTTCGAAACTGAGTTGTTGCGTGCGACTGTGGCCGCGCGAGGTATCTTTGGCGCATTTGCCGGGCCGTGGTCTGCCGGTACCAGTTTGGGTCTGCTGTGGCAAGCGGCGCTCGCTGGAAATCCTATTGGGCCGGCATCGTTTGCCAGAGGGGGTATGGGTGCGTTCACACAGTCACTCGCAAGCGCCGCCACTTCGGCCGGCGTTGAAGTGAGAACCAATACCGAGGTATTGAGAATTGATACGGCCGAAGCCCGAGCAGCCAAGGTTGTGCTCGAGAGTGGTGAGGAGATCAGTGCGCGTGCCATTGTGTCTAACGCAGATCCACGGTCGACATTTTTGCGTCTGATTGATCCGATAGATCTGGATCCAACCTTCCTCGCGAAGATGCGCAATTACCGAGCGACCGGAAGCGCAGCAAAGATCAATCTTGCTCTTTCCGGGTTCCCCTCGTTCGCAGGTGTAGATGGTGCTGACGCTAAAGCCAGACTGTCGGGCCGCATCCATATCGGACCTGATATCGATTATCTCGAGCGAGCCTTTGACGCGGCTAAATATGGCGACTTCTCGCCCGAACCTTATCTGGATATAACAATTCCCTCACTGAGCGATCCGTCCCTTGCGCCTGAGAATGGTCATGTGATGTCGGTGTACGTTCAGTTTGCACCTTACAAGTTGAGGGAGGGAGATTGGAGTTCGCGCCGCGAGGAGTTTGGCGACACTGTAGTAAATCTTTTGGCTCGCTACGCGCCCGGGTTGAAAGACCTGATCATCGCGAGGCAGATTATTACGCCGTTTGATCTCGAACAGACCTACGGTCTGAGCGGAGGACACATTCATCACGGCGAACAAACGCTGGATCAGTTTTTCACGTTCCGGCCCCTGATTGGTTGGGCCCAGTATCGAACTCCAATACCAGGTCTCTATCTTTGTAGTGCCGGTACACATCCTGGTGGTGGTGTTACAGGGCAGCCAGGAGCAAATGCCGCGAGGGAAATTATCAAGGATCTGAAGGCGCGGAAGGTATGAATTTTGTACTTTGCTCTTTGTGCTTTGTACTTTGATTTCGAATCTCTTAAGGCTTCAATTCACCCTGAGGGACCTCAAGTCAAAGCACAAAGCACAAAGTACAAAGAACAAAGTACAAAGAACAAAAAACAAAGAACAAAGTACAGAAAATGGGCCTTTAACTCTACAAACAACTTGTCATGACCAAACTCCCAACTCCATGTCGAAGTTTCGCCAGCGACAATAATGCTGGTGTTCATTCGGAAGTGATAGAAGCCATCGCTGCCGCGAACGCCGGCCACGTGATTGCTTATGGTGACGATCCCTACACTGCACGAGCCGTAGAACAATTCCAAAAGCACTTTGGGAAGGACATTGCTGTCTATTTTGTGTTTGGCGGCACGGGAGCGAATGTCCTGGGTCTCCAGGCGGTCACAAAATCTTACAACGCAGTCATCTGTGCTGAGACCGCGCATATAAACGTTGATGAGTGTGGTGCGCCTGAGAAATTCACCGGCTGCAAACTCCTTTGTGTGTCCACACCGGATGGAAAAATAAGAGCCGAGCAAATAAGACCCTTTCTCCACGGCGTTGGCTTTGAACATCACGTGCAACCCCGAGTTGTCTCAATCTCCCAGGCCACCGAGATGGGAACTGTCTACACCCAACGAGAAGTTAAGACACTTTCCGGTTTTGCGCATAAGCACAATATGCTATTGCACATGGATGGGGCCCGCATCGCAAATGCCGCAGTTAGTCTGAATGCGAGTTTTAAGGAGATTGCGAAAGATGCCGGGGTCGACGTACTTTCTTTTGGTGGCGCCAAGAACGGCATGATGTATGGCGAGGCTGTAGTATTTTTTGACAGGCAACTGGCTGCGGACTTCAAGTACATCCGCAAACAGGGAATGCATCTCCCATCGAAGATGCGTTTTATCGCGGCTCAGTTCGAGGCCCTTTTGTCCGGCGATCTTTGGCGACGCAGCGCTGCGCATGCAAACCGGATGGCCCAACTCCTGGCGAGCGAGTTAGCAAAAATTCCCCGGATAGCCATCACGCAGAAAGTTGAGGCAAACGGCGTCTTTGCTCTCGTACCACAGAAGTACATTGCGCTGTTGCAAAAGAAATATTTCTTTTATGTGTGGAATGATGAGACATCTGAAATCAGGCTTATGACGTCTTTCGATACTACGGAACAAGATATTGCGGAGTTTATTGGGTTGGTGCGGAAGATTGTAAAGTGAAAGGTTCAGCAAGGTCTACAGCTTCCGACAAGAGAGCGAAAAGTAAACCGAAGGAGTTACCGTCTCTCTTAAGGTCTTACGTTCTTTCGATTAGTGTCTTAATTTCACGTGCCACGATGTTCTCCGTGTCTCCGTGGTGAAATGGTTTTCGGCACTTTTATCACCACGGAGGCATGGAGAAAACCGAGAATTCACTAATAAGATCTCAAATTAGGACACTACTTTCTTTCGTAACTCTTGGGCTTTACGGTTTGTTAGACCTGATTTGAGGTTCAGGAGTCCCTCGGCCGCGATGATAATAAGCATGATCCAAAAAGCATAACGCAAACGATAGAGCGCCCCTGCATTCACCACCACCAAACCCAACGCCATCAAACTGGTAAGCGCGACCAGAAACGTCAACCACATCCGCTGCCTCCTTCGCTTCTGCCACACACAAACTGCCATGGGGACATAGAGCAGGTACATTAGAGACATTTCGAATCCACTCAGTATTCGCGCTGCGGTTCCCGCTTGTCCCGCCTTGTGCAACCACATATTCGGGAACGGCGCAAACAATCCAATCACCGTTGCGCGCGGCAGATACTTGAGAATATCGGTGGCATTGTTCAAGGAAACCTGTGCGTCGATATTCGATCCATTGACCAGGTAAGATCGTTTAAAGCCGCTTCGGCGTCGAGTAATCTGTCTGATTAGGTGCGACCACATGTCTGTCGTCGAGTCGGGCTGCGAAGCCGAAGAAAGAGTGAATGCGCTCGTGGCTGGAGCGATGCCTGGCAGGGTAGTGCTTTCAATACGCGAAGGAATAAAGACTGCGGCGACGATTAAGAAGACGAGGGCCAATAGATTTCCGATCAGGAATCTTCTTTCGCGGACCATTCTGATGGCTAACAGCGGCAAGGTAATCGCAAGCATAACGATAACGACATTCCACATGTTTGCGCGAGCAAGCCAGAATGTCCCCGTCAGCAACACGCCGCAAATTCCGATCGCAATGCCGTGCTTCCAGGAAAAGTCACGACCTAACAACAAGGTCGCGACAAACAGTAGACCAAGCAGACAAAAGATCGAAAGTGGATCTCGGATCAATTGAACCGAATGGAGTAACAGCGAAGGCCAGAGGGCAACGATCGAAGCTGCGATCAGCGCAGCTCGTGGGTTGAATATTTCTTTTCCCAGCAAATAAACGAGGCTAAGGATCCCGAGATAATAGAGCATGTTCAAGGGCTCCGCGGCCAGAATATTGTAGCCCAGAAAACTGCCTGTCATCGCGAACGGCAGCGAATAGAGCCGGCAGTGGAATGGAGAAGGCGCGGCGAACCAAGCCGAGATACCGCTGTTGCGCAACGTTTCAGCCAGATCAATCGCCTGCCCACGATAGCTAAGGCCGTCGATCGAGAAGGTGATGCCAATACCGTGGGTATCGATAGTATTTGGCAGTAGTTCAAAATGGCCTACAAGAAAAACCGCCAGAGCAAATAACACATGAAACGCACCGGCTATCAGGAGCAGTCCGAGAGGGGATGATCGCAAACGAAAGTGGGGCATGCGGCCTATCAAACCAGAGTTCTGTAGTCTCATTCAACTGGCTTTGGAGACTGGACTGAAAACTCAGAAATCGCACCACCAACTTCCGAGACTGTGTCAAAACTCGGATGGCAACGATATGGCCGCTGTGTGGATACACAAAGTCAGAACCGGGAGCGGTAGCGACCGGGTCCGTTTCCGTGATGCTCAACTACTTCCGGCCACAACAAACTCTAACCCCATTGGAGAAAACGAAGGAATGCGCAGGCGTATCGACCCGGTCGCTACGGCTCCCGGTTCTGACTTTGTGAAGTGATTTGTTGTAGCTCATTCGCCTTTTGACAC
>Ga0070698_100005433_pt1 | contig 13913 bp, 13 predicted proteins | sample KBSK1502metaG_FD_65477 | JGI IMG/M metagenome (GOLD analysis project Ga0070698, IMG submission 65477) | Corn, switchgrass and miscanthus rhizosphere microbial communities from Kellogg Biological Station, Michigan, USA - KBS K1-50-2 metaG | ecosystem: Host-associated > Plants > Roots >...
AAAATCAGCGGAGACCGTAGGAATCCTCTCCCTTTTGGGGAGAGGAGGATGTCAAAAACGCTGTCACAAAAATGGTTTGCGAGATCCTGGCCCCTCTGCTTTAACCGCCGCTTTCTTGATCCTTCAGAGAGGTTATGCGCCCGCGCTCTTGACCAGGTGCGAGTTCGGGCTCTTATACCAACGTATAATTGCTCCACTTTTGGCGAAACTGGTAGATTCTTGCCATGGCCACTCTAATGAAGTCCAAATTAGTTGCCATCCTCGACGACGATGACCTGATGCGCAGCGCGCTGCAGGGCCTGTTGAAAGCGGTTGGCTTGCCGGCAGCAACGTTTGCATCAGCCGAGGAATTCCTGCGGTCCGGAGAGCGGCACCAGATCGGATGTCTGATCGCTGACATCCGTATGCCGGGCATGTCCGGTCTTGAATTGCAGGCGAAGCTGAACGCTGACCGCTGCAGAATTCCGATCATCTTCATCACTGCGCATGGCGACGAGAAAATGCGGATGCAGGCGTTGCGAGCAGGCGCAGTGGAGTTTTTGGCAAAACCATTCGACGACGAAGCCCTGCTCGAGAGTGTTCGAGCGGCTCTTCAGAATTGAGCCAGCCGTGGAAGCCTGCATCCGGGTGCGCCAGGAGGTTCTCTGTGGGAGCTTCTGCAAGATTCGGGCCCGCTGACCAGCATAGCAGTCAGCGCAGATTTGAGCAGCTCATCGGAAACAGTCCTGCCCTAGAAGAGGTGCTCGAACAAGTGGAACGCGTTGCGCCTACCGATTCAACCGTTCTTGTCCAGGGAGAAACAGGCACCGGCAAGGAGCTGATCGCGCGCGCGATTCACAACATCAGTTCGCGGTGCGGGCGCCCCTTTGTAAAGCTGAATTGCGCTGCGATTCCTCTCGATCTTCTGGAAAGCGAGCTTTTTGGTCACGAGAAGGGCGCCTTTACGGGCGCCATCGCGCAAAAGCTTGGCCGTTTCGAGATGGCCGACAAAGGCACGCTCTTTCTCGACGAAGTGGGCGATATCCCGCTGGCATTGCAGCCCAAACTGCTCCGCGTCCTGCAGGAACAGGAGTTCGAGCGACTCGGCAGTACTCGGACTCACCAGGTGGATGTCCGGCTCGTAGCTGCCACCAACCGGGATTTAGCCGACATGGTAAAGCGGGGCACATTTCGCAGCGACCTTTACTATCGTCTGAACGTGTTTCCCGTCCTGCTGCCGCCGTTGCGGGAGCGCCGGGAAGACATTCCTCCTTTGGTCACGCATTTTGTCGAGACCCTTGGCCGTAAAATGGGCAAACAAATCGAACACATTCCTCCCGAGACGCTGTCTGCGCTCGCTTCCTACTCCTGGCCCGGGAATATTCGAGAGCTGCAGAATTTCATCGAGCGGAGCGTGATTTTGAGTTCCGGGACCGTCCTCTGTCCTCCTCTTGCGGAACTCGAGCGTTGCCCCAAAGCTGATTCGATGGAAGCCGTTACCTTAGAAGAAGCCGAACGAGATCATATCCGCAAGACTCTCGAGCAGACACGCTGGGTTGTTGGCGGTCCGAACGGTGCGGCTGCCCGTCTCGGAATCAAACGGTCCACGCTCTACTTCCGAATGCAAAAGCTCGGTATCTCCCGCGCCAACAAGGATCCCCTTCCGGCGTAGCAGGTTGTTGTAAAGAACCGACCTTCCGTTTTGGTTCACTCTGTTTTCATATTTAATGTTCGGAAACCACGGGCCGGATTTCGCATGAGCGCAAGTGCCCCCTTGATGCTCTGCTTCGATACCGTTGTTTCTATGGGCCCTGCAAAAAGGCTGTCGGCATTTTGGACCCGGTGTCTAACGGCTGGCATCGCCCCCTCCGTTCTCGCATGTAGTCGACCTCTATTTTCCGTCACTTACGGCCTAAATCGTTTGGCTGCCGTGTTGCCTATTCGAATGGTGTCCCTCGAGGCAGCAAGCTTCGCGGCGACAGAAAAAGGAGAGAACGTTCATGTCCATCAAGTCCATCGAGAGAGCTCACGCAAACTATGAAGGAATACGAGGAAACCGCTTGCTGTTGTGGTTGATGTTCTTGGTCTTTGCACTGGCGATTTGTCCCAGCAAGTCAGACGCGCAGATCATTGGCGACATTGACGTCAACGTCCCATTCGGGTTCCACGCCGGGAACACAAAACTTCCGGCAGGCGACTACCGCATCCACATGCTCGACGACTCCGATCTGACGATCATGGAAATCACTAGCGCGGACGGCTCGACTTCGGCTCTCTTTCAAGTACAGGAGGCGGACGCCAACTCCACGCCGGCCAAGAGCGAACTGATTTTCAACAAATACGGGGATCGTTACTTCCTCTCGGCGTTGTTTGATGAAGGCAACTCCATTGGCAGCAAGGTAGTCGAGTCCCGCTACGAAAAAAGGGTCAGTCAGCAGAACGGTTCGGCCCAAACGACCCAGGAACATGTGCCGACACGCCATCAAAAGGGCCATTAGAGAGTCGTCGGGCGAAGGCTTAACGAGAGAATCCAAAACAAAGAGGAGAAATCATGAAACTGCAGAAAATCCTACTTGCCTTGATGGGAATGATGTTTATGTTCGCGGGAAGGTCGTTCGCACAGCAGGTGAAGACCGATTACGACCGCAGTGCGAACTTCGAACAATACAAGACCTACTCGTGGGAACACGTTAAGACGCAAGATCCACTGTATGTCGATCGAATCAAGAAGTCCGTTAACGCTGCCCTGGCAGCAAAAGGCTGGACTCAGGTGGATTCGGGCGGCGATGTTTCGATCGTAGCGATGGAGATCACACGCAACCAGCAAACCTTGAACACGTTTTACGATGGGCTTGGAGGAGGCTGGGGCTGGAGGCGATTTGGAGGCGGAGGCTTCGGAGAGGCAACCACCACAACAGAAACATATAAGGTAGGCACATTGGTCGTCGATCTGTTCGACGCGAAGACGAAGAAGCTTCTGTGGCGCGGCACTGCCACTGACACGCTCTCGAACAACTCTAACAAGAACATCAAGAATCTGGATAAGGGCGTGGAGAAATTGTTCAAACAATTCCCTCCAGGCTCTTCGAAGAAATAAGGCGTCGAACATGACTCGTCGCTTGTGCGTCCGCCTTTGCTTGTCGCTCATTTCCGCGGCCCTTCCTTTGCGTGCGGCCAATCGGCCGCACCAGGGAGCAGAAAGCCAGGAAACGCCAGTTTGGACCAATGATGAGGTCGAAAATCTTCACGTTCTTGGTCTGATTTCCATCGTTGGTCGAATGGACGCAGAGACTCCAACATGGGTATCCGCGCCCGAAGCATCAAGAGCGGAGAACCGGGAGTGGTACGCGGTGCAGGCGCGGAAGCTCCACCTTGAACTTGAACACAGACGGACCGAGCTTAGCGACTACCGGCAGGCGATTGAAGACGCTCGAACCCTCGCGAAAACGGAGGGTGGCTTAAATCTCGATGCGGACGATATAGGCATTACTCCCGAATCCGCCGTGCAAATCCTGGAGCGGCGCGTGAACGAAGCGCAAACAGAGATCGACGCACTGGAGGACATGGCCCGCCGCCATGACATCCCGCAAGGCCTGCTGCGCGGCCGGTAGGATTTCTCGATGAGACCTTCGGGAGTTATTTAAACCGGCGACGAAACGATCGGGTCTCAATTTAGTACTGGAGAATTTGCCATGAACACCAATTGGTCCAAGCGGCTCGTAATCGTAGTTCTCTCCTGTTTGCTTGTGCAATTCACCGCGCAAGCCGGGTCCTACAATCCGGTGGGGCAATCAAACGAACCGCCGCCAACTGCATCGGTGCAACAGTCCCCGCAAGAGCTGCAGCAACTGGTTGCGCCGATCGCCCTGTACCCGGACGCTTTGGTTGCGCAGATCCTCGCGGCCTCGACCTATCCAACACAAATTGTCGAGGCGGACCGCTGGATACAAAGCCATGCCGACCTCAAGGGCAAAAAGCTGGCGGATGAAGTCGATAAACAGCCTTGGGATCCGAGCGTCAAGGCGCTCGCACAATTTCCGTCAGTCCTCGAAAACATGGACAAGAACCTCTCGTGGACCTCATCTCTTGGCGACGCTTATGTCAATCAGCAGCAGGATGTAACAGACGCCGTCCAGCAGATGCGCCAGGAGGCTCGCAATGCCGGGAAGCTAAACAGCAACGAGCAGGAGAAGGTAAGCACCGAAGGCAACACGATCGCCATCGAACCGGCCAACCCTGAAGTGGTCTACGTGCCTGCCTATGATCCGTGGCTCGTGTACGGGGCGCCTATTGTTGCCTACCCCGGATGGGTTCCTGTTCCCGGAATCTTTTTTGCCGGCCCGGCAGTCTCGTTCGGATTTGGATTTGGAATCGGCTTCTTCGGGGGATTTGGATGGGGCTGGCATAACTGGGGATACGACTGGCACGGCCGCAGAGTGATTTATAACCACAACACCTATATCTCGCACAGCCGAACGATCATCAATCGCAACAACTTCAATCACGGCAACTTCAGCCACGGCAATTTTACCCACGGTAACGACTTTCACGGAAGCAGGCCTGGAGGCGGAGGAGCGGGCTTCCACGGCTCTTCGGCCCCTCACTTTCAGCCGGGAACACGGTCCGGTGCGCTCAGCGGTTTTGATCACGGCGGAAATGCCCGAGGCTTTTCCTCCCGGGGCCGATCAAGCTTTGGAGGTGGCTCCCACGGAGGCTTCCACGGTGGCGGCGGACGGCGGTAGGTCGCCGCGCGCCATGTGGGGAATTTGTCGAAGTATTCAAAACTGGAGAGGAACAATCATGCTGCAGTGGATTTCGATAGACACTAAGTTTGGATCTAAGAACTCGATTCGAATGGCCGCCTTTCTTCTATTCGGACTCTCCTTGGCATCGTCCTTTGAACCGACCCTCGCCCAGCAGCCGGGACAGAGGACGTTTGCTACCGCCGAAGAGGCCGGTAGCGCTTTTTTTGTCGCCATGCAAGCACCGGACGAACAGGGCCCTCTGAACATCCTCGGACCGGCCGGACGGGAGGTCCTCTCGTCGGGCGATCCATCCGAAGATGCGGACGCTCGCGTCGGCTTCGTCGTCAAATACCAGGAGATGCACCGGTTCGTGACCGAGTCGAACGGAACGGTGGTCCTGGTTGTCGGAGCCGAGAATTGGCCCTTCCCGATTCCCTTGGTGAACAACCACGGGTCGTGGTATTTCGACACCGCCGCCGGCAAGGACGAAATCGTATTCCGGCGCGTTGGCAAGAACGAAGTTGCGGCCATGGATGCGTGCCGCGAGCTGGTCCAAGCACAAAGGCAATATTTCGCGCGTCCGCCGGGCGGCCTCCCACAGCAATTTGCGCAGAAGCTGGTCAGCGATGGAGGCCGACACGATGGTCTGTACTGGCACGGTGCCGACGATGAGTCCGCAAGCCCGATCAATCCGCTCATCGCATATGCGTACGGGAAAGGTCCTCAAGGCGGAGTCGGCGACCAGGTGCCGTTCAATGGCTATTTCTTCCTGATCCTCACAAGTCAAGGATCTCATGCACCGGGCGGAGCCAAGAACTACGTGATCGACGGGAAAATGAGCGCGGGATTCGCCTTAGTGGCGTATCCTGCCGAATATCGTTCCTCCGGTGTGATGACTTTCCTGGTCAACGAATCCGGAACGATTTACGAAAAGGATCTGGGCCCCGACAGCACAAAGCTTGCTGAAGCAATGACTGCCTATGACCCGGATTCCACCTGGCACAAGGCGGAATAGGCTCGGCTCTCGGAGTCAAAAAATGTCACGCTTTGCAGGCGCTTTCTATAAAGGCGTGCCGGCCCTTGCGGCAACCCTTGTGCTTTTTGCGGGTGTGGTGCTCTATGCCCTCGAAACATCGGAGAAGCCGCCGGCCCTGCTCTTCGGTTCCCCGGAACTCCGCGCGAAGGGCCATACACTTTCCCTAACCTTACATGCTGCCATCGCCAGCCATGGAGAGAATTCGTTCTACTTCAATGGAGAGCCAGACGCTCCAACCTTACGGCTGTCACCGGGAGATCAGCTGAAGATCACCTACATCAATGATCTTCCTCACAAGCCAAGTGAAAGCTGCGCAATAACGCCGTGCATGGACATGACCAATTTGCATTTCCACGGCCTGACCGTTTCTCCGAGCGCTCCGCAGGACGATGTATTGGACATGGTCGCCACTCCCGGACAATCGCTCAGCTATACCGTGCAGATCCCGAAAGATCATCCGCCTGGCCTGTATTGGTACCACACGCACCCTCACGGAGAGAGCCATCGGCAAGTGCTCGACGGCATGTCCGGCGCGCTGGTGATCGAAGGAATAGAGTCCTATCTGCCGTCGCTCGTCGGGTTGCCGGAACGCATCCTGGTTGTCCGTGGACGGTCTCTTGCGAACGATCCTCGAGCAATCGAGTGGAAGCACCGTGTTGCGCTCGACTCCTTTAGTTGTGGCGGGGAGGCAGAGTCGCCAGAAGAGGTCTTTACGGTGAATGGTTCCCTGCGGCCCCCAATTGAAATCGCTCCGGGCGAACGCCAGTTCTGGCGTCTTGTGAATGCTTCCGCAGATCGCTATCTGGATCTGCAACTTGAGGGTCAAACGTTCGAAATCGTGGCCATGGACGGGATGCCAATCGCTCGGCACGATTCAAGCCATCGCACGCGTCTCGCGACTCATGTCTTATTACCGCCGGCAGGCAGGCTCGAAGCCATCGTTACTGGTCCGGCTGCCGGCACCGCCGGGCGGCTCGTCTCTCGTTGTGTGGATACCGGGCCGGACGGCGATCCGAATCCAGCGATGGTCTTGGCCGATATCGTTCCACATTCTATAAGCGGCCCACCATCCAAAGTGTCACAAACCTTGCGTAAGCCCGATTTCAAAACGCTGGACCTTACGGCTGAACAAAAAGCGCCTCCCCGGTTTATCGTGACCTTCACGGAAGACAAGAACGGGTTCTATATCAACGGGGAGAAATTCACGCTCGACGCCGCCCCGATGGTGCGCGCAAAGATTGGGACCTATCAGCATTGGAAAATCGTCAATGCCACGCGAGAACTGCATCCCATGCACATCCATCAGGTGCATTTTCTGGTTTACGCCGAAGATGATAAGCCGGTCGCCAACCCGTTATGGCTGGATACAGCGAATGTTCCATTCGGCGGTTCCGTCGACGTCATCATGGATTTCACAGACCCGGTGATCAGGGGCATGTCCGTCTTTCACTGCCACCTTCTCAATCACGAAGACAAAGGGATGATGGCGAAAGTTCTATTTGAATGATCGGCTGGGCGCGTACTTACGGTCGAGAATCGATTCCCGCCAAGGCAAGCGGCGACCGCACGACGCCACCGTTGCTTTCCGTCCTGAGACGGGATGTAGCCTCCAATGGACCAGCCTGGCTGCCCCTCCTTCTGGTCTTGGGAGCGATTGCCACCGTCGCGTATGCAGATCATCGCGTTGTCTCGATTTCGCTGATTTATCTCTACATCCTTCCTCTGAGTGTCGGGGCCATCTTCTTGCGTAGGGAGATCAGCTACAGCCTTATCGTGATTTGTATCCTGTTTCACTATTTTGATTCCCCGCGGCACGTCAACCTGGGACTTCGCCTCTTTCACGATCTCTCGGCGCTGCTGTGCTTCGCATTCGTCGTCTACCTCATCCAGCGGTACATCGAGCAAAGAGAAGTCCTCGCCAAAACGATTCGACGGCAACGAGACGACCTCCTTCACGATGTGGAGCTGGCCGGGCAAGTGCAGCGCCTGTTTCTTCCCCTGGGAAAACCAGCCATTGCCGGATTCGAGATCGCAGGAATAATGCAACCTGCAAAGGGCGTCGGAGGAGACTACTACGACTACATACCGATCGATGAGCACACCGTCCAGGTGGTCGTTGCCGACGTCGCTGGAAAAGGGGTGCCCGCGGCGCTCTTGATGTCCGCGACAGCAGCAACCATGCAGCTTGAGGCCAACCATGATCGAAATATGCTCGAAATCGTGGGACGGTTGAACACGGGAATCCACGCGGTGTCGGACGAAGAGCGCTATGTCACCTTGCTGCTCGCGGAAATAGACGCACGGGAACGAACCCTCCGCTACGTCAATTGCGGCCACAATCCCGCGCTGCTGTTGCAGGCACAGACCGGAGCAGTCACACGCTTGAATTCGTCATGTGCACCAATCGGAGTGTCCGCGGAAAACCCTTGTGAACTGGCCTCCGTGGACCTGATCGCCGGCGACGTGCTGGTCTTATATACAGATGGCGTTACCGAGGCAGAGAACCAGCTTGAAGAAGAATTCGGCACGGAGCGCCTTTCCGCCGTATTAAAACGTGGCTCCTCACTTTCCGCAGAAGGCTTAATGACCGACATCTTCGACAACGTGGCAGCTTTCTGCGACGGGGTCGGATTCAATGACGATGTCACCATCCTCGTAGTCAAATGTACCTTTGACGGCTTCTCCCCTGCGGGTTCGTGACTCATGTCACGCCCTTCCGTGCCGCCGATTCCCGTCTCTTAAACAATCTGTCAGGGTGTTGACAGCCATTCAATTCCTCGGACTCATTGTGCTTCATCCTCCGGGCTTCGCTTCCTTCCTCCTAACTTTGGTGCCTCTATTTTCAACTACTTCCGAGAAGTTCGACTTAACCTCCAAGGTGGCATCCAGGCTGCAATGTCCATCTCCGAGGCAAGAAAAACTACCGGAGGAAATTCCCATGCGAAAGTTGTTGCCTTGTCTGTTAAGTATTCTATTTGTGACTGCACCGATCTTCACGGAAGCGGCGAACGCTTCGGATCAAAACAAGGACGACGACCGTTTACGAAATTGTGGCACGGTCCTCAAAGAGATTCTCGATGTTCCTGACAACATTCCGCACGACCTGCTCGACAAGGCAGACTGCGTCGTCGTCTTTCCCTCCGTCCTAAAGGCCGCCTTCATCGTTGGCGGAAGCTACGGGCGTGGCGCTATGACCTGCCGCCAGGGTGATGACTTCAAAGGACCGTGGGGCGCTCCCACGATGATGGCTCTTGAGGGCGGCAGCTTCGGCCTTCAAATCGGTGGACAGGCTACGGATTTTGTCCTGCTCGTTATGAATGAAAGTGGTGCGAGGGGCATTCTCGCCAGCAAGGTCAAGCTGGGTGGCGACGCTTCGGTCGCCGCAGGCCCCATCGGCCGCGATGCGTCAGCCGATACGGACGCGACCCTGCGTTCCGAAATCTTGAGCTACTCAAGGGCACGCGGCTTGTTTGCCGGCGTGTCGCTAGAAGGTTCGACAATTCGTCCGGAAAATGACGACAACCGCCGTGTGTACGGCCGGAAGATTCCTGCGAGGGACATTGTTCTGTCTGGAACCATCGCTGTGCCTCAGGCAGCCGAGCAGTTGGTTTCAACCTTGGATGCCAAGACCCCAAAGCATAGGTCGTAGATCGATTGGATTGACGGGAATCCGGTCAGCCGGAAGGAAAGATGGGGCGTTGAATTATGTGGATTGTAAGGCTGGCCTTGAAGCGGCCATACACCTTTGTGGTGATGTCGATACTCATCCTGATCATGGGCGCGCTCGCGATTGTCCGCACGCCAACGGATATTTTTCCAAACATCGACATTCCGGTCGTCAGCATCATCTGGACCTTTAACGGCCTGGTGCCTGAGGACATGAGCGATCGCATCGTGAGCATTACCGAGCGCACGCTTACCACCACCGTCGACAATATCGAGCACATTGAATCCCAGTCTCTCAATGGAATCGCGGTCGTTAAGGTCTTCCTGCAGCCAACTGCCAACATCCAACAGGGTATTGCGCAGATTACGGCTGTTTCTCAGACCCAACTGAGACAGTTGCCTGCGGGATCGACCCCGCCGCTCATTCTTTCCTATAGCGCATCAAGCGTGCCAGTTCTTCAGCTGGCCCTCTCCGGACAAAATATGTCCGAGCAGGAACTCAACGACTATGGCCTGAATTTCATTCGCACTCAGCTCATCACCGTGCCTGGCGCGTCCGTACCTTATCCCTATGGCGGTAAACAACGGCAAGTGCAAGTGGATCTGAATACGACGGCATTGCAGTCAAAAGGCCTTTCCGCTTTGGACGTAGTCAATGCGATCAGCGTTCAAAATCTAATCCTGCCGACCGGAACGTCCAAGATCGGTTCCAAGGAATACGACGTTTCCATTCCCAATGCCGCCCCGCAGACGATTGCGGACCTAAACCGAATCCCGATCAAAACCATAGGCAGCACTACCATCTACATCAAAGATGTTGCCTGGGTGCGCGATGGCTTTCCCCCACAGACGAATATCGTGCGCGTCGATGGGCAGCGCTCAGTATTGTTGACCATCCAAAAGGCGGGGAACTCCTCTACGCTGAACGTGATCTCGGGGATCAAGGCCCTGCTGCCTCAAATCAAAGCCACGGTTCCAGCCCAACTGCAGATATCACCACTGGCCGATCAGTCGATCTTTGTACGTGGCGCGATCAGTGGAGTGGTCAGAGAGACCATCATCGCGGCCTGCCTCACGGCTTTCATGATTCTCACCTTTCTCGGGAGTTGGCGAAGCACGGTCATCATCGCGACTTCGATCCCCCTGGCGATCCTCACCTCCATCATCGTGCTCAGTGCTATCGGAGAGACGATCAATATCATGACACTCGGCGGACTCGCTCTCGCCGTTGGCATCCTGGTGGACGATGCCACCGTGGAGGTCGAAAACATCAATCGTAACCGCGAGGCCGAACCGGAGAAGAACCTGGACGAAGTCGTCCTGGACAGTGCGTCCCAAATAGCGACACCGGCCTTCGTGTCCACGCTTTCAATCTGCATTGTGTTTGCTCCGATGTTCTTACTATCGGGTGTAGCGCGGTACCTCTTTGTGCCCCTCGCTGAAGCAGTGGTTTTCGCAATGCTGGCCTCCTACTTCCTTTCGAGAACCATCGTTCCGACCATGGCCAAGTACCTTTTGCGGGGAGAGAAAGAGAAGACCTCCGAGGTTGTCCGCAACCCGCTGGTGCGGTTTCAGAAGCGTTTTGAGGAGGCTTTCGAAACATTTCGTCGAAGCTATCGCAGCCTTCTCGAGACCTGCCTACATCACCGACGACTGTTCCTGATTGTGTTCTTTGGAGTTTCTATTGGCTCTCTGGCAATCCTAATCCCCTGGCTGGGGCGCGACTTCTTCCCAAGCGTAGACAGCGGCACGTTCAAGCTGCATATGCGTGCTCCGACGGGAATGCGCATCGAGGAAACCGCCAATCTGTGCGATCAAGTCGAGCGATCGATTCGACAGCAGATTCCGGCACGCGAAGTTCACGAGGTTATCGACAACATAGGCCTGCCCTACAGCGGGATCAATCTCTCTTACAGTAACTCGGCTCCGGTTGGCACATCGGACGCTGATATTCTTGTGACCCTGTCCACCAATCACCATCCCACCGACAATTACATTCGGCGGCTCCGTCTCACACTTCCAAAACAGTTTCCGGGTGTGACCTTCGCATTCCTGCCCGCCGACATGGTCAGCCAGATCCTGAATTTTGGCCTGCCGGCTCCGATCGATGTGCAGGTGATAGGAAACGATTTGGAGGGAAACCGGCGGTACGCGAGTGCCCTGCTCGAAAAAATGAGGTCCGTGTCAGGAACGGCAGATCTGAGAATCCAGCAGCCCTTTGATGAGCCCTATCTTCGCCTCAGGGTCGAGCGCACGAAGGCAGAAGAGCTCGGATTTACAGCTCACGATGTCGCGCAGAATCTCCTGGTGTCCCTGAGCGGGAGCTTCCAAACCTCACCCACGTTCTGGGTTGATCCAAAAAATCGTGTCAGCTATCAAATCGCGACCCAGACTCCTCAGTACCGCACCGGCTCGTTACAGGACCTTGTGAACATCCCCATCACTGGAACCAGCGCATCCGCTCCCCCATCGCTAATGGCCAGCCTGGTATCCGTCGAACGCGGGTCGGGAATGGCGGTCGTTTCTCATTACAACGTAGCGCCGGTGATTGACATTTTTGGCGCCGCCGCGGGACGCGACTTGGGAGGTGTGGCCGGCGACATCAGCAAACTCATCGACGCCACCCGCGGGCAATTGCCGCGAGGCTCTCGAGTCGTTGTGCGCGGGCAGGTTCAGACGATGCGCTCCTCCTACATCGGCCTTCTAAGCGGCCTCTTGTTTTCGATCGTTCTCGTATATCTGCTGATTGTGGTTAACTTTCAGTCCTGGCTCGATCCTTTCATCATGATTTCCGCGCTGCCTGCGGCGCTTGCCGGCATTGCCTGGTTCTTGTTCGTAACGCACACCACTTTGAGCGTTCCCGCGCTGATGGGAGCCATCATGTGCATGGGCGTGGCAACGTCAAACAGCATCCTGGTCGTGAGCTTCGCGACAGAAAGAATGATGGAGGGACAAGACTCCGTCAGCGCCGCTCTGGAAGCAGGCTTCACGCGTTTCCGCCCTGTGCTGATGACCGCGCTTGCCATGATCATCGGCATGGTGCCCATGGCCCTTGGACTCGGAGACGGGGGTGAACAAAATGCTCCCCTCGGCCGGGCGGTGATAGGTGGTTTGCTTTTCGCGACGGTTTCGACGCTGTTCTTTGTTCCAGCATTTTTCAGCGTCTTGCAAGGGTCACGCCGGCATCCGGCACAGACTGGAGCCTAGAAAAGTGGTGTGGAGCTATTATGCCGCCTCAAACTGAAGATAAAGCACCGATCGGCGGGCAAACACCCGCGTTGAAGGACGTGGAACGAGGCCGCCGTCCTCTCAGATGGATCGGATCCGTGATTGCGTTGGTCGCTGTGGCTGCCGTCTTAGTGTCGGGAATCTGGTCCCGTATCAGGACCCGCACAGCGCTAGGCGCGGAGACGGCGCAGGTGGCGCTGACTGCGGTATCAGTTGTTTCGCCAAAGCAAACTGCACCCGCCCAGGAGATCGTCCTTCCGGGAAACGTGGAACCGTTCATCACATCACCGATCTATGCGCGGACCAACGGGTATCTAAAGAAGTGGTATTTCGATATCGGCGCGCACGTGAAGAAAGGGCAACTGCTTGCGGTCATCGACAGCCCCGAAGTGGATCAGCAACTCCAGCAGGCCCGCAGCAACCTATTAACGGCACAGGCAAATCTCGAGCTCGCTTCCATCACCAAGGCCCGCTATGAGGGGCTTTCAAAAACCAAGGCCGTATCTCAACAGGATGTCGATAATGCCGTCAGTACTTACAACGCCGACAAAGCAACTGTCGAGGCCGACAAGGCAGCGGTGGAGCAGTACACGGCGCTCGTGTCCTTTGAAAAGATTTATGCCCCATTCGACGGCGTCATCACGGCGCGAAACACGGACATCGGCGACCTGATCAACTCGGGCAGCAATGCCAATGTGAAGACCGATCTCTTTCACATGGTCCAGCCCGGTACCTTACGCGTCTATGTAAACGTCCCGGAGGAATATTCGCAAGGGATCAGGATTGGTATGACAGCAGATCTCAGCCTGGCTGAGTTTCCTGGCCGCAAGTTTCAGGGAAAACTGGTGCGCACCGCCGAAGCCATCAATATGACAACCCGTACTCTGCTGATTGAAATCGAGGTGGACAATCCGAAGCACACCTTGCTTACAGGATCCTATGCGGAGGTCCACTTGAAAGTTCCGAGCGCAGCCTCCGGTTCCCTGATTCCAGTAAACACCTTGATATTCCGCTCGGAGGGTTTGCGTGTCGGCATTGTGAGAGGGGGGAAAATTGTGCTCGCTGCCGTCACCCCTGGGCACGATTTCGGTAACCAGATTGAGATCGTTGCCGGCCTTAAGCCCGAGGATCAGGTTGTCATCAACCCACCCGACTCGATCGTTGACGGACAGCAAGTGCAGATTGTTCAGGCCACATTGCCCGGGGATATCAAGTGAGACGTCCTCGAAAAAAGCTTTTGCCCGAGAGCCTGCGTCAAG